>Ga0302325_10016820_pt1 | contig 15481 bp, 14 predicted proteins | sample Palsa_T0_2_FD_201948 | JGI IMG/M metagenome (GOLD analysis project Ga0302325, IMG submission 201948) | Peat permafrost microbial communities from Stordalen Mire near Abisko, Sweden - Palsa_T0_2 | ecosystem: Environmental > Terrestrial > Soil > Palsa > Peat permafrost | place: Sweden: Abisko...
CCGCGGAAAGCCCCGCGCGAAGAAATATTCACTATACGTCCGCGCCCAAAACGAGGATTTACGGGCTCTCGCTGGTCCATGCCTTGCGCCGCCAGCAAGGACAGATTCGCCGGGCCGATCAGATTCGCGCCAATGGTCAGAGTCCATGCGGAGCACCACGACTCGTACGAGGTGGTCAATGGTGGATGATCGACGAACAGCCCCGCATTATTGACTAGAATGTCGACGCCGCCCATGTGTGCGGTCACGTCGTGCCAAAGGGCAGCCGGGGCCTCCGCATCGGCAAAGTCGCTCGCAAAGGCCGCGTGGCCCATGCCGGGCAGCTTCGCGAGCAGGGCATCGGCGCCGCTCTTTCGCGATCGATAATGTAGAGCGACCCGCACGCCGCGCGCAGCCAGTTGCATGGCGATGACGCTGCCGATACCGCGAGAAGATCCAGTAACGAGCGCAACCAGGGCGCGGGTAGAGTTTGAGGCAGTCATTCATCACCGAGGAGTCTTGAGGGGCTGCAATTGTGCACTGTCCTGGCATGTCGCGACATTCCAATTTGAAAAGGAGATTTCGTATACTGCTCGCCCCAGAAAGCCGCCGCCCCGGCGCGCGGCACATTCGCAAGGAGCGAGCAATGAGGATTCGTTCGGCTCTAGTCGTGGTTTTAGTTGTGCAGCTGCTGGTGCCGTTGTGCGCGCACGCGGCGAGCTACGCCCAAGTTCACACGCTGAAAATAACAGCCTTGGTAACCAATGTTGCCGGCAATCCGCACGAGGGTGACGGCGAGTGGGGCTATTCCGCGCTGGTAGAAGTCGATGGACACAAGATTCTCTATGACACCGGTGCCTCGCCGGATCTGGTGCTGAGGAACGCCGCGGCATTGAAGATCGACCTGCACGACGTCGAAGATGTCGTGTTGTCGCACAATCACTGGGATCATGTATCGGGGCTGATGTCGCTGCGCCGAGAATTGATGAAGGCCAATCCGAAAGCGATGAGCCGCGTGCACATCGGCGCCGGAATTTTCGAGCCGCGACTGGATGCGGCCGGCGAGGACCATAACGGGCTGCGCACGATCAGGACGGAATACCCGCAGACCGGCGGCATGTTCATTGTCCACGACAAGCCCACGGAAATTTTCCCCGGCGTGTGGTTCAGCGGGCCGGTACCTCGGCCGCACGATGAAAAGAACTGGTTTCCAGGACTATCGTTGAATACGGCGCACGGGCTGATCGAGGACAATGTGTCCGAAGATTCAGCGCTGGTCTTCAATACCGACAACGGGCTGGTGATCTTGACCGGTTGCGGCCATGCCGGCATCGTCAACATTGCCGAGTATGCGGTCGCGATGGTGCCGGGCAAATCGTTGCTGGCCATCGTCGGCGGACTGCATCTTTTCTCCGCCTCCGATCAGACCATTGCGTGGACCGGTGAACACTTGAAGCGCTATCACATTCAGTACCTGCTGGCGGGGCACTGCACGGGTATCGAATCAACCTATCGGCTGAGAGAGCTGCTGGGTCTAAACCGCAAGACCGCGGTGGTCAGCGTGGTCGGCTCGACATTTACGCTGGGAACCGGCATCGATCCACGGCTGTTGGCGCAATAAATACTTCGATTCCACGAAGGTGGTATCAAGGCTAGAATAGAGGCTACGCGCCCGTAGCTCAGCTGGATAGAGCACCTGGCTTCGAACCAGGTGGTCGGGAGTTCGAATCTCTCCGGGCGCGCATTTGCTGATTGGTTTGAGAGCCATTTATTACCGTCTACCGTTCGGCGTTTTAATCGAACTCCCGACAGACAACCAGGCGAGTTCGACGACAGCGCCGCGCAGCGGCGATGGCGATCGCCCTTTAGGGCGACCCCGAGCGGAGCGAGGGGCGGAGGGCCGCAGGCCCGAGTAATCCGTCCGGGCGCGCTTCAATATCAATCATTTGCACCACTGACGACTTCGCAATTTTCGGTGCTGCTACCAAAATGCTACCACTCGCCGCGAGAAGCACACTTGCTACCGTCTCGCCTGCGTCATCGAGCTGCTGAGGCAATCATGCGCAAGGCCGCAACATGACCCGCGGCATATCAAAGGCGCTCAGTTCTACCGGGCAGCGGCATGGTCAGGCTGCGGAATACAACGGAAGACGTAAGTCCCGGCGGGCGGGCTTTCTTGTTCTTGCTGCACCGCTGGCGTTCCCTTAGTAGCGCAGAAGGCCTCCGCCTTCTTCAGCACTTCAAGGGTTGGTTGAGCACTGTGCGGACCTTTCGTGCGGTCCTTGACGGAGTACTCGTTCAGGTCATAGGGGCTGCCAGAGGAGTCTGCATAAGCGTAGACCAAAACATCGGGCTGGGTAGCACATCCGTAAAGCAAAAGTGCGACGACGCAGACTTCCGTTCTCATCGATTCCTCCAATCCAAGCTGCGACGTCGTAGTCTACGCGATCGAGCCAAAAGGCGGGCCGCATGAAGCCCTGCACGCCTGCATGATCGATCCCTCCATCTTCGGAGGGACCTTCGCCGGGCCGACCTTCGATGCATCCGAAGCGGGGTCGCCGTGCGATCACTTACGTGGGCTTGAGTCGCAGCCGATCAAGCTCGGCCTGTGCCTTGCGCGCGACGAGCGTGAAGCCCTTCACACGCGCATCGCTCGCCACGCTGGCAAGCTCAGCACGTGTGGCGGCGGAATCCGCCTTTTTCAGCCGAATTGTGCGTTCCGCGAGCTCGGCCTCGAGCGCGATTCGCACCAGGCCGCATTTCTCGGCGTCGAGCCGCACGCTGTGGGCGAGCTGACTTGCGCGCGTGACATCGCCTCTCGCCGCCGTTGCGTACGCGTTCTGGATCTGAAACGGAAAGCGCACGGTGACATCCCGGCTCCGCTCGTACAGTGCGAGCCCGGCCTGCAGCGCATCGCCGGCGCGCTCGAGCGCATTTTGCTGTAACAGCGATTCCACCAGCAGGCCCTGTGTGTGGAGCTCGAAATCGGACTCCCGCTCTGCCTGGAACTCGTGAGCCGCCTGACGGGCGAGCGACTCTTCGGTGGCGCCTTGCCCGGCATCGCCGGCGAGCTCCGCGAGCGCCATCTGCGCTTCCGCGATCAGGCCCTTTGCCGCGAGCTGCTGGCGCAAGGCGAGCGCCTGGTCATAGAGCGTTCTTGCACCCGCGCTATCGGCTCTCTGCCGGTGGACCCGGCCCATGGAGATCAAGGTGATCGAGTAATAGTAGTTGTCCGCAATCGCGCGCTGAATGGCGGACGCCTGCTGATACATCTGCATGGCGCCATCCAGATCGCCCTGATCGGCCAGCACCTCGCCGATCAGCTGCAGATCGATGCCCTCGGCGGCCTTGTGTCCCGCCTCGCGTGCCAGCATTAGCGCATCACGGTACTCGGCGAGCGCATCCCCGAGCCTGCCTTGAGCGTGGCGCACATCGCCCGTGTTGGCCGCCACGACCGCCATCGACTGCCGATCGCCGACCTCCCTGAAGTCTTCGAACGCCTCAACGTACAGCCGCTCGCCCGTCGAAAAGTCGCCCTGCTGGACGTAGATCAGCCCGATGTTGGCAAGCTCGCGCGCCGTGCCGCGCTTGTCGCCGATGCGCCGCGTGATCTCCACGGCCTGGGTATAGAGCGTCTTTGCCTGCTCCAGATCGCCCTGGTCGATGGGGATCTCTGCCATGGCATGCAGCGCCTGCGCCTCGCCGGCCTGATCGCCGGCCTCCTCATAGAGCCGGCGCGCCTCGGCACCGGCTGCGCTCGAGAGCGCGGGTTTGCCGAGACTTGCGTATGCACGGCACCGCAGGATGTACGCACGGCCCGCAACCAGCTTGACGCCTGCAATATTCGCGGTCTGGATGGCGCGCCCGGCCGCGAGCAACACGCGCTCGTTGTCAGCTAGCGTATAAGCGGCCTCGGCCTCCGCCAGATCGATTCGGGCGTCATCCCGTGCGTGCGGCGCTGTGCTTCTGAGCGTCGCGAGGGTCTTGAGTGCGTCGCTGCCGCGCTGGGCTCCGATCTGGGCATTGACGAGGTCGAGGCCGTACTCCGGATTGTCCGGAAAGGACGCAACCAGCTGCTGGTACGTCTCGATCGCCTTCTCCCACTGCTTGCTCGTTTCATAAAAGCGCGCCTCGACCAGCGCATGGTCGGCGCGGCTGAGATTGCCCGCAAGGTCCAGGGCCTTTTTCGCCTCCGCGGTTGCGTTCTGTCCATACCCTAGCGCGAGCCACGCCTTCGAGAGCATCGAATGGGCGAGTGGATAGGAAGGATCGGCGATCACCGCCCGTACAAGGAGATCCCGGGCTGCCAGAGCATCGAACGCCTGCAGCCTTGTCAGCCCTTCCGCATACAGCCGCATCGCCTGGGGATTGGAGGGGATGGAGGCGTGAATGCCGGTGGCATCCGCGAGCGAACTCTCTGCCACGCCGAGCTGTCGTCGCAACTTGTCCGCGGCGTGTGCGACCAGCGTCAGCAGGTCGGTTGCAGCCCCCGCTTCCGACACGGTGGCGACCGTCTCGCCGCGCACGACGTCCTGCGCGCGCAGGTCGAGGCGAATCTGCTCACCGTCGGGATTGCGCAGATCGAGAAAGGAGCCCAGCACCACGAAGTCGCTGCCGAGGTTCCTGCGCAGTCGTGCGAGGGTGTCGGCAGCGAGCGTCTGCGCCTCGGGCAGCTCGAGATCCATGCGCGCACGCGCCACACTCTCGGCCGGCACCATGCGCAGCCGGTCGCCGGCCGCAAGCTCGGTGTCGAATATTTCAGTCAGTGCGGTCGAGATCCACCCGACCTCGGTACGGCCGGAGAGGTTCTTGAAGCCGAGCACAGCAACGATCGGGCGGTGCGCGGGGACTGATGCCGAAGCCTGCGCCGCTACGGGTCGCGCTGAGCGCTGAGTTTGCCAGACCGCAATGCCTGCGATCCCCACCAGAATGACCGCCGCGGTAGCGACCGCCTCCCTGTGCCTGCGCAGGAGAGCTGCACTGCGACGGGTGAGGCTGAGCCGGCGCGCGGCGATCGGTTCGCCCTCCAGGTATCGCTCGATGTCGCCCGCAAACTCTGCGACCGAGCGGTAGCGCTGCGCGGCGTGCTTGCGGAGCGCCGCCAGCGCGATCGTGTCCAGATTGCCCTGAAGAACACGGCGCAGCTGCCGCGGCTCGGCACCGCGGTTGCTGCCGATCCGCTCCGCCGTTCTCGGCTCCGCGTCTGAAGCGCTTGGCGGTTCGGTCCGGCCCACCACGGCGCTTGGCAGCTCGGGTTCCTGCTCACAGATGGCCCGCTCCATGTCGAGGAGCGAGCTGCCCGCGCAGGCATAGGGGCTGTGACCCGAGAGCAGCTCGTACAACAACACGCCGAGCGAATAGATATCGCTCGCCTGCGTGACGGACTCCCCGCGCACCTGCTCCGGACTGGCGTATTCGGGGGTCATCGGACGCAGGCTCGTGCGGGTGATGAGCGTCGTCTGCAGCAGCTCCCGGCTCAAGAGCTTGGCGATGCCGAAGTCAAGCAGCCGCGGGACGCCTTCCTTCGTAATGAGAATGTTTGGGGGCTTGATGTCGCGATGGACGATCGAACGCTCGTGCGCGTACTGCACGGCGCGACAGACCGTGCAGAACAGCCGCAGACGCGCCTCGAGGGACAGCCTCTGCTCATCGCAATAGAAATCGATCGGCACCCCGTCCACGTATTCCATGACGAGGTACGGCCAGCCCTCCGTCGTCGTACCGCCGTCCAGGAGCTTCACGATGTTGGGATGATCGATGCTGGCGAGCGTCTGCCGCTCGTTGCGGAAGCGACGGTATACCTCTTCACTGTGCGGACCGGGCTTCAGCATCTTGATCGCGACGGTCCTTCGGAACTGCTCATCGGCGCGCTCGGCGAGGTACACCACGGCCATGCCGCCCTCGCCGATGCTGCGAATGATTCGGTACGCGCCAAGCGTGCGGCCGATCATGAGATCGGGCCGCAGCGTCAGCGCAGCGGTGATGCCGGAATTCTCGAGCAGGTGATCGGCGCTGCCGTGGTGGGCCGCGAGCGACTCGACCTCTGCGCGAAGCGCCGCATCATCCGCGCAGGCTTTGAGGATGAAGTCGCCACGCTCGGCGGAGTCGAGATCCAAAGCCTCACCGAGGATCTTCTTGATCCGCTTCCACGTGTCGGGATCGCTACTCATCCTCCGCTGCCGGATTCCTGGCGCGCAGCTCCCTTGCGAGCCATGCTTTGGCGACGTTCCAGTCGCGCTTAACGGTGGAAGGAGAAATCTCCAGAACGGAGGCCGTCTCCTCGATACCGAGCCCGGAGAAAAAACGCAGCTCGACGATCCGGGCCTGCTGCGGATCTACCTTCGCCAGCGTGGTGAGAGCTTCATCGAGCGCGACGATGTCGTCCGTCTGCTCGATGAGCGGCAGCACGGCATGGTCGATCGAGACGCGCTCGGCATCTCCCCCGCGCTTGGCGGCACGCCGCCTGCGGCTGTAATCGACGAGAATCTGCCTCATGAGCGGCGCCGCAATCGAGAAGAAGTGAGCTCTGTCGCGCCATTGCACCTTGCGCGAGAGCCGCAGGTAAACCTCGTGGACGAGCGCGGTGGGCTGCAACGTGTGTCCACTGCGCTCCTGGCGCAGGTACACCGCCGCCAGGCGCCGCAGCTCGGCGTACAGCGCCACGACAGCGTCATCCGGCGTGGGAAGTAAGGAGGTGCCCGGCATCGGCCCGTACTTATTTGTGCCTATCCCGAGCGAAGTCTAGTCCCGCCGGCCTTCGCTGTCCAAGGACATCGCCGGCGGGCCGATCCATGAGCATGACGTGGCTCGACGGTGACCCGAATTGCGCTGCGTTTGCGCTCTATGTGGTGAGCGAGCCGGCGGATCGTCCACCGGCGCCGCCAAAGTCAGGTCCGACGGATTCAACCTGGGAGCATCCCTCATGGAACCTTGCAAAGCTGGAATCGCCGTGCGCGGCGCCGCGGCATTCATCGATCTCATCGTGGTCTACGTCATCCTATACGTCGCAGCTTATTTCACCGGCAATACCGTCGCGGGCGGCGGATTCGCATTGAGTGGAGCACCGCTACTGATCGGTGCCGCGTTGAGTCTGGGCTATTACACGGTACTTGAGGCAATGCTAGGGGCCACTCTCGGTAAGCTCGCCACCAATCTCTGCGTGGTGATGGCTGCGGACGGCACGCCGATCCATTGGCGCGAGTCCATCGTCCGCAACATTCTGCGGCTGATCGACGGGTTCGTCCTGTACGCGATCGGCTTCGTGTCCATCTGCCTCACGGGCAGGCGTCAGCGCCTGGGCGACCTTGCGGCCGGCACCATGGTCGTGCGGCGCGCGAGTCGAACCTCGGCCGCCCGGGCCGCCTAGAAACTGTCTCGGTCATCTCCCGAGGAGCAGGCCATGTCGAATTACACCCGTCGCGCGGTCGCAGCCGTGTTGTCGCCCGGTCTTGCCGTCCTGGCGGCGCTAACCCTGCACGGCATCGCGGTCGCCCAGTCACCCCCAACCGCGCCGGCGCAGCAGGCAAGTGCCTCCGCCGCCGATGCCTTCCGTAAGGCCGAGGCGCTCGAGCAGCGCAAGGAGTACTCCGAGGCGATGCACTGGTATCGCCTAGCGGCAGATCAGGGCAGCGTCGATGCGCTGGTCGCAATCGGCAATCTTTACGGTCTCAGGCAAGGAGCGCAGCCGGACTATGCGACCGCCCTCGTCTGGTATCGCAAGGCCGCCGAGCGCGGCAACCCGGAAGCTCAGGATGATGTCGGCTTCTTTTATATGAACGGCATGGGCGTGCAGCAGGATTTCGCTGAGGCCATGCGCTGGCTGCGCAAAGCAGCCGATCAGGGCAATGAGGTCGCCGAGCGCAACATCGGGATGATGTATCTGAACGGCCTTGGAGTCGCCGTGAACCGCGAGGAAGCGCTGCGCTGGTTCCGCAAAGCCGCCGCCAAGGGCGACTCTGACTCGAAGGAGGCGTTGCGCATGCTGGGGGGCGGAAGCTGATGTCTCTTACCGCTGGCTTAATTCGGAGGTAGAACAGATATGGACAAACAATCATCGAGAACAGAATTCACCGCGGCGTCTCCTGCCGCAATTGCTGGCACGGCGCGCGTGGCTCGCTGGCGACTCCCACGGACAGGGCGTGGGCGGCTGGCTCTATTTGCTTTCGTTGTCGTGCCGCTCGCGCTGTGTGGTTTCGCCTTCGGTGCATCGCCGGCTCCTCAACCGCCGGCCGCTCAGTCATCGGATGTGATCCAGACTCAGGACGCAAACGTCGATGGTATCGTGGCCGAACTCACCGCATGCCGGCGCGCTGAGGGTGTCCTTACCATTAAGGTTCGATTCCGCAACACCTCCGATAAACAGAGGCATCTGGTCTTTACCCATTGGAACGCGACCGCGGCTGATAACCCCAATTTCTATGCGACTGCAGGGAATAAGAAATACTTCCTGCTGGCCGATTCCGATGGCACCGTGCTGTCGACCAACAGCACGGGCAACGGAGTTGATGCGACCCTGGATCCGGGGCAAACCTTTCTCTGGTGGGGCAGGTATCCCGCACCGCCGGCCGACGTCAAGAAGATCAACTTTATGATGCCGGTCACCTCCCCGTTTGACGACGTTCCGATTAGCGATAAATAGGCAGTTGCTGCGCGTTCAGCCAGGAGAGAGGGAGGCACTATGGTCGGGCCGCGAAGCTTGCAGGTACTCGTGTTGTTTCTAGTTCCTTGCGTGGCATTGTCCCAGAAGTATCCGGATCCGGATTCAGCGGCCGTGGAGACAGCTGCCCAGGCTGACCTGCCGCACGCCAAAGTGCTGACGATCGACCTGCCGCACGCGAAGGTGCTGACGATTGCGGGCGTGAGCAGTGGAATCAAAGCCGCGTTGCAGAATCTGAACGCAAAAGTCACCGCGCAAGAAGTCAAGATCGAGTTGGACGCGGATGTGCTGTTCGACTTCGATAAGTCAAGTTTGCGTCCAGCGGCCGCCGACAGCTTGCGTGAGGTCAGCGAAGTTGCCAAGAGTTACGGCAACTTGCCTGTGCTGATCGACGGCCACACGGACGGCAAGGGCACCCACGCTTACAACATGACGCTCTCCGACAGGCGCGCGGCATCCGTGAAGAGCTGGCTCGTTCAGAACGGCGGGGTCGCTGCGTCGCGCATCACGACACGCGGTTGGGGAGAGACGAAACCAGTCGCTCCCAACAAAAAACCGGACGGCTCTGACGATCCTGCGGGTCGCCAGAAAAACCGGCGCGTCGAAATTACGATACGCACGACATAGCTAAGGGAACATGCGCCGGCCCGAGCACATCTGGCCTTCTCCAAGGCCAGTGAACAGCCGGCATCTTGGACTAGACGCGAAGCATGCGACCACGGTCCGTTGCGATCGTACGCCCTTGGTCTTGAGCCGTTTGACCTGGCCAGCCATAAATCGCCGGCGGCCTGGTCGCGTCCAATACTAGATGTGACGATCCATGCCAAACAAGCACTTAAGGCGACGTATCTTGCGAAAATGTTAGACGATTCGAGTAACGACTTGAGTTAAGAATCATTGACTTGCGAGTGATCGAGTGAGGGCCTTCGAACCAGGTGGTCGGCGGTTCGAATCCGTCCGGGCGCGCTTTTCAATCCGTGTAACGGATTGCTGAGTGGCGACAACGCCCGCAGGGCGACTCGAAGGGTGAGCGCGCAGCGCGAATAATCCGTCCGGGCGCGCAAATAAATCAAGGTCTTAACTGCGGTCGAGCACCTGGCGCTGTCTAATATTCAATTGTAGTCCGCAAAAAATGTAATCACGCGCGCGAGGATATGGATCGGCGACCACGAATGATTGCAGAGCACAGGGGTCTGTGATTTGTCGCGGCCGGGCGGAGCCCCTGGCCAACGCAGCTGTGATCCACCGACTCGTCGCGGACCCTAACCGGTCTTCAGTGAGTGTCGTCTTTCGGGCGGCAGCATTTAAAACATTTTAGGAAGAATCCATAACAGCAGAGCCACGATGACGTTGACCAGGGTCACATAGATTCCGAAGACTGGTGGCGATTGGCGCTTGGCAACACGCTTATAACCAAACACGACGCCAGCAATGACGAAAGCAACCAGGTTCCCGACCACAATTGCAAAAAGCGCTAGGCGAGTCGTTGCGTTCCATGACGCGATCCCATGCGAATTCGGCCAATATCTCGATTCCCTGTGGGCGCTAACGCGATTTTAATTCATCGACTCAGAATAAACAGAATCCAAGAAAACGTATAAGCGATGAAGACGCCGGTCATCGGTGATGGCTTGCTGGAATCCTTGCTCAAGTCGATCAATCTGAGCGGGCGACAACTGTGAAAGGTCAGGGTTTCCGCTGAGTTTCGATTGCATGTCATCTATCGGAAACCCGGCTTTGAGGTCGGCAAAATCCTCTCTCGCGTCCGCAGTTTCCACCTCGCGTTGGAGACGGTCGTCCTCCGCTTGATTCGGATTCGGCTGCTCTGTATTCAATACCGAGGTGGCTTTCTGCAAGTCAACATAGACTGCGGCTGCCGCCTCGTTAGTACCCTGCTGCACGTCGTAAATCACGCCGTAGCGTTTCATCACATTGGAAGGAATGTAGGCGGCCGCGCCCGACTCATGTACAACTTTCCACGCTGAAGAGCGAAAGGGGTTGTACGTGCGTATGAAAACGAGGTGATCGTCCGGCCTGAGACTCCCCGCGCGCAAACGATGCAGGACGGCGAGTGCCTTGCGGTGATTGCGTTCCATCCGATCGTCTTCGGTCATATCAGCATTGAGCACTTTGCGGTTCTGATCGAGCTCTTGCCGGAGTAACGCAAGCGCCTGCTGCGCCTGGTGCCTGTGATGAAGCCATTCAACCGTTGATTCGAGGCCCAGTGCCATGAGCAATCCGATAGTGATCGCGGCAATGTGAATCAGAAAATCCTTCCACGTATGGACAGTCTGATGGGGAGCGTGAACATCGAGCATAGGCGCTGAGATCTCCGGGGTTGAAGGTGCTTCCGCGCCTCGTGCCGCTGTCGCCTGCGCGCCACCCGCGGGCTCCTGAGGCGTACCTGGGTTTGGGCGATCCGTCATGCGGTGTGCTCTTATTCGGTACCGTTAGCCTATCGCAGATAATGAACGGCTGCTTGCTTGCCATGATTTCTCGAGTCCGAATGTCTCTTCCTGGGCCGGAACTTGCCGGTTCATTGAATTCGGCTAACGACGAAACGGATTCTCTACAGTCACAGCACCGAATTGTTGGCCGTCCTGCAGATCCTCGCTGCAAAGGAGTTCACAACCAGCGTCGATGGCTGCGGCGACGATCAGCGCATCGTAGAAAGGCAATTTGAAATCGCGAGCGAGCATGACGGCTTGGGTATGCAGAGCGATAGTCAACGGGCGCGCTACGCCGAGTAACTCCTCAATGACTGCAAGTGACGCTTCAATCTGTTCCCAACCCCATCGAAGCTTGCGTCGCGTGACATTGGTGAATTCGTTTAGTACTTGGACGCCGATTACACCGCCGTCAGCGATTAACGCCTCGGCACGCGCACTGCGCGGATCATCGGCAGCGAAAGCGTAAACCAAGACATTGGTGTCGAAGAATCGCCTATCGGGCATTGGCCTCTTCCCGGTCAAACCGGAATCCCTTGGGAAGCGGCTTCTTGAGCGCCCGTAGGCGCGCGAGCGCCCGCTGACGGCTCTTGTCGCGCTGAACCTCGAACACGCGCTCCCCGGTCACGACAATTTCGATTTCATCGCCTGACTTTAGCTTGAGAGTTTTGACGATTGCATCCGGCAATCGAATGGCGAGACTATTTCCCCACTTCGCAACGCGCATAATGTAACCCCAAGATATACAAGAAATACGTATATCATAGATGCAGTCGCGGATCGCTGCAAGTGTGCAAAGCGGAATCGTGGAACCGAGGAAGCCGGTCCAGGCGGCGAGAGCACCCCAGTAACCGGCACGAATGAGCCCGAGAGAAAAACCGACCTGGCTGCTGGCCGGTCCCGGGAGAAACTGACAAAGGGCGACGAGATCCGTGTACGTCGCATCGTCGACCCATTGGCGGCGCACCACAATCTCGTCGCGGAAGTAGCCGATGTGGGCGATCGGCCCACCAAACGAAGTCAGCCTCAGCTTGAGGAAGGTGACCAGCACCTCAGGTGCCGATCTCTCACGCATATTTGAATAGCGCCATGAATCCAAAGTCCATGTGCAGCTGTTGGTGACAATGAAAGAGCGTCAAGCCCGGGTTATTGGCGACGAAATCAAATTCGAGTTCTTGGAAGCCGCCGAGCATCACCACGTCTTTAGATACTCCGGAGGTCTGTTTGCCAGCGACCCGGGTCAGCTCGAAACTGTGCCTATGCAGGTGCAGTGGGTGAACGTCATCGCTCGCGTTGCGAAACTTCATTCGATAGCGCCGCCCTTCATGAACCGTGTAAGCGGGCTTCATCGAAGCCATCGAGAAGGCTTCGCCGTTTAGCGTCCATTGATTAAATCCCCCGAGCGCCGCATTGTTCTTAACGATCAGCACCTCGATGGTCTCATCGGCGTCGGAATCTTGCGGAGCGGAACGTCCAAAAATCGAATAGTCCCAGAGAACTGGTTTCGGCTTGACCCACTTGGCTTCCCCGCTCTGTCCCGCATATTCCACCACAACGCCCATACCGCGCTTGCGGTCATCATCGTCAAGGTCCCCCATTACCCACACGCCGGGATGCCCCATCTCAACGATGGCCGAAATCCTCTCTGCGGTGCCCAGCCACAGCACAGGCACTTCGGCTTGCGCGGGAACAGGATTGCCATCGAGCGCGACGACGCGAAATACATGCCCAGGGAGTGCGAGGCTGCGGGTCTCGCCCGCACTGGCGTTAAGGACATGGAATAAGACGCGTTCGCCCGGTTTCACGCGAATCGGATCGCCGGCCCCGAGCATTTTACCGTTGATGCTGAAGAGCTTATAGTTCACTTCGTATCCCTTTTCCTTGTGCGGTTTGTTCCTCTCATCCGCTTCCTTGCCGATTTGCTTCAGAGTCTTGCTCGGCTCGCCAGCCAGGAACTTCACGTCCATGTCCCCGCCGCGGCTCAATGACGGCTCGAACTCCTTTAGCACCAAGAACACTTCGCGATCGTGGGCACCCGCGCCGCCTTTAGGCTCGGTATAGACCGGCGCCGCCTGCCCGGAGTACGTGCCACGCTGTAAATCGGCCCCGGCAAGGACGTGCGTATGCAAAAAGCGAAACCCCGCCGGTCTGGGGACAAAACTGATCCGCCGCATGCCATGCGGGGGAATGGTAGGCGTGCCTTCCTCGATTGCACCGTCAACATCACTCGGAATCATCTGGCCGTGCCAATGGGCCACCTCAGGAATATCGGTCTCATTGTGGATGTCGACGATGACTCGCCTGCCTTCCGTGAACTTCAGGAGCGGCCCCGGGAACTGCCCGTTATAGAGCGTCGTGGAAACCACATGCCCGGGCGCGAGTTCGACGTTTCCTGGCGCGATGCGCAGGGTGTAATCGGCTGCGAGCGCCGTCGGAGACTGTGCATGAGATGGGGAGAAAATACCTGCGCCGGGCGCGAGGAGCGCGGCACCCGAGAATTTCAAAAAGTCGCGACGTGGAATATTCAGTTTGGATGACATGCGGCGAGCTCCGGTGAATCTGGTTCTGGAAACCGTTCCTTACTTAGCATCGAGTTGATTCCATTCTTCAATCTTGATTCGAGCTATCAGCGTGGGGTCCCCTTGGGGAACCGGTTGCAGGATCAAAGCCTCGCCATCGGCGAGCCCTGCCGCACTCGCACCGAATGCCTCGGAAACATTGGCGTGGGCCGCATCGGGCGCCATCCTCGGTGAACTTGCGTGACGCATCAGAATGACCAGTCCACCATGGCGAAGACTCGCCAAGAGTTTTGCCTTGGGGAGCGGTTCGCCTGCCGCGCTACCGAACAGCATTGCCCAATTAGCAGACCAACGAAATACTCGCTGAGTTTTATGGTTCCCGGCATACGTCCTCCTAGGCGGCTAGTATACTTTGTACAGCAAAGCCGTCGAATCCAGAGGGGGTGCGCGAGCGATTTACAACCTTTCTGATTGAGGCCAATTGTCGTGTATGGCGAACCACGTCGCCTTTGACCTGACGTGAATGTGCCGTTGTTTACGCGGCTCGAAGGGTGTATCGAGTGTACCCAGCGAGACGGCCACCCAGTCTTCATCGCTTTTTTGCCAGAAAAGCTGAGACCCACACTGGCCACAGAAGGAGCGAATAATTGTTGAGGACGACCTGTATTCCCTAATCTGGTCTGCTCCGGTGAGCAGCAGCAAGTCACCCTTCGGGACACCGCCATGTGTCGCAAAAGCTGCTCCATGTGCCTTGCGACACATGGAGCAGTGGCAGTGAGTGGTGGCTCGCAACTCCGAGTTCAGCTGATACCGAATGCCCCCGCAGAGGCAACTTCCTCGATGTGGCGGCTCGGTCATTTGCTTCTCCAGGCTCTAACGCTGATTGAAATCGCAGGGGACAACGGCGCGCGTGCCGTCTAACACGACAGTCCAAATTCCAACCCCCGAAATCTCTAACCTAACGCCTATGGTTCGTGTTCTATCACGAAGAAGAGCAGGACGAGAAGACGAGGAGTACTGAAACACTTGTCATGTGAGGTCTCTTAGAATACAAAGTCGGCCGCCAGACTGAAGATGTTCGCCTTGTTTTTGAAGCCCGGCTGAAGGTTGATGAACGGCGTGCCATAGTCGAATGCCTTCGCGTGGTCGAACTGGGCCTTGAAGTCCACCGACTTGAACAAATCGAGACGCACGCCAACGCTTTCCGTGGGTCCGTTCATCTCGGGAAGGGTGCCCCCCGCGGCCTGGTTCTGATGACTGTTCGCGTAGATGAGGTAAGGCACCCATTTATCCAGCCGGTAGCCGCCCATCATGTACCACCCGTTGACGCAGTCGGTTGGGTCGCCGGTGCGCAACTCTATGAATTCGCCCTGGGCGATGATGTTGTTGTGGTCATACGCAACGCCGATGCTATAAAAGTGATACTTGCCATCCTGGTTCAAGGCGCCGCCCGCATAGGTGCGATAGTCCAATTCTAATACGCTGGCGCGTACGGTAACGATTTCCAGATCCGCGGTGACGTCGTAGCCGTACATGTGGTGACCGGTGAAAATTTGGGCAAACCCCGGTCCAGCCAGCTGAGTCTCGGGATTCGGGGCTCCGAGTAGGGCGTGAGCCGTGATCCAGTAGTTTCCCAATTTCAGCTTGTAGCTGATGTCGCCGCCTTCGTAGGTATCGAACAAAGCCTCTCCGTACACGGCATCTGGCGCGCGTAACCAGGTCGTGGTGTAACCGACGTTGCGCGAGTCGGAGACCAGAAACAGCGGCAGTTCTAGCTTTCCGTAGCGGATCGAAACATCGGCGATCGGCTGCACTTTGAGGTATGCCCACTCGATCTGCGTGGTGATCTCGGGAGAATTCCGGTCCTCGGCGAGCGCCTG
>Ga0302325_10016821_pt1 | contig 15481 bp, 15 predicted proteins | sample Palsa_T0_2_FD_201948 | JGI IMG/M metagenome (GOLD analysis project Ga0302325, IMG submission 201948) | Peat permafrost microbial communities from Stordalen Mire near Abisko, Sweden - Palsa_T0_2 | ecosystem: Environmental > Terrestrial > Soil > Palsa > Peat permafrost | place: Sweden: Abisko...
GCGCCGCGGAAAGCGCCGGCAATCGCCGCCAGCGCCATGCCGAGGATCGCCGCGAGATTGGCGCCGATGCGGGCAATCAAAAGCGATCCGGGTACGGCGGCGATGGCGAAGACCGCCAGCGGCAATCCGATCAGGAGCCCGATCTGCGTTTCCGACATGTGCAGCTCTTCGTGCACCAGCGGAATCACCGGCGGCATCGCCAAAAGCGTCAGGCGCATGGCGACACCGGCCAGAAAGAGCAGGCAAAGGAGCCTGGCGAGGCCGAAGGACGGGCCAGCGGTGGAAGTCCCGGAAGGCGGCATTGGGTGGGCGATTGTTAAGCGCCGAAACTGCATCAATGGCTGCCAAGGTTCAAGAAAGGCCGGCACATAGCTGCTTTTCCGCTTTCAGGCGCTTGTCTGCAAACTGGAACAAAGCTAGAACAAAGGCAATGGACCTCGCCGCGGCAGAACACAGTCTTCGCTCCACGTTCGGATTTGCGGCCTTCCGGCCCGGGCAGGGCGAAATCGTCGCCACTATTCTCGAAGGCCGCGACGTACTCGCCGTGATGCCGACCGGGAGCGGTAAGTCGCTTTGCTATCAGCTTCCGGCGCTGCTGCGTGACGGCCTCACTGTTGTGGTGTCGCCGCTGATCGCGCTCATGCGCAATCAAGTGGCGCAGCTTCGCGGCTACGGCATTGCGGCGGCGAGTCTCAATTCCGCGAACGACGCCCGCGAAAACTACGCGGTGCTCGATCGGATCGCGCGCGGAGAGTTGCGTCTGCTCTACGTCGCCCCCGAACGCCTGGTGAGATCAGAGACGCTTGATATTCTCAACCGCGCGAACACCGCGCTGCTCGCGGTCGACGAAGCGCATTGCATCTCGCAATGGGGCCATGACTTTCGCCCGGAATACGCGGCGCTCGGCGCCGCGCAGGCGGAGCTTGGCGGCGTGCAAACCGTGGCGTTCACCGCGACTGCCGATGCCGCGACGCGCGCGGATATTGTTGAAAAGCTGTTCTCGCGCTCGCCGGCGGTGTTCGTGCACGGCTTCGATCGGCCAAACTTGCGCTTGGCGATGCAGGCAAAATCCGGTGGACGCAAGCAAATCGCCGATTTCGTCCAGGAGCATAAAGGGCAGGCCGGCATCGTATATTGCGCTTCGCGGCGCAAGACTGACGAATTCGCCGATGTCCTGCGCCAAGGCGGCCTCAAGGCGTTGCCTTATCATGCCGGCATGGAGGGGGCCGACCGCTCGCGCAATCAGGATTTCTTCCTGCAGGAGGATGGCGTTGTCATGGTGGCGACCGTCGCCTTCGGCATGGGGATCGACAAGCCGGATATCCGCTTCGTTCTTCACGCCGACATGCCGTCCAATATCGAAAGCTATTACCAGGAAATCGGACGTGCCGGCCGCGACGGCCTGCCTGCGGACACGCTCACGCTTTACGGCATGGCCGACATCCGCTTGCGCCGCTTGCAGATCGACGAGAGCGATACCTCCGACGAGCAAAAGCGGGTCGATCGGCAACGGCTCAATGCGCTTGTCTCATTATGCGAATCGCCACGCTGCCGCCGCCAGACGCTGCTGGCCTATTTCGGCGAGACGGCGGAGCCGTGCGGGAATTGCGACTTCTGCTGCGACGGCGCGCAGGTGATCGACGGCACGATCGCGGCGCAGAAGGCGCTCTCGGCCATCGTGCGCACCGGCGAACGCTTCGGCACCGAACACCTGACGAACGTACTGATTGGCGACGACACCGATGCGGTTTTGAAATTCGGTCACGACTGCCTACCCACATTCGGCGTCGGCAAGGAATACGGTAAGCAGGAATGGCGATCGATCTTCCGCCAGCTCCATGGCGCCGGCGTTATCGCGCTCGATATCACCGGCTATGGCACCTGGGCGGTCACCGACGCCGGCCGGGGCGTGCTTAAGGGCACGGCCAAGATCGAGCTACGCAAGGACACGCTCAAACCGGGGCGCAAGGCCGCGCGCGCGGCCGCCAATGCCGCGGCGCTTGCCGATGGCTCGACGGGCGACACCGCGCTGTTCGAGGCGCTGCGGAAACGCCGGTCCGAACTCGCCAAGGCGCAACGCGTCGCCGCGTATGTCGTGTTCGCCGACAAAACTCTGATCGAGATGGCGCGGCGCAAGCCGACGACCACGGCCGAAATGAGCTCCGTGCACGGTGTCGGCGAGGCCAAGCTCAAGCAGTACGGCGACATTTTCATCGACGTGATCCGGCAGCACGGCGCGGCTCATCCGTAGACCTTTTTCCGGGTTGCTGGCCTCGTGTTGCACCGCAACGCGCGGTATGTTAGCAAACTCGCGATTTTCGCGGGGCTGCGGGGGGCATTCCCGCTGCCTCCACATTCCCGAGTCCCGCCTGAATCCCAAAGGCTTGCGCCGACCGTTCGCACCGGTTGCGGGTCTTGCGGAACAACCCAAAAGAAACCCGAGACGCAGGCGACGTGGCACGCGAAGAACCCCTTGTGTCAGGCATGGCCGGTCGCTACGCCACCGCGCTGTTCGAGCTGGCGCGCGAGGCGAACGCCATCGACCCGGTGAAAGCGGACGTGGAGCGCTTCGACGCGCTGGTCGCCGAAAACGCCGACCTCGCCCGGCTGGTGCGCAGCCCGGTTTTTTCCGCCGATGAGCAGTTGCGCGGGCTCTCCGCCGTGCTCGACCGCGCCGGCATCGGCGGACTGGCGGCGCGATTCCTCAAGCTGGTGACGACCAACCGCCGCCTGTTCGCGGCCCGCGACATGATCCGCGGCTACCGCGAGCTCGTCGCCGTGCACAAAGGCGAGGCTACGGCCGAGATCACCGTGGCCGAGACACTCAAGGACGATCATGTCGCCGCGCTCAAGAGCGCGCTCAAGGCGATCAGCGGCAAGGACGTCGATCTCGACATCAAGATCGATCCCGCCATCATCGGCGGGCTCGTGGTCAAGCTCGGCAGCCGCATGATCGACACTTCGCTCCGCACCAAACTCAATGCCATCAGGCACGCGATGAAAGAGGCACGCTAATGGATATCCGCGCCGCGGAAATTTCCGCCATCCTCAAGGAGCAGATCAAAAATTTTGGCCAGGAGGCCGAAGTTTCCGAGGTCGGCCAGGTGCTCTCGGTCGGCGACGGCATCGCCCGCGTCTATGGCCTCGACAACGTGCAGGCCGGCGAGATGGTCGAGTTCGAGAGCGGCGTCAAAGGCATGGCGCTCAACCTCGAAATCGACAATGTCGGCATCGTGATCTTCGGCTCCGACCGCGAGATCAAGGAAGGCCAGACGGTCAAGCGCACGCGCGCCATCGTCGAGGTGCCGGTCGGCAAGGGCCTGCTCGGTCGCGTCGTCGACGCGCTCGGCGATCCGATCGACGGCAAGGGGCCGATCAAGGCCGAAGCGAGATCGCGCGTCGACGTCAAAGCGCCCGGCATCATTCCGCGTAAATCGGTGCACGAGCCGATGGCGACCGGACTAAAGGCGATCGACGCCCTGATCCCGATCGGCCGCGGCCAGCGCGAGCTGATCATCGGCGACCGCCAGACCGGCAAGACCGCGATCGCGCTCGACACGATCCTGAACCAGAAGCCGCTCAACGCCTCCGGCGACGAGAAGATCAAGCTCTATTGCGTCTACGTCGCGATCGGACAAAAACGCTCGACGGTGGCGCAGTTCGTCAAGGTTTTGGAGGAACACGGCGCGCTCGATTATACCATCGTGGTGGCGGCGACGGCGTCGGATCCGGCGCCGATGCAGTTCCTGGCGCCGTTTTCCGGCTGCGCCATGGGCGAATATTTCCGCGACAACGGCATGCACGCGGTCATCATCTACGATGATCTCTCCAAGCAGGCGGTCGCCTATCGGCAGATGTCGCTGCTGCTGCGCCGGCCGCCGGGCCGCGAGGCCTATCCGGGCGACGTGTTCTATCTGCACTCGCGGCTGCTCGAGCGCGCCGCGAAGATGAACGACGATCACAAGGCCGGCTCGCTCACCGCGCTCCCGGTGATCGAAACGCAGGCCAACGACGTGTCGGCCTACATCCCGACCAACGTCATCTCCATCACCGACGGCCAGATTTTCCTCGAGACCGACCTGTTCTATCAGGGCATCCGCCCGGCGGTGAATGTCGGCCTTTCGGTGTCGCGCGTCGGCTCCTCGGCGCAGACCAAGGCGATGAAGAAGGTCGCCGGCCGCATCAAGGGCGAACTGGCGCAATACCGCGAAATGGCGGCGTTCGCGCAGTTCGGGTCCGATCTCGATGGCACGACGCAGCGGCTCCTCAATCGCGGCTCGCGGCTCACGGAATTGCTCAAGCAGCCGCAGTTCTCGCCACTGAAGATGGAGGAGCAGGTCTGCGTGATCTATGCCGGCGTCAACGGTTATCTCGACCCGCTGCCGGTCCCACGGGTGCACGCCTTCGAGGAAGGTTTGCTCGGCCTCTTGCGCAACCAGAACCCGGAAATCCTCAAGACCATCCGCGACACGCGCGACCTCGACGACGCCACTGCCGGCAAGCTCAAGGCGGCGGTCGAGGGCTACGCCAAGACTTTTACATGAAGACGTTTGCGTGATTTTGCCGTCATGCCCGGCGCGAGGCCGAACATGACGAGAGTGGGATAAAGCGACGACGACATGCCTAGCCTCAAAGACCTCCGCAACCGCATCGCCTCCACCAAGGCGACGCAGAAGATCACCAAGGCCATGCAGATGGTCGCGGCCTCGAAGCTGCGCCGCGCCCAAGCGACGGCCGAGGCGGCACGGCCCTACGCCACGCAGATGGGCAAGGTGCTCGGCAACATCGCGGCGTCGGTCGCGGGCAGCGAGAACGCGCCGCGGCTCTTACGCGGCACCGGCAATGACGGCGTACACCTTCTTCTCGTCTGCACAGCCGAACGCGGCCTCTGCGGCCCGTTCAACACCGCCATCGTGCGGCTGGCGCGCGAGCGCGCCGGCGCGCTGACGCGCGAGGGCAAGGAAGTGAAATTTTTCTGTGTCGGCCGCAAGGGCTACGATCAGCTACGCCGGCTCTATGCGAGCCAGATCATCGACATGGTCGATTTGCGCGCGGCGCGCACTTTGCGCTTCGAGCACGCCGAGATGATCGCCGAGAAGATCACCGCGCGCTTCGACAATTTCGAGTTCGACGTGTGCACGCTCTTCTTCTCGCGCTTCCGTTCGGTGATCGCGCAAATTCCGACCGTGCAGCAGATCATTCCGCCGGTGTTCGACGAGAAAGCAACCGACGCGCTGGGCGGCGTCGCCTACGAGTTCGAGCCGGAAGCCGAAGACATCCTGCACGATCTCTTGCCGCGCAACATCGCCGTGCAGATCTTCCGCGCACTCCTGGAAAACGCCGCGTCGTTCTACGGCGCGCAGATGTCGGCGATGGACAACGCCACCCGCAACGCCGGCGAGATGATCCGCAAGCAGACGCTGACCTACAACCGCACCCGCCAGGCGATGATCACCAAGGAACTGATCGAGATCATCTCCGGCGCGGAAGCTCTATAAAAAGCCTTGGCGCTGTGAACCAATTTGTGAAGAGAACCATGATGGCTAGCAAAGTCGGACGCATCACCCAAGTCATCGGCGCCGTCGTCGACGTGCACTTCGACGGTCATCTGCCGGCGATCCTCAACGCGCTGGAGACCAAGAACCAGGGCAACCGCCTGGTGCTCGAGGTCGCCCAGCATCTCGGCGAATCGACCGTCCGTACTATCGCCATGGATACCAGCGAGGGCCTGGTGCGCGGCCAGGAAGTAACCGACACCAACCAGCCGATCACGGTGCCGGTCGGCGACGGCACGCTCGGTCGCATCATCAACGTGATCGGCGATCCGGTCGATGAGGCGGGCCCGGTGCCACACAAGGAGACACGCCCGATCCATCAGGATGCACCGCTCTACACGGAGCAGTCGACCGAGGCGGCAATCCTGGTCACCGGCATCAAGGTCGTCGACCTGCTCGCGCCTTATGCCAAGGGCGGCAAGGTCGGCCTGTTCGGCGGCGCCGGCGTCGGCAAGACCGTGATCATCATGGAGCTGATCAACAACATCGCCAAGGCGCACGGCGGCTATTCGGTATTTGCCGGCGTCGGCGAACGCACGCGTGAGGGCAACGATCTCTATCACGAGATGATCGAATCGGGCGTCAACAAGGACCCGCATAAAGGTTCGGTCGAAGGATCGAAGTGCGCGCTGGTTTACGGCCAAATGAATGAGCCGCCGGGCGCGCGCGCCCGCGTCGGCCTCTCGGGACTGACGGTCGCCGAATATTTCCGCGACCAGGGCCAGGACGTGCTGTTCTTCGTCGACAACATCTTCCGCTTCACGCAGGCCGGCTCGGAGATGTCGGCTCTGCTAGGACGCATTCCCTCGGCGGTGGGCTACCAGCCGACGCTCGCCACCGACATGGGCGCGCTACAGGAGCGCATCACCACCACCACCAAAGGCTCGATAACGTCGGTACAGGCGATCTACGTGCCCGCCGACGATCTCACCGATCCGGCGCCGGCGACCTCGTTCGCGCATCTCGACGCCACCACGGTGCTGTCGCGCTCGATCGCCGAGAAAGGCATCTATCCGGCTGTCGATCCGCTCGATTCGACCTCGCGCATGCTGTCCGCGGCGGTCGTCGGCGACGAACATTACCAGGTGGCGCGCCGCGTGCAGCAAATCCTCCAGCGCTACAAGGCGCTGCAGGACATCATCGCCATCCTCGGCATGGACGAACTTTCCGAAGAGGACAAGCTGACGGTGTCCCGTGCGCGCAAGATCGAGCGCTTCCTGTCGCAGCCGTTCCACGTCGCCGAAGTGTTCACCGGCTCGCCCGGCGTGTTCGTCGATCTCGCCGACACCATCCGCGGCTTCCAGGGGCTGTGCGAGGGCAAGTACGATCACCTGCCCGAGGGCGCCTTTTATATGGTCGGCACCATCGAGCAGGCGGTCGAAAAGGGCAAGAAGCTCGCCGAAGCGGCGTAGGAAAGAACTTCATCGATGGCCGAGCTTCATTTCGAATTCGTCTCACCCGAAAGCGTGCTGTTCTCCGGCGACGTCGATCAGGTCGACCTACCCGGCGCCGAGGGCGACATGGGCATTCTCGCCGACCACGCGCCGCTGGTCACCGTGCTGCGGCCGGGCATCGTGACCATCTATCGCGGCGTCGCGCGCGAGGCGGTTGTTGTCACCGGCGGCTTTGCCGAAGTCGGCCCCGCCGGCCTGACCGTGCTCGCCGATCGCGCCGTCGCGCGCGAGAACTTCGATCTCGCGACGCTAAGCGAGGAAATCAAGAGCGCCGAAGAAGACGTTGCCGACGCCAAGGATGAGGCGCAGCGCGACAAGCTCGCGCGCCATCTCGCGCAATTGAAGGCGTTGCAGGACGCGCTCGGCGCAGCTACGTCAACTTCGCATTGAGGCGACCTGCGGATTCCTAGCGCAAAATCTCGACGAGCAGGATCCAGGTGTTCATGACGCTGAGGGCAATCGCAATCAGAATGCCAGGCGCGATCCAATAAAGTCCTTCTGGGTGTCCCAAACAGAGGACAGCAGCGCCGATCACGATCGGCGCACCCGTCAATGCGACCGCGACAGCGCGGCTGATGATCCACGACATCTGTTGCGGCTGGAAGTTGAGGGATCCGGCTTGCTGCACAATTGCGGTCAGCAGAACCACAACTTCCAGCGCCAGAATTTCACCGCCGAGCAGCTGCGGTGGCTGAGCCGGAATGAGCGCGAGGCTGCAAATCAGCAATGCGGCCAACAACAGCACCAACCCTCCAAAGCCCGGCCTGGCAGGTGCGGTATCGATAGGATTCTCTGGATATTGAATCGAGACCGCAACAATGATGAGACCGGAAAGTGCGGCGGTGGCGCCGACCTTGGCCACGAAAAAATCCGTCCAATGGACCCCGACCTCGCCCATCCGTACCGCCTTAGGCCGTTGCTGAAAAAGCTCAGGCGAATTTCGCAAATTCTGCGACCACTCGCTGGTAAATCTTGCGCTTGAACGGCACGACAAGGTCCTGGAGGTTTTGCAGAGGCTCCCAGCGCCACTCCACGAATTCCGGCTCGTGCGCGCCGCCCGCGGGGTGGACGATGTCGATCTCGCGCTCATCGCCGGTAAAGCGCAGCGCGAACCACTTCTGCGTCTGCCCGCGATACTTGCCGTTCCACGCATGGCCGACGATCGCGCGCGGAATGTCGTAAGTCAGCCACTCGGCGACCTCGCCAAGGCGCTCCACCGAGCTGATGTTGGTCTCCTCGTGCAGTTCGCGCAAAGCCGCCGGCCATGGGTCCTCTCCCGCATCGATGCCGCCCTGCGGCATCTGCCAAACGTGCGTGTTGTCGACGTGCTCGGGTCCGTCAACGCGGCGGCCGATGAAAGCAAGGCCCTGGCGATTGAGCACCATCAGACCAGCGCACCGCCGATACGGGAGTTGTTCGAAGGAAGTCATTGGCGAATGGCGAGGAGTGAATAGCGGAGAATCAATCTATTCGTTATTTCGCCATTTCGCTATTCGCTCCCTTGAGCTTCGCTTGGCCGTCACCGCTGCCGCGGTGCTGCGAAGGAGGGGCAAGCTGGGGCTTTTCGCCGCCTTCGCCGTTGCCCGCGGCCGGGATCACCACGTCCTGGCGCGCGCCGGTTTTGCCGTCGATGATGGTGACGGTCTTGGTCTTGCCGGCCGTCGGCTGGCTTGGCGCGGACGCTGCCGCCGGACCGTCGTAGCGGACGGGACCCTGCGCAGCGGCGGCAGCGTCCGGCGCGGTCGTCACTTCGGGTTTTTTCTTGGCCGTCGCGGCATACAGATCGATCGGCACGGCAACCGTCGGCTCGCCGCCGAACGGATCGTCGCCAAGGAGGGCCCACAGCACGAACACGCCAAGAAAGATCGCCAGCGCCGTGGCGATGACGTGGGGCATCGGCACGGGGAATTTGCGCCGGCGCTTGAGCGGTTGCTGGCCGAGCGGCGCGCTCAGGTCATCGGCCGTCATATGGCCGATGGGCAATTCACTGCAAATCCTACCCTGGCGAATCATCGTCTGAGTCTATCACGGCGGCCTGAGCGCCGGCCGGGCACAAAAAAACGGGGCGGCTCGACGCCGCCCCGTATTCGCATCGGAAAAGCGCCGCTTAGAGCATGATCCGGAAAAGTGGAGTCCGGCTTTCCGAAAAGATCATGCTCCACTAATATATCTAGTTCGGAACGGCGGCCTTCGGATTGGGTGGGAACGCGGCGTCGGTCGTGGCGCCGCGCAGGAGATCGAGCGCTTCCTTGAGCGCGCGGTCGTCCTTCTCATCCGGCGGCACGTAGGACTGCGAGCCGGACTCTTCGGCACCTTCCGCCTTGAGATGGCCGCGCAGCGAGGCCTCGCCCTTGGTGTCAGTCCGCGCCTTCAAGTCGTCCGGCACGTCCTGCAGCACCTCGATGTCAGGCGTGATGCCCTTGGCCTGGATCGAGCGGCCCGACGGCGTGAAGTAACGCGCCGTGGTCAGCCGCAGCGCGCCATTGCCCGCGCCGAGCGGGATGATGGTCTGCACCGAGCCCTTGCCGAACGAGCGCGTGCCGACCAAAGTCGCGCGCTTGTGGTCTTGCAGCGCGCCGGCGACGATTTCCGACGCCGACGCCGAACCGCCGTTGATCAACACGATGAGCGGCTTGCCTTTGGTCAGGTCGCCAGGCCGGGCGTTGAAGCGCTGCGTCTCCTCGGCGTTGCGGCCGCGGGTAGAGACGATCTCCCCCTTCTCCAGGAACGCATCCGATACCGAGATCGCCTGATCAAGCAGGCCGCCCGGATTGTTGCGCAGATCGATCACGAAGCCTTTGAGCTTTTCCGCACTGAGCTGGTTGGTGAGGTCGCTGATCGCCTTCTTCAGACCGTCCGTGGTCTGTTCGTTGAACTGCGAGACGCGGATATAGCCGACGTCCTCGCCCTCGTTATGCGAGCGCACCGATTTCACGCGAATCACGTCGCGCACGATGGTCACATCGATCGGCTTGTCCTGACCCTTGCGCATGATGGTGAGCTTGATCTTGGTGTTCACCGGGCCGCGCATCTTTTCGACCGCCTGGTTGAGCGTCAGGCCCTGCACCTGCTCGTCGTCGAGCTTGGTGATGATGTCGTTGGCCATGACGCCGGCCTTGGCGGCGGGCGTTTCGTCGATCGGCGCCACCACCTTCACCAGGCCGTCTTCCATGGTGACTTCGATGCCCAGCCCGCCGAATTCGCCGCGCGTCTGCACTTGCATGTCGCGGAAGCTCTTCGGGTCCATGTAGCTCGAATGCGGATCGAGCCCGGCCAGCATGCCGTTGATCGCCGATTCGACGAGTTTGCTGTCGTCGGGTTTCTCGACGTAATCGGCGCGCACGCGTTCGAACACGTCACCGAACAGATTGAGCTGCCGGTAGGTGTCCGACGAGGCCGCTTTTGCGCTCGATCCGACGAACACGGTGTGTGGCTGGGTCGCGAGTAACGCGAGCCCGGCGCCAGCGACCGCGCCAAGAAAAATGAGGGAAGTTTTGCGCATCATCCGCGAACCTTTTCACCTTCGTTTGTTGCCCACCACGGGCCGGGGTCGATAGGAGCACCGTCTTTGCGGAACTCCACATAGAGTACAGGTTGCTTCGACTTGGTCGCTGCAGCCGCGGACACCTGCGATCCGCCGCCCATTACCGCTACGGGTTCACCGGTGAGCACAAACTGGCCGAGATCGACGGATATCCGCTCCATCCCCGCTAACAGCACATGATACCCGCCGCCGGCATTCAGAATCAAGACTTGCCCATAGCTGCGAAATGCGCCGGCGTAAACAACCCAACCGTCGCATGGCGAGGTGATCTGCGCGCCGGGCTGCGTGGCGATCGATTGCCCCTTCTGGGTTCCACCGGCCCCGTCGGAAGCGCCGAACTCGCGGATTTTCAAGCCGTTGACCGGCTGGCGCAAGTGCCCGCGTGTGGCCGCAAAGGCCATTGCGGGCGCCAGCCGGCCGGGATCCTTGAGCGCGGCAAGGTCGGGCCGGGTGGCGTCTTCCTCGATCGAACGGGTCTCCGCGCGAGCCGCGCGGGTGGCGGGATCGAGGCCTGATTCGAGCTTGGCGATGAGGTCCTTGAGACCGTCGACTTGGTGCGCCAGGTCGGCGGCGCGCTCGCGTTCAGCGCCGAGCGCCCGCTCGGTGAGCGTTTGCTTCTTCTGCCGTTCGTCGATCAGGACGGTCAGGCGCAACTGCTCGCGCCCGAGCAGATCGAGATCGCGCGCCAGGCGCTCGTGCTCGCCGTCGATGTCCTTGCGCACATGTACCAAATCGGCGAGGTCGCCGGCGAGTGCGTCGGCCTGCGCCCGCATTTCCGGAAGCACGGCACCGAGCGTGATCGCGGTGCGCACCGCTTGCAGCGCGTCCTCCGGGTGGACGACGAGCGCCGGCGGCGGTTGATGGCCGACCCGCTGCAACGCGGCGAGGATTTCGACGATGGCGGTGCGGCGCTCGTCAAGCGATTTGCGGATGGAGCTTTGCCGATCGTCGAGCGGCTTCAGGCGGGTTTGTGTCGCCGCGACGCTCGCTTCGACGTCGCGCACGTGCGCGGCGGCGTCGATGAGCTGCTGATTGAGCGCGCGCCGATCGTCGCCAAGCGCGTCGATCTCGCGCCGGAGCTTAGCCTGGCTTTCCGCCGAGGCGCGTTCTTTGGCCCGCGCCGCATCGAGGTCCTGGTCGTGCTGTTTGAGGGCGTCGGCGTCCGGCGCCGGTGCGGCAGACCATGGAACTTGCATCGCCGGCGCTTGCGCCGCGCCTGACGGAATCTGGCTGGGCGGGGACTGGGCGAAAGCCGAGAGATCGGCACCCAGCGGCAGCGCTAAGGCCAGTGCCGATCCGAAAACAAGGCCCGGATCAGGGCGGCTCGACCGGCGGAGAATCATGCTTTCCAAGGGTAGAGGCCAGGTTCGGGAACGCAAGGCAAAGAGAGCCACCATGCGACCGGATTAAGACGCGAACCGGCTTCATCCGTCACATATCGGTGAGGCAAGATTAAGAAGCAGTAAGGTCGGCGGGCAGAGCCGGCCTCAGGCCCGGTGATAGGGGTGGCCGGCGAGAATGGTGCCGCCGCGATAAAGCTGTTCGAGCAGCATGATCCGCACGAGTTGATGCGGCCACGTCGCGGCCCCGAAGGCGAGCCGCAGCTTGGCGCGCTCGATGAGGCTCGGCGCCAGGCCGTCGGCGCCGCCGATGATGAAGCACACCGGGGAACGGTCTTGCTCCCGCCATTGCCGCAGCAACGCCGCCAGCGCCGGGCTGTCGAGGCTTTGTCCGTGCTGGTCGAGAACGACGACGATCGCGCCGTCGGGGATGACGTTGGCGAGCGCGATCGACTCCTCGACGCGCCGCCGCGCGGCATCATGGGCACGGCTTTCGCGAATTTCGATGACTTCGAAGTCGCGCAGACCGAGCGGGCGTCCGGTCGTTTCCGCGCGTTTGCGATACCAGGCGGCGAGCTCACGCTCGGGTCCTTGCTTCAAGCGGCCGATGGCGGCGACTATGACACGCATGACCGGCCAAACGTGCTCGCGTAAGAGATCTCCGATCCGTCATCCTGAGGTGCGAGCGAAGCGAGCCTCGAAGGATGGACGGCGAGGTGTCGGAACAATATGACTCGCGCTGCTAGCTCGCGTGCCGCGCCGGACGGCTGGCCGACCACATCTTTTCTAGATTGTAGAAGGCCCGGACTTCGGGGCGGAAGACGTGAACGATCACATCGATCGCGTCGATCAGCACCCAGTCGCAATGCGGAACGCCTTCGACATGCGCGGCAATTCCTGCTTTGTGCAGGTCTTCGACGACCCTGTCGGCGACCGAGCCGACATGGCGCTGCGACCGGCCGGAAGATACGACCATGTAGTCGCCGATCGAAGATTTGTCTCGCAAGTCGATGGTGAGGGTGTCCTCCGCCTTCATATCGTCGAGGCGATTGAGGACCAAACGAAGGATCTCCTCGGCGTCAGGACGCATTCTGGAGACCGATTCGGGCCCGCGACGTTCGGCCCGAAGAGTTACAGGTATGGACAGGGGTCCTTATCCTTTCGCTCCATTTTCGGCCCCGGCCATCGAGTCCAAGGCTGTTACTAAGATAGGCACGCCGTGTTAACAGTTTCAACCGTCTCGCAGTCACAGAGTTGCAACAAACGCGCACGCTAACGTCTTGCACTCACCTGCGTTGCAAGGCTCGTGCCGCCCGCAAGGCCGTGGACGACAACGGCGATTTGAGGCCATGCAGGTAAATCCACGCCGGCGGCCTTCGTTCCGGCAGCGTCCCCGCCGCCCACTCGGGAATGCGCGCATTGGCAAACGCCTGACCGGCGGCGCTGGCGGTAGCGTAAAGGCTCGGTCCAAGCCGGTCGATAACGGCGATCGGGACCAGCCGCGCGATGCCGCGCCAGCGTTGCCAGCGATGGAAGCTGCGCAGGTTGTCGGCACCCATGATCCAAACAAAGTGCACCCGCGGGCAACGCCGGACGAGATACCTGATGGTCTCGTAGGTGTAACGCGTGCCGAGCTGCGCTTCGAAATCGGTGACATCGATGCGCGGATCGTCCGCGAGCGCTTTGGCGGCGACGACGCGTGCCGCGAGCGGCGTTAGGCCGTGGGTGTCCTTGAGCGGATTACCCGGCGTCACCATCCACCACACGCGATTAAGCCCGAGCCGCTTCATGGCCAAGAGGCACGCGCCGCGATGCGCGGCGTGCGGCGGATCGAAGGTGCCGCCGAACAGCCCGATGCGCATGCCGGGCGCGTTCGGCGGCAGGACCAGTCGTGGTTTGGCAATAGCCTGTGCGTCAGCCGCACGCGGAGGCTGGAACTCGCGGTTCATGGCCGTCAGCAACAACCCCCTCCCCCTCGCCTCGACCGCCGATCGCACGCTGTCGCGGCGGAGAAGACGAAACGCTATGGCCGCGTCTGTCCGCTGCCCCGGATTCGGTACTTGAAACTGGTGAGCTGCTCGACGCCGACGGGGCCGCGCGCATGCAGCCTGCCGGTGGCGATGCCGATCTCGCCGCCGAAGCCGAACTCGCCACCATCGGCAAATTGCGTCGAAGCGTTGTGCAGTACGATTGCCGAATCCACTTCGCGCAGGAATTTCTCCGCCGCCGCGCGATTCTCGGTGACGATGGCATCGGTGTGATGCGAGCCGTAGCGTTCGATATGGGCGATGGCCGCGTCGACGCCGTCGACCACGCCGGCGGTCAAAATGGCGTCGAGATATTCGGTGCTCCAGTCGGCGTCGCTCGCCCGCTTGACGCGGGGATCGACCGCCTGCACCGCCGCATCGCCGCGGATCTCGCAACCGGCGTCGATCAGCATGGCAACAAGCGGCTTGAGCAGCTTCGGCGCTCCGGCGCGATCGACCAGCAAGGTTTCGGCCGCTCCGCACACGCCGGTGCGGCGCATCTTGGCATTGAGCACGATCGCTTTCGCCATCGCGAGCTTCGCCGCTCTATCGACATAGACGTGACAGACGCCTTCGAGATGCGCGAAAACCGGCACCCGCGCCTCCGCCTGCACGCGTCCGACCAGGTCCTTGCCGCCGCGCGGCACGATCACGTCGATCGCGCCGTCGAGGCCGGCGAGCATCATGCCCACGGCGGCGCGCTCGCGCGTCGGCACCAGCGCGATCGCGGCGGTCGGCAACCCCGCTTCGGCAAGGCCTTCGACCAGCGCCGCATGAATGGCGCGCGCCGAGCGAAAACTTTCGGAACCGCCGCGCAGGATCACGGCATTGCCGGCCTTCAGGCAGAGCGCACCGGCATCGGTCGTGACATTGGGCCGGCTTTCATAAATGACCCCGATGACGCCGAGCGGCACTCGTACGCGCTCGATGCGCATGCCGTTGGGACGCCGCCATGACGCCATGATGGCGCCGACGGGGTCCTTGAGCTTGCGGATCGTATCGAGCCCGGCCGTCATGGCCTCGATGCGTCCCGCATCGAGCGCCAGCCGGTCGAGGAAGGCGGGGGTAGCGCCCGAAGCCTTCGCCTCGGCTACATCTTCGGCATTGGCGGCAAGGATCGGCGTACGCGACTGGCGGAGCGCCTTGGCCATGGCGGCAAGCGCGCGGTTCTTGCGGGACGCAGGCGCAAGCGCCAGCGCGCGCGCGGCAACGCGCGCCTCGCGGCCGATGTCGCGCATGGTCGCTTCGAGCTTGTCCGGGTTCCCCACTGCCTTCAGGGGAGCATTCATGGCCTTGATCCGTCTTGCGTTCAGGGGGTTCCTACCATGTTCGGCGAGGTCCGGCGAGGCGGCTCGGCGGCGGCGTTGTCCACAGCGCTCCACAGCCTTTCGTGGGGCGGTCATAGAATCTGCGGAACCTGCTCAAACCCGACAGCGTTCCACCTCCGGGTCGCACGAAGGAGAGGGTCATGCAGCTGCCAACAGTCGTTTGCAAAACCGGTTACCTCGGCGGTTCCCGGTCGGCGCCAAGTACGTGGTCGAGGGCTATAGCGGCGATGAGG
>Ga0302325_10016824_pt1 | contig 15479 bp, 12 predicted proteins | sample Palsa_T0_2_FD_201948 | JGI IMG/M metagenome (GOLD analysis project Ga0302325, IMG submission 201948) | Peat permafrost microbial communities from Stordalen Mire near Abisko, Sweden - Palsa_T0_2 | ecosystem: Environmental > Terrestrial > Soil > Palsa > Peat permafrost | place: Sweden: Abisko...
GTGACCAGGAACTTCATTGGATAGTCTGTTGGAGGATGCCAGCGCGCGAGCCCAGTCAGTGCCATCCACGCGAGAACGCAGGCGCATGCGCCTCCCAGGATCGAAACCACAAACGCCTCCATCAGGACCTGGCGCAGGATGCGCCAGCGGCTCGATCCAATCGCCATGCGAATGGCAATTTCACGGGTGCGGTCTGCCGTTCGCGCGGCGAACAGGCCGCCAAGATTAGCGCAGGCCGCGAGCAGCACAATACCGGCCAGCAACATGATGCCGCCCAGGAAACGGCGCACCGCACCGCCGACAAAGTCGCCGATCAGGCCAGGACGAGCCAAAATATAGGCCAACCGATCTTCTTCCTTTGGGTGTTGCCGGGTGACGCGGGCGGCAATCGTGTTCAGCTCAGCCTGAACCTGGGCCTTGGTGATTCCATCCTTCATCCGCGCGATAGGGTATACCCGTTCGTTTTCGCTCCTTGATTCAAGCCAGCTGACTCCGTCGAGCGATGCTTGGTTTGCCATGGGGACGAAGACCTCCGGCTGCATAAATTTCTCCGTGCCGTAGAAGCCTTCCGGGGTAACGCCGACGATGGTGTACGGGTGCTTATTAATCTTGACCACCCTGCCCACGATGTTGGGATCGCCGCCGAACGTATTCTTCCATGCCGGCCAGGTAATCACCGCCACCTCCGCGGCGCCGGGATGGTCGTCATCGGCGCGCTGCAGGAGTCGCCCGAGCAACGGCTTGACGTCCATGACCTCAAAGAATTGCCCACTCACCTCGTCTCCCCAGGCAGGCCGGGTGGCTCCATTGACTTCCAGGCCAAAAAGGTCAAATCCGTACGCGGCCACGGCGGAGAAAACGGTACTGTTCTCGCGCACGTCCCGCACTTCGGGGTAGGAGTACGCCGGATATCCCTGCTCGCGGTTTGCGAACGTGACCAACCGGTCCGGATGAGGCGCATCCAGAGGCTGCAGGATCATTGCCTGCACCACCCCGAAGACGATGACGTTGGCCGCGATGCCCAACCCCAGGATGAAGACAGCGGTGATGGCAAAGCCAGGGGAACGGCGCATCTGGCGGAGAGCAAATCGCAGGTCCTGCAGCAGACTGTTCATGGGTTCACCTTGTCGCACCGATGAGAGCAATTCACGAACCAGCATTTCAGCGTCCGCAACTGCATGAAAAGAGGTAAATCCAGGGCTTCCCGCCCATAACGCGGGTGTCCGATTTTTCCTCGCAGTGTCCATTCCTGAACACAGGCGGCTTATCGCTCATCATTATTTCTGCTTGGACCCCGGCCGTCGCTATGCCGGAAAGTAGATTCATGCAAAGCAGAACGGTCTTCTTCCTGGGGCTTCTTCTTGCGGCGAGTGGCGTCGTCTCCCCGGCAATCGCGTTGGCTGGTGGCATTGCCTTCGGCTTCACGATGGAGCATCCATTCCTCCTGGAAAGCCATTCGCTGGCGAAGCTGTTGCTGCAGGTCTCTGTGGTTGCCCTCGGGTTTGGCATGAATCTGAAGCAGGTGGTACACGCGGGCCGCTCCGGGTTCTTCTACACCGCCATCAGCATTACCTGCGCGATGCTGCTGGGTCTGCTGTTTGGTGCGCTGCTGAAGGTGGCGGGAAAGGCGTCCTTTCTGATTGCCGCAGGCACCGCGATCTGTGGCGGAAGCGCGATCGCGGCCATTTCTCCGATCACCGGGGCGGATGAAGAAGAAATCAGTGTGTCCATGGGAACCATCTTTGTGCTCAACTCCGTGGCCCTGCTTATCTTCCCTGCGATCGGCCATTTCCTGCACCTGAGCCAGAATCAATTCGGATTGTGGTCCGCGCTCGCGATTCACGACACCAGTTCCGTGGTCGGGGCTGCGGCCAAGTACGGCAATCAGGCGCTTGCGGTAGGCACCACGGTGAAGTTGGCCCGCGCCCTTTGGATTGTTCCGGTATCGTTGCTTGCGGCCGCTTATATGGCGCGGTCAGGACACTCGAACAAGCAGGCCAAGGTCAAGGTTCCGTGGTTTATTTTTCTGTTCTGTCTCGCGGCCGCCGCTGCCACGTACGTACCGCGGTTTGCCGCTCAGTATGGAACGTTGAGCCATCTCGGCAAAGCCGGCCTGACGGCCACACTGTTTCTGATTGGGACCAGCCTTTCGAAGAAGACTTTGCAGCAGGTCGGCGTACGGCCCTTGGTTCAGGGCGTCTCTCTGTGGATTATTGTCGCCGGCGTATCCCTGGCGGCGATCTATTTCAATTACATATCCATATAGGTTTCGGAAAACCGCAGATCTCTCTTACCCTCTCGCGGTTCGTCCCGTCGCACGCGGAGCAAGCTGCTCCGCTCGCTCAAGGACGAACCGATGAAAGGAGCGGGCGAGACCGGCGGGCTCCGGGCCCGCCACCGTGGCCAGGGAAAACATCCGTGCCAGGTCCAGGCCTCGCACTCGGGCCAGCTTCAGGGTTCCCAACGCAAGTTGGTTGCGCACCGCCCAGCGGGATACAAAGGCAATCCCCAATCCAGCTTCTACCGCGCTGAGAAGACCTTCGGTCGAATCGAACGTCATCACCAGCCGCAACTTTTTCAAGTCCAGTCCAGCCTTCTCGAAGGCCTGTTCGACAATCCTCCGCGACCCTGAACCCAATTCCCGCGCCACCAGCTTCGCCTGTTGCAACTCCTTCACATCGATTTCCTCATCCGCCCATTCATGCCCCGCGGGCACCACGCACACCATGTGATCCTGCATGAAGGGCTCCACCTGTACGTCTCTCCGCATCGCCGGGCCTTCGATCAGGCAGAGCTGCACCTTGTGCTCCACCAGGGCTTCGAGGATGGTCTGCGTGTTACCCCCGAGCACGCTGATTTCCGCCTTGGGGTTTTCCTGCAAATACCCCGCAATCAGCTTAGGCAACAAATACTGTCCAATGGTCTGGGAAGCCCCCAATGCCAGCCGTCCAGCGCTTCCGCCGGCGGTGGCCGCGACCGCTTCCCGAGCCTCTTCTGAAAGCGCGGCCAGCCTCTCGGCAAAAGGTAGCAACGCAACGCCAGCCGGAGAAAGCGACACCCGGCCACCGGCGCGATCAAACAGCGGGACGTCCAACTCCGACTCCAGCGCCTTGATCTGTTGCGTCACCGCCGACTGGGTCAGCAACAACTCCTCCGCTGCCATGCGGAAGTTGAGACGATGAGCAACGGCGCGAAACACCCGCAGACGGAAATTCTCCATGACAAGGCTATTATTGCTGCATGGGAGCAAGATCATGAAAGATCTGTTACTTGTAGGCGCAACCGGCCTCGTAGGGCAGGCTGTTTTGCGCCAGGCGCTTGCCGACAGCAGGGTTGCGAAGCTGGTAGCAGTGACGCGGAAACCTCTGCCGCCGCAACCCCGCCTTGAAAATCCCTTGGTCGATTTCGACGCCCTGCCGGCGGACGCGCCCTGGTGGCAGGTGGACGGCGGCATCTGCACCCTGGGCACCACCATGCGCCAGGCAGGTTCGCATATCGCTTTCCGCAAAGTCGATGTTGAGTATCCGCTGGCCGTGGCCAAATTACTGCATGAACACGGCGCGCAGAGCTTCGCCTTTAACTCCTCAATCGGTGCCAATCCAAAAGCGCGCGCCTTTTATATGCGCGTGAAGGGCGAGGTAGAACAAAGACTCATCGCGGGAGGATTCCCATCGCTCACCCTGGTTCGGCCTTCCGGCATCCTGGGACCGCGTACGCCCAATCGTGCGTGGGAAGCGCGCACCATCCGGATGTTCCATTCGCTACGGCCCATTCTGCCCCGCCACTACCGGGTGGTCCCTGCGGATAAGATTGCCAAGGCACTGCTCGAAGCTGCCATCAACGCTCCTCCCGGCGTGCACATTGTCGAATCCGAGCGGCTTTAAATTTCTGACAAAAAGGGCAGCCGCGGCGCCAGGGCAAAGTTCAGCTGGACCAGAATAATGAAAGCAATACTCACGTAGGTGTTGAACACGCAGAGCAGCGCACCGAAAGCATATAGGCCCTGCGCCACCACGATTCGGCGTTCCACCGCACATTGCCGGTCGTGGGTAATCTCCTCCTGCAGCATCCCCGCCCGGGTGGCATAACGCCAGCTGACGAACAGCAACAGGCCGAGCAGCAAAATATTGCCCCAATACGCAATAAGGACGCTGCGATAGGAGATAAACTCCGCCAGCAACCGGGTGGAGAAGGGCATGATCGAAACCGCGAAGAGAAAAGCGAGGTGGATCCACGAAAGATTGCGATCGCTGCGGGTAAAAGCGTTCAACTGCGCTTGCTGGCCGTTCCAGAAGATCCCCAGGGTCATAAAGCTCAGCACGTAGCTGATGAGCTGCGGCGCGGCGCCGGCGAGCGTGTGCCAAAGCTCTCCCTGGCTGTGGATCAGTTCGCTGGCCGGCACATGGAGATCCAAAACCAGCAGCGTCATGGCCACGGCGAAAATGCCGTCGCTGAGCGCGGCCAGCCGCTCCAGGCTTTGCCCTGTAATCTGGTTATACGACGTAGGCATGTGGTTGATTATCCAACATGGTTTAGGAGCGTTTCGATGGACAAGGAATTATGGACAGCAGTCGACCAGTACACCACAGATCGGCTCCTGCCCCGGGATCCCGCGCTGGATGCGGCGCTCAAAGCAAGCGAGGCAGCCGGACTGCCCTCGATCAGCGTGTCGCCGAGCCAGGGCAAGATGCTTATGCTGCTGGCCCAGCTGGCGCGCGCCTCAAGGATTCTGGAAATAGGAACACTGGGCGGATACAGCAGCATCTGGCTGTCACGGGCGCTCGGACCCGGCGGCCGCTTGATCACGCTCGAAGCCAACCCAAAGCATGCTGAAGTAGCCCGAGGCAATATTGCCCACGCCGGATTCGCCTCTGTGGTTGAAGTACGCCTGGGCGACGCCCGCGCCGGCATCCAGCAATTGGTAGCAGAGGGCGCCGCTCCCTTTGACCTGATCTTCATCGATGCCGACAAAGCGAGCATTCCTCACTACGTGGAGTGGTCGCTCAAGCTGTCACACCGCGGCACCCTGATCATTGTCGACAACGTGATCCGCGACGGCGCACTGATCGACGACAAAGACGAAGACCCCAACGTAAAAGGAGCGCGGCGGCTGCATGAGATGCTGGCCACCGAGCCGCGGCTCAGCGCCACCACGATCCAGACCGTGGGCAGCAAGGGATACGACGGCTTCACCCTGGCGCTGGTTACAATGGACGTCACTTAGGAGGCAGCTTTGGAGAGGCGAGATTTTGTCACATCGGCGATTGCTATGGCAGGGGTCGCATTGAGCGGCGGGGAGGGAAGGGCAATGGCGCAAGCTACGCAAGAGTTCTATTTGCTACGGAAGTACGCCCTGCGCAATGGAAGCCAGTTGGCGTTGACCCAGAACTATTTCGAACATGCTCTGATCCCGGCGCTGAATCGCATGTCGATCACCCCGGTGGGTGCGTTCAAGCTGGATATCGGTCCAGAGACTCCGACCTACTATCTGCTCATCCCGGCAACCTCAGTGGAAACGTTGGCTACGCTGGATCAGCGGCTGGCACAAGACGGCGAATTCCTCAAAGCGTCGACCGCGTTCTGGGAAGCACCGGCTGCCACGCCTGCCTTCGAACGAGTGGAGACATCGCTGATGTCAGCCTTTGCCGGCTGGCCAAAACTGGTTGCCCCGAAAAGCGAAAAGAGAATCTTTCAGCTGAGGACGTACGAGAGCAGCGGCCATGCGGCGCACATCCGGAAAGTGCAAATGTTCAACCAGGCGGAGATCGGAATCTTTACCCGTGCCGGCTTGGCTCCGGTATTTTTTGGAGACGTCCTGGTCGGGCACCGCATGCCCAGCCTGACCTACATGTTGACGTTTGACGATGTGGCCGACCTGAATAAGAAGTGGGCGGTCTTTGCCTCCGATCCGGCATGGAAGGATCTTTCCCATCGGCCTGGGAATACGGATGCAGAGATCGTCAGCAATATTTCGAATTTGTATTTGAGCCCGCTGAGTTTTTCGCAGATTTAAAAGGAAACCGCAGGTCTCTCCACTACGCTACGCTCCGGTCGAGATGACAATTCAGTGGGAAGACGGGAGTAGGCGCTTCCACAAATTTGTCATCTCGACCGGAGCGTAGCGTAGTGGAGAGACCTGCGGTTTCCTTTTTCCCAACTGAAAACCCCTGAGGGAGTACCTTCCTCCCCCAGGGGTTTCCCAAATCACTTTACATGCCGTTGGAGCCAGAAGCATTCTCGGGGTGAACGACCCGGAAGCTGGTGCCACCGTTTGCCCACACCGTGACGAGCATGTCTTTCCCTGCAGGCAGAGCCTTGACTTCATTGCGGAACTGCTCCGCTGAGGTCACCGGCTTGCGATTGAGTTCGAGGATCACGTCGCCACCCGACAACCCAGCATCTTCCGCGGGGCTACCCGGCTGTACCTGCGCCACTGCGACGCCTTGTACATCTGAGTCCAGATGCAACTGCTGACGGACATCGGGAGTAAGATCGGAGATCGCGATGCCCAGCCTGGCGTGGCCAGTCTCGTCCTTGGCTGCTTCCGCGACTTCCGTATCTTTGTGATATTCCCCAACGGTTAGGTCAACCCTCTGAGGTTGTCCATTGCGCAGGACGTCCAGCTGGATTTTCGAGCCAGGAGCATCTTCGCTGACGATCACCTGCAGATCGCTTCCGGTTTCCACGCGGCGACCATCCACAGCGGTAACTACATCGCCTGTCTTCAAGCCTGCGCGGCTCGCGGGAGAGTTAGCGGTTACCGAAGCAATCAGTGCTCCGCTGTTGCCAGTCAGGTTGAAGAACTTCGCGTTGTCAGGAGTCACATCGTTCAAGCCAACTCCCAGGTATCCATGATGAACCACACCATTCTTGATCAGCGACTCGACCACCGGGTGGACCGTCTGCGTCGGGATAGCAAAGCCGGCGCCAGCAAAGGATCCAGTGCTCGAGATCAGGAAGGTGTTGATGCCGATCAGTTCACCATGCGCATTCACCAGCGGACCACCCGAGTTGCCGGGGTTGATCGCTGCGTCGGTTTGAATAAATCCACCCGGCTTGCGAGCATCATCCGAGTACGGGTTAGGCCGGTCGACCGCGCTCACAATGCCACGGGTGATGGAAAAGCGGAAATAGCCGAATGGGTTTCCGATGGCCAATACAGACTGTCCAGGGATCAGCTTGGTGGAGTCACCCCAGGCGATGGTCGGTAGGTCTTTCGCGTCAATCTTCACCACGGCCAGATCTGTAAGTTTGTCGGTGCCAATTACCTTGGCAGGGAATGTCCTGCGATCATGCAGCGTCACGCGCACTTGCATCGCGCCGTCGACCACGTGATTGTTGGTGATGATGTATCCGTCAGGGGAGATGATCACACCGCTGCCGATGCCATGCTCAATCTGCCGCTGACCCTGTCCCATGCCCGGCATACCGTGACCGAACTGCCGCCCGGATCCCGGTCCACCAGGTCCAAAGAACTGGGAGAAGGGGTTATCACCCTCACCCTGACCTTGATCTTCACCCTGGGATTCTGCCGCTTCTTCATGTGCACGGGAAGTGACAGCAATGTTGACCACTGCCGGTGTAACGTGCGAAGCGACCGCTTCCGTCGCCTGGTCGAGCGCCAGCAGGGGATCAATACTCGAGTTGGTAATGGGTGGGATGGTGTTCTCAGGAGCAACCGCCGCATTCACATGGTTGTGACCGAAGATCAGTGCTCCGGAGAACAGGAGGACTGCGCCAGCCGCCAAGGTCACAGCGAAGCGCTTGCCTTGTGCTCTTAATAAATTAGTTTCTTTGTTCACGACTATTCCTCTTTCAGGGTGAAGTTTTTTAAATCTGGAAAGCTATCCAGCTATCAGGTGTGGGCAGGGTTTGAAGAAGCTCGCCGTGAGAGGCCTGCGATTTCTGCGGGAGTTCCACGGTGAAGAGAACCAAGGTCATACCTCCGCCGTCCTGGTCCTCGGTCAATTGGACGAACTGGAGACGCCGGGAAGTACAAACCGGCCGCGCTGTGTGCGGTTTGGGCAGGACGTTCGCGCGCACGCCTGTCTGGCTCACCGCAGGGTGGAACACTGCTTCCTGATAGTGGGCCTGAGATAGATCCGGATGCGTCCGCTCCAAGGGGGCGGTAGAAACGGCCGCGGCCACCGGTTCATTGCCGGCAAAACTAACCAGGCCGGGGCAACGTTGAAGCGCGAGCACGCCGGAGAGAGAAGCCACCAGGCCCGCCGCTACCAGGCCACGGGAAAACACGGGACCCAGATTACGGCGACGATGAAGAATGTTCTCCACCCTGCCTGCAAGTTCTGAATGCCGCTGCCAGAAGCCCGGTGCCAGAGAGGTGACCTGCCGGAGCAGCTTATTCTCGGCAAGTTTGGTCAGGCAGGTAGCGTAGGCACGCGGATTGCCGGCCGCGTCCAGCACCGCATCGTCGCATGCTTGTTCACGTTCCCGGCAAAGATGGCGCTCGGCCCAAACCAGGGCCGGATTCAGCGGAGAAAGAGCCCGTAACAGTTTCTGCAACAAATTGGTCCAGTCATCTCCACGCTCGAGGTGGGCCATTTCATGCAGGATGATCTGCTTCATGTCGTTTGGCGCCAGCTCGCTCCACAGCGAGCGAGGCACAACCACCGCGGGACGGAAAAACCCGATCACGCTGGGCGCATCGACGGCATCTGAAAGGCGGACCTCAACCGAACGCTTACCGCTCCGCATCACCACGGATTGGATCTCTTCATCCAGTGCGTGGAAAGGAACCGGAACCGAGTTCCGCAGCAATGCTTTCATCTGTCTACCGCTCAAAAACAGGCGGCCCAGCGAGAACAGGGAAGCGAACGCCCAAACCATCTCAAGAGAAAAAGCCCACGCAACATTGAGATGGAGCGAAAAGGTTTGTGACGCGGGGGAGGCGAGGGAGGGTTCTGCGCCGAAGAAGCCGCGGCCAATCGCGAAGCAGGGCAGCAAAGCCACCAGCAGGAAAACAATCATCCACAAGGTGAAGCGAGTAGAGGCACGCAATCCGGAAGCAAGCTTGAGCGCAGTCCAGGCTACAGCGGTCAACAGCAGCCCCTGCCAGATGCTGGCGATCAGCAGTTCGGCAGGACCGGTCGAAATGAAGTGCCCCAACAAAATTGCTTCCATGGGATTATCTACTCCGCCTGCTCGATCGCATCCTTTAGACGTTGCAACTCTTCCGCGGTTACCCCGCCGTCGCCCAACAGGGATAACATCAACTTCTCCCGCGAGTTACCGAAGAAACGGCTGAGCACCAAGCGCACCTCTGAACTGCCGGCTTCTGCTTCTGCGACCAACGGCACATAGTAAAAAGCACGGCCTTCCTTGCGATGCTGCACGTACCCCTTTTGCTCCAAAATTCTTATCGTGGTGAGCACGGAGTTGTACGCCAGGGCAGTCTTTTTGGGTAATGCCGCGGCGATGTCATTCACCGTCGATTCTCCGCGCGCCCAGAGAATTTTCATCAGCCTCAACTCCGCTTCGGTCAGCGTGGGCGATTTTTTAGGTGGCATAGAGAAGTCCCGAAAGAAAGCGTATCGCGGTCCATTCCAAATGTCAACTAATCAATTAATACTTGGGTCCCGGTTACTATGCTTTGGAGAACCAACGACCTCTGGAGGTTATGTTGTCTTTGCCCACGGACCTGCGATCCAGCTCACGGCCGCCCATCGACGTAATCACCAGCCCCTTTGCTCGCTTTGCCAAGATGGAAGCCGCGGGCGGCATCCTGCTCCTGATGGCCACCGCCGCGGCGTTGATCTGGGCCAACTCGCGCTGGGAGCACAGCTACCACCAGATCTGGTACACCCAGGCCACCATCACGCTGGGCCAGGTCTCGCATTCCGAGAGCCGCCATGAGTGGGTGAATGACGGCCTTATGTCCATCTTCTTCTTCCTGGTTGGCCTGGAAATCAAACGCGAGGTGCTCATTGGTGAGCTCTCCACCTTCAAGCAGGCTGCCTTTCCTTTCATGGCGGCGATCGGCGGCTCGGTGGTCCCGGCGCTGATTTACATCGCCATCAATAAAGGAGGCGCCGGCGCTCATGGTTGGGGCATCCCGATGGCCACGGATATCGCCTTTGCGCTTGGCGTGCTGGCTTTGCTGGGCAGCCGGGTACCAGCGGGGCTGAAGGTCTTTGTTGCTGCGCTGGCGATTGTGGACGATATCTTTGGCGTGCTGGTCATCGCGCTCTTTTACACCCAGCATATTTCGCTGATCGCGCTGGGCCTGGCTTTTGTAGGCGTTGCTGTTTCTTTTGGCGCCAATTGGCTGGGCATTCGCAATCCCGTGATCTATGCCTTGATCGGGGTCGGCGTGTGGGCCGCGGTGCTCAACTCGGGCGTGCATGCCACCATTGCCGGTATCCTGCTGGCCTTTACCATTCCGGCGCGCAGCTCTATCGACAAAGCAGACTTCCTTCGCCAGAGCCGCGGGCTGCTCGATCAATTTGAGCAGCATGATCCGAACTCCCACCAGGCTCACCATGCTATTCATACCCTGGAGCAGAAGTGCGAAATGATCGAGTCTCCGCTGCACCGCATCGAGCATGCTTTGCAACCGTGGGTCTCATTTCTCATCATGCCCATCTTTGCCTTTGCCAATGCCGGAGTCCATATTCTGGGCAAGACTAGCGCGGCCCTGGCCCACCCGATCACGCTGGGAGTGCTGCTGGGCCTATTGCTGGGCAAACCGATCGGCATCACCTTGTTTGCGCGCCTGGCATCGGTCGTCGGTCTCGGGTCGCGGCCCACAGCGGTCACCTGGAGGCAGATTTTTGGCGCCAGCTGGCTCTGCGGCATTGGCTTTAACATGTCGCTATTTATCGCCGGGCTCGCCCTGGGCGATGGCGACTTACTGGATATGTCGAAGATTGGAACGCTGGCAGCCTCGATCGCCGCCGGATGTGTAGGCAGCATCTTGCTGCTCAAGAGCGGCAAGATGCCGCCTGAGGCCAGGGCTTAGTCGAGCAACGAGGCACCCGTCCAGAACCATAAACCGTGGTTACAGATGAAATCCGCCAGCTTATCGGCTGACGACGTCGAGTGCGCCGGTAATTTACGATACGGCTGAAGCCGAAGCCGTGCCATTCGTCCAGAGCCTGGTTCGGCGGTGTATATCGCGGCTTAAGCTGCTGAAGGATCGACTTCCCTCCAGCCGGGACGGCCCCCTGTGCAGAAATCGGTTCACGGGTGAAAATAGATGCCGTGAGCATTCTTCATCAGGACCGTCTCTTCCCCTCCGAACCCACCATTCGATCCATCGCCCGCAGACTGTACGAAACCGTGCGCGACCTTCCCCTCATCAGCCCGCACGGACACACCGATGCGCGCTGGTTCGCAGAGAACCAGCCATTCCCCGATCCAACCAGCCTCTTCATCGTTCCCGATCACTACGTGTTTCGCATGCTCTATAGCCAGGGCATCGCGATGGAAGATCTCGGCATCGGCAAAAAGGAACTGAACGCCGATGAGGCACGCCAAATATGGATGCGCTTTGCCGAGAATTACTATCTCTTTCGCGGCACGCCCACGCGGATGTGGTTGGACTTCGCTTTCGAAAAGTTGTTTGGTCTCGAAGAGCGGCTGAGCGCGGGCAACGCCAACGCCTATTACGACACCATTAGCGCCAAGCTGGCCACCCCGGCCTTTCGACCACGCGCACTCTACGAGCAATTCAACATGGAGGTGCTGACAACCACCAACCCTCCGCTGGATCCGTTGACCGCTCATCAGGCGATCCGCGACTCGGGATGGAAAGCCCGCATTCTGCCCACGTTTCGCCCCGATTCGGTCGTCGATCCCGAATTCGACGGCTTCCGCCAGAATGTACAGCGGCTGGGAGAGATGCACGGTGAGGATTGCACGAAGTGGCAAGGCTACCTGCTGGCGCTTCGCCGCGCCCGTGACCGATTCAAGAAACTTGGTTGCACCGCAACCGACCACGGTCACCCAACCGCCCAGACCGCCGACCTTTCGCAGAGCGCCGCCGCCTCACTCTTCGACCGTGTCATCGCGGGCAATGCCGACGCCGGGGAGCAGGAACTCTTCCGCGGCCAAATGCTGACAGAAATGGCACGCATGAGCATCGAAGACGGTTTCGTGATGCAGCTCCATCCCGGCAGCCGCCGCAACCACAATCGCGAAATATTTAAGAATTTCGGCCGCGACGTCGGCGCCGACATTCCCATGCGGACCGATTACGTTCACGCTTTGCAGCCGCTGCTGGACCGCTTCGGCAACAACACCTCGCTGACTCTTATCCTCTTTACCCTGGATGAATCCGCCTATGGTCGCGAACTGGCGCCCCTGGCAGGGCATTACCCCTGTCTTCGCCTCGGCCCGCCGTGGTGGTTCTTCGACAGCCCGGAAGGCATGATGCGCTTCCGCGAGCTGACCACCGAAACGGCAGGTTTTTACAATACCGTCGGATTCAACGACGACACTCGCGCCTTTCTCTCCATACCCGCGCGCCACGACGTCGCTCGCCGCGTGGACTGCGCTTTTCTGGCCAGACTGGTGGCGGAACATCAACTGGACGAAGACGAGGCAGCCGAGGTCGCCCACGCCCTGGCTTACGATCTGGCGCGCAAGGCGTACCGGCTATGAGTCTCTACTGCCGCGAGGGCGGCCCAGACGCTGAGCTTTCCCCCGTATTTCTCCGCGAGGCGCTTTACCGGGCTCTGGACCGGCTGGGGCCGAAACGCAAGGTTCTGGCCGTGCCTCCGGATGGCAGCCGTTTCCACTCCCAGGCTGGCCCGCTGACCCAGTACGCCTACGAATACTACGGCGACCGCCTGGGCTGCGTTCTGCCTGCCCTGGGAACCCACACCGCGATGACGCCGGCGGCGCTCACGCGCATGTTCGGGGATATCCCTCACTCGCTCTTCGCAGTCCACAACTGGCGCACCGACGTGGTCACCTTGGGCGAACTGCCGGCCAGCTTCATCCAGCAGCAATCCGGCGGCCTGCTCGACTACACCTGGCCGGCGCAAGTAAACCGCATGATTCCCCAGGGAGGCTTCGACCTGGTGCTCTCGATCGGCCAAGTCGTGCCCCACGAAGTCATCGGCATGGCCAACTACAACAAGAACATCCTGGTAGGCACTGCCGGCCCGATGAGCATTCATCGCAGCCACTACCTGGGCGCTGTGGTGGGTATGGAGCGCATCATGGGGCGGGCGGATAATCCGGTAAGACGGGTGTTGAACCGCGCCAGCGATGAATTTCTCAGCCATATCCCCATCCTTTATGTGTTGACCGTAGTCGGCACCGATCCAGCAGGCGAACTGGTGGTGCGCGGCCTTTTTGTGGGGGATGACCCGGAATGCTTTTGCCTGGCCGCCGAGCTCAGCGTGCAGGTCAACATCCAGCTTCTGGATAAGCCCATACACAAAGCCGTGGTTTACCTCGATCCCGAGGAGTTCCACAGCACCTGGCTGGGGAACAAGGCCATTTACCGCACCCGCATGGCCCTCGCCGACGGGGCCGAGCTGATCGTGCTCGCTCCCGGGGTAAAGCAGTTTGGAGAAGACCCCACTATCGACCGCATGATTCGCCAATTCGGCTATTACGGTACGCCGGCTACGCTTGAAAAGGTGAAAAACAATCCAGATCTGGCAGCCGAGCTCAGCACCGCTGCTCACCTGATCCACAGCTCCTCAGAAGGCCGGTTCCACATTACTTATTGCCCCGGTGGCCTCAGCCGGGAGGAGACAGAAGGCGTAGGATTCCGTTATGCCGATCTGGCTAGCACCATCGCGCGATACAACCCGGCCAAACTGCACGATGGCTTTAACACCGTCGCTGGTGAAGAAATATTCTTCATTTCCCACCCTGCCCTTGGCTTATGGGCTTCCAGGGAACGGTTCGCGGCGGTTTAGGTACCTGCCGGGGCGAAATTCCGCATCGAACAGAGAAGCTGCCCAATAGAAATGTTCCGGAAGGTACCAATGGAATTCCATGTTTCCCGTGAAGCGCGTGACCGTTATGAGTTTAACCAGACGCTTTTTGCTTTCAGCGGCAATGTAGTTTTCGCCAATTTAGGCGCCAGCCGTGAGTTCGCTTTCCGCATGAACAAGCGGCGGAATGCGGAAAAGGACCCGACCCAGACGGTCAACCCCGGCGCACTCTACGCCATGGGTTTGATCGACGAGATGAGTCACGCCCTGGTTGATTACTATCGCCAGCGCCTTGATCCCAAGGTGATGGCCGACGCGCTGGGGTGGTTCGACGGGCGCATCGGCAAAGAGGAACTTGATAGGACCATCCTGGCCTTTGTGGAGCAGTTTCCCACTGCCGGCGTCTACCGTGGAGAACAGAAGCCCGCCGAGTGGCTGGCAGGCCAAACGGACGGTATCTCCCATCGGGCCGTGGCCTTCGAGGAGATGATGCTGCTGTGGCTGGCCAACGCCAACCCCGCCTTCAAACCCTTCTCCGAGCTGTTTACGGATCAGTCCCTTTCGGCTGTGACACGCTATCAGCAGATCACCGCCAGCCTGCGTGACTTTTTCGTCACTCGCCCGCCGCTCGGACCCAAGAAGCAAAACCTGATCGACATGCTGCGTGCCCCGGCACTGGCATCGCCGGATTCGCTCAGCGGCCAGATCGCCTATATCGTCGAACACTGGGCAGAACTGATCGGCGCCTCGCTCAAGCGCCTGCTGATGGCCATCGATGTGCTCAAGGAAGAAGACGTCGCCATCTGGATGCGCTTTCACCCCTCCGAGCTCAACGCCGGGCTCAGGCGCAATCTGCCCTGGGACTCTCCAGATAAGCGAGGGGAAGTGCCCTCCTACAGCGAAGCAACCCAGGAGACGGAGCGTTTCAGCCCAGACCAGGAGTGGATGCCGACCACCGTACTCATCGCCAAAAGCACTTACGTCTGGCTGGAGCAGCTCTCTCGCCAGTACGGCCGCCATATTCACAAGCTGGATCAGATTCCCGACGAAGAGCTACGCCGCCTGGCCGGTCACGGGATTAATTCTCTGTGGCTCATCGGCGTGTGGGAACGAAGCTCGTCCTCCCAGACCATCAAGCAACTCTGCGGCAACCAGGATGCCGTAGCCTCCGCCTACTCGCTTTATGACTACAGCATCGCCTACGATCTGGGCGGTGAGCCGGCCTACACCAACCTACGCGACCGGGCCTTCCACCACGGCGTTCGGCTGGCCAGCGACATGGTCCCCAACCACATGGGCATCGATTCCAGCTGGGTTATCGAGCATCCGGAGTGGTTCATGTCTCGTCCGGATAGCCCGTATCCCGCCTATCGCTTTGACGGCCCGGACCTCTCCCGCGACGGCCGGGTAGAGATCAAGATTGACGATCATTATTACGAACAGACCGATGCGGCCGTGGTCTTCCGCCGCCGCGACAAGTGGACCGGCGATACCCGCTACATCTATCACGGCAACGACGGCACCAGCTTTCCCTGGAACGACACCGCCCAGCTCGACTACCTGAAC
>Ga0302325_10016827_pt1 | contig 15477 bp, 14 predicted proteins | sample Palsa_T0_2_FD_201948 | JGI IMG/M metagenome (GOLD analysis project Ga0302325, IMG submission 201948) | Peat permafrost microbial communities from Stordalen Mire near Abisko, Sweden - Palsa_T0_2 | ecosystem: Environmental > Terrestrial > Soil > Palsa > Peat permafrost | place: Sweden: Abisko...
TTGGCAAACACCTTCATCCTTGTTAGCTCCGCTGCATTCGGAGCCCTCGCAACCTCGGGGTTGCGATATAAATTCAATTTTTGGGACCGGCTATTCAGGCCGGCGCAGTCACACGTAGACCGGGCCGTCGCGGAACCGCCGAGGGTCGTGAACGATGGCGGCTGGACGACCATTTACTGCGATGACGTGGCGTCCTTCTGCGAATGGCTCGGCAAGGATGAGGAAGGCATACCCACTCGACCCGGTGAGCAGCCGTCACTCGGGTCGCACCTCCTGGTGGAGCTGTATGGTTGCCACGGGCCGGCGCTTGAGACCGAACAGTCGGTCGGAGACACAATGCGTGAGGCGGCCCTTGAAAGTAAGGCGACCGTGGTTGAGCAGAGTTTCCACGAGTTCAAGCCATACGGAGTGAGCGGCGCGGTGATCATCCAGGAGTCGCATTACACGATCCACACCTGGCCGGAGCACCGGTATGCGGCAGTGGATCTGTTCTACTGCGGCGGAACAGTGCTGGTTCACAAGGCGATCGAGGTCTTGAATACACGATTTGAGCCGGAGCGGATCAAGTTTCTGATCGTTCGTCGGGGGCTGGAGAGCGAGGTTACGCGCTAACCCCTCGATGTCCAGCGACGCAACCGGGATTTTCATCAACGAAACCCACACCTCGGCTGCCATCTGGCAGTACAGGGTGGGCAAGATGCTGCTTGAAGGCAAGACCAAGTTCCAGACCTACCAGATCTGCGAGATCCCCCGGTTCGGCAAGTCGCTGTTTCTGGACTATAACATCCAGACTTCGCTCCTCGACGAGTACATCTTCCACGAGTGCATGAGCCAGCCGGCCATGACCCTCCATCCAAACCCCAAGAAGGTCTTGGTCTGTGGGGGCGGCGAAGGGGCCACCCTGCGGGAGGCGCTTACTCACCGCACGGTCGAGAAGGCCTTCATGGTCGATATCGATGAAGAGCTGGTAGACATGGTCAAGATCCACATGCCGGAGTGGCATCGGGGCGCCTTCGAGGACCCCCGAACGAATTTGGTCCATACCGATGCGCGCCAGTGGCTGATCGATCACCGGGACGAGAAGTTCGACGTCATTTTGAGCGATCTTCCCAACCCCCACGAGGACGGACCGGCTCAGTTACTCTTTACCGAGGAGTATTTCCAAATCTGCGCCGACGCAATGAGCGATGACGGCGTGTTCGCCATGCAGGCCGGCTCCGCCAACGAGAATTACCCGGCATGCATGGCCAGCTGCATCAAAACTCTGGAAAGCATGGCGGAGGTCTTCCCATTTGTGGCCGGCTACTACGGCATCGTGAGCACGTTCTTTCAACCGTGGGGGTTTGTCCTGGCAAGCAAACAGCACGATCCGCTGGCGCTATCGGCGTCAGAGATCGATGCCAGGCACAAAGTGCGCGGTGTTTCAAACCGTTACTGCACTGGCCGCTTTAATCAGGCGCTCTTCACGCTGCCTGAATACCTGCTGCGCGCGGTCGAGACAGAGGGCCGGATCCTCACCGATGCGGACCCCTTCGTATGGGACGCCTGAGCAACCCAAAAGACCCGAGTCTTTCCGCTACGGGCGTAAAAATAAATGACAGGTTAAAGTCCGTCCGGCTTGTGCGGTGTGACGAGGTATCCTTGACGGACCGATAACTTGTTAGGTAAGCGGCATAGCTGCCGCCGGATGATCAAACGATGATGTTTCGCAAGCTTTATTGGGTGACCGAAGGTGTGGATGCGGAAAGCTCCTCCCACATCCTGGGCGTGTACACCTCGATCCCCACTCTCATTCGTAACGGCTTCTCGGCCGACACCGACCCTTCCCGGACCCGGCTCAGCCTAACCCGGCTGGATTGCGACGATGGGATTCTCGCTACTTGGATCGGCGAGGAGTATCAGCGCCTCCGTGGCGATCTGCAGCAATTTGTTGACAGTGACGACTTCACGGCGGATCAGGCGGAAGCACTTTGCCACGCGGTCAGCGCATGCAGTCGCGCTGCAATTCGTTAGGGCCAACAAAGAATGATGGGGCTGAGAATTCCTTCCCAGCCCCTCGAAGATGGCCCAAAAGCCTGTGTCTCTAGCGAGCCGGCGTCGGAGAGGCCTTCAACCTGTCGCTGGCCTCTTTCCAAGGGGTTGCGAGGAAGGGCACGTCGATGTCGATCTTCGAACTCTTCAGCTTGTCCACCATCCTCTTGTTGAGGTCGGTGGTCTGAGAACCCTTCTGAAGCGCCAGATTACGGCGTACTGACTCGATCATATCCCCGTCGACCACCATCGGCTTTGCAGGCGTTCTCGAATTAATGTAGAAGTTCAACCATTGACCCTGCACCTGATGCCAGCCGGTCGGCTTGAGCAGGGGCGTGTTTGTCAGCCATCCCTTGACCGGGTCGCCGATCTGACTGAGGTCAGTCGAGGGGAACTTGCCACCGCTAGCCTTGGCGTTCGGAAAGGCGCTGTACGTCATTGCAACCGTTTGGAACGAGCTCCCGCTGGCAAGTTCCTTCTGGGCCGCGTCTTTGGCCTTCTCGGTCTTCACGACGATCCAGAGAGCGTCCACCGAGGGAGGATTCGTGAAGTTCTTTGGGTGAGTCTTGATGAAGTTCTTCGCATCTGCGTCAGTCACCGTCACACCTTTCGTGACGATGTTGTTGCGAGCCAGTTCCAATCGGAGGTCTTCCTGGATCTGATGCATTGCAAATCCCTGATTCATGAGAATCCGGACATAGTCCGCGTTCGTCTTCGTGCGATAGTCCAGTTCCTTCTTTATCTCAGCATCGGTGGGATAGACACCCTCATCCTTCGCAATTTCAAGTAAGAGCTTTTGCTGGACCAGTTCTTTCAGAGCCTGTAAGCCCAGGGAACCGACCACGGGAAGTTCGAGCTGACGGCCCTGCGCGGAGACCTCCACTGAGGGCATCCGGACGAGGTAGTCATTAAAATCGGCCATCGAAATCGAGGTTCCGTCAACGGTGGCCAGGTCGCCGGTGGTACTGCCACCCGTCTCCTGACGCTTACATCCGAGGCCAACTGCCAAGATCAGCGCAGAGGCGGCGATCGCGTAACAAAATTGCTTCTTCAACCAGTAATTCTCCTAGGTATTGGGTGGATGGTACCCATCGATCTCGGGTCTCCCGCCGGGAGACCTCAAAGATAAACGCGCGCCAAAGAGGAAACGTGCCCACCGGAATTGTCGGCACAATCGAGTCGGGTCAGAACCTCAGAAACCCCTCAAGATCGGTGAAGCAGTCTCCCGGCGACAATGCCTGATTTGGAGGCCGGCGTTTATTCCTTGTCTTTCGTATGATCGAGAAGCTTCGGATGCCGGCCATGTTGACAGGGTCCCTCCCCTAAAATCCCGCGCGGATCAACCAAACTTGGGAGAATCCAATGAATTCTGACGCTAACGTGATTCGTTGTGAGTGGGGCCGGACTGACCCGGACCTGCAACACTACCACGACACTGAGTGGGGGGTTCCGATGCAGGACCCTCGCCAACTGTGGGAGACCCTGATGCTCGAGGGATTTCAGGCAGGGCTGTCCTGGACGATTATTCTGAAGCGCCGCGAGGCATTTCGGGAAGCCTTCGTCGGCTTCGACCCACACAAAGTGGCCAAGTTCGGCGAATCGGACATCGAGCGGCTGTTGGCCAACGCCGGGATCATCCGGTCCCGCGCCAAGATTGAGGCGACGATCCTGGGCGCACAGCGGTTTCTGGAGATACCAGACTTCGCCGCGTTTGCCTGGAGCTTCGTCGACGGCCAGCCGATTCGGAACCGAACCGGGGTCGTTCCGGCCAAGACCCCACTCTCCGAAGCTGTCTCCGCCGAACTCAAGCGCAAAGGCTTCAAGTTCGTCGGGCCGGTGATTGTGTACGCATGGATGCAGGCGGTCGGATTGGTGGACGATCATGCCCCGGACTGTTTTCGGGCGTGAACCGTTAAACTCAGGGGGATGACTGATTCGACGGTGACCCGACGAACCTTGATAAAGTCGGCCGGGGTGGCCGGCGCCAGCATTGGACTCTCCGGACTTCTGCCCGCCGACGAGGCGGAGCCGGAGCTTTTCGTCCCTCCGGCGGAGGGAACGAGCATGGTCAACGTGCCGTTTGAGCGGCACGAGAAGGTTCGGCTGGCGGTTATCGGAGTGGGCGGTCGGGGAACCGGAGTCCTTGGCGAGTTCCTCGGTGTACCGGACGTCGAGGTGAAGGCGGTTTGCGATGTGGTGCCCCAGCGCACCGCCTATGCCGCGTCCATGGTGGAAAAACATGGGCAACCGAGGCCAACCGAGTACCACGCGGGCGATCACGACTTCGAGAACCTCTGCAAGCGAGACGACCTTGACTTGGTCTACATCGCGACACCCTGGATCTGGCACGTGCCGATGGCCCTCAGCGCCCTGGCCCACGGCCACCATGTGGGTACCGAGGTTCCCGCCGCGAGGACCCTCCCAGACTGCTGGGCTCTGGTCAACGCATCCGAAAAGGCGCAGCGCCACTGCATGCTAATGGAGAACTGCTGCTATGGCGAGACGGAGCTGATGGTGCTCCGCATGGTGAAAGCGGGCCTGTTCGGTGAGCTAACCCATGGCGCGGGAGCTTACGACCACGACCTTCGCTCGCTTCTTTTTAGCGACGAAGGAGAAGGGCTTTGGCGGCGGTTCGAGCATCTCAACCGGAACGGCAACCTCTATCCGACACACGGTCTCGGGCCAGTCGCCAACTACATGGACTGCAACCGTGGCGACCGCTTCGACTATATGGTCTCGATGAGCAGCGGGTCCCTTGGTCTCCAGGCCTATCGAGCCGCCAACCTCAAGCCGGATGATCCCAAGCAGAAGGAGGTCTATCACTGCGGAGACCAGAACAACAGCCTCATCAAGACCGCGAAAGGACGGATGATCACGGTCGAGCACAATGTCAGCGAGCCCCACCCCTACGACCGGATCAACTTGATCGCAGGCACCAAGGGGATGTTCCGCGACTATCCGGCAAGGCTGTACATCGACGGCCAGGCAGGGGGCGACGACTTTGTCGGGCTCGACGCTTACAAGGCCCAATACGAGCATCCGCTCTGGTCGAGCGAGGGCGATTTCGCTCGGAAGAACGGCGGGCATGGAGGAATGGACTACATCATGTGCTGGAGGCTGATCGATTGCATGAAGAGCGGGCTGCCGCCGGACTTCGATGTTTACGACGCGGCAGCTTGGAGCGCCCCCGGACCGCTCAGCGAGCTGTCCCTAAGCCGAGGCAGCGCACCCGTAAAATTCCCCGACTTCACCCGAGGAAACTGGCACACGACTAGACAATTCGCAGGTGTCTGAACTCCCTTCTTCACCGCCCGAGATGATCCCGTAATAGGGCCTCCCTTGCTGCAAGGGAATGGAAACCGAACGAAGGCAAACCCGACTCCACTCAAGCCGGTCGATCCGGCTTGGGTGGAGCAAACCTCCGCCATATCGCCCTGTAGCGGCTTGGCGGCGCCCGTAGATTGGGGTTCGCGCGTGACCCGGTCATCCCGCCGTAGGGGAATGAGCGGAGCGAATCGGGACGGGCCGAGATTGTTTGACCTCCGGAGTTCTCTCGGCCCGCGAACCCCATCGGAGGATCAGCGCCGACAGGGAGCGGAATGGGGGATATGGCCAAGCCGCGGCAGCCCCTCCGGAGACATATGGCTGACTACGACGTGACAGGTTGCCATTACGCACAGGCTTGCTTCCAGTCAAGTCACCGTGCTACCTTCCAATCGTGCCTGTTTACGAATACCGGTGCCAGTCGTGCCACAAGAAGTATTCGGTGCTGGTGGGGATGGTTGCCGATCCGGGCGACGACAAATGCCCGCACTGCGGGGCGAGTCAGGCCACTAAGCTGGTAAGCCGGTTCGCCCGTTACCGGACCGAGGACGACCGGATCGACGCGTTGGCCGATCAGCTTGAAACGATGGGAGAGCCGGACAGCCCTTCCGAAATGCGATCCATGATGAAAGAGATGGGCAAGGCGATGGACGAGGACACTTCAGACGAGATGGAAGAAATGTTTGAAGCCGACATGGCCGGCGAACTGGACGACGAAGACTAGCGGCCCTTTTTCGCGGGCAGGAGCCGGTAACAGTTGCGACAGCGCGCCTCGTAAGTTTCCAGCGCCCCGATCAACACAATGGGGTCGTTCTCTCGAGCCGGCCGGCCTTCGATCTGCCGATACGTGTGACTGGCCGGCGCACCGCATTTCATGCAGATCGCCCGCAGCTTGACCACCTCGTCTGCGACCGCGAGGAGCTGTGGCATCGGCCCGAAAGGCTGCCTGCGAAAGTCTTGATCCAAGCCCGCCAAGATCACCTCCAGTCCCCTGTCGGCCAGACGAACCGCGAGTTGCACGATCGACGGATCGAAGAACTGAACCTCCTCGATCAATACGATCTGGGTCCGTACCCGGAGCTTTTTCTCCAGTTCCATCACGGAGGCGACCGGAATCGCCTCGTGGGAGACGCCCATATGGGTGACCACCATCCGCTCGTCATAGCGCGTGTCGATCCGTGGCTTGAAGACTTGGAGCCGCTTCTTGGCATACAAAGCCCGGCGGGCAAGCCGGATTAACTCCTCCGACATCCCCGCGTACATGCTTCCGCAAATGACGGTGATCTTCCCAAGCGGCTTGGCCTTGACGGGAGCCGCGGCTTTTTCTGCCTTGACGATGAGCGCATTTTATCTTTCTTCCAGGTAAACCGGGCGTACGGAAGGTCCAGAAAGGGTTGACGGCCACCGGTAGACTGTGGTCGGATATTTCTTTGACCAAATCCATGAGCACCCCAAAACCCGCCCGAGGCAAAAGGCCACGCCGGCGTAACCCAGATTTTCCCTCCGAGTCCACCAACGGCTCGACGCGCGGCCAAGGCCCGCGAAAAGAGATCGTCGTCAACGTCTCCAACCGAGAAACCCGCATTGCGATGCTGGAAGACAGCCTCCTCATGGAGTACCGAGTGGAGCGGGAAGAGAGGGTCGTCGGCTCCATCTTCAAGGGCATTGTTCAAAACGTGCTCACCGGAATGGACGCCGCGTTCGTCGACATCGGCCTGGAACGCAACGCCTACCTGTCGCTCGCCGACGTGATGCCGGAGGAGGGGCAAGACAATAGCCCCTCCGCGATGCGTCGCAGCGAGCTTCGGCGGCGCAAGATCAAGGACCTTCTCAAGGCCGGTCAGCATGTGATGGTGCAGGTGACCAAGGGCCCGCGCGGCACGAAAGGCGCCCGCGTGAGTACGCGCATCGCGCTGCCTGGCCGGTCGGTTGTGCTCATGCCGGAAAGCGGCAGCGTGGGGATCAGCCGAAAGATTGAAGACCGTACCGAGCGCGAGCGGCTCCGAAAGATCGGCGACCGCATCCAGCCCCCCGGCTTCGGCCTTATCCTGCGAACCGAGTGCGAGGGCCGCACCGAACTGGACCTCCGCCAGGACGTGGCATTCTTGCTCAACCTTTGGAACGACGTCCTCAAGAACGCCAAGCGCATGCGCGCTCCCGCGATCGTTCACAAGGACCAGACCTTGCTGTTCCGGACCCTCCGCGACATGTTTGGCGAGGGGATCAGCAAGATGATCATCGACGATCCGGACGAGTATGAGAAGGTGAACCTCGTCGCCAGCATGGCCGCGCCCCACATCAAGGACAAGATTCAGCTCTTCGACAAGGACACCCCGATCTTCGACCATTTCGGCGTGGAGAAGGAGCTCGACCGACTGATGCAGCACAAAGTGCCGCTCAAGTCCGGAGGGTATCTGGTCATCGACGAGATGGAGGCGCTGACCGCCATCGACGTCAACACCGGCAAGCACGTCGGCTCCGTTTCCCTTAACGACACCATCCTCAAGTCGAACCTGGAGGCGGCCGACGAGATTCTTCGCCAGCTCAGGCTGCGAGACATGGGCGGCATCATCGTTTGTGACTTCATCGACATGGAGGCGGAGACGGACCGGAAAAAGGTGCTGGACCACTTCAGCTCCGGACTAGCCAAGGACCGAGCCCGAACAAGGGTCGGCCGCGTCTCCTCGCTCGGCCTCATCGAGCTGACCAGGAAGCGGACCGGCGAATCGGTCACCCAAGAAATCACCGAGATCTGCCCGATGTGCGCGGGGGTGGGCCGAATTCCGAGTAAGGAAACGGTCAGCCTCTGGATCGAGCGGGACATGTGGCGCAAGGCGCGTGAGGCTGGCAATGCGTTTCTCGTGGAGTGCAGCCCCGCCGCGGTCGAAGCGCTCATCGGCCTGGACGGCGAAAACGTGGAGATGCTGGAGCACGAAATGCGGCGCGGCATCTACATCAGGGCCAATTTTGACCTGGAGCATGAGGAGTACGAGATCCGCTCCGGGACCATCGAGGAGTTCGATCGGCTTTACATGGGATACCGCAGGGCACAGGTTCTGGAAGTCAACGTGCGGCGGTCCGCCTTCGAGAACGTCGGCAAGGTCGTCGGTTGGACGGACAACGGATTTTACATTGAGCTTTTGGAGGGCAGCGACTACATCGGCGGGCGCGCCAAGATCTGCCTGCAGGACATTCGGCGTTCTTACGCGGTAGGCGATGTGATCCTGCCGGGCAAGGCGGCGGCCGGTCGCTAGAATTCGGCGCGAACCTCACAGCTCCCCTTGCCCGTCAATTCGGCAACGGTAGCTTTGGCTAGAGAGATGTTTTGGGCACGCGGATTCATACCGGAGTCGTTTAAGGAGCGAACTGTTGGCTGGCTGCTCGTCTGCGGCTCGGTCGTGGTGGTCCTATCGCTCATCGGGTCCTGGGCATTTGCGATGGGCGGCTTTCTTCATGGAACCGCCACCCGGACGCCCGGCACCGACGCGATCACCGATGCGGGAGACCTGAATCTGCTCCCCCTATGCCTGCTTTTCCTCGTTTGTGGACTCGGGATGATCGGAGGAGGTATCGGATATGCGCTCTGGAAGGAAAGGACAAAGTTTACGGGAGTCGTCCACACCACCCCGAACACCCGCGTCCTCTCCCGGTACGTGCTCAACGAACGGTGGGAGCCGATCGCCGAATACGAAGTGGAGGCCATCGAGAATCCCCATTTCATGATCCGAATGGAAATCTCTCCCGGCCGGAACGAGGAGTATGAGTGCCACGTGGAGACTTACTACAACTGCGGAGAAGGTATGACCGGGGAGTCGGTCCTACAAGGCAAGTGGCTCAGCCGGTTCACTCCGTACATCGGAGTCAGGCCCGGCTAGAGCCAAAGCCGCTTTCATCGAGAAACTTGGCGAGGGCGCCTCGGTACAGATCCGGATAGAGCCACCGTCCTTCGCTGTGTCCACAGCGCTCGAACCATAGCTCCTGCTTCGGTCCGGGGATCGCCTCGTAATTCCGCTTCGCCTCGCTGGGGAGGGCGAGGGTGTCACGGTCGCCGTGAATCATTAGAACGGCGGTTTCGGGCCGAAGTTTGACGATCGCATCGCGCACGTCGACTTTGAAAGGGTTGAAGCCGGCCAGTGGCCAGGCGACAAGCGGCATTGGGCTCAAAACCGCCGCCAACCACTTCCCTCCCACGAACCGCCACCATCCGGCGATGGCGCTCGGAAGCCGGCCAAAGCCGCTGTCCAAAACCAGCGCGTCCGCGCAATCCGGCTGGTCGGCAAGAGCCATCGCGCACGCCACCGAGCCCATGCTGCTGCCGATCAGCACAACGCGAGCATCCGGGTTCCTTTTGCGGACAAACGCGACCGCAGACTGCACGTCGTCCTTCTCCCGGGTTCCCAGCCCGCACTTTCGGCCGCCGCTCCGACCGTGGCACCGTAGGTCTACAATGAGGCAAGAAAAACCACGCTGCCAGAGCCAGTAAGCCTCGGGCGTGAGCTCGCACCGGTTCATCATATAGCCGTGGGCGAGGATCGCCACGTTGGCGGTTGACTCGTTTGGAACCCACCATGCGCGCAGGGGCTTGCCATCGACCCGCCCGTACTCGACCTCTTCTTGGGGGGCCCCAAGCTGGCCAGGAGAGATCCAGAAGGGGATTCGGAATGGGTGGATGCTGACCAGCGCCAGCAAGATAAGCAACCCTACGTAAAGACCGATGGCGAGTATCGCCCACCCATACCAAGGCACAACCGATTATGGGCCGTGATGGTGAGGGCGCCGGACTGGCCTTCGCCGATGGTCCCACCGATGCCTGGGCCAATGTGGCCGGTGGGACTGGTGATGGCTTAGCCATTGTGGAGTTCCAGAACCGACCGGGCTCACCGCAAGAGCGCCCGGCTGCGGCGGAGCCACCGTGTCGTTGACGTCCGTAAAGCCGTTCGGATATTGAGCTTGGGTGTAATCAGACGTTGGCGCACCGCCGCCGGTGACTGCGGACTGGAGATCGAAGGGTCCGATCGGTTGGGATGGGTTCGAGTTGAAACCGATCCAGATCGAAGTTGCTGAGAGGGTTTTGATCGTGATATCGCAACCTTTCGCGATCGTCGACACCTTATTGGTTCTCACGATCACCTTGGTTGGGTTTGCGGGAGGGACGGTGGAATCATACATGCTCACGATCTCCACGCTGCCGCTGATGAGTAGGATATCGTCCTGGCTCGTATTGTTGGCAGCACTGGCTGCCTCAAGCTGCACCTGAGTCGAGGGTCCAAGGAGCACGTAGTGGGTGAGATCCGCCGTATAGATACGAGACCCTCCAGAAGTGGACGAGCTGGAGATCTTATCGCCATCGTTTAAGGTCGCCACATATGTTCCGCCGGTCTCAAGCGTACCGTTGTAGCTGTCGCCGGACGCGACCGAACCGCCAAAGGCCACGGCTGTCTTGGCCGTTGCAATGCCCGACGCGGACAAGACTAGGGCACACATGTAGAGAATCCTTTTGGGGCTCATCCTGGCAAGCAGTATAGCGGTCTTAAGTGAAATTTGTTACAAACGGCTGATCCATAGACGAAATCTCTACCGCATCCTCAAACCCCTTCAGGGAGTGCGCGCCAAGGCTTACCAGGGTGAAAGCGTGCTGGCTCAAGCTTCGGGCCGTAGGGCCGACCGCAACTGACACCCCCAAGCTCTTGCACCTGGACTGAAGCCGCTGGGCCAGAATGACTGCCCGCCCGGAAGTCGACCAGGCCCGTTGACCGCCTTCCGTAACATAGGCGCCGCTCACAATGCCCGTCTCTATTCCGATCGTGACCAGAATCAAAACGGAGTGGTTTGCGGAGATCTTCTGGGCGACTCCCTGGAGCTCTGTTGCACAGCGAAGAGCCCGGGCGGCATGGTGAGAGCCTTTTCGGCCGGCGAAGATTGCGATGAACCCGTCACCCAGCGTCCGCTCGATATGCCCACCGTTCGCTGACACTGCAGCTGAGGACGCCAGCGCGAATTCAGCGATGAGCCGGGCAAACGCTGGTGCGCCAAGCTCTGCCACGAGCGGGGTCGAGTCTTGAATATCGACGAACATCGCGGTTGCCTCCTCCTCTCGTCCGGCAACTCGCAAGTCTGACCTGCCCAGGAAAGTTGACCCTGCAAGCAAGCCCAGCACCCCTGCGAGAACAGTAGCGAGTACAGGTGCAATCCCAGCGCCGGCGGTGCCGAGGAAGTGCACCAGCAGAGGCGGAAGCACTGCCGTTACGGCGATAAATGCCAACCCAATGAGCGACATGATTGGGCTGCGGCGGCTGGTCAGGGCGAAGCAGGCAAAAGCGAGCACCACGGTGTATCCGAACTGGACGAGTCGCGAGAGCGGATGGACACCCTGGGAGGCAGGAAGCAGTGCGGTGTTCAGCGTTTGCGCGACGAAGACCGCTCCAGGAACCTCTTGGAACGGCTGCGTAAGTGCGACGTCTCCACCGCGAAGGTCACCCAGCAGCACGATCTTATCCTTGAATACGCGGGCGGTTTCGGGGCGGGATAGCATCCGGAGCGCCTCTGAGTACTCGAAAGTTTTGAACGGGTTCGCGGTCGCGGTCCAGCGGACCCTCAGCCCACCATTCTCGTCGACGCTCCACTGATGGCTCCCGTAAGTAAGCAGCGTCGAGGATAGCATGGGCTTCGTGTTCGGGTCGAGCGAGTCCCAGGATTGCAAGGTCGCGGTGAGCGCACCGTTGAGGATCGTGATTCCCTTCACGGTATCAATGTCGAGTGCATAGCCTCCAACGAAAATTCCGTTGTCCAAGGAGACCACGTTATCTTCACCGCCAACTGCGACATTGCCAGTCGGTCTGAAGGGCCAGTGCTCAAGGACCGGCACCAGTCGGCCATCGTAACCGTGATCCGTGGGATGTCCATGTGCGGCAGGATTGGTTGATTCGTCGTCATGAATAGTTGACAGGGTTACCTTGAGCGACCTCAGACGGGTGAGTTCCGAACGCAGGATCTTGTCCTGATCCGGTACGTCCGAATCGAACTCAAGGTCGACCAGGGCCACCTTGGCCCCAGCGCGGTCTAACCCGTCCAGGAGTTTGGCGTGGAGCCGTCTGGGGACGGCGGTCAGTTCGGGGGCCGCGTGGAGCTTGGCCAGGGTGTCCTTCTCGATCCCCACGATAACGATTTCGGGATTGGGGACCGCCGCGCCACTCTGGGTCACCTGGTCAAGCTGAGCCCGCACCTCCGGACCATTGAGCATCGGGACGGTTTCAACCAAGTAATCCGCGAAGCGGGTTACGGCGAGGGCCACAAGGCACGGGATTCCGAAGCGGACGACCCATCGAAGGAGCCTCTCGTTTTCAAATGTCCTGCCGATGCCAAGCATGCCCTGCTCCGGTGATGCACCTATTGTGCGCGACGGCCACACGAATCGGGGCTGCGTCGGTCAAGATTCATTGATCCGCCGCCACTCCGCCACTCTCCAAGCCTTGCGCCAGTTCGATCGATCCCAGTGGGATCCGGTCGCGGCCGCTCGATGTTCGGTCGGCGTGACGATCCCAGTTTTGGTCGCGGTGGCGCTGAACCACCCGGCCTACGGCGTCCTATCTGGCTTGGGGGCGCTGTACTGCGGCATCTCTTCTCTAAGTGGCCCATACCTGGCTAGGATCCGAAAGATGGCGGTGTTGGGCGTTATCCTCGGCGTCGCAACGTGCCTTGGGACCCTCATCGGGCACCTCGCGTGGGGGATGGTCGCGGCCATTGTGACCGCCTCCTTCTTGGCCGCGCTTTATGGGACCGCGGGCCAAACCGCCAACTCCAACGGAGTGCAGGCGCTCTGCCTGCTCATCGTCCTTGCTGGGCTCCAACTGCCCACAAACGGGGCAATTGGGAATGGGCTATTGATCCTCGCAGGCTCGGTGGTCCAAATCCTTCTTCTAGCCCTTTTCCGGAGGGTGTGGCGCCGAGATCCAGAGCGTCTCGCGGTCGCCGGGACGTTCGAAAGCCTTGCCCAGTTTGTGGAGTTCCTGCCGGAGACACCGACCGGTCCGATCCCACCCTCCGCCGCGATTCAGAGCGCGCGATCCGTGATCACCGATGCAAAGAACCTGAGCCATTCCGAGGAGCGCGACTCGCTGGAGTGCGGACTGCGCCTGGCAGAAACGCTTCGAGCCAGTCTAGTGGGCTACGGTCGAGCCGTCGGATTTGCGGTGAACCTCGGCATCGAGGCGTCCCGAGAAGTGAGCCGGGCGAACATTGAACTCGGCGGCAAACTGCTCGGAGTCGGGGAGGGACTGCGGACACGTGCCAGCCTGCCCCCGGTGTCCCTCACCCCGCTTCGGCCGGTCCATATTGATCACGAGGCAGACGCCCTCCATCACTGGGGAGAGTTCGAGCGTTGGCACGGAATCGTGCAGGAGATATTCTCCCGCCTTTGCACGGAAATGATCCCCAGCCCGGCCCCCGCGAGGGCTGATCAAGCGGCCCGGGCTGATTTCACGCCCGGAACGCGGCCGCGCCACCTGCTTCTCAAGCTGATCTCCCGGATTACCACCCTTCCAGGCCTTCCCACGTTCGACCAGATGGCTCTCCGCCACGCCATGCGATACTGCTTTACGGTCGGCCTGGCTCTCGCGGCCACTCAGGTCCGGCCGTTCCCGCACGGTTACTGGCTGCCGCTCACGGTCTGCATTGTTCTGCGGTCGGACTTCAACGGAACGATCAACCGGGGCCTCGCAAGGCTGCTTGGAACCGGCGCTGGAGTTTTGCTAGCATCCGTCATCGCGGGCCTCTTTCACCCGAGCGCCAACGCGGAGGGAATCCTGAGCATCGCCGCAACGTGGATTCTGTTCGCGTTTTTCGGGCCGAGCTACTCGCTCTACTCATTCGGCATCACGCTCTATGTGGTGTTCTCTGTCGCTGCCTCGACCCATCAAGAGCGGGAGGTAGGGGTCACTCGCCTCGCCGCCACCGCGGTTGGCATGGCGATGGCCTACGCGGCCTACTACGTGTGGCCAGCCTTCCACTGGCGCGAGATGTGGGAGGTCCTGGAGGAGGCGGTCCGAGCCCAAATTGACTACGCAAGGGCGGTGCTGGCGAGAGGGGAGCCGGCTGCGGACGGGGAGCGGTTCTACGCCCGGTCGGTCCGGATCCAGGCCGAGCATCTGTACGATGCGGCATCCGTCGAGCCGAGAGGAATCTCTCCGGCCGAGTTAGAAAAGGCTCGGGCGGCAATCCTGCAGCTCGACGAAAATGCGGCGATCATGCTCTCTCTCTCCGTGACGCCCGATTCGGAGGAACCGATGCGGAGGGCCATCGCCTCCTCGGAGGCACTTCTCCGAGAGTTGGACCGGACTCAATAGACCGGGTTCCTCGCAGTGCTCCCTGGCGCTAGCTTTGGTGACGAGCTCGACCGGGCCGCGAGATTTCGACATTTTCTACCGCACCGTCCATCTTGGTATCCTTCCTCGTCCCGTGAGCGACTTCCGCTTCGAACTTCAGCCGATCGCCTCATGCTCGCCAGCGTTGTTGGCGGAGGTGACTTCCCTGGTAAACCGGGCCAACATGGACCGCCGCGGAGTGTTCCAGGGCGATCGGCTCCGTCCTGACACGTTAGTCGAGTACTACGGTGGACGCGAGATTCTGCTGCTCTGGGACGCCTCGCGGCCGATCGGCGTGCTTCTGCTAGAGGGTCGCGAGGGTGGGCTCTGGGTCTTCCTTCTGGCGGTCGCCCCAGAGAATCAGGGAACCGGCCTCGGCCAACTCATGCTGGAGGAGGCTTTGCGTATAGGTCGCGAGCGCGGGTTCGCGTTGCTCGTTTTAGAGGCGGTCGACTCCGGGCGGCTTCTCAACTTCTACGCTCGGTTCGGTTTTGAGGTGGTCGCACGACAGCGATGCGAGGTCGGGCATTGGAACGCAACTGAGCCTTTCGATTTGGTCACGATGAATCGTCGCTTATAATCGGCTGTGCTTTTCTCTCCGATGGCCGGCCACGCATTGGGCGAAGGCGGTTCGACGTTCGTCATCGCAGAATGGGCCCAAGAAGGAACCCCGGCCTCGGAGAAACCGATGCCGGTCGCCCCGTTTCATCGCCACCTCGAAGATGATGAGGCCTGGTATGTGTTGGAAGGCGCTCTGTGTGTT
>Ga0302325_10016828_pt1 | contig 15475 bp, 14 predicted proteins | sample Palsa_T0_2_FD_201948 | JGI IMG/M metagenome (GOLD analysis project Ga0302325, IMG submission 201948) | Peat permafrost microbial communities from Stordalen Mire near Abisko, Sweden - Palsa_T0_2 | ecosystem: Environmental > Terrestrial > Soil > Palsa > Peat permafrost | place: Sweden: Abisko...
CAATGCAGCCGTCCGGTGCCGCAAAAATTTCACGCGCGACTTTCGGATCGAGGAAACTTGCGGCCTGCGTGCTTGCCACCTGCTGCGCCAGGCACCACGCGGTGCTGGCATCCGCCGTCGCGATGGCCTCAATCACCTGATTGAAAGAGATAATGTCGGCGGAATAACCGCCCAGCGAAACCGGCAGCAGCATGCGGAACAGGCCGGCCTCGTGCAGTGCGGAAACAACTTCGGGCACGATACGCCGCTCGGCCTCGATCCGGTCGGCGGCAGCGGCGATCATTGGGGTCAGCGCAGCGGCCCGCGCAGCCCAATCAATGCGCGACATCTGCTCATCGCGTGCGAGCAACGGCGTTTCTCCGTTTGGTTGCGTTATCTGTACATCCGCGGCTGGATATTGTCAGCTAACATGCATAGCCATCGAGGCCGCGGCCGGAGAAGACGATGCGTCAGCGCATTAGGAATAGAGCCACGGCGCGGATTTCCTTTGATTGTTTTCGAACGTCTTGATCGCGGCGCCGTATTCCCGGGTATGGGTAATTTCGTCGAGCCCCCTGATTAGGCGGCGCTTGCTCAACGGCTCGATGTCGAAGTGATGGAGGTTGCCGTCAGGTCCGGTGACCTTTTGGTTCGGCAGATCGACCGTCATCTGCGCGCCGCGCCGATCGAGCAGTTGCCGCATCAGCGCGTCCACGGTGGCGGCCGGCAGACGCACCGGCAACATGCCGTTCTTGAGCGAGTTGCTGAAGAAAATGTCGCCGAAATTCGGCGCGATCACGCTGCGGATGCCAAAACCCATCAGGCCAAACACGGCGGTTTCCCGCGACGAGCCGACGCCGAAGTTCCGCCCGGCCACGGCGATCACCGCATGGCGATACGGCTCCTGATTGAGAATGTAATCGGGTTTTTCGGAATCGTCGGCGTTGAAGCGCCGATCATGCAGCAGGATCTGCGCGAAGCGCGGGCCTTTCGGCACCTTGTTAAAGCGCGTCGGGCAAAGCTGATTGGTGTCGAGGTTGGCTTCATCGAGCGGCACCGCGACGCCGGACAGTAAAGAGAACGGCTCCATGGCTTAGTTCCCCACGCCCAATTCGCGCACGTCGACCAGATGGCCGCGCAACGCCGCGGCTGCGGCCATCGCCGGGCTCATCAGATGGGTACGTCCGCCCGGACCCTGGCGGCCCTGAAAGTTTCTGTTCGAGGTCGACCCGCAGCGCTCGCCGGGTTTCAGCTGATCGCCATTGAGCGCAGTGCAGAGCGAGCAGCCGGCGGCGCGCCATTCGAATCCGGCCGCGGTGAAGATGCGATCGAGCCCTTCGGCTTCGGCCTGGCGCTTGATGCTCTCCGAGCCGGGAACGATCCAGGCGGGTACGACGGCATGACCCAATTTGGCCACCGCCGCGGCAGCGCGAATATCGTCGATCCGGCTGTTGGTGCACGACCCGATGAAAACCCGGTCGACGGCGATGTCGGTGAGCAGCATGCCCGGCTGCAGGCCCATATAGGTCAGCGCCTTACTGTACTCGGTTCGTCGCTCGGCGTTTTGCTCCTGTGCGGGATCGGGCACGCGCCCGGTGATGGGAAGCGACTGTTCGGGATTGGTGCCCCAAGTCACCATCGGAACCACGCGCGCGGCGTCGATCTCGACCTCCTTGCCGAACTTCGCACCGGCATCGGACGGCAGCGCGCGCCAGAACTTCAGCGCTTCGTCCCAGGCCGCGCCCCTCGGCGCAAAGGGCCGGCCGGCGAGGAATTGATAGGTCGTGTCGTCCGGCGCGATCATGCCTGCCTTGGCGCCGGCCTCGATCGACATGTTGCAGATCGTCATCCGCTCATTCATCGTCATTTGCTTGATCGTCGAGCCGGCATATTCGATCGCATAGCCGATCCCGCCGCCGATGCCGAGCTTGGCGACGACCGCGAGGATGACGTCCTTGGCGGTGACGCCAAATCCGAGCGGCCCGTCGATTTTAACTCGGAGCGTGCCCGGGCGGCGCTGCCAGATCGTCTGCGTCGCCATGACGTGAGTGGTCTCCGACGTGCCGACGCCAAACGACAGATTACCGAAGGCACCGTGCGTCGCGGTATGCGAGTCGGCGCCGACCAGGACGATGCCGGGCTGGCTCAGTCCCAGCTCCGGCCCAGCGACGTGGAGAATGCCCTGCCGGTCATCGCCCCAGCCGAACCTGGCGATTTGGTATTCGTCGGTATTGTGGATCAGAAGCTCGACCATGTTGCGGATGTCCGCATCGGGAATTTTATCGACGCCTCCCGCGCGGGCCTTTGGATCGGTCGGGATGTAATGGTCGGAAAACGCAAACACCTTGTCGGGGTGCGCCACCGCCAGGCCGCGCTCGTGCAGCGTATCGAAGGTGTGCCGCGTGCCCTCGTGGATGAGACAGCGGTCGACATAGAGCAGCGTCTCGTCCTCCTCCTCGGCGACGATGTGATTGTCCCAGACTTTGTCGAACAGCGTTCTCATCTCAGTCCCACTCCACTTCGCCGCACAGCCGCGCTACTGTTATCAGATCACTGCAGCTTGATGCCGGCGAATTTCACCACCTTGGCCAGTTTCTCGGTTTCCTGCGCGAGAAATTCGCCGAACCCGGCAGGCGTCATGGGCATGGGAGAATCGCCCATCTCGACAAAGCGCACCGTCAGTGCGGGATCGGCAAGGCCTGCATTGACCGCGCCGTTGAGCTTATCGATGACCTCGGCCGGTGTCTTCCTCGGCGCGCCAATGCCGTACCACGTGGTGATGTCATAGCCTGCCACGGACTCGCCGATGGTCGGAAGGTCCGGCATTGCCTCGGAGCGCGTCGCGCTGGTGACCGCCAAAGCGCGCAGCCGGCCGTCTTTGATATAACCGATCGACGACGCCAGTGAGGGATACAACACGTCCATTTCTCCGCCGAGCAACGCCGTCAGCGCCGGTCCATTGCCGCGATAAGGCACGTGGATCAGGTTGACGCCCGTCATCATCTTGAAAAGCTCGCCTGCGAGATGACCGATGCCGCCGATGCCGGCCGAGGCCATGTTGACCTTGCCGGGATTGGCTTTGGCGTAGGCGATGAATTCCGGAACCGTCGTGGCAGGAAAGGATGGATTGACGAGCATGACCAGCGTCGTACGGGCAAGACCGGCAACCGGGGCGATGTCGCGGAGAAAATCGAAACCGAGATTGTCGTAGAGTGCGGAATTGGCGGTATTGTTGGAACTGACGAAAAGCAGCGTGTAACCGTCGGGAGCAGAGTTTACGACGAAATCGGTGCCGATATTATTGCCGCCGCCTGGACGGTTCTCGACAACAAACGGCTGACCGAGACGAACCGACAGAAATTGCGCCATCTGACGCGCGAAGATGTCGTTGCCGCCGGCGGGAGCAACCGGAATAACCCAGCGCACCGGCCGCGATGGATATGTGTCCGACAGCGCAGCCCGCGACGCGGCCGGCACTGCGGCCACGGCCGCTGCTAGGCGCAGAAATTTTCGACGCGGAAGTGTCATGCCAATGCCGGCGCTCCTGCACCTGCATTACCGCGATCACCCGGGGGTGTGTAGAGCGGCCTGCCGTCGCACAACCTATGGCGCTCCCAATTGGCGGCTTTGATTGCTGCAGTCGCAGCGGCAATCTCACTCCTCGCACGTCGCGAGGTGCGCGAATGCCGGCGTAACGAGACCATCATGTGCGCGCCCTCAAATCATTCCGGCATCGGCCAGCCAGTGCGGCGACGCGAGGATCTGCGTCGCGTGCGAGCAAAGGCGTTTCTCCTAGAGCATGATCCGGAAAAGTGGACTTCCGGTTTTCCGAAAAGATCATGCTCCAACTGCAAATCCAGCCTCTATTTTCTACACAATCCGGTAAAATAAGATAGGACAGCAGCAGTAACGCCGGCCGTTCGGGAGGACGCATGGGACAGCTCGTTGACGGCCGGTGGCGCACCGAGAACATCCTCACCAACCACGACGACACGGGTCTCTACTACAAGCGCCCCTCTATCTTCCGTGACCGCATCAGCAGTGAACCCGGAGCCGCGTTTCCCGCAGAGCCCGGCCGCTATCATCTTTACTGCGCGGTCGCCTGCCCGTGGGCGCATCGTGCGACATTGATGCGCACGCTCAAGAAGCTTGAGCCGTTCGTGACGCTGACCAACGCCTTTCAGGAGGTCGACGGTCAGGGCTGGTCGTTCGGCGAGGACGGCCACATCGTGCCCGGAACCGACCGCCGCGTACGCTGGTTGCATGAGCTCTACACGCTCGCCGAGCCCGGCTGCACCACGCGCGTGACTGTACCGACGCTATGGGACGCGAAGACGAGGTCCGTCGTCAACAACGAGTCCTCCGACATCCTCCGCATTTTCAACACAGCGTTTTCAGGTATCGCGGAGCCGACGCCGGACTACTACCCGGAACCGCTGCATTCCAGCATCGACGCGACCAATGCTCTTGTGCTCAAAGGCGTGAACAATGCCGTCAACGGCTGCGGCTACTCGATCTCACAGGAAGCTTACGACAGTTCCGTCAAGATCTTGTTCGAGACGCTCGACGGCATCGAGCAGCGGCTATCGCTGCGGCGCTATTTGTGCGGCGACGCCGAGACCGAAGCCGACTGGCGGCTGTTTCCGAGCCTGGTGCGCTTCGATCCCTGCTACTATGTCGGATATAAATGTAACCTGCGCCGTCTCAGCGAGTACCACAATCTGTCCAACTACCTCCGCGATCTCTACCAAGCACCGGGCATTGCCGAGGTTTGCGACATCGCCGGCATGAAGCGTGGCGTATTTGGTAAAGCCGGCCCGGTCCACGCCAACGGGATCATCCCGATTGGTCCCACCATCGACTACCGTGCGCCCCACGATCGCAGCCGCTTCGCGCGGGTTAATTGATGCCTATTTTTGTCTAAGAGGACTCGATGGATCCACCTGCAACCGGCTCCGGTATCGGCCAGCCCGTAAGGCGGCACGAGGACCTGCGCCTGGTGCGCGGCAATGGCCGTTACACGGCGGATGAAAACCTGCCGGGCCAGGTCTATGCGGTGATGGTCCGATCGCCCCATGCACACGCGCGTATCCGCTCAATCACGACCGACAAAGCCAAAGCCGTTCCCGGTGTGATCGGCGTTTTCACCGGCGCCGATTGTCTCACCGGCGGTCTAAAGCCGATCCCGCACATACCGTGGTCGCCGCATCAGGCTGAAGTCATGCCGCGGCTCAAGAATGGCGAGGCGCCGTTCGAGGCGCCCCATTATGCGCTGCCGACCGATAAAGCCCGCTTCGTTGGCGAAGCGGTGGTGATGGTTGTCGCTGACACCGTCTATGCAGCAAAGAACGGCGCCGAAGCCGTCGATGTCGATTACGAAATCCTTCAGGCCGTGGTCGATACCGTACCGGCGGCGCGGCAGGATGCGCCGCGCGTGCACGAAAGTCACCGCTCGAATGTCTGCTTCGACAGCGATGTCGGAAATTTCGATGCGACTGAAGCCGCGTTCGCCCGCGCGGCGCACGTGACCCGGTTCGAGACCTGGGTGCAGCGCGTCACCGGCGTGACGATGGAGCCGCGCGCAGCGCTCGCCGAGTTCGACAAGGCAACCGGCCGCTTCACCGTCTATGCCGGCAACGGCGGCGCGTTTCGGCTGAAGAACGATCTCGCCAAAATGCTGGACGTCCCGCCAGAGCAGGTTCGCGTGCTGATGCAGGACGTCGGCGGCAACTTCGGCACGCGCGGCATGATCTATGCGGAGTTTGGCCTGACCGCCTGGGCAGCCAGACAAGTCGGCCGCCCGGTGAAATGGATCATCGAACGCCACGAAGCGTTGTTAAGTGACTATCAGGCGCGCGACCTCGCGGTCGAAGCCGAGCTTGCTCTCGATGACAAGGGCAAGTTCATCGCGATGCGCGGCTCCAATCTCGGCAATCTCGGCGCCCACACCACGAATTTCGCGATGGTGCAAAAGGGTGTGCAGATGATGTCGAGCATCTACCGCGTTCCGGCGGCGTATTTCCGCGCCCGCGCTACGCTCAGTCACACCTCGCCGACGCGGCCTTATCGCAGCGCCGGCCGCCCCGAAGTCATTTACGTGATGGAGCGGCTGATCGATCTTGCTGCGCGCGAATGCGGCTATGACCGCGTCACGCTCCGCCGCAAGAATCTCGTGACCGAAAAAGAACTGCCGTATAGGAATCCGTTCGGCGCCGAATACGACAACGGCGATTATATCGGCGTCATGGATATCGCGCTCAAGCTCGGCGACTGGAAGGGATTCAAGGCCCGCGCCAAGGAAGCAAAAAAGCGCGGCAAGCGCCGCGGTATCGGCGTCGCCACCTACGTCGATATTTCAACCGGCGTGCCGCGCGAGAAGGCCGAGATCACCGTGGCGCCTAACGGCTTCGTCGAGTTGATCATCGGCGTCACATCGCAGGGCCAGGGCCACGAGACCAGCTTCGCCCAGCTTGTCACCGAGTGGCTCGGCGTGCCGATCGACTGCGTGCGCTTCGTTACCGGCGATACCGACCGCGTCACGTTCGGCGGCGGCGCCCATTCCGGTCGCGGCATGCGGCTCGGCTCGATCGTGATCAAGAAATCGACCGACGTCATCATCGAGAAGGGCATGCGGATCGCCGAGGTCCTGCTCGAAACCGCCGCAGCCGACATCGAGTTCAAGCACGGCAGGTTCGCCGTGAAGGGAACCAATCACGCCGTCGGCATTTTTGAAGTCGCACGGGCGGCCGCCGAACGAAAAGATTTGCCCGAGGATTTACAGGGCCCGCTTTACGGCGCCTGCGACGAGACCGTGAAGGAAGCGAGCTATCCGTACGGCGCGCACGTTTGCGAGGTCGAGGTGGATCCCGACACCGGCAAGACCACACTTATTACTTATGTTGCGGTCGACGACGTCGGCGTGGCCGTGAACCCGCTCATTATTCACGGCCAGGTTCATGGCGGCATCGCGCAAGGAGTCGGCCAGGCGTTGCTGGAGCACGCGTACTACGATCCCGAAAGCGGCCAGATGCTGGCGGGCTCGCTGATGGACTATGCGATGCCCCGCGCCTCCGACATGGTGAACTACATCACCGAGCTCAGCGAAGTGCCCGCCACCTCCCATCCGCTCGGCATCCGCCCGGCCGGCGAAGGCGGCACCGTGCCGGCGCTTGGCGTGGTCATCAACGCCGTCGTCGATGCCCTCTCCGAGTTCGGCGTCCGCCATGTCGAAATGCCGGCGACACCCGAGCGCGTGTGGCGCGCCATTCAGAACGCACGGACTGCCAGCTAGGTGCTATTCGTTCACGCGCAGGGAGCCATGCCGAGCGTGCAAGCCGCCGACCTCAAGAACCGCGACTTCAAGAACATCCTGCTGATCAAGCTGTCGGCGATTGGCGACGTCATTCACACGATCCCGGTCCTGAACAAGCTGCAGCGGCGTTATCCGAATGCGCGGATCGACTGGCTGGTGACGCCCGGCATCGCTGAACTGCTGCAGCACAATCCGGCGATCAGCAACGTCATCGAATTTTCCCGCGACGACTGGTCGGCCCCCTGGACTCTGACCCCGTTCGTCAGGAGTGCCCGGCTGATCGCCACATTGCGCGCCGCCGAATACGATCTGGTGATCGACTTGCAAGGGCAGATGCGGAGCGCCGTATTTGCGTTCTTAAGCGGCGCGCCGGTGCGGATCGGTTTCGACAAGCCGCGCGCCGATGCTTTCACCAGCCTGGCACGCATCATCCCGCAGGAAGCGCGCAAGCACGCCTGGCGCGGCGCCCGCGAAGGCGCGTGGCTCGCCTACACTCACACTATCGACCTGCCGACGCTCGATATGCATCCGGTCGAACGCTATCTCCACATCGGGGCAATGCTCGGCCTTGACGACGGCCCCGCCGATTTTTCGTTTCCGATTCCGCCAGAGGCCAACACGCGCATCGATGCGCTGCTCGATTACTACGATATCGGCAAAGTAAAACTTGCGGCGATCGCGCCCGGCACCAATTGGGAAACCAAGCAATGGCGACCGGGCGGCTTTGCCGAGGTCGCGCGGCATTTCCTGCAAAAAGGACTTGCGGTTGCGTTGATCGGTTCCGATCGCGAGCGCGGCCTATGCGCCGAAGTCGCAAAGCTTGCGCCCGGTGCGATCAATTTTGCCGGCGAAACATCTTTGAGCGAACTGGCCGCGCTGATTGCGCGCGCCGCGATCTGCGTCACCAACGACTCCGGCCCGATGCATCTCGCCGTTGCGTTGGGCCGCCCTGTCGTCGGCGTATTCGGTCCTACCGATCCGGTCTGGGCCGGGCCCTATCGACATACTGGCTCAGTCGTACGCGCGGGCGTGCCCTGCTCGCCTTGCTATCTGCGCCGGCTGAGCCAATGTCCGAACAACCACGCCTGCATGGAAAAGGTCAGCGCCGGCAGCGTGGTTGAGAAGATCGATGCGGCGCCCGCCGGAGCCCGGCGCGGTTAGCACAATCAGGCTATAACGTGCGCTGCGGATAGCCTGAACCGATTTCTTGATCGCGCCTCGGCGAAAGAACAAGCGAGCTAATGCAGAACCTGGTAGGCAGCGACCGCTATTTCGACCGCGATCAAAACGACGACGATAATTTCAAGCCGCAGGGATCGCTTGGTATCGATGATGTCGGTCAGAACCTCGGCCGTATCGGCAATGACCGAGAGTTTGCGGGAAAGAGCGTCGGCGCGTTCCTTCAGTTCGTATTCGTCCTCCAGACGCGCGTAGAGCCTGTCCAGATCGGGGCGATCCCAGACCACGTCGGGTTTCTCGGTCACCGCCACGCGGCCAGACAGCCGTTGCTGCACCAGAAGCGCGTTGCCGACGTGCCTTAAAATGACCCGGCGTCCGACGCCGATCCATCCTTTCTCTGCAAGCTGGCGGGCGAACGGCTCCACGATATCGAATACCTTTGCCACCTCCCGTTCGTCGCGGGCGAGCACCACGCTCTTTGAAAGGGCATCGGCGATGACGATCAATTGCTCGGGCTTAAGCGCTTTCAACGTCAAAGGTCCGCCGGGTGCAATCAGTTCGTCCTTGTCGGCACTCAGCTCGATCAGCAGCGTCTCTTCCTCGGGCGGGCTGATCGGGCGCAGAAGCCGCGGCCGGAGCGAACCGATCACCTGCTCTTCCGCCTCGGGCGAGAGACACGACATCACCACGACGCCGTAACGAAACAGCGTGACAAAGCCGCTGTCGCCGAATTTGTAGGTCAGAGGCGCCGTCGAGACGACGCCATCGTGCTCGAAATTGGAAACATCTATTCGATCGCTCAACAAGAACGCTCGAACCCGTTTGGTGTTTGAAGCCTCAGGCGGCATCAGCCCTGCTTCTGGTTCTTCGGAATCGAATCGATGCCGGCCACCCACGGCCGCGCCGAGCGATACCAGTTCTGCCGCCGCGGGATGAGTTGGTCGCGCTGCCGCAGGATGCCGACGCGCACGGTATAGGACGGTTGCACGCCATCGCCCGGCGTCGTCGAGTAGATCGGCGAGCCGCAGGTCGGACAAAACGCCTGCGCGCGGGGCTTGCCGCTGTCCGCCGTCGTCTTGAGGAAGATCGTCGGCGTCCCGGTCATCTTGAATGATGCGCCGGGAACCGGAATCGAGACACGGAACGCGGTACCGGTGCCGGACTGGCAATCGGTGCAATGGCACATTTGCGTTCGTTCTGGATCGGCCTCGCCTTCAATTCGGATGGTGCCGCAGGCGCATGAGCCGTCGATTTTCATTGCATCGTTCCTTCCGTTCGTGTCTTTGACGAAGCTAAGGGCTAACTCATACTGACAAAAAACGCCGCGATAAACCGGCCTTGCGATCCCGGGAAGAACCCCATGCTCAAAATTATAACCGCCCTGTGCGCCATGCTTGTGTCATCTGGCATCGCGATTGCGCAGCCTGCGCCTTCGCCAGACGTACTTAAGGATCTGGCACCGACCGGCAAGCTGCGTGCTGCGATGAATTTCGGCAATCCGGTGCTGGTGCAGAAAGGCGCGAACGGCGAGCCGGTCGGCGTCACGCCCGAGCTTGCCGCAGCGCTCGCCAAACGCCTCGGCGTTCCGGTCGAATTCGTGATCTATTCGTCGGCTGGAAAAACCTTCGATGGCGCGGTGCAAAACGCCTGGGACATCGGTTTCATTGCCATCGAACCGGCGCGAGCTACGGACGTGGATTTCACTGCACCCTATCTGCTCATCCAGGGTACGTACCTCGTACGACAGGATGCACCGTTCAAGAGCGTCGCCGACGTCGATGCTCCGGGCCGCAAGATCGGCGTCGGCCTCGGCTCGGTCTATGATCTTTATCTGACCCGCACGCTGAAAAACGCGGTCCTGATCCGCAATCCGAAGGGCGGCGCCGCGGGCGGCATCGAACCGTTCCTCGACCAGCATCTTGATGCAGCAGCAGGTGTACGCGAACCGCTCGACGTTTATGCCAAGGGCCACCCCGATACGCGGGTCATGCCGGATGCGTTTGAGGAAATCCAGCAGGCGATCGGCACACCGAAAGGCAGACCGGCCGGCCTCGGTTACCTGCGGCAGTTTGTTGAAGAGATGAAAGCCAACGGCTTCGTCGCCGATGCCTTGAAGCGTTCCGGCCAGACCGCGCCGGTCGCGCCGCCAGCGAACGAAAAACGATAACACCCAAGGAGAGGAAAATGGATTTCACACGACGATCGGTCGTGGCCGGAGCACTTGGGTCGCCATTGGCGTTGGCATTATCTGCCCCCGCCCAGCCATTGCTATCGAATTCTTGGCCGTCCGGGATCATCAAGGTCATCGTGCCGTTTCCGCCGGGCGGCAGCGTCGATCCGATCGCGCGCATGGCGCAGGCCGGCATGCAACAGAAGCTTGGCGCCTCGATCGTCATCGAAAACCGGCCTGGATCGTCCGGAGCACTCGGCACCGAAATCGTCGCGAAATCGCCGCCGGACGGCAACACCTGGGTGTTCGTGTTCGATTCACACGCGGTGAATCTATTTTTGTTCGATCTGAACTTCGACACGGTGAAGGATCTCGAGCCAGTCATGCTGATCGGCACCGCGCCGAACGTGCTGGCGACCCATCCGTCGCGTCCTTACAAAACCTTCGCCGACGTGGTCGCGGCCGCGAAGCAAAAGCCGGACACCATCACTTATGCCTCGATCGGCAGCGGCAGCGTCGGCCATCTCACCATGACGCTCTTGAGCGAGCGCGCCGGCTGCAACCTCGTTCACGTCCCCTATCGCGGCGGCGGCCCGGCGATGAACGATGCCATTGCCGGCCACGTCGATCTCATCATAGGCAGCGCGGCATTGGTTGCGCCGCAGGTCAATGCCAAAACCATTGTGCCGGTATTGCAGACCGGCAAAACCCGGATGCCGAATTTACCTGACACCCAGACCGCCATCGAAGCCGGTTTTGCAGGCTTTGAGTCCTACGCCTGGTGGGGTGTATTCGCGCCGGCCGAGACGCCTAAACCGATCGTGGAGCGTTTTGCCGCGGCGCTCGGCGATAGCTTGCGCGATCTGGTTGTGAGTAAAACCCTGACTGAAAGCCTTCAGGTCTCACTCATCCTTGGCGATGCTCAGAACGAAGCATAGTTCCTCGCCGAGCAGATGGCGCTGTGGGGACCGGTGGTGAAAGAAAACAACATCAAGTCTGACTAGAAATTGCTGTGCTGAAAAACGATCGAGGGAGGACCACGATGACGATTTCACGCCGCATGGTCGTTGGCGGTCTCGCAGCCGCGTGTACCGGCACGCTGGTCCCGCAGCGCTTGTTTGCGGCCGATTATCCGGCGCGGCCGATTCAGCTCGTGGTACCGTTTGCTGCAGGCGGCAACGCCGACATTGTCGGCCGCATCGCCGGCGACCGGATTGCCAAAGGCCTCAATGGGACCGTTGTGGTCGAGAACCGCGGCGGCGCCGGTGGTGGCATTGGCGCCGAATATGTCGCCAAGGCGAATCCCGACGGCTACACGCTGCTGGTCGGCTCGAACGGCCCCTTGACGGTCAACCCGTTTATCCACCTTCAGCTTGGCTATGACCCGCTGAAGGACTTTGCCGCCATCGCACTGACGAGCTACGTGCCGCACGCCCTGATCCTGAGCAGCGATGTGGAAGTCAAGACCGTTTCTGATTTCGTCGCCGCGAGCAAAAAGACGCCGATGACGATCGCGACCAGCGGCGTCGGCAGTGCAACGCATATGACGCTCGAACGCTTCAAGGCGGCCACCGGCGCGGACATCACCCACGTTCCGTATAAAGGCGGCGGCGCTCTGACGCCGGATCTGCTCGGCGGCAGCATCAACGGCGCGATGACCGAATTTTCCACGGCGCTGCCGCTCCATAACGACAAGAAGGCGCATATCGTGGCGATTGCATCGCTGCACCGCTCGAAGCTTGCGCCCGATATTCCGACCTTCGACGAGAGCGGTGTAAAAGGTTTCACCGCGCAAAGCTTCATCGGCATCCTGGCGCCGGCGAAAACGCCGGATGCGATCATGGCCCTGATCCAGGGCGCGGTGCAGAAGGGCCTGGCTGATGGCTCGCCGGCCGCTGAAAAGCTCGTCGCGCTCGGCTCCGAGATCGCAACATCGGAACAGATGACGGCAAAAGGCTTCGCCGACTTCATCCGAACCGACTACGATCAAATGCGTGACGCCGCAAAGCTCGCCGGCATCCAGCCGACCTGAACGGACATTCGCTCATCGGAAACGGCGAACGAGACGGATTTGTCCGGCTACACGCCTTAACGGCAAAGATCGATGTGATAAGGTTGGGGTGGGGCGAGCATGCCCTGCCCTGTGCGGGGTTATTATGGGGCGTGTCGGCGCGAGGCCGGCATGCCGCTGGAACAATAAACAAAGGGGAGCAGGCCATGGCTCAAGCTGAAGCAAAATTAGTCTATCCGGGACTCGCCGGGTTTTATCAGAAGATGCTGCCGATCGCCGCAACGCTGGTGCGCGTTGTCGTCGGCATCATGTTTCTCATGCACGTTTCGGCAAAGTACAAAGCCGGCGCCGACGCCATTGCCGCGAATATTTTCTCGAAGAATGGCGTCGAGCCCGCGCTGCTGCTGGTTTACGTCGTCATGTTCCTTGAGACGGTTGGCGGGGCCTGCCTGGTTGTTGGCCTGTTCACGCGTTTCTTTGCAGCCGCGCTGGCGATCGAGATGCTGGTGGCTCTTATCTTCGTTCATTTCCAAAAGGGTTACGCGATCGGCGGCGGCGGTTACGAATATGTGCTGCTGATCGGCGCGGCCTGTTTCGCCATCGCAATGCGGGGAGGAGGGCCCTACTCGGTCGATCGCTTTTTGGGGAAAGAGCTCTAAGACTACAAGTCCCAAGGCGTGCGCGTTTCACCGCGCGCACGCTTCATTTTTGCTGCGCGGCCGCCTGAAAAGCTTTCCAATCGAATTTTTGCGCAAGCGGCAGCGCTTCGTCTTCCGTCATTCCGTTATACGAAATCGTCAGCAGCGCGGTCGGACTGAGCTCGATCAGCAACGCGCCGGACTTCTGCGCTGTATTGTAGGTCTTCATGACCGGAAAGCCGCTCACCGTTGCGGTGATCATATGGCCTTCGGTGGTTTCATAAGTCATCCCGGCCTGCATCGGCGCCATCGCTCCGGCCGCAGCCGCTCCAGTGACCACGGCGGCGTGCAATTGCGACGTGCCGTGCGTGTAGTCGCGGGTCGCCGTCGTCATGGCGTTGCCAGGAGTTTCCATCGTCATGCCGTCGGGCTTCTTGCCCTGCCAGCCGTCGAGATCGACAAAGAGCGGCAGGAAACGCTGGAACGCCTGATCGGCAAAGCCCGTGGTAGGTTGAAGCAACCAGGCAGCAATCAATCCGGCAGAAACAACGAAAATAGCGCGGCGGCGATCAGCCATTGGCCCATCCTCATCGATCGCCGCAGGGTATCACTCCATCGCGCGCCGATTGCGGTATTCCGCTGCTGCCAGATATGGATTATCGGCTCAAGTACGGTGGATAGTAGACAGTCCGTGCGCCATCATCGCGCCGCCACTGCAAGCGCCCGCATCAGATCCACATAGAGTTCGTCGACATCTTCAAGCCCGACCGAAAATCGCAACAGATCTGCGGGACATGGCGAGTCCGCGCCTTCGATGGAGGCGCGATGCTCGATCAGACTTTCAATGCCGCCGAACGAAGTCGCGCGCTTCCAAAGACTGACGGCAGCTGCCACGGCGATCGCTGCTTTCTCACCTTTCGCGATGCGGATGGAGAACAGACCGCCAAAGCCGCCCTTCATTTGCCGCAACGCGGTTTCGTGACCGGGATGCTCAGGCAATCCGGGATACAGCACCTGCGCGATCGCCGGATGCCCAACCAGCCGAGCCGCGATCGTCGCCGCCGTGCGCGCCTGATTGCGCACGCGGACATCGAGCGTCCGCATGCCGCGGATAAGAAGCCAGGCATCAAACGCGCTCAACGCGTTGCCGAGCTGATCGCGCATCTTGCAGATGCGTGACCAGAGCGGCCCGTCACTCGCCGCCGCCAGCGCGCCGGCCACGATGTCGGAATGCCCGTTGAGGTATTTGGTCGCCGAGTGCATCACAATGTCCGCACCGAGTGACAGCGGCCGCGTGAACACCGGCGTCGCCACCGTTGAATCGACACACACCAGCGCGCCGGCGGCATGCGCGATCTCGGCAATCGCTGCGATATCGCTTATCGTCCACAGCGGATTGCTCGGCGTTTCGATCCAGAACAATCCGGTCGAACCTGGCCGCACCGCCGCGCGCACGGCGTCAAGGTCGGACGTCTCCACGAACGATACGCTATGTCCGTAGCGGCCGATCTCGCGCAGCCAGGAACGAAATCCCCAATACATGACTTGCGAAGCGATGATGTGGGTCGGGCGGTCAAGCGCGAGGAAGACGCTGCTCGCCGCCGCCATGCCGGAGCCGAACAGCAGCGCTTCGTCCGCACCTTCCAATGCCGCGATCAGCGCCTCGCCTTGCTGAACCGAGACATTGTCGCTGCGTCCATAGACACGGCCGGCCGGATACCGGTTATCGGGGTCGCGAAGATAGGTCGCCGACATGTGGATGGGCTGCGTCACCGCCCCGGTGATGAACTCATGAGCACCCGGAGGCTGCGCAGCCAAGGTTTTCAGGCTTAGTGCAAGCTTGGTCCGATCGTCCATCGGCGTTCCAAAAGCGCTAAGTTGACAATGAAATTAGACAAAAGCACTGGATGACAAGAACCTTAGGCGCCTGCCCCCACACCACACACAGAAGAAAAACCCACTCCGTAGATAACCCGCCACCTAGGTAACCTGCCACTTCATCGCAGGTTCCCGGCACGATTCTGCTCGCAATCTTAGCAAGCCGGATGCTCGCAAGCGGGAACACTTTCGCGTTACGGCCTGGCTGCCTTGCGCTCGACAATTTGTGACAATAGCGGCGACGGGCATTTCGGCCTGATGGCTCGGCCCAATAGCCCGTGCTAAGGCGCAGCACCCGGTATCAAGAC
>Ga0302325_10016829_pt1 | contig 15475 bp, 13 predicted proteins | sample Palsa_T0_2_FD_201948 | JGI IMG/M metagenome (GOLD analysis project Ga0302325, IMG submission 201948) | Peat permafrost microbial communities from Stordalen Mire near Abisko, Sweden - Palsa_T0_2 | ecosystem: Environmental > Terrestrial > Soil > Palsa > Peat permafrost | place: Sweden: Abisko...
GCCAAAGTGGTCGACGCCGGTAAATTTGAACGTGCGGTAGTTGGCACTCAGGCGTTCGCCAAGTTCGAACCATTGCGACAAGCCTTCCAATGCGGCATCGGTTTGGTCAACCAACTTTTCCGACTCTAGGAACCGCGCGTTGTGGCCAAGCTGGGCGCTGTACTCTTCGATTTTCTGTAGCCGTTTCGTGTAATAGTTCAGAGCGTCCTCGGCGCCTTTTATAGGCCCCCGGCTTCGTTGGCCGACAAAAAGATTCAGAATGCTCTTCAGGGTATCTTCGGCGTTGCGTACCAAGAACAGGACCTTCACATCCGATCGGGCGAGCACACTGGGCTCGATATGGACGTAATTGTGGAGCATCTTGTCCAGCACATATTTGCTGACCACCGGTTCGTCGGTCGTCTCGTGAACCTTTCTTGCCAGCTGCCAAAGGTCGATCCTGCCGAAATACGACAGATGCGTTTCGACGTAGCCCGAGATGTCGTTGTGGCTTCCGAGGATATGACAAAGGAGCGTCGAAAAGCTGCGCATATGACTGACCACAAAGATGTAGCTTGGCGCATGCCGGGATCGTAGAAGCGGGCGGAGGTTGACCGGGTAGTCCATATATCCCCAACGACACTGTTGCGGGCGGAACGTCCGGCCGACGTGTCGCGCTACTTATTCTGACAACATTCTTACAGCATTCTGACGAGTTTCCAAGCGTTGCATAAGTGTTCAGCGCGCCAACTCGTTCGCGAACCGGGCGCACCCGGCCGAGACAACAGGGCGGCCGGAGACATTACGTCCCTAGGCGTTGCGAAGGCCGGCCCTGCTCCGTAGGGTCATCAAGGTCACGCCGCCCAGGACGAGCGCGGCGCCGGCGAGCTGGATCCAATGCACTGGTTCGGCGAGAATCACCCAGCCAAGCCAGATTGTGAACACCGGTCCCAATGAGCCGACGAGCGAGGTGCGGCTCGCGCCGATGCGCTGGATCGCCTCGGCGATGAGATAGGTTGGCAGGACGGTTGAGAAGATGGCCATCGTCAGCGACAGCAGCTGGATGCGCATGGGTGCGGCAAGCAACTGCAGCGGCCGTGTCGCCAGGAACTGAACAAATACAAACACCGCTGACGCGAGCATGGCAAGGGCGATGAAACGGGCGCTGCCAAGACGCGCGATGACCGGCCCGGCGCCGACCAGGTAGAGGGCATAGAAGAACGAGCTGGCAAAGACGAGCGCCCCGCCTATCCAGAGACCGTGCGGATCCCCGGCAAACGAGAGATCGCGTGCGAATACCAGCAGAATGCCCGCATAGGAGAGCCCCAACGCGAGCAGGATGCGCCCGGTAATCCGTTGCCCAAGAAACAGCGCGGATAACACGACGACAATGGTCGGGTAGAGATAGAGCATCAGTCGCTCCAATGCGGCGGAGACGTACTGCAGGCCCATGAAATCGACCAAGCTTGCGAGGTAGTAGCCGATGAAGCCGAGCCAAAGGATGCGGATCCAGTCGCCTCGTTCGATGGCTGCGGCACCGCGGCGGCGCATTGCGAACCAGGCCATCAGCGCGAAAAAAGGTGTGGCGTAGAGCATGCGCAGCGCGAGCAGGGTGACCGCGTCGATCGGTGCCCAGGCGTAAGCCAGTTTGATCAGTATGGCTTTGAACGAAAATCCGAGAACGCCGACGATCGCCAGCGCAGGTCCAATCCATGCGGGGCCGCGCGGCATGCTCACGCCGCCCGCTCCGACCAAGCGCGTCCGGCAAGCACCGGACCGAGGGGGCTCAGGACTCGACGCCTTAGGATTGCGGTAGGCACAGCTTGGCGTTGGAGATCGAAAAAGACGGACAACAGAAAAGACCCGACGACGCTGCGTCGCCTGGCGCGTTAGTCCAGTGCGCTCAGTTTCGCGGGCTTAGCAGCGCCATCAACGGGTTCCCGCGCCCGTAGCGCAACTCGATAAATCATACGTGGCTCGCGAACGCGTGATACGTCTCAAACGAGATCCGTGGCGTCCCGATCCGTACGTGCCCGATCGAGCCGCTGCGGACGACGCATTATTGTCGCCCGTAGGTTGCAGTGAAGTTCGCCTCGCCAATCTTGTTTGCATTGAGCATGAATCCGACCAGCGCGCCGCTCGACTTTGCATCCGCGTCGATCTTGGGCACCTTGAGGGCGTAGACGGTGAAGATGTAACGGTGCGGCTTGTCGCCTTTGGGCGGGCACGGGCCGCCGTAGCCGGGTTTTCCAAAATCGGTCTTCGATTGCACTGCGCCTTTGGGCGCCTTGGCACCGTCAGAACTGCCGGCACCTGCGGGTACTGACGTCACCGTTGCAGGAATGTTGAACATCACCCAATGCCACCAACCGCTTCCGGTCGGCGCATCGGGATCGTAGGCCGTGAGCGCAAAGCTCTTGGTGCCCGCGGGCGGGTTTTTCCACGACAGCGACGGCGAGAGGTTGCCGCCGGCGCAGCCGAAGCCCTTGAACACCTGCGCTTCGACAATGGTCGAGTTGGGCTTGATCTCGGCACTCTCCAGCGTAAAGGTATCGGCCGCGAGTGCGGCAAGCGGCAGTGAAGCGAGCCAGAATGCCACGAGGATCTTCATCGTATTTTCCCCCTTGGTCCAGCATGCATGTTGCGGCGAAGGTTGGCTCGGGTCGTATGCACCCGAGCCCGATGCTGCTATCGTACGGCCCAACGCGTGCATTTTAGCTCAACGCTTCTTCAAGCGGCCCTCGAGCCGACCGTCAGGACCCGATCATGCCCAACACGCCCGAAGTCACCAACATGGCGGTGTTCTGCGACTTCGAGAACATCGCGCTCGGCGTGCAGGACGCCAAATACGAAAAGTTCGATATTGGCAAGGTGCTTGAGCGACTACTGCTCAAGGGAAGCATTGTGGTCAAGAAGGCCTATTGCGATTGGGAGCGCTATAAGGCATTCAAGGCGCCGATGCACGAGGCGAGCTTTGAATTGATAGAAATCCCGCACGTGCGGCAATCCGGTAAGAATTCAGCCGACATCCGGATGGTTGTCGACGCGCTCGATCTTTGCTACACCAAGGCCCACGTCGAGACCTTCGTCATTATCAGTGGCGACTCCGATTTCTCGCCACTTGTGTCGAAGCTGCGCGAGAACAACAAAGACGTGATCGGCGTTGGTGTCAAGAACTCGACGTCGGACCTGCTCATCGCAAACTGCGATGAATTCATCTACTACGACGATCTGGTACGGGAGAAGAAGCGGCAGCCGGCGAGGAAGCCATCGGTGCGGACGTCGAGCGGCGCCGAATCGGTTCCTGCCGCCAAAAAAGGCGACGAGGAGCGGCGCCAGGAGGCCGTGGATCTCATCACGGCGACGGTCGACGCGCTATTTGCCGAACGCGGCGCGGAGGAAAAGATCTGGGGATCGATGGTCAAGCAGGCGCTCAAGCGCCGCAACCCGGGATTCGCCGAATCGTATTACGGCTTCCGTTCGTTCAATGGCTTGCTCGAGGAAGTCGAGCGACGGGGCGTACTCACCCTCGAACGAGACGAGAAGTCCGGGGGTTACCTGCTTCGCCCCGTCGCGCACGACGAATGATCGGACGCCGGCTCGGGATTGCGGCGTTGCTGACGACGCTCGCCGCCACGGTGGCCGCCGAACCGTCGTTGACGGTTGCGGTCGGCGGCCGGACCGCCATCTACACCGCCGCCGGTCTGCTCGCATTGCCGAAGGCCACGACCGTAACCATTCCGGCAGACGTTGCCTACAAGCGCAGCATGAGTTTTCGCGCCGTTCCCATCGCGGCACTGCTCGACGGCGTGGCATCTGACGAGAGCATTCGGTTCACGGCCGCCGACGGCTTCGTCGCGACCCTTCCCGCTGCCGCGCTGCTCGCCCACGAGGGCCCGGTCGCTTATCTCGCGGTCGAACCTCCTGAAGCGCCATGGCCGCCGCTCAAAGCGGGCGAGGCGCCAACTGCCGGGCCGTTCTACCTCGTCTGGACCGCGCCGGACAAGGCTGTGCCGGCGAGCGAGCAATGGCCGTATCGAATCGTGCGCATCGAGGTGGTTGCATCGCTCGCCAAGCGCTTTCCCATGATCGCACCTGCCGCCAGGCTCGCGGCCAATGACCCGATCCGCGTCGGCTTCGCGGCATTTCAGAAACACTGCATGGTTTGTCACACGCTCAACGGTGGCGGCGACGCGACGCTTGGCCCCGACCTTAACATTCCCTATAACCCGACCGAGTACCTGCGCCCGGACGCCCTGCGGCGTCTGATTCGTGATCCCCAGGCATTGCGCCGTTGGCCTGGAGCCAAGATGCCGGCCTTCGACAGCAAATCCCTGTCCGATCAGGAACTGGCCGAACTGCTCGCCTACCTGCGGCATATGGCCGATCGCAAGGTGGTGCCTCCGGTAGCCAAGTAGCTCTGTCGGCGCGACAATGACCTACCCTGTCACGGGGTGCGGGAAAGTCGCCAATCCTGGCCGGGTCGTCAATGACCCGTAAGGTGAAACGTGCCAAGTATTCGTCCGGCCGCAGTGGCCGGCATGTTCTATCCGGGAACGCCGGCGCTGCTTGGTGCCGCGGTACGCGCCTATCTGGCAGAGGCGCGATCGCCCGCCCAACCCGACGCACGCGTGCCGAAGGCGCTGATCGTGCCTCACGCAGGCTACGTTTACTCGGCCGCCATCGCCGCTGCGGCCTACCGACGTATTGCCGCTGGACGCGAGACGATTCGCCGAGTGCTCTTGCTCGGACCGGTGCACCGAGTACCCGTTCGCGGTCTTGCCCTGCCCGCCGCGCATGCATTCGCGACGCCGCTGGGAGCCGTTTGCGTCGACGCGCAGGCGGTTGCGCGCGCTCTCGAAATGCCCCACGTCGCGGTTCACGAAGCAGCGCATGCACTGGAGCACTCGCTGGAAGTTCAGCTGCCTTTCCTGCAAACGATGCTGGACGAATTCAGTGTGGTGCCATTTGCCGTCGGCGACGCGAGCGCAGCGGAGGTGGCCGCCGTGATCGAAGGCCTTTGGGGCGGCCCGGAGACGCTCATCGTCGTCAGCTCGGACCTGTCGCATTACCATACGTATGCGGCGGCGCGTCAGATCGATCGCGGCACCGCGTCGACCATTCTGGCGCTTGACCCGACGCTCGATCACGACCAAGCCTGCGGTGCGACGCCGATCAATGGCCTGGCGCTGTGCGCGAGGCGGCGACGTCTCGAGGTTGAACTGATCGACTTGCGCAATTCGGGTGATACGGCCGGAGATAAATCGCGCGTTGTTGGCTATGCGGCGTTCGCGTTCACGGAGCGGGGGCGACCGACAACCCAGGACGCCGCCGCCGCAATGTTGACTGAGGCACCCGATGCAGGGTGACCAACTCGGCCGGGCGCTGATCGGATGCGCGAGGCACGCGATTGCCACCGAGTTGGCCCTTGCAGCCGACGCTCCGCCCGTGCATGCCGCGCTGCTTGAGCGCGGCGCGACTTTCGTGACGCTGTTTCACCGCGGTGAGTTGCGCGGCTGCATAGGCAGCTTGCGCGCGACGCGGGAACTCGGCTTCGACGTGCGCGAGAATGCCCTTGCCGCCGCGTTCCGCGATCCGCGCTTTGCGCCGCTCGCGGCGCCTGAATTCGCTGCAACCTGGGTTGAAGTCTCGCTGCTTTCCGACGCGCAGAGTGTTCGCTTCGACTCCGAAGGCGAACTCCGGGCGCGGCTTCGCCCGGGGATCGACGGCGTGACCCTGGAGCTCGACCAGCACCGAGCCACCTTCTTGCCCCAAGTCTGGGACACATTACCCAAACCGGAGGAATTTCTCGCTGCGCTCAAACACAAGGCGGGCATTCCCATCGACTTCTGGAGCCCGCGGTTGAACGTTGCGCTCTATCAGGTGACCAAGTGGAAGGAGCGCGACGACGACGGTGAAGGACTGCGCGGCTGAGCATGGCGCCGGAACTCGCAGCCAAGGTGAGGCGACGATGAGCGATTATCCCGGGCGTTATTGGCATGCATTGGACGACGGACGCATCCAATGCGACCTCTGCCCCCGCGACTGCCGTCTGCACGAGGGACAGCGCGGGGCTTGCTTCGTGCGCCAGCGCAAGGGCGACGCGATGGTGCTCACCACCTATGGTCGTTCGTCGGGTTTCTGCATCGATCCAATCGAAAAGAAACCGCTCAACCAGTTCTTCCCCGGCTCGAGTGCACTCTCTTTCGGCACCGCCGGTTGTAACCTGGCATGCAAGTTCTGCCAGAATTGGGACATTTCCAAGTCGCGCGAGATGGACACGCTGATGGATCAGGCGTCGCCGGAGAAGATCGCGCGCATCGCGCACGCTCAGGGCTGCAAGAGCATTGCGTTCACCTACAACGATCCGGTCATTTTTGCCGAGTATGCGATGGACACCGCGGATGCCTGTCACGAGCTCGGCATCCAGACGGTTGCGGTAACGGCAGGCTACATCGGCAGCACGGCGCGGCGCGAGTTTTACGCCAAGATGGACGCGGCCAACGTCGACTTGAAGGGCTTTACCGACGAGTTCTACATCAAGCTCTGTGGCGCGCGCCTGCAACCGGTTCTCGATACGCTCGTTTATCTCCGGCACGAGACCGACGTGTGGTTCGAGATCACCACTTTGCTCATTCCCGGCAAGAACGATTCCGATGCCGAGATAGAGGCCGAGTCGAAGTGGATCATGCGCGAGCTAGGGCCCGACGTGCCGCTTCATTTCACCGCCTTCCATCCCGACTACAAGATGACCGACATCGGGCCCACGCCGGCTTCGACGCTGGCCCGGGCGCGCAAGATCGGCTTGGCGGAAGGCTTGCGTTACGTCTACACCGGCAACGTGCACGACTGCGAGGGCGGTACGACCTTCTGCCCCGGCTGCGGCAATGCCGTGATCGTGCGCGACTGGTACGAGATCCTTACCTACGCGCTGACGCCTGAAGGCCTTTGCCGCCACTGCAATACCTGCCTGCCAGGACGGTATCAGGCGCCGCAGCGGCCTTGGGGTCGCAAACGCGTACCGGTGCGCATCGCCGCGTGACGTGGGCCGCGCGTCCGGCGGCTCTTTCCCGCCGGGAGGCGCTCGCTAGGCCTTGCTGTAGATCTCCGCGCCCTTGCGCACGAACTCCACGGCCTTCGCTTCCATGCCCTTCTCGAGCGCCGCAGCCTCGTCGACACCGAGTTTCGCCGCATAATCGCGCACGTCCTGGGTAATCTTCATCGAGCAGAAGTGCGGGCCGCACATCGAACAGAAGTGCGCCAGCTTCGCGCCCTCCTGCGGCAGCGTCTCATCGTGGAACTCGCGCGCCTTGTCCGGATCGAGACCGAGATTGAACTGGTCCTCCCAGCGAAACTCGAAGCGCGCTTTGGATAGCGCATTGTCGCGAATCTGCGCGCCGGGATGGCCCTTGGCAAGGTCGGCAGCGTGCGCAGCGATCTTGTACGCCATGATGCCGTCCTTGACATCGGCCTTGTTCGGCAAGCCCAGGTGCTCCTTCGGGGTGACGTAGCAGAGCATCGCGGTACCGTACCAGCCGATCATCGCCGCGCCGATGGCAGAGGTGATGTGGTCATATCCGGGGGCAATGTCGGTAGTCAGCGGTCCAAGTGTGTAGAACGGCGCTTCGCCGCAGAGGCGCAACTGCTCGTCCATGTTGTGCTTGATCAGGTGCATGGGGACGTGGCCCGGGCCCTCGATCATCGTTTGCACGTCGTGCTTCCACGCGATCTTGGTAAGTTCTCCAAGCGTCGCCAACTCGGCCATCTGTGCGTCATCGTTGGCATCATGGCCGGAGCCAGGGCGAAGTCCATCGCCGAGACTGAATGAGACGTCATAGGCCCTCATGAGCTCGCAAATCGATTCGAAATGCGTGTAGAGGAACGATTCCCGGTGATGCGCAAGGCACCACTTGGCCATGATCGAACCGCCGCGGCTGACGATACCGGTCATGCGCTTCGCGGTGAGCGGGATATAGCGCAACAGCACCCCGGCATGAATGGTGAAATAGTCGACGCCCTGCTCGGCTTGTTCGATGAGCGTATCGCGATAGATCTCCCACGTCAGTTCCTCGGCCTTGCCGTCTACTTTCTCCAGCGCCTGATAGATTGGCACCGTGCCGATCGGCACGGGTGAATTGCGGATGATCCATTCGCGCGTTTCGTGGATGTTCTTGCCGGTCGACAAGTCCATGACGGTATCCGCGCCCCAGCGTGTCGCCCAGGTCATTTTCTCGACTTCGTCCTGGATCGACGAGGAAACGGCGGAATTGCCGATGTTGGCATTGATCTTGGTGAGGAAGTTGCGGCCGATGATCATCGGCTCGATTTCGGGGTGATTGATATTGGCCGGAATGATTGCCCGGCCGCGCGCGACCTCGCTGCGTACAAACTCGGGGGTAACACATTGCGGAATCGCCGCGCCGAAGCTCTGTCCCGGGTGCTGGCGCGTTACGATCTCGGGCTGTGTCTGGCGCGCTCTCTCGCGCTGCAGGTTCTCGCGAATCGCAATGAATTCCATCTCCGGCGTGACGATGCCTCGCCGCGCATAGTGCATTTGCGTGACATTGGCCGCATCGCGGGCGCGTCGGGGCTGGCGCTGCAGATGGAAGCGCATCTGGGACGCGGCAGACGCAGCAAGGCGCTCGCGGCCGTAGGCCGAGGATGGCTCCGCGAGGACCACGGTGTCGTCGCGCTCCTCGATCCAGCCCGCGCGCAGAGGCGGCAGGCCGGCACGGATGTCGATAACAGCGGTCGGGTCGGTGTAGGGTCCCGAAGTATCGTAGACGACGATCGGTGGATTTTTCTCCGCCCCGAATGACGCCGGCGTGTCGGACTGCGCGATCTCGCGCATCGGTACGCGCAAATCGGGCCGCGAGCCCTGGACGAAAACCTTACTCGAGCTCGGAAACGGTTGCACTGCCGCGTCGTCGACGTGCGCGTCGCGGGCAAGAAATCGGTCGTTGGCGTTCATCACGCTCCTCCGCGCCAGCGGAAAGTTCGGGTAGGGAGCGGGGAGGACAAGACACGCTTCCCTGCGCCGGCATTATCCGCACAGGTACCAAGGGTCTGATCTCACCCGTCGCCCTCAATCGCGACAGGACCCCTAGCGTCAGCCGGGAAAGTTACGCCATTCCGGCCGCTGGGGCAAGCCGGGTCGATTCGCGGCAGGATGCGCATGGGCGGTCGCGAGAACTCCGTCTGCATCATGTCGTAGCGCCTGGCGCCGAACACCGTTTGCTACAATGCCGCATCGCAGGTTTCGCCTGACGCGAGGTGCCCCGGCTGTAGCGCGATGACAGGGCCGAAGCATGCCTGGCATGCGGGTGTAGCTCAATGGCAGAGCTCCTGCTTCCCAAGCAGGTGACGAGGGTTCGATTCCCTTCACCCGCTCCAACGGCCGGGCCGGTGCGCTTTGCCCCCCGCATACATGCCGCGGCCTGATCCGATGTCCTCCGCCGGAACCGCCGATCGCCTGCATCAGCTTGTCGACATCGCGCGTCTTATTGCGCGCGAGCCTGACACGGTGCGCCTGATTGAGCGCATTCTGCTGACCGCCAAGGACGCGACCCAGGCCGACGGCGGCTCGCTATACCTGGTCGAGGACGATCGCTGCACCCTATCCTATGCGTTGATCGTGAACGATACGCTCGGCCTGCATCTCGGAGGCGCGTCGGCGATGCCCGTCGGCATGCAGGCGCCCGCGCTTTACGATCGCGATGGCGCGCCGAATCACCGCTCGGTCGTGACCCACTGCGTGCTGGGGCGCGAGTCGATACGCCTCGACGACGCCTACACCGCGGAAGGGTACGACTTCGCCGGCGCGCGTGCCTTCGACCAGGCACACGGCTACCGCTCGCGTTCCTTTCTCGCCGTGCCGATGATCGACCATGCAGGTGAGGTCACCGGCGTACTGCAGCTGGTCAACGCGCATTCGCGCGACGGGTCGGTCGGGGTCTTTTGCGCAAACGACCAGGCGTTCGTCGAAGCGCTGACAGGATTGGCGGCGATCGCACTCGACAAGCAGGGCCTGATCGAGCGGCTGCAGGCGCTGTTTGAGAGTCTGGTGCGGCTCATCAACGACGCAATCGACGAGAAGAGCCCGTACACCGGAGGCCACTGCCGGCGCGTGCCTGAGTTGGCGATGATGCTTGCCGACGCGGCACACCGCACCCAGGAAGGCCCGCTCGCGGACTTTCGCCTCAGCGCAACCGACCGTCGCGAGCTCTGGCTGGCGGCGATGCTCCACGACTGCGGAAAAATCACTACGCCGGTGCACGTCGTTGACAAGGCGACTAAGCTTTCGGGGATTTTCGACCGAATGACGCTGATCGAAGCGCGCTTCGACGGTGCGGCGCGTGAAGCACGGATCGCCTATCTGGAGGCGGTGGCCGCCGGGGAAGCCGAGACTGCCGCGGCATCGCGCTATCGTGCCGAACTCGCCGCGCTCGACGCCGACCGGGCCTTTCTACGCGAGGCAAACCGCGGCAGCGAACGCATGGCCGACGAGGATATTGCCCGGGTGCGCGCAATCGGTGCGCGCCGCGTCCGCGGGGCGGACGGCGCCCTTCAGCCTCTGCTCAGCGAAGACGAAACAGCCAATTTGACGATACCCTACGGCACCCTTAACGCGACCGAGCGCGCGATCATCAACGGTCACGTGACCACGACGATCCGCATGCTCGAATCGCTGCCCTGGCCGCGGCACCTCGCGCGGGTGCCCGAATATGCGGGCGGCCACCATGAGCGCGTCGATGGCAAGGGCTACCCGCGCGGCCTCACGCGTGAGCAGATGTCGCTGCCGGCAAGGATGATCGCCATCGCCGACGTGTTTGAAGCACTCACTGCCGCAGACCGTCCCTACAAGCGCGCCAAGACCGTCGCCGAGTCGCTTGCGATACTTGGCCAGATGAAGCAGTCGGGCCACGTCGATCCTGATTTGTTTGATGTCTTCCTGCGCGAGGGGGTCTGGCTCGACTACGCGCGCAAATTCCTCGCGCCGGAGCAGTTCGACGAAGGGGATCTGGCGCGCGTGACGGATGGGCCTGCGCTACCGGATCAGGGACGGATATAGGACCAGCCCTGCTGCTGGCGCTTCATGATTTCGACCACGCCCGCGCTGACGTAGCCGATCCCGTCGAGCATGTCGCCGCGCGAGAGGTGCTGGCCGCGCATCGAATTCTCGCAGGCGAGAATCTTCATGCCCGCGGCGCTTGCCTCGCCCACGCCGTTGGCGACCGGCGAGTCGAGCTTGAGCATGCCAATGCCCGGCCCATAAGCCACGATTTCGATGTCGACGTTTGCGGGCCCGAGTTCGGCCTGGATGTTGCGGGCGTTGCTCAAGGCAAGATTCCATTTCGTCGTTTCAGCGTCGCTTACCTGAATGACGACCTTGCTGCGCGTTGTGCCCTGCTGCGCTTGCCCTGCGTCAGCCGCGGCCAGGAAAGCGATCGCCACGGCGGCGACAAGCCAGCCCGACAAGATCCTTCTGCTCATAATTCCTCCTTCGCCTGCCCTGGCGCGACCACCGCCGCGGCAGCCACTTCGTCCGGGCAGCAGCACGAGTTGAAAGCCTGCATTTTATCCACGATACTGCCGCAGCCGCTCGGGCGGATTGCCGGGCGCACTCGATAAACATGGCGACGATCGATTTCGGTCTCGCCCGGAGTGCCGATTCGCGCGCCAATCGTCGCCTGCCGGGCCGATGCGCCATGACGCTGCGCCATTCGTACCAATTGCACCGAGTACGCGGAGAAGGTTTCGCAGTCCCCTCCGCGCGGCGGGCAAACCCGCGAGACGAACCTCGGACGTGAAGCGCGGCGGAGCGCACATGCCGCTCACCGCGATGCTGCTGATCGTGGCGGCAAGCGCATGCTTTTCCACCGTTGACGTGACGGTCAAGCACTTCAGCCAGCGCTACCCCGTGCCGACGCTGGCGTGGGCACGCTGGAGCGTGCAAGCGCTGCTGCTGGCCGCCCTGCTGGGCCCGACGATGCGCCTGGGACTCGTGCGCACGGCGCGTCTGCCATTGCATCTCGTGCGCGGCGCGGTGCTCATCGCGTCCTCGCTCTGCTTCTTCTCCGCGCTGCGCTATTTGCCGCTCGCTGAAGCAACCGCGCTCAACTACACCTCGCCGCTCCTGGTGACACTGATGGCGAGTTGGGTACTGCACGAGCCGCTGACACGTCCGCGGTGGGCCTTCATCGCCGCGGGTTTCGTGGGGATGTTGCTCATCGTCCGCCCGGGAAGCCAAATGCTCACGCCCGCGGCGCTTTTTGCCTTTGGTGCAGCCGCGTTCTACGCCGTTTTTCAAATCTTGACGCGCAAACTGGCAGGCGAAAATCTCATGGTGCTGCTCGTATACCCGAGCCTGGTCGGCGCCGTCGGGTTATCGCTGACGGTTCCTTTCGCTCACGATCCCGGCGTGTATCCGACGTCGGATCTAGGCGCGTTCATCGGCATAGGCATCGTAGGCACGTTAGGACATCTGCTGTTCGTACGCGCATTTCAACGTGCGTCGGCCTCGGCCATTGCGCCGTTTACGTACATGCAGCTGGTTTGGTCGACGCTTGCCGGCTGGTTGCTGTTCGGGACGTTTCCGGACGGCTGGACGTTGACGGGCATCATCGTGATCGCGGGCAGCGGAGTGGTGCTCACGTGGTTCGAACGCTGGCGCGCGAGCGTGCCGCAGTCCGAACCGGCTGCCGTCGACTGATGCGCCAGGGACGCAAGCAGCGCTGCGGTAGAATCAACGCGATTGCCCGACCGATCTGGTGGGTATCTTTTTGCACTCTTGGGGGAGAAGCATGATGGGCGCCGACAAACCGCGCGTCGGATTCATCGGCCTCGGGCTGATGGGTCACGGCATGGCAAAGAATCTGGTGAGCAAAGGGTTCCCGCTTACGCTGCGCGTGCATAGGAACCGCAAGCCTGCCGAGGACATTCTCGCCGCGGGCGCTCGTGAGGCCCGATCCTACGCCGAACTTGCCCAGGCCTCCGACATCGTGATCCTCTGTGTCACCGGTTCGCCGCAGATTGAGGAAATCATCTATGGCGAGGACGGTATCCTGAGCGTCGCCCGACGCGGACTTGTCGTCGTCGACACGTCGACCGCCGAACCGGCGTCGACGGCCAAGATCCGCGCGGACCTCGGCCGCAAGGAAACGCTCTACGTGGACGCGCCGCTGGCGCGCACGCCGAAAGAAGCCGAAGAAGGCCGACTCAACACCATGGTCGGCGCGGACGACGAGACCTTCGCCCGGATACGACCCGTGCTCGCGGCCTATTGCGAGAATGTCATCCACGTCGGGCCGCCGGGCCATGGCCACATGTTGAAGCTCATCAACAACTTCATCGCACAGGCGATCGCGACGGCGACCGCGGAGGCCTGTGCAGCATGCGCGAAATCGGGCGTGTCGATCAATAAGCTGCACGAGATCATCTCGGCGGGCGCGGTCAACTCGGGGATATTCCAGATGATGGTCGGCAGGATGCTCGATGGCGGCGACTTGAGCGGACTCAAGTTCACACTGGTCAACGCCATGAAGGATCTGCGCTATTACACCCATTTCGCCGAATCGCTGCCGGTACCGGCGATCGTCGGCGAAGCGGTGCATCAAAGCCTCGTTACCGCGAACCTCCTTGGCTTCGGCGACAAGTACGTTGCCTCGCTGCTGGAAGCGCAAGAGAAGCTCGCCGGCGTCAAGATCGTCCCAAGATAGCGGAAGTCGTTGGGCGCATCACGCCCTCGCCGGACCGCCGCGTCCAGCGTTGGCGCCGAAGGATCGATGTGGGCGCACACTTCCACTGCGATCATGGCGCTTGACGGTTTTTGGGCTGGCGTCCCGTCGACCCGATGCAACCTCCTGCCCAGCCCGGCAACGCCCGCGGGCGGACTCACGGCAGACAGCCTTGCGCCGGCCTCCCGCGCGGCGGGAAATGCGAACATGGGTGGCGCCGCGATCGCGCTTCGGATTGCGTGCCCCGCCCCTCTCGCCGGGCGCGATGGCGACGCGGCGCCCATGCCCGGATGGCGTTATGCTTGGGCGTACCCTTGTGGAGCAACGCCTGTGAGCCGTAACAACCAAACGCTGTGGGACAATCCCCTCGGCACCGATGGGTTTGAATTCGTCGAGTATGCGGCGCCCGACCCAGCGGCGCTCGGCCGCTTGTTCGAGCAACTCGGTTTCACCGCGATCGCGCGGCATCGCTCGAAAAATGTGCTGCTCTATCGCCAGGGGGAAATAAATTTTATCGTCAACGCCGAGCCGGGCAGTTTTGCCCAGGCGTTTGCGCGCGTTCACGGCCCGTCGATCTGCGCCATAGCCTTTCGAGTGAAGGATGCGGCGACGGCATACCGCAGGGCGGCCGAGCAGGGAGCCTGGGGTGTCGAGGCGCACCCCGGGCCGATGGAACTCAACATCCCCGCGATCAAGGGCATCGGCGACTCGCTCATCTATCTTGTCGATCGATATTCCCGGGACGGAACCGGGATGTCGATCTATGACGTCGACTTCGTGCCACTTCCTGGTGTTGACCAACATCCGTGCGGCGCCGGACTCACTTATATCGACCACCTGACGCACAACGTGCATCGCGGCCGAATGGAGGAGTGGGCGAGCTTCTACGAGCGACTGTTCAATTTCCGTGAGGTGCGCTATTTCGACATCGAGGGAAAGCTTACCGGGCTAAAGAGCAAGGCCATGACGAGCCCCTGCGGCAAGATTCGCATCCCGATCAACGAGAGTGCCGACGACAAGTCCCAGATCCAGGAGTATCTGCTTGCCTATCACGGCGAGGGCATCCAGCACGTCGCACTCGGGACGGCGGATATTTTCGCCACCGTCGAGGCGCTGCGCGGGCGCGACGTCGCTTTCCAGAATACGCCCGACACGTACTACGATCTGCTCGCGACCAGGCTGCCGAATCACACAGAGGACACCGGGCGGCTCAAGAAGAATCGAATACTTCTCGACGGTGCGCCGGCCAAGAACGAAATGCTTCTGCAGATATTTACGACCACGGTCATCGGCCCAATCTTCTTCGAGATCATCCAACGCAAGGGCGACGAGGGTTTCGGCGAGGGCAACTTCCAGGCTCTGTTTGAATCGATCGAGCTCGATCAAATCCGCCGCGGCGTGCTGCAAGGTTAGTGGTCGTGCGATGACCCGCGGTATGGCCTGAGCGGAAACCGACGTGCTCTCTCCGCTGGGCTTTACCTTGTTGCGCCGTCTATCCGACGGCGAGGTCCATTCCGGTGAAGCGCTTGCGGCCGGGAGCGGAATCTCCCGTGCCCGGGTGTCGCAACTGCTCCAGGAGGCCGATGCCGCGGGCCTGAAGCTGGAGCGCAAGCCGGGTTTGGGCTATCGCCTGCGCGATGCGCCGCCGTTTCTCGACCGGAGCGCCATTCTCGCGGCATTGGGCAGGTACGCGCCCGCGCTCACGATAGACGTCGCCGACATGCTTGATTCGACGAGCAGCGAGCTCTCCCGGCGCGCCG
>Ga0302325_10016831_pt1 | contig 15474 bp, 9 predicted proteins | sample Palsa_T0_2_FD_201948 | JGI IMG/M metagenome (GOLD analysis project Ga0302325, IMG submission 201948) | Peat permafrost microbial communities from Stordalen Mire near Abisko, Sweden - Palsa_T0_2 | ecosystem: Environmental > Terrestrial > Soil > Palsa > Peat permafrost | place: Sweden: Abisko...
GGATCGGACTGCTATGGGCCTTGTGGTCAAAGCCACCCCCGGGCCGTTCCGGGGGGAAGAAGAGTGTCATGCAGGTGGTGGCCAGAGACGGGATCGAACCGCCGACGCCGGCCTTTTCAGGGCCGCGCTCTACCACTGAGCTATCTGGCCTCAGTTGATTCGCACAATTGCAGGAAACTGGGTGGGCGCGGAAATTGACCGACAGGCGGGAATACTGCGCTTCTGCAACGACCTCTCAAGTATAGCAAGAGCCGCGTCGCAAGCCAACCTGCCCCGCAATCAACCCGGCAACGTGCCTTCTTTTGCGCGTGAGGCAGACAGGGAGCCGGCAAAGCTCCTGAACGGCGATCCCACCGATCAGCTCCATGGATGCGCCGAGGAATGACCGCTCCGTTACACTAGCTTTCAACCTGAAGATTCCCTGCGAGGCCCCATGCGTCTGCTCCGTTCCGCCCTGCTCGTCACCGCAATCTCGTTCTCTTGCGCCGGCGCTTCCCATGCCCAGGCCGGCCCAGTTGCCACCGGCAGCGAAGCACGCACCGCCCGCGCCTTTGAAGCCGCTCGTAAACAGGGCCCGCTCGCCCTCCGTAGCTTCCTCATCGGCATGCCCAAGGGCGCCGACCTGCACGTGCATCTCAGCGGCGCCGTCTACGCCGAAAACTTCATCCGCGCCGCCGGAGAAGACGGCCTCTGCATCGATCCCAAAGGGCTGAACTTCGTGAAACCGGGGGGCGTCGGCTGCGGCGCAAACCCAGGAACCGTGTCGGCCTCCGACCTGCTCGCCCACATCGAACAGCCATACAACCAGGGCCTCTACGACAAGCTCATCGACGCTTTCTCCATGCGCAGCTACGTCCCCACCACCGGCTGGAGCGGCCACGACCAGTTCTTTGCCACCTTCGCCCACTTCGGCGGCACCGACAAGCGCCACACCGGCGAATGGGTCGACGAAGTCGTTTCCCGCGCCGCCAACCAGAACGAGCAGTACGTCGAGTTGATGGAAACCCCACCCTTCAGCCACGCCGCAACCATCGCCTACCAGATCGGCTGGGATTCCAACCTCGCCGAATTCCGCCAGAAACTGCTCGACGCCGGACTCGACCAGGAAGTCGACGCTGCCAAAGAACACATCCAATCCGCGCTAGCCTTGCGCGACAAGCTGGAGCGCTGCACCCTGCCCGAGCACTACGCCCCCGGCTGCAAAGTTCAGGTCCGCTTTCTCTACCAGGTCCTGCGCGGCTTCCCAAAACAGCAGGTCTTCGCCCAAACCCTCCTCGGCTTTGAAACCATCTCCAAGATGCCCGAATTCGTCGGCATCAACTTCGTCATGCCCGAAGACGGCTATCTCTCCATGGCCGACTACACCGAACACATGCGCATGATCGAGTACCTGCACTCCATCTACCCCAAAGTCCACATCACCCTGCACGCCGGCGAGCTCGCGCCCGGCCTCGTCCCGCCCGACGGCCTCCGCTTCCACATCTGGCAGGCCGTCGACATGGCCCACGCCGAGCGCATCGGCCACGGCGTCGACGTCCTGTATGAAGACGACCCAGCCAAGCTTCTGAAACACCTGGCCGAGAAGCACATCATGATCGAGATCAACCTCACCTCCAATGAAGGCATCCTCGGCATCTCCGGCGCCAACCACCCCCTGCCCTACTACCGCAAAGCCGGTGTCCCCGTGGCACTATCCACCGACGACGAAGGCGTCTCCCGCATCGACCTCACCCACGAATACGTCAAAGCCGCCCTGGACTTCAACCTCACCTACGCCGACCTGAAACAAATGGCCCGCACCGGCATGGAACACAACTTCCTCCCCGGCCAAAGCCTCTGGGCCGAAGAAGACAAATTCACCGTTCCAGCAGCTGCATGCCATACCCAGCAATTAGGTAGCCAAAATCCGTCGCCAAATTGCAAAGCATTTTTAGAATCCAGCGAAAAAGCTACAGCTCAATGGGAACAGGAGAAGCGTTTTCGGGAATTTGAAACAAAGTGGTAGCAGGGGAGAATTCGATAAGAAAAACTTCCAATAGAATGGCGGAACGCACTCTCAACGAAGCTTCACAGATGCGCGTTTGGTCGGCAGGGGCAAAACCGAGGTTGCCAAAAGCAACAACGGCCCTGCGCAAACAGGGCCGTCATCTCTCGTTGAAACGAGGCAGAAGCTTATGTTGCGACTCAACATGCGCTTCAACCTTGCAATCCGCCTGCCCTTGCGGTGGATTGCTGCTCTGGTCTACCTCTTGAAGTAGAACGGGAACAACCTTCCGGTGGTGTGAAGTCCACCGGAAGTTGAGAAAATTATACTCCCAACCGCATTTTCAGCTCCATTCTGCCAGCCCACGCAAACCGGTTCCGCGATTCAATCAAAAACGGGGAACGGCCGCCGGAATCCGGCGGCCGTTCCCTTAGGGAGAATAGTTCCAACGGAGGCAAGGCCATCGGAACTTTCTGGCTGCATAGTAGGCGGGGGTGACGGCGGTGTCAAGGCAAAATCAAGCCGGAAATAAGTGCTTCTGTATCAGCTACTTGCAAATCCACAGTCGGCCGCCTGATCGACAATGGATTCACCTTGTCTTCGCCCTTTATATCCTTGGTTCCGCCCGGTATCGGCGTGTTTTACCGGCATTTATCCCGCTTTTTCCACGGGATTTGCTCGGGATGCACGCCGCCCGCTAGTCGCGAAGATCGAGGCTGGTGAACTCCTCGTCGTAAACCGATGAGATCGGCCGGCCCCGCGCAAACCGATACAGCGCCCGCCCGCCGCCCAGAAACAACGCCAGCATCACCGCCGCAATGAACATCACCACGACCAGCGTAATGATCCCGATAAACAGCTTCACCGTCTTCTGCACGTCCGTGTCGCCGCCGCCCGGAATCGGCGACATATCCGCATCGAAATGCACACTCGTCAGCAGTTTATGGCCCTCGTCCTGAATCGGGTCGCCGCTCACCAGCGCCACCAGCGGCCCGCTGCGCCGCACCTCCAGCACCGTAGGGTTGGAATCCTGCAACGGCTTGGTGAAAGGATGCTGTGGCGTGTTCCCAGCCCTCAGGTAATCGGCAATCCCCTTGGCCTGCGCGGCGGCAATCTGCGGCGTCGGGTAATTGATGATGGTCAGCGTAGCCGGGCCGGAGCGCAGCTTGTAGGTTGCTGTAGCCGTTTCCGCGCCTCTGTCGAAGCCCACCAGCTCCGGCGGCAGCACTCCGCCGGAGCCGGCGTACCCCGCCGCCCCCAGTGCATAATGCGTAGTCTGCCCATCGATATCCTTCTGCGGAAGATTGCCGAGAATCGGCGGAGCCAGAGACTTGTTCCCCGCCGGAACGGGAATGCCCGACGCCAGGTCACGCAGCTCCGACCCGGACATGGTGGAAATGTGCGAAAAATTGGCGTCGGCTACGACATTCCCGACCCAGAACAGCACGCGGTTCTGATCCGAGGTAGCGCCAGTCCCAATATCTTCTTTCGGCCAGCCGTCATGCCGGAAATAGGAGTACGCGCCGTACGCGCCGCTGGCATCCACAAAGCGCAGCGCTTTTACCGTCAACGTCTCGCTGCCGCGCTGGTAGCCGGCGAGCGAGCCGTCGGTAAAGCCGTATTCCTTCAGCGCAGCGGCGTTGGCGGAGTCGGCCTCCGCGGCATCTTTCAGTGGCTTGGCCGCGCCCGTCGCCGTCCAGCCGGAAAAGTCCGCGGGCAGCAAAGCGGGGTCGGCTTTGGCCGCCTTCGCAGGCGGCGGTGTTTTTTCCGCCGCAACCGCGTCGTAGGTTGGAATGAGCGTTGCGGCGATCAGAACAAGCAGCGGGATTCGTAGTTTGCGCATGGGGACAATTCCAAGCCTATACCTTGCCGGGGAAGCAAAGGCATCGTGCGCTTGAGCCGTGGGCGTTCCGGGTTTCGACACATCCATAGTTACGTTAGACACCGCAGCCCTGCTTTTCAGCTAGATTTTCCGGCTGTCGATGTTCTCTCCCGAATCGTCGCCGACAAACTGGCTGCCGAAGACACGGAAATCCTTCACGCTGCGTAGATCGAAAGCCGCTGTGGAGCGAGGCACGCGCACCCGGAAGAAATCCGCCCCGTCCACATCCTTGAGCCAGAAAGCGGGCCGCGCATCGGCAGTTTCTGTGGCAACTTCAACGTTACTCAATTCCAGATTGCGCAAGTGGCGAAAGAAGAATCCGCTGGCCGGCAGCGCCCCGAACATTCCAGGATCGGGATACGCGTCCGCTTTCTCCGGCGGGTCCAACGCAGCCAAGTCAGCCCCGCCGCCGCCGACTTGATGGACATACACATCGCTGATCTTCACATCCTCAATCGCATAACCCGGAACCCCACTAAAGTCCGAAGGCAATTGACCCGCACCGGAACTGGAAATGTTACTGATCAAGAGACGCCGGATATACCCCATCTTGGCATCCTTGGGACCGCGCATCCGCGAACCGAGACGAACAAAGAATGGTGAATTCACACACCCGCGCATGGATAAGTTGGTAACCGTAATATCTTCGCAGATCGCACCGTCTTCCGACTCCAAAGCAAAGCCGTGGCAATTCTCAAAGACACAGTTCGAAACCGTAATATTGCGAAAGCCGCCATTCGACTCCGTGCCGAATTTAATGCGCCCGTTGCGCGAGACCTTGCGGTCCGCCGGAAACCTCTTCCACGTCCCATCGATCACGCTGCCAATCTCGTAATCGCCCGTCACCATGCAGTTGGTGATGGTCAGATTCTCCGTGATCCGCGCATAGCCCAGCGCATAGCTGCTCTTGGGGCAGATGCCGTCGTCCCACGGCGAGTTGACGGTGCAATTCGAGACCCGCACATTCCGGCAGCAGTCGATGTCCATGCCGTCGCGAATCGTGTCGATGATCAGGTTATCGATCGTCAGGTTATCCACGCCCGTAGCCAGAATGCCGAACCATCCGCCTTCCAGAATCGAAAAATCCCGCAGCGTCACGTTATAACAATTCTTGAGCGCAATAGCTTTGTTGCCCACCCCCGGCTTGCCGCTCAGCGGACGCTCCGCTTCATTGTCCCACCCCCGGCTCAATCCTTTCCCCCAGATAAGTCCCTGGCCCAGAATGGCCAAGTCATGCAATCCCTCGCCCCAGATCAGCGAGTTATGCCAGTGGTTATGCCCATAATCCTGATAGTGCTCCCACGGTCCCTGCGGCTCAGCGGCATCGTAGCCGCCGGATGCCATCCCCTCATGCGGCGTCGACTCGCCGAGTATCGTCGCGCCCTGGTCCAGATACAGCGTGATGTGGCTCTTCAAGCGAATCGAGTAACTGGCGTAGGCGCCCGCCGGAAAATAGACCGTCCCGCCGCCGGCTGCCGCAGCCGCCTCAATCGCGCGATTGATCGCCGGACTGTCCAGCGTCTTGCCATCCCCCACCGCGCCAAAGTTGCGGACGTTGAAAGCAAACGGTGTCGCAGCCGGAACGCCCTGGGGCTGGCCTGCCAATGCGGAGGGCGTAGCGCCTGCCGCGGCAACGGTTGGAATAGCGGCTGCGGCAAGGCTGCCGCTTGCCCAGGTGACAAGCTCACGACGATTCAGATTTGGGAGCGTTTTCATCGATAGCCTTTGCAATGGAAGAGATGGGCGAGCCCGGCGCAACTAAAAATCCGTCGATCCAATTTTACCCACTGTACCGCACCGTTCCGAACCGAACGCAACGCCCGGCGGGGATTATGATTTCAGACAGGAGGGTCTTGCGATGGCGACTGCCAAACTGCTCATGATCGTTGGCGACTTTGTTGAGGATTACGAGGTCATGGTGCCCTTTCAGGCGTTGCAAATGGTCGGCCACACGGTCCACGCCGTCTGCCCCAACAAGAAATCCGGCCAATTCGTGCGGACCGCAATCCACGACTTCGAGGGCGACCAGACCTATTCTGAAAAACCTGGCCACAATTTCGTTTTGAATGCCACCTTCGCTGAAATCAAGCACCAGGATTACGACGGCCTCGTCCTTCCCGGCGGCCGCGCGCCCGAGTACCTGCGGCTGAACAAGCAAGTGCTTGAAATCGTGCGCCACTTCAGCGACACCGACAAGCCCATCGCTGCCATCTGCCATGCCGCCCAGTTGCTCGCTGCTGCCGGAGTCATTCGCGGCAAAGAAGTAAGCTGCTACCCGGCCTGTTCTCCGGAAGTGACGCTGGCCGGTGGCACCTATGCGGATATCGCAGTCACCGACGCAGTAGCTGACGGCAAGCTCGTCACGGCTCCGGCATGGCCTGCGCACCCCGCGTGGCTGGCCAAGTTTCAAGCCGTGCTGGTGAAACACATGGCGGGCGCATCGGCTCTCGTTTCAGCCTGATACCCGAACTCGCTCAGGCACAAGCAGCCATTCCGGCGATTGCCGCGTCTTATCAGGATGCTCGCCGCGGAAAGGCCGCGGAGGGCGCGGAATCGAAAGAATGAACGAAACATCGTTGGGGACCGAAGGCAGCGCGGAGATTCCACAGCCATCGCCCAAACCGCCCAGCAAGCGCCGTCTCAGCCGTCTGTCCCGCGTGTTGCTGTGGACGGGTGGAATTGTGCTCACGCTGCTGGTAGCGCTTGGGATAACCGCGGACATTCTCCTCCACCGCGCCGCGCCGATTCTGCGCGCCAGCCTGATCGATACCCTCCAGAAGCGCTTCCACGCCAAAGTCGAACTCGAAAACCTCAGCGTATCCATCCTCGACGGCTTCACGGTCGAAGGACGCGGACTGCGCATCTGGCTCCCCGAAGCCACCACTCCCGACCCCGCAAACTCCGAGCCCTGGCGCACCCAACCATGGATCGTGGCCGACAAGCTCAAATTCCATGCCTCCTGGCGCATTTTGCCCGGCAAACCCATTGAAGTCTCAGTCATCCATGTAGAAGGCGCGCGAGTTCAACTTCCTCCCAAACAGGACCGTCCGCAGTTGAACCAAAAAGGCTCGGACACGGACTCCGAGCCGGCTTCCAGCAAGAGCCTCTTTCACCTGCCGCCGATCCACGTTCATCGCGTCGAGTGCGAACAGGCGCAACTGATCATCGAGCACCGGAACGAGCCCGGCAAGCCAGCCAGAATCCCGCTCGATTTCGAGCTGCATAAGATCACCCTCATCCCCAGCGGCGATGCCGGCCCAATCGGCTTCTCCGTGGACATGCTCAACGCCAAGCCGATCGGCGCCATTCACTCGACAGGCAACTTCGGACCGCTCGCAACCGGCATTCTCAACGATCCCGGCACGCTACCCGTCGATGGCGATTACAGCTTCGACCACGCCGACCTGAGCACCATCAAAGGCATCGCCGGGATTCTCTCCTCCACCGGCCACTACGCCGGAACCCTGCGCCAAATCGAAGTCGACGGACAGACCCAAACCCCGGATTTCCGTCTGGAAAGCTCGCATAAAGGCACCGGCGTGATGCTCACTACAAAATTTCACGCCATCGTGGACGGCACCACCGGCGACACCCAACTCCAACCCGTCGACGCAACCCTGGGCCACACGCATTTCATCGCCCGGGGCGAAGTTCTCCGCGCCCAGAACGCCGGCACAGGCAACGGCGACCCAAAAGCGCATGGCCACGACATTACCCTCGATGTCACCATGGATCGCGGCCGCATCGACGATATACTCGCCATCGCGGCCAATGCCGAAAAGCCCTTCATGACCGGCAATCTGACCCTGCGCACGGCCTTCCATCTGCCGCCGAACTCCCCGGGCCAGCGCTTGCCGGTCTTCGACCGCCTGCAACTCAACGGCCAATTCCACCTCAGCCAGGCGCGCTTCAATAACGCCAACATGCAAGGCAAAATCGCAGACCTGAGCCTGCGCGGCCAGGGCAAACCGGACGAAGTGAAGACCACGGACCCGGGCTCCATTCTCTCGGAAGTCCAGGGTCGTTTCACTCTCGGCGGCGGCTCGCTGCAATTGCCCGATCTGGATTACTCGGTTCCAGGTGCGCATATTCTCGCCCACGGCGCCTACGGCCTTCAGGGCGGAACGCTGAGTTTCGAAGGCGACGCCAAGCTGGACGCCGAGATTTCTGATGTGGTCGGCGGATGGAAGGGATTTCTTCTCAAACCGATGGACCGCTATCTCAAGAAGAATGGCGCCGGCACCGACGTGCCGATCCATGTGCAGGGCACTCGTAAGGAACCGAAATTCGGCGTAGACTTCGACCGGCTCGGAAAAACCGGCAAGTCCCCGCAGCCGGATGCCGCTAAACCAACTGCTCCATCCTCCAAGCCCCGATAAATGTGTATACAGCACCGCTCCAAATGCATTAGCGTGACGAAGTCACACTGCCGCCGAAAAACCGAGCTGCGGGCGACAATTCGGAGGAAATTCCAATGCAATCCAGGCACCTCACCGCACTCCTCGCGGCAGGGCAGAGATTCGCATGGGCCGGAGCCGGTGCGCTCACTCTGGCCATGCTTCTTCTGGCACCGCACGACGGAATGGGGCAAGCTGTAATTCAGTCCGCCAATTCCAAGCCTTCCACAACCCACCCTATGACCGCGGCAGCTTCCGGTTCCAGCCTCGAAAACTGGTGGAAAAACGCCGTAATCTACGAGATCTACCCGCGCAGCTTTCAGGATTCCAACGGCGACGGCATCGGCGACCTCAACGGCATCACCAGCCGCCTCGACTACCTCCAGAAGCTCGGCATCGACGCCATCTGGATCTCACCCTGCTACCCCTCGCCGCAGGTCGACTTCGGCTACGACATTTCCGACTACGTCGGCATCGACCCGCAGTACGGCACCATGGCCGACTTCGACCGCCTCGTCGCGGAAGCCAAAAAACACAACATCCGCATCGTCATGGACATGGTCATGAACCACTCCTCGGACAAACACCCGTGGTTCCTCGAGTCGCGCAGCTCGCGCAACAACCCCAAGCGCGACTGGTACGTGTGGAAAGACGGTAAAGGCGAAACCGCAACCGATAAAGGCCAACCGCCCAACAACTGGCAATCCGACTTCGGCCACTCCGCTTGGGAGTGGGACGAGAAGACCCGCCAGTACTACTACCACAAGTTCTACATCCAGCAGCCCGACTTCAACTGGACCAATCCCAAGGTCGAAAAGGCCTTCGACGACATCCTCAATTTCTGGATGAAAAAAGGCGTGGCCGGCTTCCGCTTCGACGCCATCACCACGCTCTTTGAAGACCCCCAATGGCGCGACGACGCCGAGCTCAAGGACAAGGCCGGCAACAGCTACAAGAACGAATACGGCGACACCGCGCTCGACGACAAGATGAGCAACAACCTGCCCCAGGTCTATGAAGTCCTGCAGCACGTCCGCAAGGTTGAGGACGAGATTCCCGCAAACACCTTCCCCGGCCGCCGCGTGATGATCGGCGAAACCTACGTTCCCACAGTCCAGGATCTCCTGAACATGTACGGCACCAAAGAAAAGCCGGAGTTCGAACTGCCCATGGACACGCAGGTGGGCTTCATCAACAAGCTGGATGTGGCGACCTTCCGCAGCAAGCTCACAGACGTCGAAACGAAAATCGAAGGCAACATCCCGCTGCTCGTCTTCGACAACCACGACAATCCGCGCATCGACGCCCGTTACGGCGACGGCGTACATGATACGGACATCGAGCGCGTCATTTCCACGATTCTCTTCGCCAGCAAGGGCACGTCGCTCTTCTACTACGGCGGCGAACTGGGCATGAAGACCACCCCGCCCACGCGGAAAGAAGACGTCAAAGACCCGGTCGGCATCACCGGCTGGCCCGTCAACAAAGGCCGCGACGGCGAGCGCACCCCCATGCAATGGGACGACTCGACCTACGCGGGCTTCTCAACAGCGACGCCGTGGCTCCCCGTCCCGCCCAACAAGGCAGAGATCAACGTAAAGGCGGAAGAAGCCGACCCCAACTCTCTGCTCAACTGGTACGAAGCGCTCATCAAACTCAAGAAGACCAACCCCACCTTCATCTCCGGCGAAAACGTCATGCTCGACACCGCCAACATGAAGGTGCTGAGCTGGCTGCGCAAAGGCTCCGGCAAGCAGATCGTCGTAGCCACCAACTTCACCGCCGATCCGCAGACAGTCGATTTCAGCTCTGGAGTCACAGGCAGCAAGCTGAAGACGCTGCTCAAAACCCCAGGCTCAGCCGATCCAGCCAGCGTAAGCAAGATCGAGTTGCCTGCATTCGGCGTCTACATCGGCGAAGTGGAATAGGGCGCTGTTCCTTGCGAGTCTGCCATGTTCCCGCAATCGGGAACACGGCGGACTCGCAATCGTTTGAAATGGATCATCCAACAAAATCCCCGCACACCCCGCTTGCACACCCAACCCCGCAAGGCGTACTCTTTGGCCATGCCTCGATGTCGCTAGTACCGGTTGGTGCTTATGCCGAGGCTTCCCTGCGCAGATTTTAGATCCCTAACTCTCTGCGATCCCGATCCTCGGCAAACACAGCACAATCCCCGGACCAGCCCATCGCATCCAAATTTGCGTTAGTAGAATTGTCGAAAGATGAGGTGAGGATCATGAGCGTATTGCAACAGGAAGCCGTTGCGAACAAAATTGCAGCGAATGTCGCGGAGCTGATTGGCAAGACTCCGCTGGTGCGGTTAAACCGCCTGACCGAAGGCCTGCCCGGCGAAGTTGTCCTCAAGCTGGAAAGCCAGAACCCCATGAGCAGCGTCAAAGACCGCATCGGCCTCGCCATGATTGAAGCGGCAGAGCGCGACGGCAAAATCACCCCCGGCAAGACCATCCTCATTGAGCCCACCAGCGGCAACACCGGCATCGGCCTCGCCTTCATCGCCGCCGTTAAAGGCTACAAGCTCATCCTCACCATGCCGGAGACCATGAGCATGGAGCGCCGCGTCGTCCTGCGCAGCTTCGGTGCGGAACTGGTGCTCACTCCCGGCCCCAACGGCATGAAAGGCGCCATCGCCAAGGCCGACGAGATCCTCGCCGAAACACCCGATGGCCACATCCTGCGCCAGTTCGACAACCCGGCCAACCCGGCCATTCACTACGCCACAACGGGGCCTGAAATCTGGGATGGTACCGGCGGCCAGATCGACTTCTTCGTCTCCGGAGTCGGCACCGGTGGTACGCTCACCGGCGCGGGCAGCTACCTGAAAGAGAAAAATCCCAACCTCAAGATCGTGGCCGTCGAGCCTGCCGATAGCCCAGTGCTGAGCGGCGGCAAGCCCGGTCCTCACAAGATTCAGGGCATCGGCGCAGGTTTTGTCCCCTCCATCCTCAAGACCGATCTCATCGACGAGATCATCCAGGTCTCGAATGACGAGGCCATTGCCACAGCCAAGCGCCTCCCGCTCGAAGAAGGCCTGTTCGTCGGCATCTCCTCCGGCGCAGCCGTCTTCGCCGCGCTCAAGGTCGCCGCACGCCCAGAGAGCGCCGGCAAGCGCATCGTCGCCATCATCCCCAGCTTCGGCGAGCGCTATCTCTCCAGCGTCCTCTTCGAGTCCATCCGTGCAGAAGTGACAGCGCTCCAGGCGCAGCCCATCAAGGCGTAGAAACAGGCATTCAGCTTCTAGCTCCTAGCCCTTAGCTAGAGGCTAGAAGCTAAAGGCTGGGAGCTAAGCATGGAATGGCTGGAGCGAATCGTCGAAGACATTGACTCGGTGATGCAACGGGACCCCGCAGCGCAATCGAAGCTGCAAGTCTTCCTTTGCTCGCCGGGGCTCCACGCCGTCTGGAGCCATCGCCTCAATCATTGGCTATGGCGTCACGGTTGGCGATTGCCTGCGCGCATCCTTTCGCAATACACGCGCTTCTGGACCGGCGTTGAGATTCATCCCGGCGCCCAGTTGGGCAGGCGTCTGCTCATCGACCACGGCATGGGCGTGGTCATCGGCGAAACCGCCGTCGTCTCCAGCGACGTCACCCTCTATCAGGGAGTTACCCTCGGAGGCACTGGCAGCGCCTCGGACAGCAATCGGCCCAAGCGCCATCCCACCCTTTGCCAGGGCGTCTTCGTCGGCAACAACGCCAACGTCCTCGGCGACATCACCATCGGCGCCAACTCCCGCGTCGGTGCCGGCTCTGTCGTCGTGCGCGACGTGCCGCCCAACTCCACCGTTGTCGGCGTGCCCGCGCACATCATCTACCGCAACGGCCAGCGCGTGCTCATCACCGATCCTCACGAGGTCAAAGACCCGCTCTCCGACGCGCTCATCGCCCTCGCCGACCGCGTCAAACGGCTCGAAGCGGAGATAGGCGCCGCGCAGCCGCTGTCGCACAGCTTCGCGGCCGAAGACGAAGAGCGCGAAGCCTATCGTATCGAGATGGAACAACTGCGCGACTACGTCTCCATGGGCGAAGGCATCTGAATCCGCGCAGCCTGGCCCAGAAACGCGCCGCGCTCAGACTCCGCGCGCAAAAATCGCCTTGCTCACCCAAACGCGAGGCGTATTGTGCCGAATCTCACCCGTATTCAACCAGTGCGTGCAGTCGAAATATTTCACAGAACGGCGAAACATCACCGCACCGTTGGTCACGTAATTCGGAGTCTGCAACGCGCAGGCGATCCCCGGCAAATTTTGCCGGCTGATCAGTAGTTTGCGCTCCAAAGGTAACGCGGCAAATCGCTCGATATGGTTCTGCGTGGCTCCATCCTTATCGACAGAAAACTTGACCGCAATGCGCTTCAGATTCAGCCGTTCACAGCCCATGTCCCAGGCTCGTCTCGACTCGTCTTCGCTCCTGTAGTGCAGAAAATGCACTTCGACGTCTTCGCCCAGCACGGCTATCGGCCAAAGTCCGCTCTGCGCCTCGCGCTGGCCCCGCAGGCGCTTCACAGCGGCGTAGCGAGTCTCCGCAATGAACCGAAGCGGCGAACGCAGGTAGCCCTCAATGTCGCCAAGAAAGCGCAGGAAGCAATCGGCGTGCATGCCGGAGCCGGCAAGCGGCGTCTGACACGGCAACCCGTAGCCCTCATAAAGCGCCTGCGCCCAGCAGTCGTTGCTCAACACGGTAAACTCCCGGTGTTGCAAACCCGCGCGCAGCAGAGCCCCGCCAAACCGGTTTCGCAAACCGAGCGCATCGTCGCGCAATTTCGCCCGCAGTTGTACGCGCGGAGCGGCAGCCGGGATCGACGGCGCTTCTTCGACGAAATCAAGACCGGGAGGGATGGCAGGATTCTCCGGCACTGCGTGCTTGATAGGGAGCGGCTTGGTTAGCATTTTTCACCGGATGTGTGCAGTGCTGTCGGTGCCGGAAGCGGACTTCCAGCCGAAGGCGAAACCACAACTAACTAGATTACGCGCGAAACCCCAGGATAGTTTTCCACGATGCACGAGGATTTTGCCACGATCGTAATAGACTCGCAGTCCCGAACGATACACTGCGTAAGTTACATTACCGGGAGGTTAATTCCAATCCTCATGCGTTCGTCTTGTAATAATCTGCTTTCGTTCCTGTTGCTCGCAGTTGGTGCTGCCGGCGTTGCCAATGCGCGCGTCACACCCGTCCCCGTACCCCAAGAAATGCGTTCCACGGACTTTACTGTAGCCGTCAACGGCAAGCCTGTCGACGTCGCCCACGCAGCAGCCACATACGACTACGTCAGCGTCGACGCCACTGGCCCGGTGAAAATCTCCATCACCGCGGCGGAAGACGGCTTCTGGGACGCCGGAGTCGATATCCAACCCTGGCGGCTGGGCATCCGCCCCAAACGCACTGGCCGCACCATCGAGTTTGAACTGAAAGAGCCGGCCAAGCTTGCCATCTCCCGCCCCGGAGACTTCCTCAACCACGCCAGGATGCTCTTCTTCTTCGTAGGCCAGCCGCCGGCTCCGCCCGCCAAAGACGCCGGCGACAGCTACCATATCGTTGCGCCAGGAGTGCACCGCGAGAGCATCAATCCCAAAAGCGGCGAAACCTGGTATCTTGCCCCCGGAGCGGTCGTCTTCGGCAGCATCAATCTCTTTCAGGTAGACCACGTCAAGGTGCAGGGCCGCGGCGTCATCGTCTACCAGGGCACGCAGAACCCCAACGACGACGACGGCTGGATGCAGAAGCCGGACTGGCACTGCATCGGAGCCAAAGACGCGCACAACATTGAGATCCACGGCCTCACCTGTCTCGTTCGCAGCCGCACCTGGTCCATCCAGATGAAGGATTCGAGCGACTTCGTCTATGACGACATTCGCGTCATGGGCGGCAATCCCGGCAACGCCAACCAGGACGGCATGGATTGGCTGGGAAGCGGCGACACCGTCGTGCGCAACTCCTTCTTCCGCGCCTCGGACGACGTCTTCTCCATGGTTGGCAACTGGGACGGCTATACGCATGAAGCCATGGTCGCTCCCGGAAAAGAAGTCTCCAACGTCCTCGTCGAACATAGCGTGCTCTCCACCAGCATCTCCAACATCGTTCGCGCCGGATGGCCGCAAAAGACCTTCAACTCGCATAACTTCACCCTGCGCGACTCGGACGTGCTGCATAGCGGCATCGGCTCCTGCGGCCTGCCCTTCGCGCTCTTCACCTTCTGGGGCGCTCAGGGAGCTAAAGGCGACCACACCGGCTATACCTTTGAAAATCTCTGGCTTGACGACTGGTATTCGCTCTTCCAGATGGAGCAGGAAGAGCCCGGCCTGCACGGCTTCACCTTTCGCAATCTCTGGTCGCTCGATCAGCCATCCCTCGTCCCATCCCTGCTCAAGGGCGACGTCAAGGATGTCCGCATAGAAAACGTCAAAGTCGGCCAGAACGTAGTCAGCTCCGATGCAGACTTGCCGGTTTCCGTTGAATCCGGAGCAACAGAGCCAACCTACGCGCCCGGCGATTCGGCTGTTCGCGCCGTCTTCCGCGTAACCCCCGAAGTCTTGCAGCCTGGAACGCGGGCGACCTTTGAGGCCGACCCCGCAGCCAGCCCCGACGCCAAATACACATGGCTCTTCGGCGACGGAACAACGGCTCACGGGCGCCGCGTGAAGCATCGCTTCGCCGACGCCATGGGTACCGAGTTGGACGGCAAAGACGCCGGCAGCTTCCGCGTGCTATTGCACGTCGAAGACGCTCAGCAGCATCAGGACTGGGCTTCGCAACTGGTTCCAGTCGTTGCCCAATTCGAGCCGGCCGCGGCGCAGGCTGCGGCGAAGCCCGGCTTGCAATGGCAGGGCAAATCCGGCGATTGGCTGGGAAAGTCCTCCGGCGATGCGTCAGTGATCAAGGGCTTGGCCGTTAACCTGGCGCATGAAAAGCCGGTAGGCATGGCGACCTTTACCGAGGATTACGACGGATTCCTCGATGTTCCCAAAGACGGCGGCTACAACTTTACGCTGCTGGATCGCGACGGAGCCAGGCTCTCAATCGACGGCAAGCTGGTGGCGCAGACTGGCAATCAGTTTCCTGAGGTCTGCGGCTCCAAGCGGAATGCCATGCGCATCGCTCGTGTGACCGTCGGCCTCCGCGCCGGCAAGCACATCCTCAAGCTGGAAGCGCTCGAAGGCGCGAGCCAGCAAGCGCCCCGGCTGCTTTGGG
>Ga0302325_10016833_pt1 | contig 15473 bp, 15 predicted proteins | sample Palsa_T0_2_FD_201948 | JGI IMG/M metagenome (GOLD analysis project Ga0302325, IMG submission 201948) | Peat permafrost microbial communities from Stordalen Mire near Abisko, Sweden - Palsa_T0_2 | ecosystem: Environmental > Terrestrial > Soil > Palsa > Peat permafrost | place: Sweden: Abisko...
AGTTGGACCATGCGGCGGTGGAATTGGCTGCCCACGCCGCTTTCGGGTCGGCTGCCTCGGCCACCGAATGGTGGTTGGGATCCGATGTCGACAGTCCCCGGCGGATGCCACGCGACAAATTCGTCGAGCACCTGACCACGATCATGATGGGTGTCATCAGCGGCACCGCCGAACTGCTCGGCATCAAATTGGACCCCGATCAGCCCATTCACAATGCCGTTCCGCACGACTCCGCCGCGAGCTAGCGACGGGCGGCGTTGATACCCTCGGTGCCGGATATCCGCCGCGTCGAGGCCGAGGAGTGGCGCACATGACGACTGCTGAGTCGACCGCACAGCCCGCAGCCCAGGCTCCGCCGGCGCACACCCGCGCGGTCATCATCGGGACGGGTTTCGCCGGGCTCGGCATGGCTATCGCGCTGCAACGGCGAGGCGACGACTTCGTCATCCTGGAGAAGGCCGACGACATCGGCGGGACGTGGCGGGACAACAGCTATCCCGGTTGCGCGTGCGACGTGCCGTCGCACCTGTATTCGTTCTCGTTCGAACCCAAGGCCACCTGGACCAAGCTGTTCTCTCCGCAGCCGGAGATCCTGGATTACCTCCAGGGCGTCACCGACAAGTACGGCCTGCGCCGCTACATCCAATTCGGATCGAAGGTGAGCCGGGCGCACTGGGACGACAGCGAATATCGCTGGCACGTCTTCACCGATTCCGGCGACGAATACATCGCCCAGTTTCTGATCTCGGGCGCCGGGGCCCTGCACATCCCGCGGGTACCCGAGCTCGAGGGTATGGACGAATTTCGCGGGCCCGCTTTCCATTCCGCGCAGTGGGACCACAGCGTCGACCTGACCGGCAAACGCGTTGCGATCATCGGCACTGGGGCCAGCGCGATTCAGATCGTGCCGGAACTGGTGCGCCGGGACCGTGGTGTCGCCGAGGTGCAGCTGTATCAGCGCACTCCGCCGTGGGTGGTGCCACGGCCGAACAGTCTGCTCCCGGACGTGGTGCGTAATGCCTTCGCCTATGTGCCCGGTCTGCGATTTGCGGTGCGATCGGGAATCTACTGGGGGCTCGAGGGTTTGGGCTACGCCATGACGCAACGGCCCGCTCTGTTGCGCGCCGTCGAGTTGGTCAGCAGGTGGAACATCCGGCGCAGTGTTCGCGACAAGAGCCTGCGCCGCAGGCTCACCCCGAACTATCGGGCAGGCTGCAAGCGAATCCTCTACTCCGGCAACTACTACCAGGCGGTGGCCAATCCGAAGTCGACGTTGATCACCGACCGGATCAGCCGGATCACCGCCGACGGCATCGTCACCGACGACGGCGTCAAGCACCAGGCCGACGTCATCGTCTACGCGACCGGTTTCCACACCACCGACTCCTACACCTACGTCGACGTCAAGGGTCCGCGCGGCGAGGACCTGGTGGACCGGTGGAACCGGGAAGGTGTTGTGGCACATCGCGGGATCGCCGTAGCCGACATGCCTAACCTGTTCTTCCTGCTGGGGCCGAACACGGGGCTGGGCCACACGTCGGTGGTCTTCATGATCGAGTCGCAGATCCACTACGTCACCGAGGCCATCGCCGCGGTCGACAAGGCGGGCGCGCAGGCGCTGGCGCCCAGTCGATCCGCCCAGGACCGGAACAACGCCGAACTTCAGACCAAGCTGGCCGGCTCGGTGTGGAACACCGGCGGCTGCAGCAGTTGGTACCTCGACGAGCACGGCGTCAACCGGACGCTGTGGAGCGGAATGACCTGGCAGTACTGGCGGGACACCCGCTCCCTCAAACTCGCCGAATACAAGTTCTTCGGAGTGGGCACGGGATCACGCGCGGTGGCGCGCGCCTAACCGCTGCGCACTGTGTTCCGCTGACTTTCGCTGGGCACGAATCGCTTGAGGTTCAGCCGCACGATGCGATCCAACAGGCGGTCGGACACGAATCGGCTGACCTGCAGGAGGATCGCCGAGTCGCGGCCGATGGTGTAGCGGGTCCGGGGACGAGACGCGGTCGCGGCCTTCGCGATCACCACGGCGGCGGCTTCGGCGGAGACGCCGGTCTCGTTGAACGATCGAGCTTGTGCCATAACGGCATCCATGACTTCGCTGTAGCGGGTGAGTTGAACAACGGTCATATTCGCCTTCAGCCCCTCGGAGGTAGCGATCCCGCGCTCGGCGATCTCGGTCTTGACCGCGCCGGGCTCGATGACGACGACCTTGACTTTTGCAGCGCCGACCTCGCGGCGTAACGCGTCGCTGACCGCCTCCAGCGCGAACTTCGAACCGGCGTAGGCGCCGTACGTCGGCAAGGCCACCTTGCCGCCGACGGAACTGATATTCACCACGGTGCCCGAACTGTTCAGCAGGGCGGGTAACAGCGCTTGAGTGATCGCGATGTGGCCGAAGAGATTGACCTCGAACTGTTGACGCCACTGCGAGATCGGCAACGTTTCGACCGGGGCGTTGATCGCGATCCCGGCATTGTTGACCAGGGCACGAAGGGGCCGACGCTGCGGGTCGCGGGCGACCCGGTCGGCGATCGCAGTGATGTCCGATTCCACGGTGATGTCCAGGATGCACGGCTCGATACCCTCGATGCCCAGGCCTCGCAGCGCGTCGGCGTCGGCCTCGCGACGAACGCCGGCCAGTACGTGAAAGCCCCTGCGCGCCAGTTCTTTCACGGTGGCCGCGCCGATCCCGGTCGATGCACCGGTGACGACGATCAGCTCATTACGGTCCATACGGTTGCTGGCATTCATCGCGGTCTCCATCGAGTGATGAGCATTTCAGTTGACGTTGTCCACTCAAGCTATCAGTTGAGTTGACGTTGTCAACTAAACCGCGGGCTTATGCTCTGCGGGTGACGACGCGATCGGAGCGTGCTGCGGCCACCCGCCATTCGCTGATCGACGCGGCGGGGGTTCTGCTCGATCTCGGTGGCGTCGAGGCGGTGACGCTGCGTGAGGTCGGAGCACGCAGTGGCGTGTCACGCTCGGCGGCGTATCGCCACTTCGCCGACAAGGAATCTCTGCTCACAGTCCTGGCCACCAATGCGATGATCGAACTCGGTGATGCGCTGGAAGTGCTTGCCGCCGGTGGTGATTCGGCGAAGTCGTGCTTACGGTCGGCCCTGCTTGCCCTCATCACCGTCGGCCGCACCCGACCGCATCTGTATCGGCTGATGTTCACCACGCGGACGGACGATCTCGCAGCGGTCGGGTCAGCCGAACGCGCACAGCGCCTGTTCCTCGACATCGTGGGTCGCGTGACCGGTCCGCGGCACGCGCAACGTTACGGTGCGCTGCTATTGACCACTGCCCACGGCATCACAGGCTTGGATTTGAGCAGCCACATGGATCTTGACAAGTGGCACACCAACGCCGAAGAACTCGTCGATACCGTCATCTCGATGTTGCCGAAGTCCAAGTAGCGCAACCACTGCCGTCAGCGGCGCAGCATGCTGACGAACACATCCGCCGCCGCTTGCACGCCGGCGTCGTCGCCGGTGGCGACGAGATCCAGCAGCAGGCCGCGCACGACGGCCATCCCCAGCCGTGCGAAGGCCCGGTCGACCGGTACATCCGCGACGGCGTCGACTTCATCGAGCCAGCCGTTCACCGCGCCAGGGACCATGCGGTCGAACGGCTTCTCGCCCTGCGAAGCGCGGGCATAGCACTCGAAGAAGAGCCGCTCGGCCTGTCGCAATTCGGGGCGACTGACGTCGGACCACATGGCCGCGAAATTGTCGGCCGGCTCAGTCGGCAGATCCGGGAGAACGGTCATCTGGCGTCGCTCGACCTCTTCGACGATAGCGACGAGCAGATCTTCCTTCGATCCAAAGTGATGCAACAACATTCGATGACTGGTGCCGACGGCCTCGGCCACCTCGCGCAAAGAACGGTGGCCGACGCCGCCGGTCGCGAATTCGTCGACGAGCGCGTCGAGCAGTTGCCGGCGTCGTCGCGGGTCAGGCGTGCGGGCCACTGGTGCGGCCGAGTTGTTCGGACCGGGCCTTGAGTCCGTGAGCTTCCTGCTCGAGAAAGCGCTTGGTTTTCTTGGCCATCAGCCACCCGACGAGCGCGCCGAGCACGCCACGCTGGTCGAGTTGCTGACTCACCAGGGTGCGGCCGCCGGGCTGCGGGATGACCCAGTGGCTGGCGCTGACGTGTACGCCGGGCGATCGCTGCACCCAGGTCCACGACGAGCCGGGGTCGATCTCGGTGACCTTCCAGACCAGCTTCGACATGCCAGGTTGCTTGATGGCGAACCGTTTACCGACTGCCAGGCCGGTGCCGTCCCGCGCGACCAGGGACGTCACCGACGGCGTCCACTCGGGCCAGCGCTCGACGTCGCTGAAGACCTGCCACACCAGGTGCGCGGGTGCGTCGATCTCGACGCTGTCCTTGGTAATCATGTACCAAATGGTACGTCCAAACTTTTGTGTGGTCCAGCGATCGCGACACGCAAACACAACTTCTGGTGTTACCGCGGCAGGTCACACCCCAGGGGTAGTGTCGGGGACCTAAGCATGCTCGACTATTCGTCCTGGTGAAACGGGGTTCTGGTGACCGAAAACGTGAAGCTGATCGACCGGGCCTCCGCGATCAACTGGAACCGACTGCAAGACGACAAGGACGCCGAGGTCTGGGAGCGGCTGACCGGAAACTTCTGGCTGCCCGAGAAGGTGCCGGTGTCCAACGACATCCCGTCGTGGGGGACGCTGACCGCCAACGAGAAGCAACTGACGATGCGGGTGTTCACCGGACTGACCCTGCTGGACACCATCCAGGGCACCGTGGGCGCCGTGAGCCTGATCCCCGACGCGCTGACCCCACACGAGCAAGCCGTCTACACCAACATCGCGTTCATGGAGTCGGTGCACGCCAAGAGCTACAGCTCGATCTTCTCCACGTTGTGTTCGACAGCTGACATCGACGATGCGTTTCGCTGGTCGGAGGAAAACCCCAACCTGCAGCGCAAAGCCGAAATAGTGATGGAGTACTACCGAGGCGACAACCCGCTGAAGCGCAAGGTCGCCTCCACACTGCTGGAAAGCTTCCTGTTCTACTCCGGCTTTTACCTGCCGATGTACTGGTCGAGCCGGGCCAAGCTCACCAACACCGCCGACATGATCCGGCTGATCATTCGCGACGAGGCAGTGCACGGCTACTACATCGGTTACAAATACCAGCGCGGGCTGGCGCTTCACGACGCCGCCACACAGGCCGAGCTCAAGGACTACACCTACGAGCTGCTGTTCGAGCTCTACGACAACGAGGTCGAGTACACCCAGGACCTCTATGACGAGGTTGGGCTGACCGAAGACGTCAAAAAGTTCTTGCGCTACAACGCAAACAAGGCGCTGATGAACCTCGGGTACGAGGCCTTGTTCCCGCGGGACGAGACCGACGTCAACCCGGCGATCCTGTCGGCGTTGTCGCCCAACGCCGACGAGAACCACGACTTCTTCTCCGGCTCGGGCTCGTCGTACGTCATCGGCAAGGCAGTCAACACCGAAGACGAGGACTGGGACTTCTAGCGCCGCATGGCTTTTATGCTTCTCCGCTTCATCCTGCAACCGGCGTGGGTGCGATTCACGGTCTGGGCAGTGTTCCTCGCCGCGTGGTGGGTTCTGTTCACCAGCCTGCAGTCGGGTTACGAGCTGGAAAGCGCCGTGCTGTCGGCGATCGTCTTCGGTGCTGCCGTGGGCGGCTATCTCACGGTGACGACTCAAAGCATCCATCGGGCAGCGCTGATCGCGGTGTCCGGCCTGAATCAGTCGGAGCGGTCCGAGGCGATCAACGCCGTGCTGCGGGGACCCGCTCCTGCCGATCCCGACGTGCGGGCATCAGCGGCGCGACTCGGCAGGGCCTACCTACGCAATAAGTCGGCAGATCAGTTGCGGCGCACGCAGATCTGGTCCTGGATCACGGTCGGTGCCCTCGTCGCGGCCGGCGTCACCGGGGCGGTGGTGTTCCGCGAAGACCAGCTGTCTTTCGTGGTGCTCGTCGTGTTGGCCGCAGTTCTGCTCCCGCTCTCGGTGATCAACGCGCGGCGTATTCAACGCAATGTCGCACGGTTGGCCGCTGCGCCGGTCTGACCCGGCCGGGCCGCTCGCCCTTGCGGCCGCCATAGCCGCAGTTCAACGGCGGCCAAAGGCGCACAGCGGGAGTATGTTTCGTGAACGACGGGTGAATTGTGCTCATGACGGCGGTGCGAAAGTGGCGCGGCCGACCCCCCAGCCACGACACTGAGCGGGTGGCAATCACCCCAGCTTCGGCGGCCTCCTCGGCTGCCAACTTCTTCCGCTCGGTCATCCAGTGGCTGCAGGTCGGCTACCCCGAGGGTGTTCCCGGACCCGACCGGGTCGCGCTGCTGGAGCTACTGCGCAGCACGCCGCTGAGCGAGCACGAGATCACCGAAGTCGTGGACGCGATCGACGAAGAAGAGTTGTCGAACGGCAACGTCGACCGTGACGTCATCGCCGACTTCATCTCCGACATGACGCACTACGACGCCGGCCCGGAAAACATCTCCCGGGTGGCCGCGAGACTGGCCGCTGCCGGATGGCCGTTGTCAGGTATCAACCCGGCAGACATCGAGGCGGCCTCGAACTCGTCAAATAGTTGAGATGTCGATCACGAAGCGGTAGCGCACGTCGCTGGCCAGCACCCGCTCGTAGGCCTCGTTGACGTAAGACGCGTCGATCACCTCGATTTCGGGCGTCACGTCGTGCTCAGCGCAGAAATTCAGCATTTCCTGGGTCTCGGCTATACCGCCGATGTTGGATCCCGACAGGCTGCGCCGCGCCAGCGCCAGCGGAAATGCCGGCACCTCCATCGGGTGCTCGGGGATGCCCAGTTCGACGAGCGTGCCGTCGACGTCGAGCAGTTGCAGGTAGTCGCCGAGATTCAGGTTCGCCGACACGGTGTTCAGAATGAGGTCGAAGTTGTTGCGCAGCTTCTTGAAGGTGGCGCGGTCGGAGGTCGCGTAGTAGTGCTTTGCGCCCAGGCGTAGACCGTCTTCCATCTTCTTCAGCGACTGCGATAGCACCGTCACGTCGGCGCCCAACGCCGCACCGAGCTTCACGCCCACGTGCCCGAGGCCGCCCAGACCGATGATCGCCAGCCGGGTGTCCTTGCCGGCCTTCCAGTGCCGCAGCGGCGAAAACAGCGTGATCCCGGCGCACAGCAGCGGTGCCGCGAGGTCCAGCGGGATCGATTCGGGGATGTGCACGACGAAGTTCTCGTTGACGACGACGGCTTGGCTGTAACCGCCCTGCGTCGGTGTGCCGTCTTTGTCGATGGCGTTGTAGGTGAACGTCGCGCCGTTCTTGCAGTACTGCTCCAGCCCGGCCATACAGCTGCTGCAGTGGCCGCAGGAGTTCACCATGCAGCCCACGCCGACGTGATCGCCGACTTTGTGCTTGCTCACCTCGGAGCCGACGGCGGTCACCACGCCGGCGATTTCGTGTCCGGGCACGACAGGGTATTTGGGCTTGCCCCACTCGGCTTTCACGGTGTGGATGTCGGAGTGGCAGATCCCGGCGAACTTGATGTCGATGGCGACATCGTGCGGGCCGGGGTCGCGGCGTTCGATCGTGGTCTTGGTCAGATGCCCCGTCGAGTCGGAGGCGGCGTAAGCGGAAACAGTGCTCATTTAGCTAATCCTCTTGAGTGCGCTTCGTTGACTATCGAGTTCTATTGAACGCAACCAACATTAGCATAGATAGGCTATGTAATTCGCTGGTGCGTTCGACGTCACACAGCCGGTCAGTTGATCGGGGCGTTGATCCAGCGCAGGTCGTCGATGACACCGCGGGCAGCGATCAGGCCGAGGCCGTTCTGCCATATCTCATTGTTGACCACAAGTACCCGGTTGTCGCGGACTGCCGACAGCCTGCGCCAGGAATCGCTGTCGAACAGCGAGGGGGCGCGATCTTTGGCGCCCGGCGAATCGAATGACACGTACACCAGGTCGGCGTCGGCCGCGGAGAAGTCGGGGTTGTTCGCCAGGTCGGCCTCGGTGCTGCCGATCTCGATGTAGGGCTTGTCGGTGAATCGTTGCGCCGCAGGGCGATCGAGGCCGACCGTGGTCAACACGCTGGCCGGGAAGTTGTCCGACCCGTACACCCGGACACTGTTCTCGGTGAACTGGACGATCGAGGCCTGAAAGTGGGCAGCGTCGTGCGCCGCGCCGTCGTCGTGGGCTTTGGCGGTGAAGCCGTCGACCAAGCCGCCTGCGGCGTCGGCACGCGCCGTCGCCTCGCCCACGCCACGCAGGTTGTCCTGCCAGGCCGCACCGGGCGCCCCGGTGAACACCGTCGGCGCGATGTCGGCCAGCGACGAATACAACTTCGGCGTTAGGGTCTGCGAGCCGAGAATCAAGTCGGGCTTGGCCGCCTTGATCGCCGCCAGGTCCGGGCTGCTGCGGGTGCCGAGACCCGGCAGCTTGTGTACAACCGTGCCCAGATACGACGGCTGGTCCGGGGAGCTGTCCGGAAGTGCGGCTCCGACAATGTGGGACTGCAGGCCCAGTGCGCACAGCGCGTCGAGTTGGTCACCGGACAGCACGACGATGCGCTGCGGATTTTCGGCCACCTCGACGGTGTCCGGCCGCCCGCCCGCCGCGTTGTGGGCGGTCCGAGTGGGCGGCCCGGCGTCGGGCCCGGCCGGTTCCGGCGCACACGATTCGTCCGGCCGACGCTGGTTGCCCAGGACACCCGCCCCGGCGATCTGAGTGGTGCTGGTGATCACCGATGTCGCCGCGCCGCGTGGGGCCGATCCCGAGGTGCAACCGCTGCACAGCGCGGCCGAAATCACTGCCGCTGTGGCGGCGGCCATGGCAGATCGCGCACCCCTGAGCAGCACGAGTCCGACGTTAACATCGACCAGCTGGCGGGTACGTCGGTGACGCAGCAAAGTGTTCACCGGTCTATTACGACAGTTTGTAGGACCTGTCCGTCATGGCGCGCGCTCGGCGGTTAGACTCAAGGCTCACTGTTCCCGGTTGCCCCGCCCGACATTTGGAGGAGCTCTTGACCGCCGAAGCGCCCCCGCTGGGAGAACTCGAGGCCAGCCGTCCGTATCCGCCGCGGACCGGGCCGAAGGGCAACCTGATCTACCGGCTGATCACCACCACCGATCACAAGCTGATCGGGATCATGTACGTGGTCACCTGCTTCATCTTCTTCTTCGTCGGCGGTTTGCTGGCCCTACTGATGCGTGCCGAGTTAGCCGCACCCGGACTGCAGTTCTTGTCCAACGAGCAGTACAACCAGCTCTTTACAATGCACGGCACGATCATGCTGCTGTTCTATGCCACGCCGATCGTGTTCGGTTTCGCCAACCTGGTGCTGCCACTGCAGATCGGCGCCCCTGACGTGGCGTTCCCGCGGCTCAATGCCTTCTCGTTCTGGTTGTTCCTGTTCGGCGCGCTGATCGGTATGGCCGGCTTCATCACGCCCGGTGGTGCCGCCGACTTCGGGTGGACCGCGTACACGCCCTTGACCGACGCCATTCACTCACCCGGCGCCGGCGGTGACCTGTGGATCATGGGTCTGATCGTCGCCGGTTTGGGCACCATCCTGGGTGCGGTCAACATGATCACCACGGTCGTATGTATGCGTGCGCCGGGCATGACGATGTTCCGGATGCCGATCTTCACCTGGAACATCCTGGTGACGTCCATCTTGGTGCTGCTGGCCTTCCCGCTGCTGACCGCGGCGTTGTTCGGGCTTGCCGCCGACCGGCACCTCGGCGCTCACATCTACGACTCGGCCAACGGCGGAGTTCTGTTGTGGCAGCACCTGTTCTGGTTCTTCGGCCACCCCGAGGTCTACATCGTGGCGCTGCCGTTCTTCGGCATCGTGACCGAGATCTTCCCGGTGTTCTCCCGTAAGCCGATCTTCGGATACACCACGCTGGTGTACGCGACGCTGTCGATCGCGGCCCTGTCGGTCGCGGTGTGGGCGCACCACATGTTCGCCACGGGCGCCGTGCTGCTGCCGTTCTTCTCCTTCATGACCTATCTGATCGCGGTGCCGACCGGGATCAAGTTCTTCAACTGGGTCGGCACGATGTGGAAGGGGCAGTTGACCTTCGAAACGCCGATGCTGTTCTCCATCGGCTTCATGATCACCTTCCTGTTGGGTGGTCTGACCGGTGTGCTGCTGGCCAGCCCGCCGCTGGACTTCCACGTCACCGACAGCTATTTCGTGGTCGCGCACTTCCACTACGTGCTGTTCGGCACCATCGTGTTCGCCACCTTCGCCGGCACCTACTTCTGGTTCCCGAAGATGACCGGTCGGCTCCTCGACGAGCGGCTCGGCAAGCTGCACTTCTGGTTGACGTTCATCGGCTTCCACACGACGTTCCTCATCCAGCACTGGCTGGGCGACATCGGCATGCCACGTCGTTACGCCGACTATCTGCCCACTGACGGCTTCCAGCCCTACAACGTCATCTCGACGGTCGGCGCGTTCATCCTTGGTGTGTCGATGATTCCATTCGTCTGGAACGTGTTCAAGAGCTGGCGCTACGGCGAGGTGGTCACTGTCGACGACCCGTGGGGCTACGGGAACTCGCTGGAGTGGGCGACCAGTTGCCCGCCGCCGCGGCACAACTTCACGGAGCTGCCGCGCATCCGCTCCGAGCGCCCGGCGTTCGAGTTGCACTACCCGCACATGGTCGAACGGATACGCGCCGAGGCCCACGTGGGCCGGTCACACGGCCCGTCGGACGGCGACGTCACCCGAGCCGACGACGTCAACGTTCGTTCGTGATCGCCTCTCGCGGCGGCTATCTGGGGTGAGTACGCCCCGCAAGGTGTCGGCGCTGATCACCGTCACCGGTCACGACAAACCCGGTGTGACGTCGGCGCTCTTCCAAGTCCTCTCGGGGCACACCGTCGAGCTGCTCAATGTCGAGCAAGTGGTGATCCGCGGCCGCTTGACTCTGGGTGTGCTGGTGTCAGCGCCCGCGGAGGTCGCTGACGGCAAGGCATTTCGCGCTGAAATCGAGGCGACCGTCCACGCGCTGGGCCTCGACGTCGAGATCGAAGGCAGCGACGACCTGCCGGTCATCCGTGATCCCTCGACGCACACCATCATGGTGCTCGGCCTGCCGATCACCGCCGAGGCGTTCGGCGCCGTCGCCCGCGAAGTGGCCACACTCGGCGTCAACATCGACCTCATCCGCGGCATCTCCGATTACCCCGTCACCGGCTTGGAGTTGCGGGTATCCGTGCCACCCGGAGTCGGGGGACAGCTGCAGGCGGTGCTGACGCGGGTCGCCGCCGACGCGGGCGTCGACGTCGCGTTGGAGGACTACAGCATCGCGCGGCGGGCCAAGCGACTCATCGTGTTCGACGTCGACTCGACGCTGATCCAGCAGGAAGTCATCGAAATGCTGGCCGCCCGGGCGGGCGCCGAGAAGGCCGTCGCCGCGATCACTGAGGCAGCGATGCGCGGCGAGCTGGACTTCGCCGAGTCGCTGCATCAGCGGGTCGAAACCCTCGCCGGTCTGCCCGCAGCCGTGCTCGACGAGGTCGCCGAAGAGGTGACGCTGACCCGTGGCGCGCGCACCACGCTGCGGACATTGCGGCGGCTGGGCTACCACGTGGGCGTGGTCTCCGGGGGTTTCCGGCAGGTCATCGAGCCGTTGGCGCACGAGCTGATGCTGGACTTCGTCGCCGCCAACGAGCTGGAGATCGTCGACGACAAGCTCACCGGCCGGGTCATCGGCCAGATCGTCGACCGCGCGGGTAAAGCCAAGGCGCTGAGGGACTTTGCGCATCAGGTCGGGGTGCCGATGGCACAGACTGTTGCGGTCGGTGACGGCGCCAACGACATCGACATGCTGTCCGCCGCGGGCCTGGGCATCGCGTTCAACGCCAAACCCGCGCTGCGGGAGGTCGCCGACGCGTCGTTGAGCCACCCGTACCTGGACACCGTGCTGTTCTTGCTCGGCGTGACGCGTGGCGAGATCGAGGCTGCCGATGCGCTCGACGGCGTGGTGAGCCGCGTCGATATCGAGACTGAGTAGTAGCGAGCGCAGCCGCGACCCGACAGCCGCTGTGGCGTCGCGGTACGGCACGATGGTGAAGTGGCCGACCAGACTAGCGAGGGCGTCGACCCTGACCTGCTGATCGACTTCACCGACGTGTTGTTGCGGCGCGACGGCCACACCCTGGTCGGGCCGGTGACCTGGTCGGTCGAACTCGACGAACGCTGGGTGATCATCGGCGCCAACGGCGCGGGAAAAACATCGTTGCTGCGCATCGCCGCGGCCGCCGAGCATCCTTCATCGGGGGTTGCCTATGTGCTGGGGGAGCGGCTCGGCCGGGTCGACCTGTCGGAGCTGCGCTCCCGGGTGGGCTTGAGTTCCTCGGCGCTGGCACAACGGATTCCGGGCAACGAGCTGGTGCGCGACCTGGTCGTCTCGGCCGGCTACGCGGTGCTGGGCCGGTGGCGGGAGCGCTACGAGGACGTCGATTACGAGCGCGCGCTCGACATGCTGGAAAGCCTGGGCGCCGAACATCTCGCCGACCGCACCTACGAAACCCTGTCGGAGGGCGAGCGCAAACGCATCCTGATCGCACGCGCGCTGATGACCGACCCCGAACTGCTGCTGCTCGACGAGCCCGCCGCCGGCCTGGACCTGGGCGGCCGCGAAGAGCTGGTGTCACGGCTGGCCGATCTGGCCGCCGATCCCGATTCGCCGGCGCTGGTACTGGTCACCCATCACGTCGAGGAGATTCCGCCCGGCTTCAGCCACTGCATGCTGTTGGCGGAGGGCCAGGTAGTCGCGGCGGGTCTATTGTCCGACGTGCTGACGTCAGACAACCTGTCCGCGGCGTTCGGCCAGTCGATCGCGGTGGACGTGATCGACGGGCGGTATTTCGCCCGGCGCACTCGGACCCGCCCGGCCCACCGGAGGCGCTTGTGACCGAAGATTCGTTCGTCCCACTGCCGGTACGGCCGGCCGCGACCGTGATGCTGTTGCGGGAAGAACCAGACGGTCGAGAAGGTCTAGCGGTGTTCTTGATGCGGCGGCACGCCGGAATGGAATTCGCCGCGGGCACAGTGGTATTCCCCGGTGGGGGCGTCGACGACCGCGATCGAAAGGCTGACATCGCCTGGGTCGGACCGCCGCCGTCGTGGTGGGCCGAACGGTTTGGCACCGACACCGAATTGGCCGAGGCGCTGGTATGCGCCGCCGCTCGCGAAACCTTCGAGGAATGCGGCGTGCTGTTCGCCGGCCCGGCGGACGATCCGGCGGGCATCGTCAGTGACGCGTCGGTGTACCGCGAATCTCGTCAGGCGCTGGCCGACCGGACGCTGTCCTTCGCCGACTTCCTGCAGCGGGAGAACCTCATACTGCGAGCCGATCTGCTACGGCCGTGGGCGAACTGGGTGACTCCCGAAGCGGAGCGCACCCGTCGCTACGACACCTACTTCTTCGTCGGAGTGCTACCGGAAGGGCAGCGCGCTGACGGCGACAACACCGAGTCCGACCAGGCGGACTGGAGCACACCCCAGGCGGCGGTCGCGGAGTTCGAGGCCGGCCGTTGTTTCCTGCTGCCGCCGACCTGGACGCAGCTGGACTCACTGATCGGGCGCTCGGTCGCCGACGTGCTGGCCGTCGAGCGCCACATCGTGACGGTGCAACCGAACCTCGAAATCGACGGCGACAACTGGATTTTCGAGTTCTTCGACTCCGAGCGCTATCACCGGGCCCGCAAAGCCGGCGGACTCGGGTGGCGGCATTGAGCGAGTTCGTCAGCGTCCACCTCGACCCCGGCCATCCGGGCGTCGGGACGCTCGTGCTCTCACGGCCGCCCACCAATGCCCTGACCCGGCAGGTCTATCGGGAGATCGGGCGCGCCGCTGAAGAGATCGGCGACCGCGAGGACATCGCCGCCGTCATCCTTTTCGGCGGCCACGAGATCTTCTCCGCGGGCGACGATATGCCGCAGCTGCGCACGCTGACCGCGCAGGAAGCCGAGGGTTGGATCCACGTGCACCGCGACGCCGTCGACGCCGTCGCAGCGATCCCGAAGCCGACCGTCGCCGCGATCACCGGATATGCGCTGGGCGCCGGTCTGGGTCTGGCGCTGGCCGCTGATTGGCGGGTGAGCGGCGACAACGTGCGGTTCGGCGCGACGGAAATTCTGGCCGGATTGGTGGCCGACGGCGACGGCATCGCGCGGCTGACCCGTACGGTCGGGACGAGCAGGGCCAAGGAACTGCTGTACAGCGGTCGTTTCTTCGGCGCCGAAGAAGCGCTCGAGCTGGATGTGATCAATGAGCTGGTGGCACCTGACGATGTGTATGACGCCGCCGCGGCGTGGGCGAGCCGTTTCGTCGACGGACCTCGCGACGCGCTGGCAGCGGCCAAGGCGGGTGTCGACGGCGTCTTCGGGGCCCCTGCGGCGGAGCAACTTAGAAAAATCTGAGAAAACCTCTACATCCAGTGTGTGCGGCTCATTACGATGGGCGGATCTTCGGCACAGGTCGCCGCAGGCGCGCAATCGGGATGGGTACTGCCCTCGGGGCGTTCGTCGCCTTCGGGGTGGTTTCGACGGCCACCCCGGCCACCGCACACGCCGACGATTTCGGTCTCGGCGACCTGATCAGCAACCTCGTCGTCAGCGCAAGCCCTGTCGACCAGGCGCTCGCATCGAGTGCCGAAACGCTCTCCGCGACAGACCTTTTCCAGCAGTTCATCTACGACCCGCTGCACGCCGGGGTGGAGAGCTGGATCAACAGCCCGTTCGGTGAGCAAGTCGACCAGTTCATCAATTCGGCGTCCGGGCAGTTCGTGATCGGCAACGGCGTCGACGGAACGCCGCTGGATCCAGACGGCGGAGTCGGCGGCCTATGGTTCGGCGACGGCGGCAACGGCTGGGACAGCGACGAAGCCGGCACGGCCGGCGGTTCCGGTGGCGATGCCGTCGGATTCTTCGGCGACGGCGGCGACGGGGGACTCGGGGGTGCTGGAGCCGGCGGAGGTGACGGCGGTGACGGCGGCTCGCTGTTCGGTATCGGCGGCGATGGCGGTAACGCCGGCGCCGGGGCGACCCTGAGCGGTCTGCCCGCTCTTGGCGGGGCCGGCGGCAATGCCGGTGCATTCGGCGAGCACGGCGCGGTCGGCGACTACGGCACGCTGCCCGCGGGCCCGACGCAGAACGCCGACCCCGGCGGGGCGCTGCTATCGGTGGGGGTCAACGGCGACTGGCTGACCAACAGCGACGGTCAGGTGGTGCTCCTGCACGGGCTCAACGACGTGTACAAGGTGGGGACGGGTGAGCCGTCTGGTGACGGGTTCGACAATGACGACGCGGCGTTTCTGGCCGCGAACGGCTTCAACGCAGTCCGGGTGGGCATCATCTGGTCGGACCTGGAGCCCGAGCCCGGCGTTTTCGACGCCGCCTACCTCAACTCGGTCGAACAGACTGTCCAGACCTT
>Ga0302325_10016834_pt1 | contig 15473 bp, 8 predicted proteins | sample Palsa_T0_2_FD_201948 | JGI IMG/M metagenome (GOLD analysis project Ga0302325, IMG submission 201948) | Peat permafrost microbial communities from Stordalen Mire near Abisko, Sweden - Palsa_T0_2 | ecosystem: Environmental > Terrestrial > Soil > Palsa > Peat permafrost | place: Sweden: Abisko...
TTCTTCGCGACCACCAGCTCCGCCAGCAGTTCCGTAACGCTTTCTCCGATCATGTGAACGCCCAGCAACTCCCCAAATTCCGCATCGAAAATCAGCTTCACAAACCCTTCCGGCTCACCCGCCGCCAGCGCCCGGCCGCTGGCGCTGAAGGGAAATTTTCCAATCTTCAGCTTCCGATTCAGTTCCCGGGCCTTCTTCTCCGTCAGCCCCATGCTCGCCACCTGCGGATGCGTGTATGTGCATCCGGGTATGGACTTATAGTCAATGCTGTGTTTCTCCTGCCCGGCGATCCGCTCGACGCAAAGGACGGCCTCATGGTGGGCCACATGCGCCAGATCGGGATGCCGATATCCCTCCATTCCCGCCGGCCAGTCGATGCTCAGGCAATCTCCCACCCCCCAGACATTTTCGATATTCGTTTTATACTCCGGGTTCACCCGAACGCGCCCCTTCACCAGCTCCAGGCCCACTCCTGGCGCGGCCAGACCCTCGGTATTCCCCGTCACACCGATGGCCACCAGTACCACATCCGCTTCCACCACTCCGGCTTTGGCCCCGGAAAGCGTCAGCTTGACCCCGGTAGGCGTGATCTCCACCTTCTCCGTTTTCGTCTTCACGCGCACATCGATTTCGCGCTTGGCGAACACCCGCTCCAGCAGGATCGAAACATCCTCATCCTCGATCGGCAGCAGATGGTCCATCATCTCAACGATCACAACCTCCGTTCCAATCGCATTATAAAAATCCGCGAACTCGCATCCGATCGCGCCCGCGCCGATGATCGCCAATTTCTTCGGCTGCGTCGGCAAATTCATCGCCTCACGCGATGCAATGATCTTCTTCCCATCAAACGCCACCCCCGGAAGCGGCGTCGCCCGCGACCCCGTCGCGATGATGATGTGCTGGGCGGTGATTTCCTTCGTTCCCTCCGGCGACGTGATCTTCACTTTATGCGGGCCCAGCAACTGTCCGACGCCCGATTCTTTCTTCACCTCGGATTTCCGAAACAAATGCTCGATTCCCTTGCTCAATTTGTCCGCGATGGCCCGGCTCCGCGCGATGAGCTTCGAATAATCCACCGAAAGTTCTTTGTACGAAACCCCATGCTCCGCCGAATGCAGCCGCAGCTTGCGAATAAACGCTCCATCATCCAGCAGCGCCTTGGTTGGAATGCACCCCCAGTTCAGGCACGTTCCGCCGAGGGCTTCCTTCTCGATGCACAAGACGCGCTTCTTGAGCTGTCCTGCCCGAATCGCCGCCGCATAACCCGCCGGTCCGCCGCCGATCACGATGATGTCATATTGATAATTCACCGGCTTGGCTGCCGCAGGCGCGGGTACCGCGGCCGGCTTGGCGCTCGGCGCGGTCGCCGCAGGCGTCACCGTCGCCACCGGCGTCTTTTCCGAATACTTCTTCTTCACCTCGTCCGGCTTTTCACTTCCCGTCGCGATCACTCCAATCGCCTGCCCCACCTTCACCTTCTGCCCCTCAGCCACCAAAATGACAGCCAGCGTCCCGGCATCGAACGCCTCCATCGGCATCGTCGCCTTGTCCGTCTCGATATCCGCGATTTCCTCCCCGCTCTTGATCGCATCCCCCTCCTTCTTATGCCATTTGACGACCGTCCCCTCGCTCATCGTATCCGACAACTGCGGCATCGTGATTTCAGCGGCCATTCCACGAATCTCCTTCAGACCGCACGATCATAGGAGAAGGCCCACCGCTTGTCATCAGTTTGGACTCCGCACCCGGCCATACCTTTCACGTCGCCCTAATCCCGTTCAACCTCCGACCCGCCTGACACTTGCGCCCAATTAATTTGCAAGCGCCAAACCCTTCCGATATGTTGCCGGAGCGCCGATTTATCGGGGGGAATTTCGGTGAATTGGGCCGTCTCAGGTTGGTCGTCATAGTCGATTTCGGAAGGGAAGCGCAGTGCGGAGACTGTCTCTATTTATCGGGCTGGCGGCGGTTTTTCTCTTCTCAGGCGCGGGATTCGGTCAGGTCACCGATACCGCCCGCGATCTCCAGCTTCAGCAGCGCCTCCAGGAGCTGCAGGGATTCGAACTGGACACCCGTCTCCTGGCCGATACCGCGATCCCCCCGGACCAACGCGCCCTCATCGACTACGGCGGGTATTTCTCTCCGCAATACTATTCCATCGACGACACCAACAACGACAACCACGGCCTCCGTGAATACCAGCTCGTCGGCTACATCCGGGCCAATTTCGACGGCGCAAACGAGATTTTTGTCCGCGCCAGCGTCGCCTACGACGACTACAACGCCGGCGACAGCTTCGACGGCTTCGGCAGTCGGCTGATCGACCCCGACGTGGACCGCGCCTATTACCGGTTCGATCTGCAACGCTACGAAGCCGCGTATGACGGCAAGCTGATCGATTACGACGTCAATTTCGAGGGCGGCCGAGACCTTGTTTACTGGGGCAATGGCTTGGCCATGGGCGCGGTGATTGATGGCGTCACGCCAAAATTCTCCTGGGGACCACTGACCCTGTCCACCGTCGCCGGCGATACCCCGCTTCGCACCGTCGATATTCAGCCCGACCGCCCCGCGTTTGATTTCAACACCAATCGCGGATTCTTCGGCGGAATGCTCACCCTCACCGTCGGATCGCAGCATCCCTATGTCTACGGGATCGTGCAACGCGATTGGAATTCCCAAAATGTCTCCACCTCCGGTGGCATCACCACCCGTTACGCCTACAACAGCGACTACATCGGCGCAGGCTCGACCGGCTCCATCACAGATCACGTTCAATATGGCATCGAAGGCGTATTTGAATGTGGGAATACCCTGTCCGACAGCTCCGCCCTTCAAACCATTGTCACCCCCTTCGGTAGCCTTGAGCAGATTGAGCCAGTGCCGCAGACCCGCAACAACATCGACGCGTACGCGGCCGATCTGAAAATCGATTATGTTCCCCAGGATGTCCATAACAGCCGCATCAGCCTTGAGGGAATCGTCGCCTCCGGCGACCCTGACCGTGTCCTTACTAACACGACTGCCGGTGGTAACGCACCCAACACGCCGGACAATGCGTTCAACGGTTTCGGCCTCGTCTCGACCGGACTCGCCTTCGGCGCGCCGGTTTCCAATCTGGCGATCTTCCGCGCCGGGGCTTCCTGTTTTCCGTGGGCCCTTCACGACGGCTTGCGCCGGCTACAGGTCGGCATGGATGTCTACTGGTTCAACAAATGCCAGGCCCGCGCCCCGATCGACGAGACGACCAATTCGGCCACATACCTCGGCTGGGAGCCCGATCTCTACGTCAACTGGGAAGTCGTCAGCGACATCACTCTTACCCTTCGATATGGTATCTTTAACCCAAATCTCAAGGCTTTTGGTAACGACAAAGCCCGCCAGTTCCTGTATACTGGGGCGGTCATTGCGTTCTGACCAGTCCATCGCCGAATTCCGGGTCGCTCCAGGCCGCCGCCTGGCGGGGGTGCTCCTGTTGCCGGTCTTCTGTGCCTTCATCGCGCTGGCGCAAGGTTGTCAATACGCTTCGGTACGCAGTTCCGTTACCAGTAAATTTTCCGGCAACGACACCGATGCCCAACTCGGATTCTGGCATGAACTCGCCGAGCGTCAGGTCACCAGCAACGATGATGCCTTCCATGGTCTACTCCTTTACACCGACAACCATGACAACGCCAAAAGCTACGCTGAGCGCGTCGCCGCCCTGAAATCCCGCGGCCTCGTGCCCGAATCCTTCTCCGAACCCGCCAGCGCCGCCGTCACGCGCGGAACGCTCGCCGTCGCCATCGTCAAACTCGTCGGAATCAACGGCGGATGGGTCATGCATGTTTTCGGTCCCACGCCGCGCTACGCCGTCAAGGAACTTGCCTATGACGGCATCTTCCCGCCCAGCAGTCCTCAGCAAACTTTCAGCGGCGCGGAATTCGTCGGAATCATCGGTAAGATCGACGACTATCAGCAACCCGTCGCGGCCGATTTTGCCGGACAGTGAAAGGAATGGTCCCCATGCGATCCTTCAACTCCGTCACGAAACTCGCTTTGGGCCTGATCTGCACTCCCTGTTTGATGGCCGCGCCCCTCTGGTCTGCCGTCACCACCCGGCCGTCCGCCCTGGCTTCCTCCCAGCCCGTCTCGACGATTTCCATGCACATTTACGTCGTCGCCGTCCATGGCCTCGTGCAAGTGCGACAAGCGGACGATCAGCCCTGGTTTGTCGCAACGACCAACATGGTTCTTTCCGAAGGCGCTGAACTCCGCACCGGGCCTCACAGCTCCGTGACGTGCTTCATCCCTCCGGACCAAACCTTCACACTGGACCGCCTCGGCACGGTTCGCGTCGCCGAAGCCTTCCGCAACGGAAACAAGGTCAAAACCGATCTGCTCATGAAGTACGGCCGTACCCACTACGATATCCAAAGCGCCGGCCTCGAACACGAGGCCAGCATCACCACCCCGAGCAGCACGCTTGCCGTCCGCGGCACGACCGTTTCGCTGTTCGATCAGCCGCCATTTGTTCCGATGGCAACCAGCTTCACGGGCCGCGCCCGCTTCACTTACAACCACAACACCGTCAGTGTGGGCACGAAACACGGAACATTCGCCCAGGCTCTGGCCGGCACCGATGGCTCCGCCCAGACCGGCGTGAGTGACACCGTCGTCGATCCCCGTTACGCGGCATCGTTGACCGCCACCGACTCCGCTCTGTTCGCGACCGAAGTTTCCCGCGGTGCTGTTATTTCCTACAATCCAGTCGCGGGCATCCCCGTTGTCTCTGGCGGCAGACCATCTTACGACTCCGAACTACCGCAAAGTCTTCCCGGAACTCTCGACTTCGTTCTCCGATGGACCGGAGATGCGGATCTCAACCTCGAAGTCAGCGGAGATCTCGGTAACCCGCTCGTCGTCTTCCAATCACAATTCGCATCATCGGAATTCCTGTACCCCGGCTACGGTTACCAAAACTCCCCCAGCGGCGGGCACATCCCCTACGATGACGTCGGCGGACCCACCGGCGGTGAGGAAATCGCTTATTGGCTTGGTCCCCACCCCTCGGGACTCTACGGTCTCGGCGCACTATTCATCGCCGGAGTGCCAACATCGTTTACGTTTAATGTTTTCGAGTACGGGAAGCCCGTGAATATGTTCTATTTCAACTCCGACTTCAACTTCGTCAAGGGCACCCAGATGACCAGCACCATTGGCCCCGGCGGATTCGGCAGCGCCATCGCGGCTATCCCGGACGAACCCTACTTCGATGGAATCGTTCCCACCGATCCCAATCCCAATCCTGGAATCAACCCATCCAGTTTTGCTCCCGCCCTTCGCGCCATTTCCATGGGCAAGATCGTGCCTTCGCAAGATGCCGCAAGCGAAGCGCGCGCCGCGCGACCGGTTAAGTAGACCATTTCCCTCACTCCCACACGATGCTTTTCGACGGATTTCGTCGCATTAGTATCCTATCATTGTCGTTTTTGGAGAAGCAAAATTCCTTAAAAAATCACCGGAATAGTGTTGACCCTCTCTCACCATCGCTTAGATTAACTCTCGCGTAATAGGGTATTTGGAGTTGCTCCTGGAAGGGGAGAGCGAAATGTCGACGGCACGCAATACATTGTCGGTAATTGCCGTTTCTTGCTTTGCAATAGCGCCAGCGGTTCAGGCGGCGTTGGAGAAGGATGCCGGCAAGGTTAGCACCAGCATCGGGCTGAAAAACACAGCCGCCAACCAATGGGCGCTCTTAACCGACCCCGTCATGGCGCCCGACGATGGCACGCCAATCGACCCATCGTTCTATCCCCTCAACGGTGAACTCGACAATGCCTACGATCCCACTCAATACTCCCTGAATACGGATCCCCTCGGCAATTACGCCTTGGGCTACAGTGTCCAGGGATTGGGTTACTATGAGGTCACCAGCTTCAGGGTGCTTTTTTACGGCAAAACTGAAGGCGATGACTACTCAATGGGCTATCCCTATGTCCAGGTCTCCGAGGATCCTGCCAATCCGGGCGACAGCCTGGCCCAACCAGAACCCGATTCCAGCGGCGATATGCCCGACCTCGACGATCCTTTCGGCGAAGTCGATGACATCATGTTCAACCTGATCCCCAGCGACAAAAATCTTGCGACCTCCGTCACCGACGATCAGGACTTCTTTCAGCTTAATCTAACGCAGTTGAATCCCACCCCTGATATAATCCCAGACCTCTACAAGGTATTCGGAGGCCCAGGCAGCTTTTTGACGATTCAAGATCCGGGCGGCACCACCATGACCACGGATTTCAGCGCGACGGGTGCGTTCGATGGCGGACCGACCATCGTCCCGTCCGAGGTTCCCGAACCCGGCAGCGCCTCTTTGCTGGCCATTGCCGCCGTCGGGATTCTGGATCGCCGCCGGCGGCGGCGCTGATCTCGCTGCGGATATTTACATCCCTCCCATATCCTGCGAAGCTACTTTCTTCGCCGCCTGACCCATTATGACCCGTCTCGAACGCCGGGTGTTCCTTCGCAGCCTTGCCATTGGCGCTCTCCTTACGCTCATGGTTTGGGGCGTCAGCGCCCTGGGTTGGCTCGATTCCCTCGAATACTGGCTCTATGACCAGCGCGTCATTTACTGTCAATTCGACCAGGCCGCCCCGACATCCCGCTTCGTTCATCTCGATATTGACGATGCATCCGTTTCTCCTACCGCCCTGGGCCGCTGGCCGTGGCCGCGGGGAGAACTCGCGCGCATCCTCGACGAAGTCCAACTTGCACACCCCACCGCCGTGGGACTGGACATTCTTCTGTCCGAGCCGCAGCCCGATCTGCTCATCCGCGGAACGGGTGGAGAATTGATCGTTCAAAAAGATGATGATGAGCTGGCCGATTCTCTCCGCCGCTGTAAAAACGCCGTCCTCGCCGCGTCGTTTCAACTGGAATCCAGCCGGCCTGAATCCGACGGTCCGCCACAAGCGCTTGGCTGGCTTTTGGCCGATCTCGAAATGACTCAGGAAGACTTCACCCGTCGCCTCCAGCAGACCGGCGACACGCGCATCTCCGGAAGAACGCTCGACGACTTGTTCCTGCGGTTGTGCACCCGCGCGATGAAAACCAGAATCGACCTCGAATTGAACAAGGGTCCTGCCACAAGGGAGCAACTCGCCGAGCGTCTGTTGCCGCACACCGATCCGATGGATCAGGGTCTGCCCCTCAACGAGCTTCTGGCCGAGCAACTTGCCATCGCCGACGCCGAAAGGTCGGTATATCGCTTCGGCGCTCCGCCCCAGACCCTGGCTCTTCCCCCCGCGATCGGCACGCTCAACGTCGTTCCGCTTGCCAAATTCAGCAGCGTCGCCGCCGACTGCGCGTTCGCCAATTACGATATCTTCGACAACGCGACCGTGCGCTCCATTCCCCTCTATGTGGAATACAACCATCGCCTCTTTCCGCAAATGGGCCTTGCCACCGCCTGCATCATGCTCGGCGCCGATCCCGCCGCCGTCCGCTTTGACGGCTCCAACGTCGTCATCCCCGCTCCGGGTCGGGCGATAACGATTCCGACTTACATCTATCATTCCAAACTTCTCGGCCGCGATGTCCCCCTGATCGCCGCCGTCCCATGGTTCGGCGATCGTGACTGGGAGACCATGTATGACTGGCCCGCCCATCGCGCCACTACCGCCCATATTTCCATCGCCAGCATTTGGGACATCTGCACCAACCTCAAGAAAATCGCGGGCAACGCCCACACGATCGATATTGCGATTTCCAACATTCTGAACAATGAACGCCCCGACCAACTCGCCGTTGATCCGGACCTGGCCGGCAAATACGCCGCCGCCCTCCCCGATCCGCAAGATACCGCCGCGCGCGAAAAGATGGCCGCCATCACGCTGGAAGATTTGAATGGCGCGGGCTGGCAAGACTGGTTTGCCCAGCATCCCGACAAGGATTTAACCCCCGAAGATCGCCTGCAAAAGATCAACTTGAATGACGCCGTAACGGCCCTCACCGTCACGGTCGCCAAGAATCACGACCTTCGAGACAAAGTCGACTCCAAGCGACAGTGGCTCGCATCGCAACTCGGCGGCAAGGGAATTCTCATCGGTTACACCGCCACGGGCTTCCAGGACCAGGTCAGCACCAGCCTCCACCTCCATTGCCCGGGCGTTGTCGTTCACGGCGTCATCGTCAACGCCGTTCTCACCGGCAACTGGTGGCGAATGCTCCCGCCATGGATCACCATGCTGATCACCGTCCTTTTGGGAATATCCGCCGCCGCGATTCAGGGCCGGTTCCAACCGCTGCGGGCCGGTTTGTTTATTCTCGCGCTCCTCATCGGATACGCGCTGTTCAACGGCTTCATTCTCTTCGATTGGCAAAAATGGATCGTTGGACTCGCGGCCCCTTCCATCGCGATGATCGTTGTCTGGGGCGGATGCACGCTGGATCGCTTGATCGTCGAGGGAATCGAGCGCAACCGAATCGCCCTGGAAAACGCCGTCATCAGCAAGGAAATGGATCTCGCCCGGCAGGTTCAGGTCGCCCTCATTCCCACCCGTGCCCCCAAAATCGTCGGCATCGAATCCGACGGGTGGGCCCTCACCGCCAGCGTCACCGGCGGCGACTGCTACGATCTCTGGCAATTGAAAGACGGCCGACTCGCCATCCTTCTCGCCGATGCTTCCGGTCACGGTCTGGCGCCCGCCATGATCGTGTCGCAGGTCCGCACCCTGGCGCGCACTCTGTGCGATTTCGAGACCCATCCCCACGGATTGCTCGCCCGGATCAACAGCCGCCTTACCGACGATCTCGAAACCACCCGCTTTGTCACGGCGTTTCTGGGATTCCTCAGCCCCGATGGAACGCTGGATTGGGCCAGCGCGGGCCACGGCCCCATGTTCTGGGCGCCCTCATGCGTCAGCGAAATGCTCACCCTGGAGTCCACCGGATTCCCCCTGGGCATCATGCCCGATTGCTTCCTCGAAGACCCCCAGCCGCCCCTGAAACTCGGCGAGCGAGGCTCACTGATCGTCTTCAGCGATGGAATCTTCGAAGCCCACGCCCCGGACGGAGATATGTTCGGCATCGACCGCGTTAAGGAAATTCTGCAAAAAACCAACGGCCAACCGTGCGCGCCGATCGTCAGCGCCCTCCGAACGGCCGTGCAGCAATGGCAAAAAAAGCTCGAGCCTGAAGACGATCAAACCATTGTCGTCGTCCGCCGCGTCCAGACCGCATAACCCGCCGCGCCTCGCATTTGTCCAAACCGCAAACCTCGGTATCCTACGCAAATCGGAAATCCCGACTCGGAGAATCCGGGAGGTATGGCTTGAATGAAAAAGTGCGTTTAGCCGTAGTCGGCTGCGGCGGTATGGGTGGGGAGCAAATAAAGTCGATTGGCCAAGTCTCCCAGGCTGAAGTCGCCGCCCTGGTGGACATTCGTCCTTCGGCTTATCAGCAGAAGCATAAGGATCTGCTGAACAATGACCCGTCTGTTCGCACCTACGACTCGCTGGATGCCATGCTGAAGAATCCTCCCGCGGGATTGCGCGGGGTGGTGATCGTCACGCCGCACAACCTGCATTTTGAGCAGTCCGTCAAATGCCTGGAGCATGGGTACGATGTGCTGGTCGAAAAACCCATGGTCACGAATTCGGCGCATGCCCATGAACTCAAGAAGACAATTGAACGCACCGGCCGCCATTTTCAGATTGCGTTCCAGTCGCCGTTCTCACAGGAATTCGCTTATATCCGCCAGCAGATTCAGGCTGGCGCCCTGGGTGAACTCCAGACGATCACCGCGCATTCATGCCAGAGTTGGAAGAAAGGCAGCGCTGGTACGTGGCGTCAGGATCCGAACCAATCGGGCGGGGGGCAGATGTACGATACCGGGGCGCATCTGTTCAACTCCATCGCCTGGCTGATCGATCGCCCGGTGTTGGAGGTCTTCTGCATCGCCGACAACAAGGGCGCGGAAGTCGACATCAACGCGGCGATGACGATCCGCTGGGAAGGAAACGTGCTGGGCAGCGTCACCATTTCCGGCAATACCCCCGGCTGGCAGGAAGGCATCTGGATCAGCGGAGACAAGGGCCGCATCGCCACCGGAATTCATGGCGGTCGGATCGAGCAATGGAATGAGAAGGGGATCGTGAAGTACCCGCAAGTGACCCAGGCCCACTACAGCCCCGTGGGAAATTTCGTGGACTGCCTGCTGGGCAACGCCGAACCTCGCTGCCCGGTGCGCTATGGAATTCTGCACAGTTGGTTGATGGACGCACTTTATGCCAGCGCGAAAGAAGGAAAGCCCGTGAAGCTGACGCCGCCGCCATTGTAACGCGAAACCATCCCGCACAACGCTTGTCCAAACTCCAACCGTCGGTATGTTACCGTCCATGGTAGCCAACCCGTTTCTAGGCGTCGTCTTTCACTGGCTCGGTGGTCTGGCGTCCGGCAGCTTTTATGTGCCGTACAAGGCCGTGAAGAAGTGGGCGTGGGAGATATACTGGCTGGTGGGAGGTTTCTTCAGTTGGATCATCGCGCCCTGGATCCTGGCGCTGGTGATGGTGCCGCATTTGGCGCAGGTGCTTCATGAAACGCCGATGCGGGTGCTGTTCTGGGCCTATTTCTGGGGGGCAATGTGGGGTGGCGGCGGATTGACGTTCGGATTGACAATGCGCTATCTCGGCATGTCGCTGGGTATGGCCGTGGCCCTCGGGTTCTGCGCGGCGTTCGGCACTCTGATGCCGCCGATCTTTGACGGAACGCTCGTCAGCAAGCTGCACGAGCATTCCGGGTTCATCATCATGGTCGGCGTCGTCGTTTGCCTGCTCGGTATCGCTATCGCCGGCATCGCCGGCATGAGCAAAGAGAAGGAGATGCCCGACGAGGAAAAGAAGAAAGCGGTAAAGGAATTCAACTTCGGCAAGGGTATTCTCGTCGCTACGTTTTCTGGAATCATGAGCGCCAGCTTCGCGTATGGTTTGAACGCCGCTGAACCAATTGCCGTCAACGCCGCAAGGTACGGGACCAGCCAGATCTGGACCGGCCTGCCCAAGTTGGTGATCGTGCTGCTGGGCGGCTTCACGACGAATTTCATTTGGTGCGTGCTGCTCAACCTGAAAAACAAGACCGGATACCAATACCTGGACGGCAAGATGCGGCCGCCGGTTCCCAGCCGCGAAGACGAGCCCATTATTGAGACGGCAACGGATGCGCCCGCCGAAGAAATGGCGATTCATTCGCCGAAATCCGCCTCCGTCGTACTGGACTGCGATAGGACGACGGATCGTGCCCCAATGCTAAACAATTATTTCTTCAGCGCTCTGGCCGGCGTGACATGGTACATGCAGTTTTTCTTCTACACGATGGGCGAGACTCAGATGGGACAGTACAAGTTCAGCAGTTGGACCCTGCACATGGCCAGCATCATCATCTTCAGCTCGCTGTGGGGAATCGCGCTGAAAGAATGGAAGGGAACGAGCATTCGGACCAAATCGCTGTTGACGTTCGGATTGGCCGTCCTCATCGGCTCGACCGTGATCGTCGGCTATGGGAACTATCTGGCGACATTAAAATAAGTCCACGCGCTACTTGCGCCCGGCCGTCAATCCGGGCCAATCGTCGGTGCGGAACGGAACCGCGGGCAATCCCGCACCGTTGTAGAGTGTCGCAACAGGGTTCGCCTGCCATGCGTATCGCGCCGCCAGCGGCTCGGGCACATCTGCCGAACTTACCACGACCTTGTTCTGTTCGATCCTGGCGTTGGCCCAGTGCCACTGGTGATCTGCACCCGCGACAGCAAACTCACCGAGCCTTTCACCTCGCGATTTGAGACCGCCGTCCGTGTGGTCAAAGCTAAGGCGGATTAATGAGCCTTCGCGATCCATCGCTCTATACACCGGACCGGAATAAAGGACATTTCTAACGTATTCATTGGCCAGCGCCACCAGTGCCAGACGTTCGCCAACCGTTTTTTTGTCCTTGGGGTGGATGTTATCCGGATCGCCGACGTCGATCGCCACCGCCAGGCCGCTATTGTGAACATTGCGGGCAGTCATGGCCTGCGCCTCGCGCAGTTCGGCCCACTCATCGTCACCCGGTTTGTCCTTGTGCGCCTCAAAGGCCGCAAGACTCACGATATAGAATGGAAAATCTCCTTGTCCGAATACACGCCGCCAATCGCCGATCATCGTCGGTAATAGTGTTCGATATTGGTAAGCCCTTTCCGCGTTGGCCTCGCCCTGGTACCAAATCGCGCCGCGGATCGCCATCGGAACTTCGGGATCGAGCATCCCGTTGAAAAGCACTGTAGGCATGTTCGGATACTGATCGTAACTGGATGGACCGGGATTTTCCGCTCCGATTTTGACGCCCACCCGGGCTTTCCAACCTTCGGCGATCGGAATGCGGGTTCCGTCGCTGAGTTGAACGAACATCACTTCAGCAGGCCCTTCAAAACCCCGCTTCTCGCCCCGGCCTATCACGCGAATCGCGATGACATTCCTTCCACTTTTGAGGAGTTGCGACCGCAGCACATAATTGCGCGGCGCAGGCCCCCACCCGCCGCTGCCGACAGCTTCACCGTTAACCCACGTCTGGTCGATTTGATAGATCGGCCCGAGCGACAAGTTTCCCTCTCCAGCGGGCGGCGATTCGGCCAGATCGAACGACTTGCGGAACCAAACCACGCCGTCCTGGGCAGACATTCCCAAGCCGGTGAAACCGTTCGGTAATGCCACCGATGTCCAATCGGTGTCATCGAGTTCCGGACTCTGCCAAGCCGCGCCGGCGCGTTCACCGGGATCATTCCGCGCCATCCAGAGGTCGAGATAGTCGACATAGGGCGGCGATCCCTCCTTGCGGAGTGAATCCACAATCTCAAGTCCGTGCGCGAAATCCTTCAGGGGCGTAAGAGATTCAGCGCTCGTCCAGGTCTCGGCGGAAGTCCCACCCCAGCTGATCTCGACCAGCCCGATAGGGACACCGAGTTCACGCCGCAGCGCGTGTCCAAAATTATACCCGACCGCCGAGAAGCCCCCCCAACCGTTCATGACCACGTTCTTCGGCGAGCAAACGAGCCACTGGCCGCCATCTGTTTCGCGAGGCAAATACGCCACCTGACGCGGCTCAAAATAAAGACGGAGGCCGGGATCGTTTGCCTGCGCGATCTCGCTGGCGGCGTTTTTCTCCATCGTGATCCCGAATTCCATGTTCGATTGTCCCGCACAGACCCAGACGTCGCCGACCATGACATCCGTCAACTCCATGTGGGCCGGTCCGTCGATTGCCACGGAATAGGGTCCGCCGACCGTCGGCGGCGTCAGGCGAACGGTCCATTTTCCGTCCAGACCCGCGATTCCCTGCGCCCGCTGGCCGCCGACGGAGACAGTGACCTCGCTGCCGGGCCTCGTCCAACCCCAGAACGTGTTGGGCTTATCCCGCTGCAGCACCATGTGACTGCCGAACGCGGGGCTTAAATAGGGTTTGTCGGAAGCTTCGAGCGGTACCGGGCAAATCCATATCGCCAATAGAAGCAATCGAAAGGTTTTCATCCAGCATACCCTCAGGAACAAGGTGAATTGGGCCCTTCACTGTAGTTTCCCGGCATTATTTTTCAATTGTGCCGAATTACGGATGATGGATTTTTTCCGCGAGGGGAATCCTGACGAGAAGTTTTTGGAAATCCGACCTTGCGCGCAGGGATGGGGGAAAAGCCGGCTCCTTCTCGATCAACTGAATTTCATCCGGCCCTGATTTCCCGCTGAGCCACTGTTCCCGTGCCTGCCCGAGAATCGCCACAGCAACGTCCTGGTCCTCGGATTCCCGCGCGACATCGGTTCGAGACATCTCGGCGTAGATGCAGGCGACATCGTGCAGGATGAGATAATCATTGACGCCGTAAAGCATCGCTCGGGCGGCTTCCTCCGTCGCTTCGTCATAGGACTTCTGGCACGCTTCAACGTAACCAAGCCCGGCATGGGCTTCGGCATTGGTCAAATCCGAGCGCACGGCTACGTCAAAATCAGCTCGGGACCGTTCGAAGCTTCCGAGCTTTTGGTAGGCCCATCCGCGATCGATTCGAATTTGCGCATCCAGCGGGTCTAATTGAATCGCACTGGAATACGCGGCGATGGCATCGTCTATTTGCCCGAGGTTCTCGAGCACGGAACCCAGGTCGGCGTAAATCTGGGCCGATGGACCGCCAAGTTCGACCGCCTTCTCAAGGTCTTCGGATGCCAGTTTCAGCGTCGCGTGATCCGCTTCATTGGGAAGCTGCGCGGCGACGTGGCGTAACATTCGTCCGCGTTGTCCGAGCCCTTCCGCACTCGCCGGATCGAAACTCGAATCCATGGCGTACTTCATCATGTCGCTCAGGTCTTGCAAGCCGGACGCCTGATTACCCTGCGACAGATGCACCCTCGCCCGCAGGAAATATGCCGGATAGAAATCTCTCTTTTGCCGTATCACCGAATCCAGATCGCTCAATGCGCCGACATAGTCATTTGACTCGAGATATATCTGCGCGCGGTAGTAGGCGGCCTCGATCAGCATTCGCTTTTCCGGCGGCTGCAACGCCGCCGCGAAGTCGGCAAGAGCCGCGGCTCGGTTTTCTTGCAGCGAATAGACGACGCCGCGATTCAGTCGTGCCGGTCGGAAGTCGGGATCGATCGCAATCGCATGATTGAGATCGTCTATCGCCTCGTCAAATCGGTGCATCAGACCCAGCGCCATTCCGCGAGCGCTGTATCCCCACGGAGCATCGGGGCGTAGGGCGATGCAGGCGCCCAGAGCCTCTACGGCCTCGGGGCAGTTGCCGATGCTCAGGTAGCATCGGCCCAGTTGAAAATGAGACCAATAGTCCTTTGGATCAATCTGCAACGCCTTTCGATAGGCGTCGATGGCTTGGTTGAGATCGCCGATTTGATCGGGCGATAGGGCCTGGTTGGCGGTGGATGGTTGCCGGGCGGTCGCGGATCGCCGCCGCAATTCCTCACCGAGCAGGAAATAATCGAAGGCGGTCAATGGAGTCAGGGGATCGTTCTCTCTCTGGAGCATTTCACCGACTCGACTCATGTTTTTTTGAAGTTCAAATTCCGTGCGTCGCAGCCGGTAGTAGCTGCGCGTCGGTGTGGAAATCAACCTCGCCGCTCGATCCAGCAGCGCCGCGGCATCCTGCGTTGACCCTTGCGGCGCTTGCATTTCACCCTGAACCAGCAGCAGCAGCAATTCGTACATCTCGCTGCGCAATCGTCCGCTCTGCTGCTGCAGGGGCAATCGTTGCAAACCAAATCCCCAGTCCGATGTCGCCGCCAGGGCATCGCCCGCGGCAACGCGCCCTTTGTCCGGATCGTAATACGGGGCATGCTCGGTGATCGGATCGGTGCTGGCGGCGTAAAATCTGGCTTCGTCAACCAGCCCATCAAATTTTTCAATCTGCGCTCGCGTCAGCTCCTGTTCCCGAAGTTCCGCCGCCTCTTGCAGCG
>Ga0302325_10016839_pt1 | contig 15469 bp, 17 predicted proteins | sample Palsa_T0_2_FD_201948 | JGI IMG/M metagenome (GOLD analysis project Ga0302325, IMG submission 201948) | Peat permafrost microbial communities from Stordalen Mire near Abisko, Sweden - Palsa_T0_2 | ecosystem: Environmental > Terrestrial > Soil > Palsa > Peat permafrost | place: Sweden: Abisko...
TTTATATCCCGCAGGGTACACATACTTCTTCTCTCCCTCCAGCCATCCTCCATCCATCCACTCATCGAAATCCAATGGTCCAACATCAATCCGTATCTGATCAACCTTGCAACCATACGGAGAGAACGGATTTTGACTTCTTTCAACCAGAATGCTCCGACGAGCAGGGCCAAAGCCAATGTGACGCAGAAGTTGTTTTTGAGGGAATGTGCCTCGCTGCACTTTCCCGTGGGCCAACGTATCCTCACTTGAGGCTGGTTCAGCCTCGAGATGTCAGTTCTCTTCTTTGCTGTTAATATATTTTTGTTGTCACGAAAAAAGGGAAAATTGTTTTCGCAACTTTCTGCAACCCAATGTAGTGTCGAGAGTTGACTCGACGAGTGCCAATGCTGTGTTTTCATAGTTCCCGTAAAGTCTTGAATGTCATGGTGTCCAGCCTGGTGGCTTCAGTCACCATGAGCTCATCCCCCTTTTTTCCCTAGAAGCCTCACAGAGTTTCAGCTCTCTCACCAGCATCGACGCACATATATACGCTTCTCCAGACACTTCACGGCACCATGACTCAAATACGCGTGAATGTCATCCCCAAAGCACTTGTTCATTTGGTCAGAAGCGTTGCATGCTATCAAGTCCAGATGTACTGGGTCTACAGCCATGAATCTTCCCGCTCGGGGAGAGAATTCCCGTGGATTCTGAAATAGGCAACGGCTTGCCTATATATATATATATTTGCATGTCTGACCAGCAATCGTAACCTTCTATTACTTGATCATCTACCAAGAACTTACAGTGCTCCGTCTGCAAATTCAATATCTTTCGAGGTATGTCAAATTCAGTAGGACACCTAGGTCAGAGCACTCTTCCTGCACCATCTTACACTCGACGCCAACATAACCCCCACTTGGGGCTGGAACAGCTTCGGAACATGACTCCTCTGTTGTCAAGTTCTGATTTGCTGTCAAAATTTCCAGTCCCCAATGACATATCTTGGGTGCTTAACCAAACGAGCTTCATACATCGTCGAACCCTTGAGATGTCGTAGCGCGATTAACAAGCCTCGAATTTCATTCTTTCATAATCAGTCTTTGGAGAATTTGGTTCTGGTGGCGATCGATCACATGTCCGGATGCCATCCAATTTTTTCCGGCTGCTTGCTGCTAGCAGATTCCGGCCATGAATATAGAGAGCTTGAAATTTGTGGTTTCCCCTCAGCACCCGCTCTTCAGTATGGAAGACACGCTGAGCTTATCACTTGATCAGCCATCAAGCTCTAAGTGTGTAGTATCACTGAATCATGTCGTACCGGCTCAACTTGGCAAGAGCTACCAGCAAAGCTACCAAGCCATGACCCTAACCCAGTCCACGAACGGTGATGACTCCCCTATTTATATATGTTCATATCTCCAACCTCATCATACAACCTTGCGTCAAGCTCCGAACAGTTCTCTGAACGAACGCACCGCTGGCTGATATGATCAACATGAAGAAAATCTCCTACTATGGTGACGAACGAGGACTTGCACTTACCGCGAACACCTCCTCGAGCTTGCCTCAGCCTCAGCCTCGAAAGGCCATTTCATTCTTGTTGTCAATTGCTCACCGCTGTCACGATCGCCAAAACCACACAAAGAAACGGTATCTCTCAAGTCTCAACTTCTATGAGCGTGGTGCAGTTCTCAAACATAGAGCTGTCATTCCTTCAAGACCCAAGTTATTTTGCAGAAAACATCTAAAGGGGTTACGAACTTCATCCCTGTACTATCCTCCCATGAATTTGCGTGCGTAACTTTCGGCGTGGTTTCAATGATAAGTGTCTGATTATATAGGTCGGAGCCTCAAGCTCAAGTAATGCAGATATCGAGCCACAGGGGGCGATACTTGTTCTCTAGCTCAGCTCAACTTAGCAGGAGCTACCTTACCAGCAAAGCCACTTCGCCATGAAGATTCCAATCATGGACGGCTCCAGCTAAGTATATAACCACGTCTCGAACCATCGATCATGATCACACCACATCCGAAATGAAGTTCAACCGCACGGGGTTGAGGTTACTGTTCAGTATTCAAGCGGGGAGACACTTCTCTAAGGGAAACTGAGCATATCGTTGTCGTGCTTATACTCCAAAAGCGCGATACACGGGCTCGGTATCGAGGTTCACCTTGTATGTATTTTTTGTTGTCGAGTTTTTTTTGTTGTCGTCAATAAGCCCAGACCGTGTTCCTTGTCTTGCCAGCAATGAGAATCCAAACTTAACGAGGGACAATGAAGCTAGCCGCCTGAGCGGAGGACTGCTCAAAGGAACTGCACAAGACGAAGACTGCTCCACAAGAAGACCGCCCAAGAGGAAGGTCTCACAAACCCACCTCGAAGCCTCCTGGTTCAATTCTTGCGCCGTTGGCAAAACGCCGAAGTCCTCCTTACCCCTTATATAGAACACCCTCGCCCACGCTCACCGCTTTTACCCCGAAGTTGCAAGATCCAGTTCACAACTGACTCGAGTCTCACCACCTTCTTTTCCACAGTCTAAAACCACGACCTGCAACAGGTCTTTCCTCCTCATTTTCACACCCTACCTTACCCACCACCCACCATAGGCTTAGCAACGAGTTCACACTATCCACTTATGACCCACCTATCTCTCCAAACAATCTAACCGAACTTTACCTCTCCGTGATAAACTACCTACATACCACATATCACACCTCAGACCACATCCCTCTCACCTACATTTCCCTCTCTGAAGATATCCAGCTCTGTCAATAACAATTGCATTCCATGATTAATCTCGCATTTGCCTTTGCTTTCTTCCCCCACCTTCCAACCTGCACGCATTAACATTCACCAGATCACTTGCCCCTTCACCACCACCTCCTACCACCTCCACCTCACCTCCACCACCACCTCCAGAACCTCAATACATCCCACCTATCCTTCCCAAGTTCCCAACATCAACGGCATCAAAACCAGTCCCTCTTCTTCCCGTTACGTTAGCTCAGCCCTCAACCCGCGCCAGCTAGTGGGTACCTAGTTCCCAAGGGAGACGGGTGACATTCAATAGCGCAGCGAATCTGTCGTGGGGCCGTGACTACAGCGTTCTAGACGCCCGAGAAAAAAAATGAAATGGGGAGATAGAGGAGTGGAGCGATACGAGGTGCGATGTGCAACAGACAGACAGACTCAGACTCAGACTCAGACTCTGATTATCTCAGATAGTGGATGAAGAGGTTGCGCTGAGCTGCTGGGATATGAGTTGTAGTGAGAGTGGAAGTGGAAGGGTGTGCTGAGATATGCTGCGGTTGGTGCGTAGATTTCGGAATGGTGAGCCGTAAGGGGATGCTCGACAACAGGTGACACGGATAGGTTGCTACACATTAAGGGGAATGAGTTAAGTTGGGCTTCAAATCAAAAAAATCAATCGGCATAACCAATACTTGATTGATTTCTTATCTTCAATTCAATTCAAAAATGCTACAAGAATGAATCCACGGATGTCTGTGCCAAAGATTTCTCGCTTGCTTGCTTGCCAGCTATTCATACGCCAGATCCAATCTATCTACCCATTTTCATCTCATTTCATTTCAATTTTTTCCGTGTTGCTCTGGTTATTGCGCCCCCTAATGTTTGTATTCAAAAGCTATGTACAAAGAACGTAAGAGTTCGCCAGCCAGCCTATCTCCAAAGTTGGAGGTAGTGGTAATGGTAAATTTTGTAGAATGTATGGTTCGTAAATTCGTTCGCTTGGACCCAAACCCCCCTAATCAAAACGTCTTGGGGGGTGTTACCAAGCGAGAGAGAGGTAAATGTTTAGCCAGAGCTTATTTATTTACGGGGCGCTCGCGAATGTGTTCCCGAGAGTGCTGAGCTTGGAGCCGGAGCTCAAGAGGACCCCGTCGCTCGCCATAAAGTAGGCGTAGCGCGCAACCTTGGGCGAGGCATCGAGTTGCGGGATCACGGTCTGGAGGAAGGTGTTTTGAGCAGTGGCGTCGCCCTCGCCTTGGAACTCGGTGATCCAGAGGGGTCGGTTGCCGCCGGCTGCGTAGGCAGTGTCGACATAATCCATGAATGCGGTGGCGTCGCCGCCGTTGTACCAGTGGATGCAGACAAAGTCGATCTGGCAGTCGGTGCATGAGGCGAGGAAGTTCTTGAGCCAGGTCAGGCCCATGGCTCCACCGCCGTTGGTGACGGCTGGGGACCCGAGCTGGGCCTTGCCGGCGAAGGGGGTGCTCAAATAGGTCTTGTATGCCGCGGCCGCTGCATCAGGAGAGAGGTTGGCTTGGGTGTTGAGATCGGGCTCGTTGAAGGACATGAGATGGGTAGAGCCAGAAGCGATCGCCTTGGTAGCGGCTGAGATCCAATTGTTTGTGAAAGATGAAGCTGTTCCCCAGAGGAGAGGAACATATTCGAACGCGGAGGGAATGGATGCGGTTGAGGAGCCCCAGTTGTAAGCCCAAGAGATCTTGTTGGAGCCAGAGAAGCCAGTAAGGAGGGAAGCATCGTTGTAAGCGAGACCACGCTTGCTTGAAGAGGAGGTGCTGCTGCCAGTGGGAGTGGAGACTGGGGCAGGCGATGAAACGACGGGGACGAGTGTGGTAGGAACAACGACTGGAGCTGGAGTGGTGGGCTTCACAACAACTGGGGCTGGAGTGGTCGAAGTTGTGGTGGATGTTGAGCTCTTAGTTGATTGCTGAATGAAGACCGCGGGAGGTGGTGTGCTGGTGGGAATCGGAGTGCTTGTGCTCGTGCTTGAAGTCGTTGCCGGGATAAGGACGGGAACCCCTTGGGACGTGAAAGTTGCAACATCATGAGGTGCTCCAGTCGAGAAAGAAGTACCGTAATCGTAGACGGTCATCTCCTGGGTAACAATAACCACGTCGGTAACCACATACTGGTCTCTCTTCCCCACAGGACCAGCAAAGACTTCCTTGACCAGCAAAGAGGAGGCGGCAATGGCCAGGTTGGAGATAGTTGAGGAACGCATATTGACAAGTATCTTTCAAAGATCGCAAGAGATGGCGGTAGCGGAGCGAATTTAAGCGGCTCGTCGAGAGTGTTTGTTTCGTAAAGGTGAGTGAAAATGTGCGAGAACGGATGCAGCGCAGTTGACTCTATCAACAAGGAGTGACTGGTGAAGGTACTGTAGTACGATAGTTCAGGGAATTCCAAAAAGAATGAAGAATATCCCGCGCAACGTCAAGTGCGACTGAGAAGTTGCGTAAAAGGAGCGAAGAGCCAAAAGGTTGGATGGAGGGGGAAAAGGGCGAAAGCGGAAGACGAAGGGGTGGGACAGCTTTAAAGAAAGGCAAGGCTCTTGCTCGCTCGCCAACTCAACGCACCAGACGAACGGGGAACTGTTGGCGGCGGCACAACCCACTCACCTTTGCTCCCTGCTCTGTGCCTAAGCACCTGCAGAGTGAATGTTCGGCGTTTCAACAACCCCAAAAGTGAAGGTGGAAGGCTGCCGTCCCATGTCGGGCCAGGGTGTGCACAGAGCAGCCTGAGCACCGTCTCTCCTGGCTCCCAAGTTTCCCAACTCGCCAGCGGAGTGGGCCGCGTTTGTAGCCAAGCTTTTTCCGGCCTTTCCTGTTGGACCTTCCCCCTTTTCGGACATTGATGCTTGCGTGTACCGCTGTACGTGGACTCCACCAGCTCGAAAACTCAAGCCCCTCGCTCGCGCCTCATTCGCGGTCCCGGCGATGTTGAAACGCTAGTCCTTGCTGCCCCTGACTAGACTCCCTACGGCATCCCGTCCGGCGGGTCGCCCTGCCTAGCCGAGCCCATGTGAATGGTGGAAAGGGAGGCCTAGCGCGTTTTATCTGTATCTGTCAGATGTTTCTCGATCCTGCCGTTGGTGGGTGGAGATGAATCCCCTGTCTAGCGATCAGATGGGATCTGCCTGCAGCAAAAGGTCTAGAATTAGCAAGTCAGCGTCGCGAGGAGGAAATCCGGACTTTTCTGTAAAGGGGAGCGGATGGAAAAAGAAGTGCAGCGTGCAGCTGCAGTCTGCAGGTACGCGGAGCCAATGGCTGAGGCGAGGGGGTCGAGGACGCAAAAAGGAAGCCGATGCATGTCTTTCTTCTCTTTTTCGGGCGTTGCGCTGCTGGCCGAGAGCCAAGTTTTCCCGATGAGAAGAGTTCAGGGGCAGGGGGTGGAAGAACATCCGATGAGAATCAGGATTTAGGAACAAACAGAGCAAACGTGGTCACCAACAAGGGGTCAACCAGGAATCATGTGATTGCCCCTCGAATCCTCCTCCCATTTCCAGTGGTCCACCTCATCAACCAGGGCGCCCTGCCCTGTTCCTGTCTCTTATCCATGCCTATCACCAACTCCTCAGACGCATTCATCAAAATAACCAACACCGGAACTCCCTCGCTCGCTCACTGCATCAATCAATACTTCAGCACCAAATTTGTATTCAGACTGTACCTGCAGCAACTTGCATTTGCACAAGCTAAACTTGGACTGCGATTCTTCCCTAGGTAGCTGCAATGCATCCCGCCCGCTTACCTTCTATTTTTCCTAGCCTCGCGTCGCAGCACTCGCGCGCCAGCCCATCGCAATCGCAATCGCAATCGCCTCTCCACCCCTCCGTCAATTCATCGCATCGCCTCGGCCCAGATCACGGGCGAGACGCGGCAATGCTTGGAAGTTCTCCACACACACCACGAAACAATTTTTCTCCTAGTTTCTAATAGCAGGAAAGTGAGATCATGGTATTTTCAGCTTGCATCTATCTTCGCAGTCGCTTTTTTTTAAGAGAGAGAGAGAGAGAGAGAATGATTCTGCCTTGGTGGAGAGTAAAATCGATCCTTCCGATACACAGCATGCGCGTGGCGTCGGGGGGCCTACCAAGACATTTCGAGGAGCATGTCACTTCAATTTATTGAAAAGTTTCGAAACAAACAGAGCTGCAGCAAGGCAGCCTGACTCGAAATAAGTAACCAATCAGAATAAGCTTCATAAACGCTGTGTTATCCATTCCTACCTATCGTATGCTTTAAAAATGAATACAACAGACAGATTCCGCTAGGAAACATCAACTGTTACACAATCAGTATCTTATCAGAAGATCCGTTTCGAGATCGCCACTGCATCACCACCCCTCGCGCCTCAGTACTCGCTCAACCTCAGTTTCTTGCCGATCTCCCGCCGCCTCGCATTGACCGTCGCTCGTTCGGAAGGTTTGATGTTCCCATCGTCGGCATCCTCTCCTCTCGCCTTTAGAGCCTGAAGAAGCATGCCCGCATCAAAGAAGCCATCTGTGTCTTGCGTCAGCCTCAATCTCTCAAATCGAATCATGAAAAAGAAACTTACAGCCTCCCAAACCCTCGTCGTCGCTCTGTGCTGAGCTGTCATCCACTGGGGTCATGGTTCCAGGCGACCTCTTGCCAGCGTCAGAGGCCTTGATCACGCGGCCACGAGCCTTAAGTCGGTTGCCAGCTGGCCTGGTCAAGCTGGCCTCTCGCGCTCGGCTTGCCTTGGGACTGGTACCTCTTCGTTGCGTCAAGCGGAGCATGCGTCGGATTTCCAGCAGGTAGCTTTCAAGTGCATCTACGAAACGCTTGGTTTGTCTATGTTTACTGCTTGCGCAAATACTGATCCCCTCGTCCTTGATGATATATCCAATTCCAAAACCGTCTCCAGTCGTGGGCCCGAATCCGAAGTGTCGGAGCGAAGGGTTGCCGCAGTTTGAGGTTGAGATGATCGTGTTGTTAAGTTTGTCCCACCCTCCGTCGGCGAAGATCAGGGGCATGCTGTGTTGCTGGCCTCGAGAAGGCGAGGAGTTTCCTCGGTTTCTCTGCCCGTTTGAACGGATGCTTCTCACATCGTCACCGTCCGACAAGACCGAGTTTCTGCCTGGACTGCCAACGACCGATGCTGGATCTTGCTCAGACATACCATCAACGGGGCTGGAGTACCCATTGCTACTCAAGCCAGTGCTACTTGCGGCCTCAGCTCCATCCTCATCAAGAGCTTTCTGCCAGACACTGAAGAGAGCGTAGAGATGTCGATCACATCCTTGAGCTTTTGCACACTCTCTTGTATTGGCTGTGTGTTTCTGGCAAGCTTTTTTCAATGCATCGATTTTCTGTTGCGGTGGATTCTCACCCCAGAAGGCTTGAACGAAGGCAACAGACTCAGGGGTCACAGATCGGATAGCTTCGGTGCGGCCGTGAAGATAGACCTTCGTCATCGCCGGCTCGTACGTACATTCCACACGACCATACAGACCATAGTAAGCTGCTTGAAAAGCCATCTGGACGAAAGCATCAGGTGAAAACCCCATCGACGTCATGAAGTTTTTGCCATAGGCGGCAAAGTCCAGAGTTTGGAACTCGTTTTGTTGAATCAGATCTGCAAGTCGAGTTTCAGCGAATCGCAAAGCAATGCTCAGTTCTGGGACCATGTCCCATTCGAGTTTGTGCGGAGTGGTGCTAACGTCTCCGAAGCTGCTAGGATCTCGCTTTGATGGATCTGGACTAGTTGAAGCCCAAAGACTTGGAGCTTGTCCATTTATGGACCGAGCAAATCGAAGGATAGTATCCGTGTAGACATCACTAGCAAACCGAAGCACAGTGTGCCCATCTACACCTGTGTGTTCGAAGTTGATTCCCGCACTGCCATTCTTGCATACGATGATTTGTAGCTTATCGTACCATCGATTTGTGCAAGTACCAATTTGAACCCCCTTCTCAATCTGACTGGTTCCGCAAAGCATGTTTTGGCATAGATCTGCACCGGATGCTGGTTCTGTATAGTCCAGACAGAGGATGAACAAGGCAGAGTCTACTATTCCAAGGCAGTCCGCGTTATTCGATCCTTCCTCACGCGTCATGACATCTCTCAAGCCAGACCAGATCTTTCGATTCTCCGTGCTGAGAACACCAAGCGCTCCCTTGGCTGCCTCCTGGATTGGTGTATGTTGAGCGTCATCCACAATGGTCTGAAGGTTGATCGATACATCTTTCTCGGTCATGATCAAGTCCGAGTTGTCATCGAGGACGTCGAACCAATAGAACTGGCCATGGCAGAGAACAACCATGTGCTTCGAGTCTGGGTCTTGCCCAATGTGGCAACCATTCTCCGTTGGTACACGAGCTGTACCAAACAATCGGGAGTATTGATACATGCAAAGTGGTGTACCTTTGACAGTATCAGGTGGCAATTCCTCCCTCCTAACGGCTCGCACAAATGACAAGGCAGAAACCACTAGTGAAGCAGCGCGAGTGACCTGGTTATTCCTGGCAGGTGTAGGATCGTCTTCGAGAAGGAAAAATGGATTGAGATTTAGGACAACAGGATTGTCGAAATTCAAGTACGAGTCATACCCTGTTAATGATCAGTATTTACTTTCTTTGTCGGATATTTATGACTTACAAAATTGCTCGATATAACTTGTCTTTCCAGTTGCATACTTTTTTAGTCTCTCCTGCAACTCTGGGCCCTCGGATTTCAAGAACTCTTCGACTGCTTGTTGAGTTTCGGCATGCTCCCTGGGCGATTGGAGAGGCTTCAAGGCGGCGAGGTATTTAGACGTACTGCTCTCTAGGTCTGGGATAGGTAACTTTGGTAGCTTATCTTGTGCTGCAAATGTGATGCCCTGCTTGTGACTTGGTTGACTGCTAGCAAGGGGATCTTTCTGCTCTTTCGTATATCCATCGCTGACTTTCTTAGCCCCGTCGAGGGATCTTCCACTATCGCCGGCCAAATGAGGGTGACCTGGTTCGGCCAACGATTCATTTAACGATTTTGGCATCGTGAAAGTACGAACTGCTGTGTGTAAAGAAGGCATCTTGGTCAGCTCTTTTGTGTGTTCAGGCGTAGAGCGGAGAAATGGAAGTGGCGATGTTCAAGCCGCGCAAAGCTGTGCGATAGAAGTAATGACAATCTTGGAGACAGTAGAACGGCATCCCACTTGAAGTGTTGTAGAAGGACATCAGAAAATAAGTGTGAAGAATGGAACTACTTCTAGACGACAGAGCAGCCGGGAGCCTTGGTTATATCTGTGGCAACACAGAAATGGCCCACAGTGGGGGAAATGCCCCGCATGATCCTTCTACTGCAACCAAACACATAACAGCTCTGAATCCGGTCAGACGGCCCATGCACTTTGGCGTACACTCCCGCACACTAGCTGGGGAGAAATGCCGAGCTAATATCAACGTCCGTAGCACCGAGTTTGTGATAGCTTTGAAACAGCCAGGAAAATGCTTTCGACGTACCACGAAACAATATCTAATCAGAGTGCAATCTGTAATCCGCCCCGAGATTCCCGCAGCGTGGGACAAGTATCTGGACCCACTCGACTTGGCAGAACGTGGTATGCTGCAAAGGGGGACGTGTTCAGCTTGAGTTTCCTCTCGACAGGGACGGAAATCACAGCCGGACGACAACCGTATCAAAACATGTGAAGACGAGCTACTTCTTCTCCGGGCTTTAAAAGGAGCTTGAATTCCCTCAAAGTGGACAGATGTGGTATCGAAGCCCGAGGATTCGGATGAGTGGATGTTTTGGTTGGCACAGGACTTTTGCCGGGAGCGACTGGGAAGTCTGACTTTGACCACGAAACGAGATCGTGGATAAGAGATAGCTGCAGCAAGGTGGAGCCCGCAAGAACGGATCGAAGGAACGTTAACGATAGGTAGGATATGAGAGAAAGTATTCCGGGAAGGCTGACGCAGAGCCTTCTCACCAGGGCAACGTGACACGCAGCTGGTGCTGGGGGCGGGGTTGTGTGGTACAGTGGGGTAGATGTCTGAGCTGGGCTGGTGCTGGGTTCTAGGAATAAATATACTTGCGTGCAGAATTGCGGTCGCGAGAATTTCGAAAGCGCTTTGGTGAAATCTAGCTATGATATTGATGAGGCAAGTTGGTGCAATGTATGACCTCGGTCACGGTGGCCGACCAGCTCACGGGGGAACGGAGGAGAAAGTGGCATGAGTTGACGTGAGCGGGCAACCGTTGTCTGGGATCGTGGGAAGTGTGGGGTAGCACGTGATGTGCTACGGTGACCTGAATCCCACCTTCCCGCATGGTCATCACTCCATCGCAACACCCTTTCATCTCAATTTTCATCAGCACCCGATCGGACGATAGGTAAGGTAGGTAAGGCCACAGCCGTGGTCTTGCAGCTGAAGTGCAGAGTGGCTGTGGAGTGATTTGACGCCACTCTATCACGTGTCTTTTTGCAAGCAGCTGCTCAGCCACTGAGCCAACCACTCGGGAGAAAGCATCCCCATGGCTGACACTGACACCGTGAATTTGAGAACCGCTAGTCGTTACACGAGCACGCAGCTGAAAGTGTTCGCAGGATTCATTTTTCAGGTTGAGTATGCTTCTTCTCATCAAGAAGGTTTGATGATTGTTCAAGTCGAACGTTGTTTTCGCAAGATCTAGCCCATCTTATACAATTACACAGCCTTGTACTGTATTTGTTTTAAGCTAATCTCGTACTCGTACTGTCGTCTCGAGCACGTTAGGTTACCCGCTCCAGCAATCATGAGTACCATACGGAGAGGTTTTCAGAGCAGACGCAAAACTCAGCACTGTATTCACGAATGTCAGGGCAGGCAGCCAGAAGAGCCATCGGAAGAGCCAATCCTCGAGACGACGAATCAACTACCTCGTCACATGGAAGCTGCCACGTCTATAGAAGTCAAACCAAGCGATGCTACAGAAGTCAACTCATGTGTCACCCAGCCTATTGCGAGAGACTCAAAAGGTCGGTGCCAAATATGTCGAAACGAACAGTTGGCAGCAAGAAGGTATCGAATCCGGCTCATCGTTGGTAAGCTCCAAGTTTTCCGAGCAATTTTCCTATATTATACTGGCCTTTGAATATGACCTAACAGACATTAGGAATCTTCTTCCCTTTCGCTCTCCAGGCCCTCGATACTACTATCGTTGCCTCGGCGCTCTCCAGAGTTGCCTCTGATTTTGGTAGTTACCCTCCCATCTCTATTGACATGCCTACTGATTTTAGCAGGCGAACTGAAGCAGATGAACTTCATTATCTCGATATTCAGTTTGTGCTCTGCTACCTTTATCCCCTTCTGGGGTCAGATTGGTGAGTTTCTTTCACACTAATTTGTTGTTCTTTGGAGGGCGAATTCGGAGAGCAGGAACTATTGCTCCCATTATCTGGAGACTCTAACTCTTCGGCTCCATAGAATCAAGAAATACCCATGCTCCATACTGATAGATATTTAGTGGACATATTTGGCCGCACCGCCACATTAGAGCTTACTCTGGTCATAATGCTCATAGGAAGCGCTTTATGTACTGCTGCCCCTTTGAAGGCTTTTCCGGTCTTCATTCTTGGTCGAGCTCTGCAAGGGCTCTCAGTGTCTGGTATCAATGTGTCGACTCGAGTCATTATGGCCGACAAGGTGACCTTGAAGGAGAACGCCAAGAACAATAGCTTTTTTGCTTTGTTTGCTGGATTATCTTATGCAATTGGGCCCGTGATTGGTGGCTTCCTTGCGGACAGTAATTGGAGATGGTGTTTCGCCATCAACCTTCCTGTTGCAGCAATTGGCATAGTCATGGTGTTCTTGGTGCTCCGACCACAGCTACTAGGGCCCCGGCCTTTGCCTGAGCTTCTCGGACAAGACAGCGAGCTAAGAGGATTTCGGAAGTTCAAGGTACAATTATCAACAATTGACGGGTTCGGCCAGTTCTTCTTCCTCTTTGGGCTGGGGTTTCTCGTGCTAGGATTGACCTGGGGTGGTGCAAGTTATCCGTGGCAAGATGCTCGAGTGGTGACTACGCTAGCCATAGGCTCAATTTTCTCGGTGTGTTTCGTAATTTGGCAATACCTGATGGCTCCAGGGAGATATCTCTCCCGAAAGTTTCCCCTTGAAAGGCCGGTCTTCAAATGGGAATTACTTGCGCAAAGAAACATGTACTTGCTCTTTTACATTAACTTCGCAACAGGAATGGGTACGCGAATCAATCTCTGAATCATGAGGCAACACTAACTCGTACAGCAATAACTGCCGTCCTTTACTTCACCGACTTCTACTATATTAATGTTAAAGGCTACGCCACCGATATTGCTGGCATTCAGCTTCTTTACTACACACCGGGAATCGGAAGTAAGAAGCCCGCTTTTCGCAAGAATTGTACTGATGCAAACAGTTGGTGTTTACCTCGCCATGATGTTTTGTAATTTTTGGCCCCGACAAACATTTCTCCCATTGTTCCTGGGCTCTGTCACTGAGGCAACCGGCATATCTGTTCTGGCCTGGGCTCTCCACCAAGGCCACCCTACAACCATCGCCTTTATGATGGCCTTTACAGGTGCTGGGACCGGACTGCGTTTCATGCCAGGTACCCTCCACGGAGTTGGATTCTTTCCAGGCGATATCGCAGCCGTTGTCGCTATGACTTCGTTCGCTGTTCCCTTTGGTGGAACATTAGCAATGACTTTAATGTCCACGGTCTTCTTCAACAAAGTTGGATTCTCCTTGAACGCGTCTCCAACTCAGCCAGGTCTTCCCAAACTGCCCCCGGATATCTTGGGGCCGCTTGAGGACAAGATTAGAGAGGGTGTAGTTTGGGCTTTTATCAGCATTTTGCCATTTATGTGGCTCTGTGTCCTAGCTGCCACTACTCTGGGTAACGTCAAGATCACGAGAAAGAGAAAGATTGATTTGCAGGGACAAATGGATTTCTCTGAGAATACGACGACGGCAGCATTCTTGCCTGCGTTGCTGAGGAGCTGGTTTGGTGGGAAGAAGCAAGTGGACGAGAGCGAAGTTCGGGCGACCACAGAAAGGGAAACTCAAGAACAGGTGCAAGTCACCGGCTCAAATGGTGCTGAAGCTTAGTGGAGCACGTTCATTATATTATAAACACGTTCTTTGGTCTCTTATCACTTGCTGGAGAACAAGATTAAACCTCGTGGTCATGATTTCTGAACTCCTTTGCCATCAAAAGATTACCTCCATTGGTTTCACCCTTCTCTGCGCCATAAAATTGGAAAACTCGTAACATCGTATATCATCAGTCGTCAGAAAGAGATTCTTCCTATTCTCACTCCCTGCTTGCTTGCTTTCTCCCTCCCAACCCCTTGCCAACACTCAAAGTACCACGTGAGATCAATACCGCGGACCATGGGGATAATGCTCATACACCACCGGCCCGCCCCCACCATTCTGCACCCGATCGCTGAAAATCAACGGAGCATCCCCAGCGAGCGGGATTCCTTTCTTGCGCTGATCCTTCCGGTTGTAGTACACGAAGATGATGTAGAACGCATGGAAGTGACCTGGGATGAAGCTACAAGTTCATCCATCAATATCATACCCTCACCTTTATGGAGCGGAATGAAAGTAAGGTAGAAGAGACGTACCCGAGCAAAGTGAGCAATATGTTGAAAAGTACATCTGCACCACAGCCTGCTACGAAAAAGACTCCTAGGGGAGGAACTAGAATTTTCTGTTAGGTTCAGAGTTAGGGACCAAGGTGAGGGATACGGACTGAAGATCGTGATAATGATCAAGCAGATTAATCCAAGCAGGCCCATTTCGCTTTCTTTGCTGTGACACCCTGTGCTAAGCCTTGTCGAGTAGATAGGAGTGGATCTTCTAACTTTGGTCTATTTGTGAAGAGCTTGTTTTTGTACTCGAAGTTGCGCTGGATCGTAATTTACTGAAGGAAGCGAGATGATGTTGCGAGACAAAGATCTCACCTTTAATGAGGTGCAGATGACTTCATGGTCACACGATAGGCAGCGGCAATCACACCACCTCCTCCTGCACGTGATCGGTGTGTAACCGGCAACCCACGTTGTTGTTACGGCTGCAAAATACGGTGAATTGTTTCTTATTCGGGGCTTTTTGGGTCGGAGGAAGTGATTTTCATCGTCCTTCTTTGCTACCTTTTAGGACTTTTGGATCTCGCTTCCGCACTCTACCTCCTGCCCAGCTAGAAGCTCATTGAATTTGACATGTGCAGTCATACCCAGAAGCAACAGACAGGTCTAGCATATTAAATTAACTTCGAATGATTCACAAGTCCTATCAGGTTTTTGAGACCCAGGTTACAGGAAATCGGCTTATGGGATGGCGCAATTCAAGGATGGTTTTGAGGGACGTATCTTCTTCGAGGGGGCTGGACGAATTGGAAACATCAGAAGGGACCAGGCAATGGTGGTGCTGGGGGAGGTCTGGGCCTGGAATAAACCTTTCCTAATACAGAATAAGGGGCCAGAAACGAGAATATACAAACATAGGAAACGGGCGGCTTAAGAGGGAGAGAACCTGGGAATGGATAGAATAACTGCTGGAGATGCCACAGCCTTAGGCAATTTAGTCCAGCTGTTATCACAAGTGCTCCACTTAATTGAAATGTTGCTTGCCCGGCTTATGTTCTACAGTCATACTTAAGTCAAATACGGCCAAGCATTTTGTCTATTTTCAAGATGAGCTTATGTGTGATTCAGACTTAGCCGTGCGTGACTGCAGT
>Ga0302325_10016840_pt1 | contig 15468 bp, 7 predicted proteins | sample Palsa_T0_2_FD_201948 | JGI IMG/M metagenome (GOLD analysis project Ga0302325, IMG submission 201948) | Peat permafrost microbial communities from Stordalen Mire near Abisko, Sweden - Palsa_T0_2 | ecosystem: Environmental > Terrestrial > Soil > Palsa > Peat permafrost | place: Sweden: Abisko...
TCGATGATTCAGCCACGACCGGCGCCGCTTCGATCGCGCGCAGCTCTTGGCGCGCCGCGAACGTCTTCGTCCCCACCTGCGTGGCCGAGGGCCTCGACGGGGGGCGCTGCAGCACGGGCCGCGGCTGTCCTTCCGCCGGGGGCGGGCGCGCCCGGGCGGATCGTACGCGTTCGCCGAGCTGTCGCGCGACGTCGCCCAGATCGACGCCCGCGAGGAAGCGACGAAGGGCCCGGCCGAGCTCCTCGGCGTGCTGCGGCCGCGCCTTCGGGTCGAGCGCCATCGCGCTCGCAATCACGTCGTCGAGCGGCAAGAGCCGTGGGTCCGCGTCGCTCGGTCGAGGGTGCGGGCCGCGCATGGCCGCCTCGATGTCCGCGGCGTTCGCTCGTCGAAACGGCGCCTTGCCGCTCCAGAGCTCCGCGAGAAGCACGGCCACCGCGAACACGTCCGCGGCCGGCGTCAGCTGCTTGGCCTCCATCTGCTCGGGCGGCATGTGGCCCGGCGACCCGAAGACCCCCCGGCCGCTTGGCGTCGTGGCGACGGGGGCGGCGATCCCGAAGTCGATGACCTTGATCTGTCCCTCTTCGTCGACCATCACGTTGCGCGGTGTCACGTCGCGGTGAACGACGTTCATCTTGCGGTGCGCGTAATCGAGGGCACGGCACACTTCGACGCCCACGTACGCGCCCTCCTCGGGCGTCAGGCCACGTCGGTCCTCGCCTGGCGCGCCATCGCGCGTGGTCGAGCGCAGGAGTTCGGCGAGGCTCGCGCCCTCGACGAACTCCATGGTGAGGTAATACGTCCCGAGTTCGACCCCGAGCTCGTACACCGTCACGATGTTCGGGTGGGCGAGGGTCACGGTGGTCTTCGCCTCCTCGACGAAGCGGGCCACGAACTCGTCGTCGCACGCGAGCTCGTCGCGAATCTGCTTCACGACGAGCTTTTTCTCGAATCCTCCGGCGCCGCGAAGCGTGGCGAGCATCACCCGCGCCATCCCCCCCCGGGCCAGCTCGCGTTCGAGGACGTACTTGCCGAAGACTTGAGGATACATTCGTGGCCGTGGGCGCGGAGACGTTGGCGTGAGCCGTTTCCATCGTAGCAAATGGGGACCGCGGCGCGGCGGCCGCCCGCTCGCGGCCATGCTCGCGGCAGCCGTGCTTTTCGAATGCCGTCGCGCCCCCGAGGTCACGACGCGAACGGTCACGCTGCACGCGCCGCAGAGCTGCGTCACGGCGCAGACGCCGCTCGACGCGCAGGCCTACGTCGCGTTCGACGCCCTGGGCGACTTCGATCCCCCGTCGTCACCTTCGACCGGTCTCCTGCTTGGCACCCTGGGTGCGCAGCTCGCCGAGATCGAGCCCGACGCGCAGGTGCTCGTCGCCGAGGCGACGGAGGCGGATCGCGAGTGGCAGGGTGTGGGTACCGTCGCGGCGATCGGAAATGTCGACCTCCTCGTCACCCCGAGCCTCGCCTCGTGCCCTCTCACGACGCCGGCGGTGACGGGCTCTCGGTCCGGTGCGGCGCTCGCGCCGTTCGGCGAGAGCTTCGTCCTTCTCGTAGGTGGCGCGAGCAAGGAGGCTCCGCCGACGTACTTCGCCGACATGAACACCGGGGCGGTCCAGCCGGCGGATCCCGACTTGCTGATGCCCCGTCGCACGGGCGCGGCCGTCACGGCGTTCGGCTCCGGGGCGCTCGTCGCGGGCGGCGTCGACTCGCAGACAGGATCGGTCCTTGCCGAGGCCGAAGTCTTCGACCCGGCGATCGGCGGATTCGACCAGCAAAACCCGATCATGTTGAGCCAGCCGCGCGCCAACGCTGGCGGGGCCGTTCTGGTCACGGGCGAGACGGTTCTGGTCGGAGGCGTGGGACCGGACGGGACGTCCGTTCTCGCGTCGATGGAGATCGTCGATCCCGTCACGCGGACCGTGCGCACCGAGAACGTCGCGCAGCTTGCCGTCGCACGCAGCTCGCCCACGGTGCTGCTCTTGGCATCGGGCGAGATCCTGGTCGCCGGAGGCTTCGACGGATCGGGCAATCCGGTGGGTACGCTCGAATGGTTCTCCGCGGACGTCAGTAGCGAGATCCTCGAGAGCCAACTGGTGGCAGGGCAAGCGCAAGCGGCCGTAGCGCTCGAGGGCGGAGGCGCGCTCGTGGTCATCGCGCCGGGCACGGACTCGGGGATCCAAAATGTGTGGAGGGTCGACGCCGACCGCGCCCTCGAGTCCGCGACGCCCATCGCCGGTACTCTCACCCAACCCGTGCTCTTCGGGGCGGCGCAGGGGGCGCCGCTCTTGTGGACGGGCGACCGATGGCTCAGATGGCAACCGTGGCAAGGGGCGTTCGGCGACGCCGACGTGCTCGACGCAACGCCCGCCAGGGTCGGGGAAACCGTGGCCTCGCCCGACCCGGGTCTCGCGTTCTGGCTCGATGCCACGGACCTCGCGCTCACGGCCCTTCGCTTCGACACGCAAGGCGAATACTCGTCGCTCCCGGGCCCGCTGCTCGTCGCCGACGACGCCAACACGACACCCGATCGCCTACCGGGGCCGGGGGTCATCACTTTTGACCCTTCCACGGGCGTGACGCTCGCAGCAGGAGCGAGCGTCTTCGTCACCGATCGCACCTACGCGGACGTGGCCATCGACGTCGATCAGCCGACGGGCGAGCCCGTCGTGCTCGTGTTGCGCGACCAGACCGGGTTGGAGCTCGAGGTCGGCGGCGAGACCTGCCCCGGAGCCTTGTTGGAAAGCACGCTCCGTCATCCCTCGACCCTGCACGTGCAGCGGACGGGCACCGCGGTCGCGTGGAACCTCGCCGGCAAGCCGCCCGTCCAGTGCGCGACGAGCCTGGCCGAGGGCGCCCGCGTCTCCATCGGCCTGCGGGGCCCGGCCAACGCGACGGAGGCCATCGCCACGAACCTCCAGATCGCAAGGCTTTAGTTAGCGGGATACCCGTTTCACCATGTGCACTCGCTCCGCTCGACTCGTCGTTTCGCTTCGCTGCACTCCTCGCTCGACTCCGCTCGCGCGCTCAGTGGAGACACTGCGGGCATGGGGGGAGCGCGGCCGCTCCCCCCATGAGCCCCCCACCCGCAAACGGTTCGAGTGCCTGAAGAGGTGAACGCGCTCGCGGCTAAAGCACGGCGGGCACAGAGTTAGAGATCTCTGGCTGTCGCTTCTCGCTCCCGCTTGGGGGGTGTGGGGGGAGCGGCGCGAGCGCTCCCCAAACGCCCGCAGTGTCTTCACCGAGCGCGCGAGCGGAGTCGAGCGAGGAGTGGAGCGTAGCGGAACGACGAGTCGAGCGGAGCGAGTGCACATGGTGAACCGGGTATCCCGTTAACCAACCGGAGCGAGTGCACATGGTGAACCGGGTATCCCGTTAACCAAGAACCGGGGTATCCCACTAATTAACCAATACCCCGTAGACTTCGAGCCAGCGGGCGTAGCGACGCAGCGAGGGCTCGCGGCGCGCGGAGAGCTCGGTGGAGGCCGCCGCGATTCGCTTCGGCAGATCGGGCACGAGGCTGCTCCCCATCGACACGGTGAGCTCGGCCGCGAGCCAGAGGACGTCGAGCTGCTCCTTGTCGCTCCCACCGGTGGGCCCAACGTGAAGGTCGGCGGCTGCTTGAGCAAGCGCGCCGCTGGCCCGGGCATGAAGGTCGTCGGCTCGACCGAGGGCGCGACGGAGCCACGCCCCGGTGCCGGCCACGTCGTGACGCTGACTGGCGTTCATCGCCAGCTGGGCCTCGGCGAGCATCACCTGTCGCTCGATCTCCTCCCGGTTCGTCTCCACGAACTGTTGCTCGAGGATCGCCCGCCGCCCCTGGATGGCCTCGGCTTCGGCGTCGAGGTGACCGAGCTCGCGGTTCGCGTTCGCGCGCAAGCCCTTCGCGATGACGCGGTACGCGCTCGCCACCTGTTCCTGCGTGGCGTGCGGCCATTGCAGCGTCGCGAGCGCCGCGGGGTCGACGAGGCGGCCCTCGACGTAGTCGAGATCGGCCAGCGCCCGAGAAGGCTCGTTCGCGCCGATCGCCGCTGCTGCCCGGGCCAGGCGCGCCACCACCTGATTGCGCCCGGCCCCTGCGCCCCCGGACGCGGCGAGGAGCGGGATCTCTTCGTCGTACAGCGCGAGGGCGCGCGCGAAGCGCCCGGCCGCGAGACAGTCCACGGCGGCCCAGTCGAGGGCGAGGAGCCGGTGCGGCGCAAGCCCCGGGTTGCGATCGATCATCGCCAGCGCCGCCTCGCCCGCCGCCGCGGCGTCGGCGTCCCGCCCGACGTGCAGCAAGGCCTGCGCCTTCGACAGGAGCACGTCGAGGCCCTCGGCGTTGTCGGTGTACGGCAGCGTGTCGCGATCGAGGAGGTAGCCGAGCGCGATGCGGTAGTTCCCGACGTCGGTGTGCAGGAGCCCGAGCTCGCCCAGCACCATCGCGCGCAGCCGCGGGTTGTCGCCCACGAGCTCCAGTGCCACCAGATAGTGAGCATTGGCCTCCTCGGCCGTCCCGAGCTCTCCGGTCTGCAGGTAGTCCTCGTGGAGCAGCGCACCAAAGAGGGCCTGCGCGATCCGCTCGTCCTTCAGCTCCGCCCACGAGGCATCGAGGGCGGCGCGGGCCGCGGCCGCCGCCTGAGCGTGCGCATCCCCGTCGAGCTTCGGCAGCTGACGCGCGATGAGATACGCCTTGGCCAGGTGCACATGCGAGGGGGCGATCCCGGGCCGGTCGTACCGAGCCTCGATGGAAGAAGGGGCCTCACCGAGCTTGAGGCGCATGTCGAGCGCGCCCACGAGCCCTTCGAAGGAGCCCGTCTGCTCCGCGACCGAGTCGAAGTCTGCCCGCGCGTCCTCGTAGCGCTTGGCGGCCGCGCGCTCGTAGGCTCGCGCGAGGATGAAGCGTTCGTAAATGTCTTCGACCTCGCCGCGCTCGTGCGTCCCGCGTTTGACGTCGTGAATGTCTCGCTGGACGAGGGCGTCGAGCACGTCGTCTGCATCCATGTCGTCGGCGCGCTGTACGGCGTCGACGACGACCGCGCGCCGCCGGCCTGGGCGAGTCTGCGCGGCGTAGAGGGCGAGGAGGGCGTCGCCCACTGCCGGGGGCGGGTGCGAGTCGCGGATGGCGAGCACGTCTCGCGCCAGGTCGAGGGCGAAGCCGAACTCCACGTCGCGCGCGGTCACGCCGCCGCGCTCGCGCACGAGCCGAGCATCGGCGTCCGCGTAGGCAAGGCCGCGCACCATCCCGCGAACCGCTGCGCGCGCATAGTAGAGTTGCTCGTCGGGCTTCAGACCGGCGTTGCTCGAGAGAGCCCGACACACGGCGACGAGGGCCTCGCGGTCGTCGAGCTGCCGGTAGAGCGCGTCGGCGTGCCGGTAGTACGCCTCGACGATCGGCGGTGGCGTGGTCTCGTCGACCGTCACCGCCTCGAGCTCCGTCCGGGCTTTGGTCTTGTCGCCGAGCGCATCGAGGATCTCGCTCCGGGCGAGGTGAGTCAGGTCCTCGGCCATGGGGCTCTCGGCCTTATCGGCGTGCAGCTTGTCGAGCCGCTCCTGCGCCTGCACGCGAAACCCCTCCATCAAGCGCCCCTGTTCGCGGCGGCGTTCGGCCCGACGTTCTTCCACCATCGTCTGCAAGGGCAGCGAGATCCCCGCCGTCGCCTCATCGCGCAGCCCGTCCAGCGCCTGGGCGTAGTACTCGGCGGCGCGGAACTCCTCGCGCTCGAGGTGGACCATGGCGAGAGCGAGCATCGCGCGGCGCCGCCCGTCCGCGGTCGTCTCGCGCGCGAGCCGGCGGCTGATGAGGAGCTGCTCTTCGACCCGCGTGTCCGCGTCGTCGATGGCGTTCTCGAGCGTCGCCATGCTCCACTCGGCGGGGACCTCTCCATCGAGCGGCAACGAGTAGACGTCGAGGCTCGCGTCTTGCGAGCAGGTCGCGATGAGACGCCCGACGGCGGGCGCCGGGTACTCGCAGTTCCACGACGTTTCGGTGAGCTGCTCGGGAGGGCCCAACGTCGGCACCCCGGACGTGAACGAGATCGGCACGCGGAAGAGCACACCGTGATCGCTGGCGTCGACGACTCCGTCGTGGTTGGTGTCCGTGAAGAACTGCACGACGTAGAGCGAACGGCCGTCTCTCGCGAAAACCGGTTGCCCCGTCTGCCCGGGCAGTTGCAGGGCGATCTTCGCCGGAGTAGCCGACTGGGCCGAGGCGAGCGGCACGGCTTCGAGCGTCTGGCCCGCGTGGCCCGCGAACGCGGGGCCAACCGCTTGCACGGTCCTTGCCACGGGGATGTACACGAGCCATCGTCCGTCCGGTGAGATGGCGGGGCTCGTCATGTTTCGTTCGAGCAGCGGGCGCGCCGTGAACGTCGAGCCCACGGTCACCTCCATGAGGCGCAAGTCCCCCTGGATCGACACGCGGCTGACGAGCGCGATGCGATGCCCATCGATCCACTCGGCCTGCAGCGCGGCGGGCGCTTCTTGCAGGCACTTTCGTCCGCCGCCGTCCGGCAAGCCGCGAACGCAGAGCTGTCCCGCGGCGCTCTCCCGAAACGAGATGTAGAGGAGAGACCGGCCGTCCGGGCTGACGCGCGGCCAGGTCACGTCCGCGCCGTCGTCGAAGAGCGGGTGCGCTTTGCCGTCGACCAAGGTCTGCGCGAAGATCTGCGTGGTCGTGTCGCGGTTGGAGACGAAGTAGAGCGTCTTGCCGTCGGGCGCGAGCTGGCCCAAGAGGTCGTCGGCGACGCCCACCGTCAGGCGCTGGGGCATCGTGAGATCGTCGTCGTCCACGTTGTCGGCCGAGGCTCGGCTTGGGGCGAGGGCCGCAGCGAGGCCGATCAGCGCGCCGAAGCGGCTGGCCCTCAACACGTCTTGCCCTGCCATTTGCCCGCGCTGTCCTCGATCCACCCGCCGCAGACCACGTTCCGCAGGTGATTCTCGCGCCATGCGCCTTGCAGGGTCGCTTCGGGCACGTCGGCGCGCTGCTCGTGCATCCATCGCCAGAGCTGGCGGCGGGCGCGGTTCACCCGCTCGAGGAGCGTGCGCACGTCCTCGACGTCTGCGGCGCCCTTGCACGCATCGCGCGTGTCGACGACGAGGCCGTCCTTCGCCTCGCCAACGCAATGCTGGGCCAGAAACCCGTCCAGTCGATCGGCGTCGGTGAGGTCGCTCTCGTCCACCAGCCCTTTCGGACGGACACCGAGGGCCTCGAGCTGCTCGGGGGTCAAGGGAACGGGCCGCGGCTCGATCGCGAAGCGATCGAGCTTCTGCTCGAGATCGTCGAACGAACCCGCCGCCTGCTGCTCGAGCGCCGTGGCGCGATCGACCATGACGATCTCGGGCGGCTTGAAGCATCCCGCGAGGCTGGCGAAGGCGGCGACCAAGGCGAGAGGGAACAGTCGATTCATGGCGTGTCCTTGGTATTGGATGGGTCCAGGATGGGACCGAGCATCCGGTCGACGAGGGGTCCCATCGGTATGCCGCGGAGCTCGCCGATGCTCACGAGCCGCGCCAGGCCGCCGAGCTCCAAGTGAGCGCTCGCGAAGCCGTGATCGAAGACCAACCGCAAGCTGTCGGGGTACCCGAACTTGAGCGCAGTGCGGATGCGGTTCATGGCGGAGTCGACGTGCAGGGGGTCTTGCAGGTCGAGCAGGTCGAGCAAATGGCGCTCGCCGATGCGCAGGATCTCCGCGCGCCCCTCGACCGTGCGATCGGCCGCGGAGATCGCGACCTCGATGTTGCCGTCGAACGGCTCGCCGTGCGACGACTGCACGCCGTTCGCGCGGATATGAAGCTCGACGGTCGACTTGGCGCCGTCCAGGACGACGCCGCACTGGCCCGTGATGGTGCCGCCTCGGACGCCCATCTCGAACTGACGGAGCGCGATCACGTTCTGCTCGATCTCGAGGTTGCCGACCAGCGGGGCGATCGCGATGAAAGGGGTCTTCAGACGCACGATGGAGAGAAACCCGCTGCGGGTGAGTAGAGGGTGTTGGTCGGTGAAGCGCAGCATCGAGTAGGGGCTTCGCTTCTGTCCGCGCTGGAGCTCCACGCCGTTCTTGCCGACGTCGAGCGACACGGTGATCGGCACCTGGCCATTGGCCGTCTCCACCTCGATGCCCGCGCGCGGAAGCGTCACCGAGACGTCGTCTCCCTTCACGATCGCACGGACCTCGCAGTGCGCGAGATCGGGCGAGGTGACGTTGGCCTCGACCGTCACGTTGCCGCTCCCCTTGAACCGCTCCGGGATGGACGAAAGGCGCCCCAGGTCTTGGGTGAGCGACGTGATGACGGACAGCGTACGGCGTCCGCCGCCCAGATAGACGTTCCCCGTGACGCCGAGCGCCGTCCCCGCCGCGCCGTTCGCGACCTTCAGCTCGGCGATGTGGACCATGCCCTCGCGGCTGCGCTCGGCCGACAGAGACACGTCGACGTCTCCCATCGGGTACTCCGGGGTGAAGTCCTGCTCGACGCCGCGCAGCGAGAGCTTCTGCGTGAGCTCCGTCTCGGGGTCGGAGAGGTCGCCAATGGCGGTGACGCTGGCGACGTCGCGGATGCCGTTCAGGTCGACGTCGTGGCTGCCGAGGTCCAGGTGCAAGGTGCCGATCTCGAACTGGCTCTCGAGGGTGCGCCTGGCACCCGTCGTGTGCAGGTCAACGTGCCACTTCAGGGCGGGCGTGATGACCGCCGTGTCCCCGTGCGCCCAGTGCAAGTGGGTCGCGTCGAGATCCGCGGTCCCGTCGATCGCCGCCGTCTGCATGGGGTTGGGCGCGAGCCGCAGCACCCCGTCGCGCGATACGCCCGTCACGACGCCGAGGAGCGCACCGTGCGCGGCGAAGCCGATCTCGAGCTTGGAGAAGTCGACGGCGTTTAGCCCATCGATCTGCGCCGCGAAGGGCGCGACGGGCGCGAGGCCCCCGAGGTGCCCTTCGATGCCGTACGTGAGGGCGCGCCGCGCGGGATCGAACGCCAGGGAGCCCGACACCTTCGTCGCCGCCCGTCCCTCCGTCGCGATCTCGAAGCCCAGCGACGTGTGCTCGCGATCCAGGTGGGCCGACAGCGTGGCGTGATCGTCGCTCGGGCTCCCGCCGTCGATCGACAGCCCCTGCGCGCGCACATCGATGTCGGCCTGGTGCCGAAGCGCCGTCCCCTCGGACTTGAACGTGAAAGAGACCGACTGCGCGGCCACCTTCCCGAAAGCAGCCGGCGCGACCTGCAGCGTCGTCGTCTGCCGGATCGCGGGACTTCCCGCACCGAGGCGCTCCACTTGCCCGGTCGACCGAAGCGACACCGCCATCCGATCCCACGGCGCTTGCTCGATCCAGGCCGGCGGGAGGAAGGGTCGAGCGTCCTTGAGGCTGCGCATGTCGGCGCGCACGGTGAACCCGACCGAGTCGACGCCTTTCGTCGCGTCGAGCGAGAGCTGCGTGTCCCTTACGTCGACGACGGCGTGAACGATGGCGCGACTTGCGGCGGGCTGCGCCAGGTCGGGCTGGACGCCTTCGGCGTGCGCCTCGATCCGGACCGGCGCGTCGATGAGCACCTTCCCACCGGCGCCGACGCCGCGAACTCGCGACGCTGCTCCGTCGACGTCGGCGCCGTACGGAGCAGTGCCCGCGAGGGCAGTGTGCGCGTGCAAGACGATCCCATCGACCGCCACGCGCGTCCCTGTGGGACGAGCATCGATCGACGCCATTTCGACGAGCACGGCGAGATCGCCTCGCGAGGACAAGGGCTCCTCGGTGTTCGCGTGAAGCTCCTTTGCGCGCAGCTCGACGTGGCCGCCTTTGGCGATCACGGGCACGGCGCCGGCGCGCACCAGCTCGGCGAACCGCAATCCCACTCGGCCGGTGATGGCGCCCTCCGCTCCTTGCTCGCCGTCGGCCTCGAGCGCGAGGTCCCGCGCGTCGATGCGGTCACCGCTTGAGTCGAGCATCAACGCATCGATCTTCATGGAAGCTCGTCCGGCGACGCCCGTCCCGGCTGCGGGTTCCGCCTTCAACGAGAGATCGGCGCTGCCGATGTGCGCCGTGGCCGTCGCCGTGGCGAAGTCCACGTTGGTCAGCGCGGCGTCCACCGTGACCGAGCCGCCCTCGGAAAGGTGAAGGATGGGGCCCGCCGCGAGGGATTCGACGCGATAGCTCACGCGCGCGCGCTCGGCGGTGCAGGGGACCATGCCCGCCGGCAGCCACCGGAGCAGGCGCGCCAGATCGACGACCCCGTTCGCGCTCCGCACCAACGGGTCGCCTTCATCGGGGATCTCGACAGTCGCTTGGATCGTCGCGGCTCCATCGCCCGCGTCGGCCCGATCGAGCGTGACCACGGTGCGCTCCGCGGCGGGATCGAAGCGAACGTGGGCCTCGGCGTGCAGCCAGTGATCCTCGGGGACGGCCGCGGCGAAGGTCTGCTCTCTCATGCGGAGATCGAAGGCTGCGCTCACGGCGGTCGACGTCGCGTCGACCGTCAGCCAGAGCTTCGCGTGGGCGGACTTCGCCTCGCCGGTCGCGGGCGCGCGGGTCACCTGCACATCGAGAGGGCTCGCAGGCGATCCAAGTCCCGCCTGCACGCGGGAACCCCTCGCGGCCGGCTCCGCCGACATCGTGGTCAGCGCGAACGAGAGGCCGCGCACCTGCGAGCGCTCCAACTCCTGCCCATGCTCCGTCCGCACCAGGTTCAAGGCGACGTCGTCGACGTCGAGCTCACCGATGGGCAGCGCCTCGCCGAGAGCCTTCGATGCCTGGCGCGACAGCGGGACCGAAGGGGCGGGGGGCGGCTTCGGGGGCGCAGGGGACGGAGCGAGCGCGTCGAAGGACGTCCTTCCGTTCTCGTCCGCGACTACCGTCAGCGCGATGCCCCTCACCTCCGCGCGTCGAACGAACGGGCCGCGACGGCGGAGCAGCGCGCCGAGCGACCATTCGACTTCGATGCGATCGACCCGAAGCAGGTCGGGCGCGAAGCGGCGCAGCTCGGACGGCGACTGCACGACGAGGCCGTCGATCACCGCCCCCGAAAGCCACGCGATGTGGGCGGAGCGATAGTCGATCTCGACCCCGCCCGCGGTGCGCGCGATCCCTTGGAGCCGACTCTTGATCCAAGGCCGATCCAGGGACCGCAGGAGCACGAGCGTCGCCACGACGACGGCGGCGACCAACCCACCCGTGCACGCAGCCCCCCGCACCACCCAGCGCCGCCAGACGAGGGTGCCCATCTTGAGTGAGGGAGTTTACAGGCTTGCGCGATAAAGCGTGGCCAGGTCGTCTCGGCTCGCCCTTCGGGGGTTACTCTGGTGGCAGGCGTCCTCGAATGCCTTCTGGCTCAACTTGGGGATGTCGGCGTCGGTGACGCCCTCGTGGCGCAGGCCGTCGGGCAGGCCGACGCGCTTGCGCAGCGCGCGGACGGCGTCGGTGCAAGTCTTGGCGTTCGCGTCGAGCACGGCGCGGACGCGCTCGAGCTTCGCGTGGATAGCGGCTTCGTTGAATTCGACGACGGCGGGCAGGCACAGCGCGTTGGCTAGGCCGTGGTGGAGCCCCTTTTCGCTCGAAAGCGGATGCGCGAGCGAGTGGCAAGCGCCGAGGCCTTTCTGGAAGGCGACAGCGCCCATCATGGCGGCCTTCATCATGGCTCCCCTCGCGGCGAGGTCGTCCCCGTGCTCGACGGCCCGCGCCAAGTTGGCCGCGCAGAGCTCGAGGCCCCCGAGTGCGATCGCGTCGGCCATCGGGTGATCCCCGAGAGAGCAGAAGGCTTCGAGACAGTGCGTCAGCGCGTCGAAGCCGGTGGCCGCCGTGACCCGCGCGGGCATCGAGCGCGTGAGCTCTGGATCGAGCAGCGCGACCTTGGCCAGAAGGTGAGGGCTGAAGATGACCGTCTTTCGCCCGGTGGCCTCGAGCGTCACGACCCCCGAACGCCCCACCTCGCTGCCCGTCCCTGCGGTCGTCGGGATGGTCACGATGGGGGGGACGTTCGGCGAGACGAATCGGCCGCCGTCGACGGCGTCGTCGTAGTCGGCGAGCGGACGCTCGTGGGTGACCTTGAGCGCGATGAGCTTCCCGGTGTCGAGCGGCGAGCCGCCGCCGACCGCGACGATGCAGGTTGCGCCGTGCGCGCGATAGGCGGCGACGCCGTCGACGACGTTCGTCTCGACCGGGTTCGGATCGACCTTGTCGAAGACGGCGGCCGCTACGCCGCCCGCCTCGAGCAGCGCGCGCACGCGCTCGGCGATGCCGACTTTGACGACGCCAGCGTCGCACACGACGAGCGCCCGGCTGCCTCCGATCCTCTTGACGTGATCGGCCACCCCGGAGACGGCGCCCGCGCCGAAGACGATTGTGGTGGGAAACGCCCAGGTCACGAGCGATTGGCTCATGGCGCGAGCCCTAGCACGCTCGGCGACGCGATCACACGGTCTCGAAGTAACGGCCGAGCTCCCACTCGGTGACGATTCGCTCGTACTGGCGGCACTCCCAGTCGCGGGTGCGGATGTAGTGGTCGACGAAGTCGGCCCCGAGGATGCCCCTGGCGTGACTCCCTCGCGCGAGCCATTCCGTCGCCTCCCGCAACGTGCGAGGCAGTGGGGCGAGGTCGGACCGCGTGGAGCCGTCCCCGACGACAGCCGCCGGCGGCTCCTCTCCCTGTTCGATCCCCCACAATCCGGCGGCGAGCGTCGTGGCGATCGCGATGTAAGGGTTGATGTCGGCGGCGGTCTGGCGGTACTCGAGGCGCGTCGACTTGGCGCTCCCCGGGATGACGCGGATTGCGCATGTGCGGTTCTCGACGCCCCAGCTCGCGTTCAGCGGAGCCCAGACACCGGGCACGTACCGCTTGTAGCTGTTCACGGTGGGCGAGACGAGCGCGGTCAGCTCCGGCATCAGCTTGATCTGCCCACCGAGATAGTGGCGCCCGGTCTCGCTGAGACGGCCCGCGCCGGCCGGGTCGTGGAACGCGTTCTTGCCGTCCTTCCACAAGGACTGGTGCAGGTGACCGCTCGAGCCGGGAAGCGCGTGGTCGTACTTGGCCATGAACGTGACCGCGTAGCCCATCCGCGCGGCGAGCTGCTTCATCCCCGTCTTGAAGAGAGCGGCCTTGTCCGCGGCCCGGATCGGATCGCGGTCGTACTCGATGGCTGCCTCGTAGACGCCGGGCCCGGTCTCCGTGTGAAGTCCCTCGATCGGGATGCCGAACGCCTCCATGTCGTCGAGAATCGCGTGGCAGAGGTCCGCGTTTTGGCCCTCGCGGACCCAGGAGTAACCGAACATCCCGGGCGACAGAGGTTCGAGCGCGCGGAAGCCCTTGGCGTGCAACGACGCCGCCGTCTCTTTGAACACGAAGAACTCGAACTCCGAACCGACGGCGGCCTCGTACCCAAGCGCCTTCGCCCGCGCGACAACGCGGCGCAGGAGGCCACGGGGGCACGCCGGGTGCGGCGATCCGTCGGCGAGCACGAAGTCGAGGAGGAACGCGGCGGTGTCCGGCTCCCATGGGATGACGCGGAATGTCGTCGGGTCGATCCGGGCGTGCGTGTCCGGGTAGCCGGTATGCCAGCCGGTGACGGTGGCGTTGTCGTAGAGGACGTCCGCGGCATCCCAGCCGAAGATGACGTCGCAGAAGCCGATCGGATCGTGCAGGGCCGCCCAGAACTTCTCGAGCGCGACGAACTTGCCGCGAAGGGTCCCGTCGATGTCGTACCCGCCGACTTTGACCCTGCGGATGCCGTGCTTTTCGAATGCCTCTCGAAGCTGCTTCGCGTCCATCGGAGATGCCGAGCTTACGCCGAACTCGCCGATCTCAGGGGCCCATCCGGACGTACGCGTCGACGATCTGCTCGTAAGTCGCCGCGAGAAACAGTCGAGGATCCGCGATCGACTCGGGCGGGTCGCCGGGCCCGGGCGCCGAGAAGTCGCGCTGCTCGGCGTGGAACTGAGCGCCGATGACGGGCCACCCCGCGTCGCGCGAGCGGAACGCCTCGGGCACGGTGTCGCACCAACCCGCCCCGTTTGGGTTGGCGAAGACGGCGTCGTTGCCGTTCGCGGCGACCACGTCGGGCGCGCAGAAGGCGCTCGTCGCGACGACCTGCAGGCGCTGCAGCGGGCCGCCGGGAAGGAACGCATCGAGGCGCACCGCGTCGGAGTGCAGCTCGGGCAACGCCTGCGTCGTGGTGCGGCGGTAGGCCCCTGCGAGGTCCGCGAAGAGCGGGTCGTCGGGCAGAAAGCGGATGACGGCGCGCTGCGAGTGCGAGTCGGTGGGCCACGCGCGCTCGACGTCTACCGGCGCAGCGAAGCCGCGGATGCGGTGCCCGCTCGTTCGCTTCAGGATCCGATCGATGGTCCGCTGATCGTCGGCGTGGGACGCGTCGGTTGGCCCGGCCCCTCGCGCCTCGAGCAACGCGAGGAGCTGCGCGCCGCCGCAGAAGCCCACCATAGGGGCGACGCGATCCCGAACGGCGGACGCGAGCTGGCCCATGCCCCCGAGGTGCGCGTCGCGAAGCGGATCCCAGTGCCAGAACCGGGGTTGCGCTGCGTCCGCGCGCGTCGCCGAGTCGTAGTCCCAATCGTTCGACCCGCTGAGCACCGTGATGGGTGGAGGGCTGCTCTGCGCCAGGAGCTGCGCGTCGAGCAAGGGATCGTCGCCCTCGATCGACTCGAGGGCCTCGCCCGCGCGGTCGTCCGGCGGCGCGTCGAGCGGCTCGCCGTGGTCTCCGAGGGCCCGGGCGAAGCGGTCGTCCTTGCGGAGCGCCGGGATGAGCGCGGCGAAACGGCCCTGAAGAAACTTGGCGTGGTACGCGTCGTTGGTGATCTCGCCGCCCGGGGTGAGGCGCGACTCGACGGCCGGGTTTGCGTTGACGCTGAGCACCCACGGGGCGGCAAGGACGGGGCGCCCGTCGTCGACGCGGTACGCGGCCATCTCACGAACGACGGGGACGCCACTCGACGAGGGCAGACCGTCGGCGCCCGTGGCACCGTTGATCACGATGCGGAGCACGCGAAGGCGTCGCACCTCGGGCAACACGACGAGGCGCCGACGCAAGGGTAGGACGGCCCCATCGGGGCGGAGGGGTTCGGTCGCCAGGGTGACGAAGCGCCGCCCGTCTTCGCTCCCTTCGAGCGTGTAGTGAACGGGGGCCCACGCGACGGCGTAGCTGCGCCCGGCGCCCGCCCGCGGCGTGCTCGTCGCGTCGAAGCCGAGGACCAGACGCACGCGGTCGATGGGTTGCGCCTCGGGGAGGTCGACCCGAAGCGTCCACCTCGAGAGACCCGGCGCTCCGGCCCAGCGTCCCCCGTACGTTCCGTCGATGACGCCTGCCGGCGGCAAGCCCGGGAACGAAGCGCTCGCGCTCGCTCGGGCGCTCTTCAGCACGTCCCGGGCGCTCTCGATCGCCTCCACTTCGCGCAGGACCGGCGGCCCCGCGTTCGTCCGGTCGACCACGAGCCTCAGCCCGCACGCCTCCGTGTCGACGAACCATGACCGGCGCGTCGGCATCGCCGAGAAATCCTC
>Ga0302325_10016841_pt1 | contig 15468 bp, 11 predicted proteins | sample Palsa_T0_2_FD_201948 | JGI IMG/M metagenome (GOLD analysis project Ga0302325, IMG submission 201948) | Peat permafrost microbial communities from Stordalen Mire near Abisko, Sweden - Palsa_T0_2 | ecosystem: Environmental > Terrestrial > Soil > Palsa > Peat permafrost | place: Sweden: Abisko...
GCTCCCTTCGATGCCGTGCCGGCAAGTTCGGCGGACCGGCGGGCCGCGCCGTCCATCGTGGGCACCTGCTCGACCACGGGTATCGCCGCGTCGGCGAGGATCTGCCTGCCCTCGGCGGCGTTGTTCCCGTCGAGGCGGACCACGATCGGGCGGTCCACGTGCTCCCCGCGCGATTCCAGCAGCCCGATCCCCGAGACGATCCCGTTGGCCACCGCGTCGCAGGAGGTGATCCCGCCGAAGACGTTCACGAACACGCTGCGCACGCTCGGGTCCGACAGCACGATCTCCAGGCCGTTCGCCATCACCTCGGCTGAGGCGCCGCCGCCGATGTCCAGGAAGTTGGCCGGGGAGATCCCGCCGAACTCCTGGCCCGCCTGCGCCACCACGTCCAGGGTGGACATCACCAGGCCCGCGCCGTTGCCGATGATGCCGACCTGCCCGTCGAGCTTGACGTAGTTGAGGTGCTTTTCCCTGGCCCTGGCCTCGATCGGGTCGATGTTGCTGACATCATCGAAACGGGCGTGCTGCTGGCGGAACGCGGCGTTGTCATCCAGCGTTACCTTGCCGTCCACGGCCAGGACCTGCCCGTCGTCGGTGAGCGCCATCGGATTGACCTCGACCAGCGTGGCGTCCTCATCGACGAACATCGTCCACAGCCGCTCGGCCAGCAGCGCGGCCCCGGCCGCGGCCTGCGCCGGGATCCGGCCGGCCGCGATGATCTGCGCCGCCTTGGCGCTGTCCACCCCTGCTATCGGCGAGACCGGGATCCGCGCCACTTCCTCCGGGGTGTTGTGCGCGACCTCCTCGATCTCCATGCCGCCCTGCACCGTGCAGATCGCCAGGAAGGTGCGGTTGGCCCGGTCCAGCAGGAACGACAGGTAGTACTCGGCCGCGATGTCGACGGCCTCGGCGATCAGGACCGTGTAGACGGTGTGACCCTTGATGTCCATGCCGAGGATCTGGCTGGCCTTCTGGTAGGCCTCGTCCGGGCCCTGGGCCAGTTTCACGCCGCCGGCCTTACCCCGCCCGCCGGTTTTCACCTGCGCCTTCACCACCACCAGAGGATGGCCCTCCGCGGCGAACTCCGCAGCGATCTCGCGCGCCTCGCCGGCCGTCCGGGCGACCTTGCCGCGCTGCACCGGAACGCCGTACTCGGCGAATAGCTCTTCCGCTTGATACTCAAACAGGTCCACGCTCAGTCTCCACTATTTCTGCTGTCGGCTGCCGTCCGGCGGTGACCTCCTGGATCCTGTTCTCGGCTTTCGGGGCGGCGCTCACGCACTCGTGACCTGCGATGAGCGGGTAGTGAGCAGTCGGCATGTCGCCCGTCTGCAGGCGCTTAGCGGAATGGCATAGACCGGTAGCGGCCATTTTCACCCGCCGCCCGCCCTGACGAGACTCGTCGAGTGGATGTCGACTTTCTCGAACTTGCCGGGCGATTCACGATGATCGCGGCGCGCGTCGGCATCGGCTTTCCTCTCTCGCCCCGTTTCGAGCGGAGTGTGGCAGCGGGTTTCAGGGCGAGCAGCGACTTGGTCGCGACAGGATGCTCGTGAGCTCGGAGATGTCCGAGATCTGCTCCAGAGTGCTGACGGCAGATGTCAGGCGAGCAGCAGTGTCGGCCGGAAGCGGGACGGCAGCGAAGCTGGCACAGTCGACGGTCTTGGCCTCGAGCTGCGTCTGCGTCATCGGCTTCCTCGGGTGCCCCTTGGGATAGTCGACTTGCGTTTCGGCGGTTTCCCCGTCCCGGAACCGCACGATGACCTTGGCCGGCGTGACGAAGCGGTGCCAGTCGCGATCGATGTCCTGGTCGGCGTAGGGCTCCACCCGTGCCGCGAGCTTGAGGATGTCAGCGCGTTGCAGGCTCTCGTCCGAGAAGTGCCCGATGCTCGGCGTTCCGTCGATCCATGCTGCGGCGACGGTGTACGGAATGCTGAACTGCGCTTCCACGATCGTCGTCGGCGCGCGCCGGACCGGCTCAGGGACGCACACCATCTGATATCCCGGCACTGTCACGCCGACCCGGATCGACTCGATGTCGTCCGCGGGCCGAGATGACTGATCACGCAGCTCGAGGATCGCGTCGATGGATGAGTGGGTGTCACGGCAGCACGGGTACGGCTTGTAGCTCAGGTTGAGCAGCTCGAAGCGTGTTCCGAGCTGGTCGCGCACGACCTCAGGATCGGCGCGGTCGCGCAGGTAGATGCGGAAGAATCCGTCAGCTCCCTCGAACACGTTCTGCACGCCGCGGATCCCGCGCCTGGCCAGTTGCACGGCGACCACGGCCGCCTGCGCCGCCAGTCCGGGCTGCAGCCGCTTCATCAGGGACGCATCGCGGGTGACCTGGTGGTTCCCGGCCACCGAGCTGTAGACGATGCCGAACGCGTTGAGCATCTCGTCCTCGGTGAGCCCGAGCGCGCGTCCGGCGGCGGCGGTGGCGCCGAAGTATCCGAGCAGGGAGCTGTACATAAACCCGCTCTCGATGATGTCGACCTGGACGGCGACGCCAAGCCGGCATGTCACCTCCAGGCCGGCGGCGACGGCGGCGATGAGCTCGGTGCCGGAAAGTCCGCCACGCAGTTGCCCGGCCGCGATCGCGGCCGGCACGGTGGACACGCCGGCGTGCAGAATGGCGGCGTCGTGCGTGTCGTCGTAATCGCGCGCGTGCGCCATCCCGCTGTTAACCCAGGCCGCGTGGTGGGCGGGGAACTTGCCGCCGAAGACGAACATGTCGGCTTCGGGCTTACCACCCCAGTCCCGGACGAGCTCGGCGACCTCAGCGATCGCCCGGGCTGATGACCCGGCGAGCGCGCACGACAACGTGTCGAGGATGTTGGTCTTGACCGCTTCGATGACGTCATCGCCGAGGCGGGCGAAATCGGTGTTAGCCGCGAACCGGGCCAGGTCAACGACGAGGTCGCGGGGAGCCCGCGCCGGCGTCGCGGACGGCATAGCTGACATCTCGTTAGACTCTCCTATTTTTGATCGCTGCCCTGGGCCGTTCCTCGGGCGAACATGCGTCGTCGGAGTACCTGGACGTCGTGGCCCGGCTTGTGAGAGCCGATGACGCAGCCGGTGTTCACCGCCGGACCGTCAGACTCATCGATCGCGCTGCCTTGCGCACTGTAACGGGACGCCGGCCCAAGATGACGGCCGTCGGCTCCAGGGCAGCAAGCTCGGACTCTTGGACACTGCAGTGATTTTATATACGATCAAATGATCGTATGTAAGATAACTCTAAGCTTTAGGGCACGGCCGGTCAAGATGGTGGCTCTTCCGCATGCGTTGAGGACGACGCCCCTTGACCAGATTGGCATCCGGCTGTAACGTAAATTTTCGAGAATACGATCACTCGATTGTATATAGAAACATCATTCGTGGTGACATGACGTGCCGGAGCAGCGCGGGTACGTCATGCCCGGCTGTCGAGCGACTTCGGAGGGACCGGCCATGGGAACCTACGTACTGGTTCACGGTGCATGGCACACGGGTGAGCTGCTTGAGGACGTAGCGAGGTACGTTCGCTCCGAGGGTCATACGGTGTACACGCCGACGCTGGCTGGTAACCGGCCCGGGGACTCCAAGGAGACCGGCCTCGATCAGGCCATCGACTCACTGGTCGACTACTTTTCGGAGAACTCGATCAGCGACGCCGTATTGCTGGGCCACTCCTACGGCGGGATCGTGATCACCGGTACCGTCGCCCGGCTGCCTGACGGCGCGGTGCGGCGCCTTATCTACTGGAGCGCCTTCGTCCCTAACGACGGCGAGAGCCTGGAGGACCTGAACCCGCCAGGGTTCAATGAGATGTTCCGGCAGATCCGTGAGCCGGACGGCGGAATTCCGATGCTCTATCCGGTGTTCCGCGATGCCCTGATCAACGACGCCGATGAGAAGACCGCCCGGTATTACCACGCCCGGCTGACCACCCATCCGCACAAGACCATGACGGATAAGGTGCGGCTGCCGGTAAACCCGGCCGAGATGACGGTCGGCAAGTCCTACCTGCACTGTCAGGAGGACATGGTCTACCCGGCCAGTCAGGGCGGATGGCATCCGCGTTTCTCCGAACGGCTGGGGCTGTTCCGGTTCGTCTCGATGCCCGGCAGCCACGAAGTGTGCTTTACCAATCCCGAGCTACTGGCCCAGAACATCATCCTGGCGGGCCGGGACTGAATGCCGGCCACATCTGACGAGGTGACGAAGTGAAATCGCGGCAGGAAATTCGGACGGACACCACTATAAGCACATCGCTTTCGCCGGAACCGCCCCTGCGGATCAGGGCGCGCATCGGCGGCGCATGGCGCGACGGGGAAACTTTCTCTGAAATCCGCGACCCGTACCGGGGAGTCGTGGTCGGACAGATGCCCGTCTCGACCGAACGTGACGGCGACGACGCGCTCGCCGCCGCGGTGCGCGGGAGTTCGGCGATGGCCGCGATGCCGGGTTACGAGCGCGCTTCGCTGCTGCGGCGGGCCGCGGACGAGACCGCCAGCCGAGCGGCCGTCATCGGCCGCGTCATGGCGCGGGAGACGGGCAAGGCGCTGCGTGACTGCCAGGTCGAGGTCGAGCGCGCCGCCGACACCTTGCGCCTGTGTGCCGAGGAGGCGGTCCGGATCCAGGGCGAACACGTTCCGATGGACGCCTCGGCCATCGGGGCCGGCAAGATCGGGCTCGTCATGCGGTTCCCGGTCGGCGTGGTCGCGGCGATCACCCCGTTCAACGGTCCGGTCAACCTGGCCGCCCACAAGGTCGGGCCGGCCCTGGCGGCGGGCAACGCCGTGATCTTGAAGCCGTCGCCGAAGGCGCCTGTCTCGGCCCACCTGTTCGCCGAGGCCGTGCTGGCCGCCGGCGTACCGGACGGAGCGGTCAGCACGCTGTTCGGGGACGCTGTCGCCCCCCTGCTCGTCAGCGACCCGCGGGTCGACTTCGTGAGCTTCACCGGGTCGATCGGCGTCGGGAAGATCATTCGCCAGTCGACGGGCATGAAACGCGTCGCACTCGAACTCGGTGGCGTCGGCCCGACCTTCGTGCACCACGATGCGGATCTTGCCGCGGCCGCGAAGGCGTGTGCGCGCAACGGCATGCTGCTGGCCGGACAGAGCTGCGTCTCGGTGCAGAACGTGTTCGTGCACCGCTCGGTCTACGAGGCTTTCCTGGACCGGATGCACGCCGAAGTCCAGCAGATCCGGTTCGGCGATCCGATGGATCCGGCGACCGAGGTCGGTACGCTGATCGACGCCGAGGCGGCCCGCCGGGTGGAAGGGCTGGTAGCCGACGCCGCCGATGCCGGCGCCACGCTGGTCTGCGGCGGCCCCCGGAGCGGGGCGTCGCTGCCGGCCACGATCCTCACCGATGTCAGCCCGCAGCTGAGCGTAGTGAGCCAGGAAGTCTTCGGCCCGGTGGTGACCGTCCAGCCCTACGACGAGCCCGAGCCGGTCTTCAAGGCGATCAGTGACAGCCCGTTCGGCCTGCAGTGCGGCATCTTCACCAACTCCCTCGATCTCGCCATGTCGGCCTTCAGGTCGGTCCGGACCGGAGGCGTGATCGTCAACGGAACGTCGCGGTGGCGTTCGGACCAGATGCCCTACGGCGGGGTCAAGGACAGCGGCATCGGGCGTGAGGGTCCCAAGTTCACCATCCGCGACATGACCGACGAGCGACTGCTCGTCTTGAACTGAAGGAAGCACTGATGCCGGCGCCATACCCCCGCGCCTCACCATCAGCTGTCATCGAGAAGGGATTGTGAATATGCAGAAGCGGAAACTCGGCCGGACCGGTCTGGACGTCTCGCCCATCGCGATCGGGGGAGCGGCCTTCACCTACGTACAGGCGTCGGCGGGCTGGGACCCGATGTCTGATGATGGCCGCAAGGTGGTGTACGAGACGCTGAACACCGCGCTGGACCGCGGGATCAACTACGTCGACACCGCGCCGGCCTACGGAAACGGATACAGCGAGACCCTCGTCGGGGAAGTGATGCGGACACGCCGGCAAGATTGCGTGCTGGCCAGCAAGGTCTGGTACGAACTGGATCGCCAGGGCGTCACGGACAGCGTCGAGGCGAGCCTGCGGCGGCTGCAGACCGACCATATCGACCTGCTGCAGGTGCACGGGCGGATGTACACCCCGGCCGAGGTGGATCACATCCTGCACGGAGGCCCGCTCGAGGCGCTGGTCGACCTGCGCCAGGCCGGCAAGATCGGTCACATCGGCGTCACCACAGAAGAGCCCTGGACGGTGATCCCGTTCCTGGAACACGAAGACGTCGAGGTCTATCAGATCGCCTACAACATCATCTACCAGGCGGCGGCCCGGCACTTCCTGCCCGAGGCGGCCAAGGTCAACGCCGGCGTGGTCACGATGCGCACGATGACATCAGGCATCTTCCAGCGGGAGGCCCAGTTCCTCGCGCCGGAGTGGCAGCAGGCCCGGGACCTCTACGAGGTAGCGCTGAAGTTCGTGCTGTCCGACTCCCGGGTGCACGCCGGCATCGTCGGCATGCGCTGGCCCAGCGAAGTGGACCGCAACATCCAGTTGCTGGAGAACTGGGAGCCCGCCCTCGACTTCGCCAGCATGCCGCGCCTGACGTTCGAGGTCTACAAGGCCGAGGACCAGCAAGAGCAGGCATGACCGCGCCCGGCGGCCCCTGGTCCCCGGGGCACGCCATGGGTGGGTTCGGGCTGAGCCTGCCGGATTTGCGTCCGGTCGGGACCGGGCTGCGCCGGCCCGAGTGCGTGCTGGCCACGTCGTTCGGTGATCTGTATGTCAGTGACGAGCGGGGCGGTGTCACCCGGATCTCGCCGGACGGGTCGACGACCCTGTTTTCCGGCCGGACGGCGGACGGCCCGGCCCTGGCCGCGAACGGCTTCGCCCTGCTCGCCGACGGTTCGTTCCTTATCGCGCCGCTGGCCGGCGGCGGTGTCTTCCGGCTACGACGGAACGGGCAGGCCGAGCCGTTCCTGCAAGAGGTGGACGGGCGCCCCCTTAGCTGCCCCAATTTCGTGCTGCTCGACGACGAAGGACGGGTCTGGATCTGCTGCCTGACCCGGCAGGACCGGGCCACGATCTCCCGCTATCCCAGGCACCGGCGAGACGGCTACCTCGTCCTGGTCGACGGGGCCGGAGCGCGGATCGCCGCCGACGGTATCGGGTATCCGAACGAGATCCGGATCGATCCGGCGGGCCGCTACCTGTACACGAACGAGACGATGGCGGGCCGGCTGCTCCGCTACCGCATCGGCCCCTCCGGGACGCTCGGGCCGGCCGAGACGATGGCCGAGTTCGACGAGTCGAACATGCTGGACGGATTCACGCTCGACAGCACCGGCGGCGCCTGGATGACCGCGATCGTGTCGAACCGCCTCTGGTACGTGATGCCCGACGGCAGGACCCGGCTGCTCATCGAAGACGCCTGCCACGAGCAACTCGCCCGGCTGACCGAGATGCAGCAGGGGACAGGCGTCCTGAGGAGCATTCTGTACGAGCAACACGGCTCAACCCTGCGCAACATCTCCTCGCTGGCCTTCGGCGGCCCCGACCTGATGACCGCGTACTTGGGGAGCCTGATGGGATCGCACGTCCTGGCCTTCCGGTCGCCGGTGCCGGGACAGCGGCCAGCCCACTGGAACTTCGGCCCGTTTGGCTGATCTCGCTCTATTCGGTGGACTCGAACTGCTTCCTGGCGATGGCGACGGCTGTCATGGCGGTCGGCCACCCCGCGTAAAAGGCGATGTGGGTAATGGCCTCGGCGATCTCCTCGGGCGTCAGGCCGTGGGCGACCGCCCGCCGCAGATGGGATGGCAGCTGGTCGTGGCGGTACAGGGCCACCAGCGTGGCGACAGTAATAAGGCTGCGGTCCCGTTTCGACAGCCCTGGCCGCTCCCAGACGTCGCCGTAGAGCACGTCGTCGGTCAGCTCCGCGAGTTTCGGGGCGAAGGCGCCGATCTTCTGCTGGGCCGGGGTTAGCTCTGCCATCACAATCGAACTCCTTTATAGGGGTTGGATGATCCTTTATAGGGGTTGGATGAGCCGGTCACGCTGGCCGGCTTGGCCGGACCCGGAGTGCATGTGGTCACCGCAGCTCTCCGCCGCCTCGATGAGTTGCTGGACCACAAGCTCCGGCGCTGTCACCATCGCATCGTGAGGGGCGTCCAGCACGCGGTAGCTGAACCGCGCGTCGACGGCGCTCCGGTCGCGCGCCCGCCTTCGGATCTCCGGCCTGAGTGTCGATGGCTGGCATTCGACGAAGATGCCGGGGTGACTCCACAGCCTGTCGGCGGGACCGCTCGGATCGGTGTAGGTCTTCAGCGGCTGCGGGGTCATCTTGCTGTTGACCCAGGCGACGTCGGCTGGATTAGTGACGCCGTAGAACGACGCATCGGTGGGGGGCAAGAACCAGCCTTCCCCCTCCTGTTTTGTCGTCTCGAGCAGGGCCGCGGCTAGGTCCGGGCCTACGATGTCGAGGACCGTCTCGCCTGGTGCCGGCATGAACGCGTCGAGGAAGACCATCGTCCGCACCCGGCCGGCGATCCGCTCCATCGGCCCCGCCACCACGCTGCCTCCGTAGCTGTGGGCCACGAGCACGGCGTCGGTGATCTCCTCGAACTCAAAGACGCCCACGATGTCCTGGACATGGGTGGCCAGCCCGATGTCCGACGTGAGCAGGTGAGATCGCTCCCCGAGCCCGGTCAGCGTCGGCGTGCAGACGTCGTGACCGGCGGCACGCAGGAGCCGGGCCACCCGGGCCCAGCACCACCCGCCATGGCGCCCGCCGTGAACAAGCACGAACGGAGGTCGTGAGCACGCCATCTCTGCCTTCCGTCGACTCGCCGGCACCGGGCTACAGCAGTCCGTAGGCGGCTTCGAGCTTCGTAACGTCCTCGAAGCTCTCGGCGGTGCCGGAGGTGACGACCTGACCGCGGTCCAGGACGGTGACGTGATCGGCGATCGCCAGGGCCTTGTCGGCGAGCTGCTCGACGAGCAGGATCGTCAGGCCGTCATCGGCTAGCGTGCGCAGGCGGGCGAACAGCTCATCGACGATCGTCGGTGCTAGTCCCGCCGACGGCTCATCGAGGAGCAGGATCTTCGGCCGGGACGCGAGCGCCTGGGCGATCGCGAGCATCTGCTGCTGCCCGCCGGACAGCCCGCCGGCACGCTCGGCGGTCCGCGGCCGGAGTGCCGGGAACAGGTCGAGGACCTCCCGGCAGAGCCGCTGGCGCTCGGGTCGGCTGATCTTGAGGCTATGGGTCCCGAGCATGACGTTCTGCCACACCGTGCGCCGGCGGAAGATCCGCTTGCCCTCCTGAACGAGACTGATTCCCGCCGCCGACCGCCGGTAGGCACTGGAGCCGCCGACCGGCCGCCCCAGAAGGGTCACGGATCCGTTCCACGCGGGGAGCAGTCCGGCGATGGTCGAGAGCAGGGTCGTCTTGCCGACCCCGTTGCGTCCCAGGATGGCCTCGATCGACCCGGTCGGGATCGACATCGAGACACCCCGGAGCACGCGAAGGTCACCGTAGCCCGATTCGATGCCGTGGAGTTCGAGCAGCGCCGCGGCCGCCGCGGCCGGGACCGGTCCGGCTCCGGCTCCGGCTCCGGCTCCGGCTCCGGCCACAGCCTTGCGGTCCCTGGCGGTGCCCGAGGCCTTTCCGAGGTAGCTCTCGATGACCTGCCGGTCCCGCGAGACCTCGTCCGGCGTGCCGCTGGCGATCAGCTGGCCCAGGTGGAGCACGTGGATCGTCTGGGAGACGCTGGTGATGAACTTGAAGTTGTGCTCGATGACGATGACGGTCGCTCCCGCGTCGGCCATCGCCTGCACCAGCGTCGCCAGCCCGATCACTTCTTCGTCGTTGAGGCCGGACGCGGCCTCATCAAGCAGGACGACCGAAGGCCGGGCGCACAGCGTCCGGGCGACCTCGACGAGCCGCCGGGTACCCAGCGACAGGCTCGACGCGTCCTGATCGGCGAATCGCTCGATGCCCGCGAGTTGCAGGAGCTCGGTCGCCTCCCGCCGGTCGGCCCGCTGGGCCCGCCGGTACCTGGGCAGGCGCAGAATCGAGGCCACGAATCCGATGTGGTCTCCCGAGTAACGCCCGGAAGCAACAACGTCGCGAGCCGACACACCGCGTGGCATGGTCGGGGTCTGGAACGTCCGCCCGACACCGAGCCGCGCGATCTGGGCCGGCCTGAGCCTGGAGATGGTGGTGTCGTCGATTTTCACCGAGCCGCCGCTGGCGGACGCGTACCCGCAGATGACATTCAGCAGCGTCGTCTTGCCTGAGCCGTTGGATCCGATCAGGCCCGTGACCTCACCCGGCTTGGCCGTAAGCGACACGTCCTGGAGCGCGGCCACACCGCCGAACGACTTGGAGACGCCCTCGACGCTCACCCGCTTGCCCTGCACCTGCGGCAGTGTCGCGCGCTCGGGTGAACTCCCGTTCCCGCCGGCGTTCCCGCCGGTCGCTCCGTCGAGCACGTATGGCTCGCCCTCGATGTGCGCGCCGGAGTCCGTGCTCTCCGCGACCACGGCATCGGGCTGCAGCCATCGAAGCGCGCGGGACGCGGCCGCCCGGCCAAGTCGTGCCACGCCGCCGCGCAGCAGGGTCGCCGCCACGATGAGGAATCCGCCGTAGGCGATCGGCGCGTAGGTCGCGAAGCTGATCGATTTTTCTGGCCCCAGCTGCAGGAGGGCAGCGCCGATGAGCACGCCGTACACGCTCTCCGTCCCGCCGAGGACGCTCGCGGCGACGATGCCGATCCCCAGCGTCAGGCCGAACGTGGTGGGTTCCACGATCAGTGACACGTAGCCGAAGAGGCAGCCGGCCACGCCCGCCGGAAAGGCGCCCAGGGCGTACACGCTCGTCTTCAGCTTGGACGGAGAGTATCCGAGCGACTGCGTCAGAACCGGCGATTCCCTCAGCACTCGGAACACGACGCCGAAGCGTGAGGTCACGAGGTTCCGGTAGCAGGCGAACCACAAGATGGTGACGATCACCGCGACCTCGTAGAGCCCGGTGTTGCCTAGCTGAGACCCGAACAGGGTGGGGATCGGGACACCGGTGAGCCCGTTGAGTCCTCCGGTCTGTTTACTGAAGACCGAGGCGAGATCGGGGATGGTGATGACGAGGAAGAAAGAGGCCATCGCCAGCGACCAGCCGCCGATCCTCATCGCGGGCACCGCGATCAAAATGCCCACGGCGACGGCCGCGACGCCCCCGATCAGCATCAGCAAGACGACGTCGGTCGTTCCGTGGATCGCGAGGATCATCGTCAGGTATGCCCCGACGGCGAACATGAACACCTGGCCGAGCTGGAGCTCGCCGGCGTACCCGAAGCTGAGGTTGACCCCGCTGACCACCAGCGCGAGCACCGCGATGAGGGAGAGCTCACGGATCCAGTACGCGCCGGAGTAGAACGTCGGCAGCAGGACGGCCAGCGCGGCCAGCGCGATCGGGATCGTGAGCGACACCGGGCCGCCCGCCAGCAGCGAGCACAGTCGCTGACGCCAGCGCGAGGCGTTCGCCGCTCGCCGCTTCCCGGATGGTTGGAGTTGTGGCATGTCAGACGCTCCTTGCCTTCGTGGACCCGCCGAGGCCTTTCGGGCGGACGGCGAGCGTCACCAGCAGCAGGCCTAGCACTGCGATGTCGCCGTAGCTCGCGCCCAGATACCTGATCGCCAGGCTGCCGACCAGCCCGACGATCAGGCCGCCGATCAGGCCGCCGATGAAGCTCCCCTCGCCGCCCAGGGCCACGGCCACGAAGCCGTACAGGGCGAGCGTGGTGCCGAGTACGGGCTCGGCGTACGTGATCGGCCCGATGACGACCCCGGCGGCCGCCCCGAACGCGCCGGCCAGCGCGAACGCGGCCAGCGACAGGGCGCTCACGTTCACGCCCCGGAGCATCGCCGCGTCGCGGTCCTCGGCCACGGCCAGGCACACGCGTCCGGTCCGCGTATAGCGGAAGAAGGCCTCGAGCGCGAGCGCGCTGACGACGGCGAGCACCACGACCGTAATCTGCACGGGCTGGCCGACGACGCCGAGGAAATGCAGGTACCCGCCTGGCCCGATGAACGGGACCTGCAGCGGGAGTTCGCCCCACTTGATCGCGAGCAAGCCGATCAGGGCCGTCGAGGCGCCGACGGTCGTGACCATCGCGCTCGACTCGACCGTTCCGCGGCCCCACCGCAGGGGGCGAACCGCCAGGAGTTCGCATGCCAGCCCGGCTCCCATGCCGACGAGCACGGTGAGCACGACCGCGAGTGCCGTTGGGATCTTCGTCGCCGCGAGGAACTGGTAAGTGAGAAAGCTCCCCCCGATGACGATCGCACCCTGGGCGAAGTTGAAGATCCCGGTCGGGACCATCGCGATCGCGAACCCGGCCGCGACGAGCGCGTAGACCGATCCCAGGACGAGACCGCTCCAAAGCGTGACAGCCATCAGTCCCTCACTTTCGATGAGCTATGCGGGCACATGCGTGACGCTCCTGCTCCGGGTCCTAGGAAGAGGCCGAAAGAGGTTTGCCGAGTCCGTGTCCATCGTTCTTATATACGGACGGACGATCGTATTCACGATTGACCGAAGCTTACGATGAGAGGTCGGCAGTGTCAACGGTTTGTTTCGTGCCGTCAAAATGAGCCGGTTACCTGGCCGGTTGGCGGACGATGCCGCGAGACGGCGACCCGCGGCGTGGCGCGCCGTGGCCACGACGCCTCTTGACGCAGCCGGGATCCGATTGTAACGTGGCTTCCGGGAATACGATCTATCGTTCTTATATACGAGCAAAATAAAACCTGAGGCTCCGAGGTACGGCACGCGAGCCTTCCTGGCTGTCGAGCGACTCAGAAGATCGGCGGGTGGGCTGTGTGGGTGAGTTGCGCACTCGGCCATCCCCGGCCGGCTCGGGCCGGGCTGCGACGGCGGCTGTGCTTGACGAGTCCCCTTTTCGAGCGGAATGACAGTAGGAACGGACGGAACACATGGTCGCTCAGGTAAAGCCCCAATCGGCAGCGGAGATCTCAGGCGAGCTGGCCCGGGGCAAGTTCACGGACGAGATGCTCGGGGAAATGCGGTCGCTGATCGGTACCGAGTTGCGTACCGAAGCGTCTGTCAACAATGAGTACGCGACGCGGCTGGCGATCCTGCGTTTCGCCGAGGGGATCGGTGACGACAACCCGCTGTGGACCGATCCCGGGTACGCCGCCGCCTCCCCTTATGGCGGGCTGATCGCGCCGCCGAGCTTTATCTTCTGCTGCCTGGGCTCGATTCAGGTGGGCTGGCGCGGTCTTGGCGGCTTCCACGCCGAGACGCTGCTGACCTTCCACCGGACGGTCCGGCTCGACGACCGCATCACGGCCCGGGTCTACTTCGACGGGTTCGACGGGCCGAGCGAGAGCCGCTTCGCGGGCCGCCGCATCAAGGACTACCTGCGTCAGGAGTACCGCAACCAGGACGGCGAGCTCGTCGCCACGTTCATCTGCTCGCGGATCCGGTTCGAGCGCAGCGAGGCGCAAAGCCGCCGGGAGACACGCGCGGTGCAGGTACCGCATCCGTGGACCGAGGCCGAGCTCGAAGCCATCGAGAACGACGTGCTGGCCGAGGCCCCCCGCGGGGCGCAGCCGCGATACTGGGAAGACGTGCAGGTCGGCGACGAGCTGGACACGATCACCAAGGGTCCGCTCGGGCTCACAGACGAGATCGCCTACATCGCTTCCGGTGCCGCCCCGATCCCGCGCCTTTCCGCTCACGGCGTGGCCTTGCGGCGCTATCGCAAGCACCCGCGCTGGGCGTTCCGAGACCCTTCGACGCACGCCCTCGAGCCGGTCTATTCCGTGCACTACAACGACTACGCGGCCCGGCTGCAAGGCGCCCAGGCGGCCTATGACGTCGGCATCCAGCGCACCTGCTGGCAGATCCACTCGCTGACGAACTGGATGGGCGACGCGGGATTCCTGAAGGCCGCCACCTCCCAGTACCGCTCGCACGTGTACCTCGGCGACGTCGTCCGCCTCGGCGGCACCGTGGTCCGCAAGGAAATCGACGCCGACGGAGCGCATGTCATCCATATCCAGACGCGGGCGCGCAACCAGCGCGACCAGGACGTTATGCCCGGCACCGCGGTGATCCAGCTACCGCACCGAGACGGCGCGAGTGACCCCGGCCGCACGACGAAGGAGACCTCATGAGCAGCGACGCCGAACGCCCGCCGCAGCTCGCGACCGCGGGCCTCGCGACGGCAGGGCCCCCGGGAACGGAGCAGGATCTGCCCCTCACCGGCCTGCGGGTGCTCGACCTCGGGCATGTCTTCGCCGGCCCCTACGCGGCGTTCCTGCTGGCCATGGGCGGCGCGGAGGTCATCAAGGTCGAACCGCCGAGCGGCGACATGTCCCGTCGGCGCGGCCGCGATGGCGACTACCCGTTCCAGGCGCTGAACGGGTGCAAGCGCGGCATCGTGCTCAACCTCAAGACCGACCGAGGACGTGAGCTCCTGCTCCAGCTCGCCGAGCAGGCAGACGTGCTGGTGGAGAACTTCGCGCCCTCGGTGATGCCGCGGCTCGGCCTCGGCCCGGACGTGTTCCTGCAGCGCAATCCGCGGCTGGTCTACGCGTCGGGCACAGGCTTCGGGCGCAGCGGCCCGCAGGCCGGAAGCCGGGCGCTCGACCTGACCATCCAGGCCATGAGCGGCGTCATGAGCGCCACTGGCGAAAAGGGCGGACCACCGCTGAAGGCCGGGGTCCCGGTAGCCGATTTCATGGCCGGCGCTCACCTCTACGGCGGGATCCTCAGCGCTCTGGTGGGCCGGTCCCTGACTGGTCGCGGCCGGGTGGTTGAGGTGTCGATGCTGGAGGCGCTGTTCGCGACCCTGATACCGAGCGCCGGACACTCCTACCAGACCAACACCGCCCCGGAGCGAAGCGGAAACCGGCATGTCGCCGACAGCTACGTCCCGTTCGACGCCTTCCGGACCGCCGACGGCTGGGTGACGATCGTCTGCGCGACCGACGAGCACTGGCTGAAGTTCACCGACGCGATGCAGCGTCCGGACCTGCGCGCGGACGACGAGCTGCGGCGACTAGCGGGCCGCATCGCCCGGATCGAGGAGGTGACCGAGGCCGTAGCGCACTGGGCGTCCCGGCGCACCCGGGCCGAGGTCACGGCAGCCTGCCAGCAGGCGCAGGTGGCCGCGGCGCCGCTGCGCGACGTGATGGAGGTGCTGGCGGATCCGCACCTGCACGCGCGCGGCTTCTTCACCAGCGTCCCGGCACCCGGCGGCCCCGTCCTGCTGCCCAACAGCCCGGTCCGCTACGACGGGTCCCCGCTGCGCGCGCTCACCCCGGCGCCGGCTCTCGGTGAACACACTGACCAGGTGCTCGCCGAGCTGTGCGGCCTCGACGAGACCGCTCTTAAGGAACTCCGCCGGGATGGGGTGTTCGGCGCATGACCACGCCGTCGTGGGGTGACCGGATCGTCA
>Ga0302325_10016842_pt1 | contig 15467 bp, 18 predicted proteins | sample Palsa_T0_2_FD_201948 | JGI IMG/M metagenome (GOLD analysis project Ga0302325, IMG submission 201948) | Peat permafrost microbial communities from Stordalen Mire near Abisko, Sweden - Palsa_T0_2 | ecosystem: Environmental > Terrestrial > Soil > Palsa > Peat permafrost | place: Sweden: Abisko...
TCTCCCCTTCGACGCGAACCCGTGTGCTCTTGTGCCACTCCTTCTCTTCTTCAAACAAGGCCATTTGCTGCTCTGCTACCTGTGCATTCTCCCGATCTTTGCTTTGGGGAGATACTTCTGTATCGTCCGAGGAGAAAGGGGTTGCCGGTTGAGCTGTAGATGTGGTGTAATATGGTCGATAGGTTGCGAGTATTATAGCAGCTGTTTCACGGCCAATCTGGTCTGCTAGAACACGCCTGTTAAGAAAGCGGTAGAGTCGCCTCGGCGTGTTGAGGAAGCCTAAAATGTGTGGGAACGAGATTGGTGTTGACGGACCGATTTCTGATGGGAGATTTGATGGTGTGGCGGCTGATTGGTATTGAGAGGTTGTGATAAAAGGTGCTGGCTGTGGTGGTTTCGAGGGTTTTTCGTCGGGTTTGGGCTCAGGCTCGGTGGGAGGTGGAGCTTGCTCAGAAGGGGAACTCCCATCTTCCTCTGTTGCGGAATGTGAAGTGATTCCAGGCGCATTTTCTGTAATGGGTGGCATCTGTGATTCTGTACTGTTTGTGTCCTCTATAGTTTTCCCGTCGCTCGGTTTGGGCGGTTCTGTGAGCGGGCCCAGCCAGCCTTCGTGTAAACCCCTCACGTACTCCTTCCAGGTATGTCGCCCAATAACAATGTCACCTCCTACCCCTTCAAAGTCCTTGATACCACTCCGCCTGCGTACTTCGTCCACAACACTCTCCTCTGTCCGCTGTTCAGGAGGCGTCCTATAATTTCGAATTTTCTCCGCTAGCTCGGCACGTACATCACCTTCTTTCCTGCCTTGTATGAATTCCCAATCCAATCCTGAAGCCACCAAAATTGGCTTCACATATTCCTTGAAGTGGTCCTGAGCTGTACGGAGCCCATCACTAGGAGGACTTTCCAAGAAGACAGTAAGCTTCCTTGGCATTTCCTGGCGGCCCAATGGCTCTTTTGCTATATGCTCAACAAGCTTGCACCATTTCCTCTGCGCTCGTTTTTTCTCCCTCTTGTCATATATCACAGCAGCGGTGAATGTGCCAGTGATAGAGAGGAAAATCATCCAATTTCGAGATGGCAATCTGGGGCGAAAGTTTTCTCCAAGGCCCATGTACTTCCACATTGGATTTGGTGGCTTGACGTTCTTTGTTGCCTTCGTATCTAGCTTCATCTCTGCCTTGGAAGTGGGAGCAGTCTTCTACGTTGTTGTCAGTCACATGGACCCATGCAATGAATGGATAGCTACCTCTGCTCCAGCTCCCTGCGAGTCTGCCATTGCGACTAGAGACTATACTCTCCTTCTCGAAGTCAAACTGCATCCATAGAACCAATGCAAGGGAGTAGCTTGCTTGGATACCGTTCGCGGAGGTTGAGCGTCAGTAAGTCTAGAGATGTGTGTAGTCCTTTTTTTGGGACCGTGAGTAAAGCTTCAAACATCTGAGGTTGAGATGTCGGCCGCTAGGACCGCTGATATCCGCGTCACGAGAACGTGAGTGGAAAGTGCTTCTGAGCCGAAGTCAAAAGACAACTCACAGAAAGTCATCTGAAATCATAAATTTCAAACAATAACGTACCCAGGGTAGTCATGAAGCTTGCATGAAGTTGTATTGTATCGACAGACCATGTCTGCATGATGCTGTACTTTTCCTACTCGTGTCACCCTCTGTGCAAAAGAAAGGCCTCGTGCTTGCATTGAGCTGAGAAAGAACATTCTTGCACTTCTTTTGAGTGAGACAGAAGAAGATGAAGGGGCATAGTGCATTTCCCTCCCGAATATTGAGGCTGAATATCTTAGAGGAGGTTGAAGCGCTCAGATCTACCCGGCCTTTTGTTCTCTACTAACAGGGGCTCGCATTCCTTTTCGAAACCTTCCAATTAGCCCAAAATAAAAGCCGAATCCTGCAAAGAATACTTTGGAAGTGTATCCTCAGAGGAATCTTAGCTGAAGAGTTCTAAGCATGTTTGTTGTATAGCATTGAGGGGATGATATAGCGATACAAGATAAAGAGCCTATCGGCCCAGACTCCGATATACTTCGTAATAATAATGTCTCCCACTTGCATTCGTCACCACTTGGGGATCCGTTTCCTGTAGCAGATATGCATGGCATTATGAGGCGGTCAGGAGGCAAGTCTGGTGAAATACCTGGATGGCCTAGCTAAGTCCTTTCTTCACAAGCGCTAGAAGTTCCGAACCCCTTTTATAAAGCGGCGATACCCCCCTGCTCCCCACTATTTTAGCGGCCTTCTCGAAGCGAAGGTCGAATCGGCTTCACCATCTTTCGAACTTCAGTCCCTTTTGCCAATTTACCGGATCAATCAACTCCAACTTCTACAGGCTCGGCGGATCACTCATAATTTGGGTGGCTGTCTGAGAGTGTCGGAGCCTTTTCGATCCTACAGTCCAACCTACGAAGCGGTGTAGCGCCAAGCACGTCCCCGCGATCTGTATCGGAAAAGCAATTGGGGCACGAAGACGACGCGGTCCGTCAACCTTCCTTCGAAGTCTGGCGACATAGATCGACATCTGCAGACAAGATGGATAGTAACAACAATGGCAACCGATTCTATCTGAACCTGAATAATGACCGCCCTGCATTCCCTGATCGAGCCTATCCAACTACACCTTCAACCTTCCCTAACCCGATCTTCTCAAATCAGGCACAAAGCAGTGGACAAGGCCAGGCTCAGGGATCTCAGCAGCAGCAGCAGCAGCAGCAGCCATACTCGACTGGCTTTGCTCCCTCTGGCTACTTCATGAACAATCCATACCCACCTTCTTACCCTCAACAGCCTCCTGCTTCCAACTACCAAGGTGTTCAAGCTCCGCAAGCTTCGTTCCAGCAGCGACCAGCTCCCACCAACCCCAACGATGCTACTAATGGTCTTGTGCACCAATTCTCTCACCAGAACCTAGGTGGTCGAGCCTCCCCTTATGGTGGTGTCCGTCAACCCTCTCCTTCGCAGAGACCCCGCACTGCTGGTGCTACAGGACAGCAAGCAGGCTATGGTAACTACTTGAACGCCCCAATGCCCGCCGCTCCACATCACCAAAACTTGCCCGAGTTTCAACCGGCCCCAGAGAGAAACCCAGATAAGTATGGACCGTTGGCACAGACGAACCAAAAGCGCTGTTCCACCCTGGCCGAGTCGTTCTTCAAGGATAGCGTCAAGAGAGCCCGAGACCGCAACGTACGGTAAGTAACATCTCCTTCCCCCAAACAAAGTTTCGATGCCTTTAGAAATTAGCTCACGCCCATTGCCCAGACAAAGTGAGATGGAGCAGCGACTCGCAGATCCAAATCAGTCCCAGGCGAGACGAGAGCAGACGTGGTCCAATGCCGGAAAGCAAGAGGGAAAATATCTTCGCTTCCTCCGAACCAAAGACTCACCTAACAACTATCAAACAATCAAAATTATCGGAAAGGGCGCCTTTGGCGAGGTCAAGCTTGTCCAAAAGAAGCAAGATGCAAAGGTCTATGCAATGAAATCTCTCATCAAGCATGAGATGTTCAAGAAGGACCAGCTGGCACATGTCCGTGCAGAACGTGATATCTTGACTGAGTCGGACAGTCCGTGGATTGTAAAGCTCTACACAACCTTCCAGGACGCAGACTTTCTGTACATGTTGATGGAGTTCTTGCCAGGAGGTGATCTTATGACCATGCTCATCAAGTATGAGATTTTCTCGGAGGATATTACACGGTTCTACATCGCTGAGATCGTTCTGGCCATTGATGCGGTTCATAAGTATGGCTTCATTCATCGGTAAGTTATATCAAGATTCGACAAGCTTTTCAACTGCTTTGATCACCGCAGAAGAACATATGGGCTAATTCTGCACAGCGATATCAAACCTGACAACATTCTGCTCGATCGTGGTGGACATGTCAAGCTCACTGATTTCGGTCTGTCTACTGGCTTTCATAAGCTGCATGATAGTTCCTACTACCAGCAACTTCTTCAAGGAAAGTCTACTCGACCTACCAACCGCAACTCTGTCAACCTTGACCAGATCAACCTCACTGTAAGCAATCGAAGCGTCATCAATGATTGGCGAAAGTCTCGTCGAGTCATGGCTTATTCCACCGTTGGTACTCCTGACTACATTGCTCCGGAAATCTTCAGTGGTCATGGTTACGGTCAGGATTGTGATTGGTGGAGCTTGGGTACGATCATGTTCGAGTGCCAAGTTGGATGGCCCCCTTTCTGTGCTGAGGATGCTCACGACACCTACCGTAAGATCGTCAACTGGCGCCAATCTTTGTACTTCCCTGAAGACATCCAGTTGGGTCCCGAAGCCGAGAATCTGATTCGAAGGTAAGATGATGTTACATAAGACCTTGAAATGGAAGCTAATCTGCTATAACAGCCTTGTTTGCAACACTGAACAACGTCTGGGTCGCGGAGGTGCTGAGGAGATCAAGGCTCATCAGTTCTTCCGTGGTGTTGAATTCGATCAATTGCGTCGCATCCGTGCACCCTTTGAACCAAAGCTGACCTCCAATGTCGACACAGCGTATTTCCCAACTGATGAGATTGATCAGACCGACAATGCAACCAGAATGGCTGCAGAGTCCGGCAACCAACCCCGCAATGAGGCTCCGGAGTTGAGTTTGCCGTTTATCGGCTATACCTTCAAGCGCTTCGACACCTTCAACAACAACCGCTGAAGTTCTGAGGCAAAAGCCGCGATGTGGGGTCCAGAGCTCTAGGTTCTCGACTGAACTTAGACTGGATGATCCTCATACATCAACTCATTCGACTGTAGTTATTATTGCATGGCTTCATACAAAGACCGCACGAGATACCAATTTGCAATGCTTGCTATTTTCGCAGGCAGGGGCATAAATTTGCTCATCAGATATGATGCCCATAGATGGTAGCATGAGTGCATAATGAGCGTTTCGTCTAGATCACGACTTCTAGCATGGTTTCTTTTACGAGGAGAATCCTGATTTGCATTATGAAGGCGCTGGTCTTAGATTTGCTGAACCTCCTGATAGCTAGCAGAGCCCCAATATCAGAAGACAATAATGAATACAGCCTCCAAGCCTATGATAACATGTCTCCCAGTGACCTTTAACTCCATGCCGCTCATTCCGCATTATCGTCTTGAAGGAGCCAAACCCGGAACACCACTGTACCTCTCCTCTCTCTCCGTCTTGAACATAACCTGCACCCAGAATTCCTTGAGATCAGGGTCCCACCAGGTGAAATATCTATCGTTTGTTCGGTCAATCTCCCTTGCCTGCAACTTGAATCCACAAGTCTCATACGGTTCCGCCGCCACAAGCATGTATTGGAAGTTCTTGTCCGGGGGATCATCCACTTTCTGCTCAAATGCACTCATGAATCTGACCTTCGGCGTAACATCTGGCGATATCTCGGGATATTGGAGCTGGAATATTAAGCCTTGCTGTCTCGTAACCTGATCTCTTGTCTTCGTAATCTTGTATCCAGGTCGTCCAATCTTTACCACATTTCTCTTGATATTGACTTGAGCTCCAACCATGCCAATCGGCATGCCAGTCACCGGATCGAGACCAGCTCTTCCCTCCTTCTGCTCCTTCGCAGCACGACGGGCGAGGTTCGTTTGATGCTTCCGGCCTTGGGTATGGGCGAGATAGGAGCCATCGTTTTGGTGAACTGTCAGGCAGAGTCGACATTCGAAGGATCCGACGTGATTCTTGAAGAAGTAAGGGTCCTTGTCAAGGTCGATGGTCTCAAGGGCGAGTTTCCGCAGGCGCTCTCGTCGGTCCGCATTCGTTGCTGAGGTCGATGCTACACCTCCGCCACCAAATTTGGAGCCAGCGCGATTCTGGTAATCCATTTTCAGGGGACTGGATATCAGAGTGCGGTGATGTGCTGAGAGACAGCCCAGTGATCGAAGAGGGTATTTGGCGTTGAGCTTTGCGAGGAAAAGAGCTTTAGACGTTGTCGAGGAAAACTTCGGCTACAACATTCAGCCTTTCCACCAAGGCTGCCAAATACTTCTTGTACCTCAATGCGTACCCAGCACTCCACGCAGCAGATCATCATGCTTCAAACACGCAATGCTGGACCACGTGTTACATCGATAACCCCTACATATTACATAGGTCAACGCGTGTCCTTCGAATCAAATATATGTACAATCCGCTACATAGGTGCCGTCGAAGGTACTGACAGAGAATGGCTTGGAGTTGAATGGGATGAACCTTCACGTGGGAAGCACGATGGGTCCCACAAAGGCAAGAGATACTTCAAGTGTATGTGTCTCTCTCCTTCCAGCAAGGGCTCGGCAGTCTCATATGAAACTCAGGCCAAAGTCCTTCTCCAACTGCAGCGTCTTTCCTCCGCACAACCAGACTGAAGGATGAAGAACAGACTTTCCTCGAAGCTGTCCATTCGAAGTATGCAGAATATACGCCCTCTATATTGACAGACCCAACGGTAGTTCAGATCTCTGGAAAAGTTGTCGAAGAAGTGGGCTTCGATAAAATCAGGGAGCAGCAAAGTCGACTTCATAAGTTGAAAATAGTTCTCGTAGACGGTATGAGAATTAACGCAGGGCGCGACTCACGGAGACATTCAGCCATATCGATAGTGTGCCCCAGCATATTGGAGCTTGATTTGAGTCGAAACCTGTTCGAGAGATTCCAGCAGATTGATGACATTATTGGGCAGCTCGGGGAGCTGAGGAAATTGAGACTCAAGTAAGCTGAAACTCCAGGAAGCTCTAGGCTTTCTCTTCTGCAGCTAAATGGCTCAGTGGAAATCGGCTCCAGGACTTGGGGGATAATTCTTCGTTGGCCAGAAATGTTAGGCCTGGAACGCCTCACACCAACGAAATTACAGAATTGGAACTAGATAATATGCTGGTTTCCTGGGACGCTATCAAGACAATAGTCACGCAATTCCCAGTACTGGTAACTCTCTCTGCGTCATCCAACTACTTCAATTCTCTGAGCTGTCCTCTTCCGACCGGTATAAGGTCTTTAACGTTGGAATACAACGAGTTCACCATGATCTGGGATATTATTCTCTTACGACAACTGGAATCTCTGGAAGTGTTGCACCTCAAAGGGAACAAAATATCGGGCATTGATAAGGAAGGATATCAATTGAGCTCATTTCACGCCTTCGGGATGAAGTTGAGATACGTCGACTTGTCTTATAATGCAATAGCCAGTTGGAGTTTTATTGATGATCTCCCGCAGGTTTTCCCAGGGCTTGAAGAACTTCGACTGTCTCACAACCCTATCTACTCCTCTAATGGCTCTTCCAAGCAAAATGAGAGTATTGAAGAGGGATATATGCTCACCTTAGCACGGCTTAAAAGTTTAAAGTCGTTGAATTTCAGTAAAATCACTGCGGCGGACCGAAACAATGCCGAGATGTTCTATCTATCAAGAATAGCCAAGGCAATGGCTGAAGTTCCAGAGAGTGAGGAGCATGTTGTAACTTCACAGCACAAGAGATTCGTCGAGCTTACCGAGCAATACGGAGCTCCAACAGTTGTTCGAAGAAGCGGAGAAACCATCAACCCCGACTTTCTCGAGGCTCGGTTGATCAAGTTCACATTTTACTTGCCTGCGAATACACGAGCCCACCAAGCAGATGCAATTACCATTGTGCAGGAAATTCCCAAGACATTTGACGTCTATCGGGTGAAGGGCATTGTGGGAAAGACGTTTGACATCCATCCCATGAAAATACGTTTGATCTGGGAAACTGGAGAGTGGGATCCCGTTGCTGGGTATGGGGAGGACGAGGAGGATAGTGATGATGAGGATGGAGGCGTACCCTTGAATGAAGCTCAACGAGATGGGACAATAACGCCGAACGGTAGATGGATGGAGAGAAAGACGGAAATCGATGACAGTACTAGACAGATTGGATTCTGCGTTGATGGTATGGAGGCAAAGGTTCGCATTGAGCTGAGATGACTTGATTTGGACGTTGATACCCTTGTACGAGTATGTGTGGTTCGTAGTCACGTGATACCATGTGACTAGAACTCACGTGTCAACTCTGGAATCTTTCTTTGTCTTCTGTTTGTCTTGTGCAGTAGCTTGCCGTACTGCAGTTTCTTTCAGGCATCTTGTATTTAGCTTAGAGCTTCCACCTTCTGTGGATCTTTTTTCTTTCTCTATGGTCAATGAAGCACTTTGCCTGAGAACAACTGTATGCAATCCAGCTTATTCTGTTTGTTGCCGCTGCTACGAAAATGCCCGCAGTATCAATCAAACATCGTTTGTGCACGCATGTAGCATGCTCATGATATCGAAGTTTCCGTTTGCTGCAATGTTCCAGACAATTGTCTACATTGTTATTCACTAGTCCTAGCAAACGCTATGCAAAGGGCAAAGTCGCATTTCTAATTGTATATGTAGTCGGTCATTGACTTCTTTCTACAACTTTACCTACAGCAATTTGCTTTGTATTGGGACCGTGTCTGCGCTCGAATTACAAATTCCCCTGACGAAAACCTTCAGAATGCCTCCAATCCCGGTCGAGGTTCACACAAAAGGCAAGCCATGGCCAGGCTATTTCCTCGTCCGTAGTACTGGAGAAGTTGTCCCACTCATTGCTGTCGACGAACTGCCTCCCAATATTGAGCTCGTCAGTGTTCCTCGTTCCCTTGACTTGGCAGAAACAATCGGCATGCTCAATCTCGGACTCCAAAGAAGTACTGGGGGATTCTACCAGTTTACCCAAGGAGAGGAAAGCAGAACAGGAGGCAGCGAAGAAGTTGGTAAAGCCAAGTAAGTGAAGCAAGGAACCCTTGAAGAACTCAACTAATATGTCCTCCCAAGCAGGTCCTCTAACGTTCCAGATCAGCCTGCGTCCCCATCGAAGTTTCCCCACGACTCTACCTGTGAAACCAGCTCTCCAACCCCAAAAGCTACAACAGCTGCCAATCCACCCACCTCGCCCGCAGCAACCCAACTCTGCCGCCACTGGTGCGCATACGGCATCTGCAAATGGGGCCAACAGTGTCGCTACCGCCACATCATGCCCATGACTGTCCGAGGCCTCGAAGAGGTAGGCCTTCCTGATTGGCCTTCCTGGTTCCGCAAGCAGAACCCTGGATACTTCGTTAGTGACTCAAGAGGTGCCGGCGCTCCTGCCTGTAATGGGAGAGCCAAACGGATTCTTGGACGTCCCGGTGTCTGCTGTGGTTCTTTGCATGGTGTGAATGGCGTTTGTGGTGGCAGAAGTGAGAGGTTGAGGGGCAATGGCCGGGTTACTGTTAGAGAGAAAGCGACTGGTCGGATCTTGAAGAACGAAGAGCTGGGAGAGCAGATTGTTGCTAGATTAAGGAATGTATCGAAGGAGGGGACGGTGATTGGTGAGAAAGCTGTGGGTGCTCAGGGAGGAAATGCGAAGATTGAGAGAGCGGCGGCAAGGGACACCAAGGCTTGGGAGGATGAGAGTGAGGGCGAAGTTGAAGATGATGAGATTGAGGGTAACGAGGAGGTGAAGCAGGTGGCTCATAGAAAGCTGGTTGATGTTTAGGTTGTGGAGCTGAAAAATTGACGGGACATCTCTAGACCTTGCCACTCGTTGTTTAGAAGCATTAGTTGTTACTGTCAAAAGCTGCGTTCAAATTAATGACTGAATTTTTGGGGAAAAGGTTGGTTTGTTTCCATGCAATTAACTTAACGCAAATACTCTATGGGTATCAATTGTGTCCATCAAACCGGCGGCTTGTCATGTTAGCTTCCTGTCCCTCACTCAGGAGCAAATCAAGTCAAGACAAATTTGTGCATTCAGGAGGCCCTTTGCACTGGCACAGGAAAATGAATGAAAAACACGCCAACGAAAAGGGGAAGACTTCAAGTTCAGTTGTGATTTGGCAGTTCCATGTGGTAATGGTGTAAAGCCATAGATGTTCTCGACATCTTTTGGTAATACATACTGTACAAAACCTTGAAGAGGCATACTAACTCCAGTCCGCCCTTTCCCATTAAACAGATGCTTCCCATCAAGCCTGGTGCAAAGATGCCAAAACCGCAGCTGCCTCTCGTTGATCCTCAACAGGTTGGCCTTTTATTGGTGGAAGACCCGGAGACATCCCTCTGGACGGTGACAAAACATTGCTCCACGCTCGTTCAGCTGCTGCCTTAATCTCATCTGCACTTGGTAAATCTGCTCTGCCTGCCAAAACCTCACTTCTCCTGACATGCCAACTGATCTCGTTCTTCATTGTCTGGTCCAGCAGGATCTCTTTCTCGAGCCACTCCTTCTTCCGCAGGTCTTCCATCATCTCGCATTGCCGCTTCAGCGATTCTGCTTCTTCTTCTGCCCAGTGCAGCTGTCTGCGTAATAGTCGCCATAATTCTTTTGGGCCTCGAGCCTCTTCTTCTGCTGTGAATCCAAGCTCTGGAGGGTAGGATGATATCCAGTCATTGGGGTCACTGCCACTGACAGCGCCATTAAGAAGTCCTGCGAAGTGCCCTTCGGTGTGAGGTTGAGGCGGCTTCATCATATCCTTGATTCGTGAAGTCTTGTGCAAAGCTTGCATAGATTTGGGTATCGGATCTGACGGGCGCAAAGCTTCGGTCTCGTGGACTGTTCGATGATGCTTGGCCAGCGCATCTGAGCGTGTGAAGGCACGATCACATTCTATGAAAGTTAGCAGAGAACGCGAAGGGCTGCAACAAGATATACCTGGCAATGTACAATAGAATGGCTTCTCTCTGGTATGACTTCTCATATGCGATTTCAAAGCATATGCGCTTGCATGAGATTGACCCTTCCGTGAACAATCTGACCATTCGCAATAATACTTCTTGCCCCTCGTCTCAATGTGTTCATTTTGGATGTGATCTACAAGCTTGTCCATATCCCCTAAATCTCCCGCGACGCAGTCCGTCCAGGAACATATTGTCACTTGCTCATGTGTATCATCGTCTTCGGGTCTGAGGTTGCTGGGAGAATTGGGCACTTCGCCCTCGCTGTCGGAGGATATTGCAATTGTGGAGAAAGTATCATCTTCGAGATGGTGAGTAGGAGTTGCGCGCATGGAATCCAGGGAGGCATCTCCGATCTTTTGTCTCTTTGCTGGAGGCATTGGGGCTTCAACTGCTATGTGGTCATGTTCCTCCTCCGCTTCGAAGGCATCTGAGGAGAGGGTGGAGAGAGGAGAGCCGCCGGGGGAGGACAGGGAGTCAATCATGATGATGTTTGTACATTCACTTTGTCGTTGCGGTCTACTGTGAGCTGCGTAGGTGTGTTTGAATGCACTGTCCCTACGGCTCCACGAAGCTCTCGGGAGATGCCGATTCAGTGCTCCACGGTTCGCACCTTGTCTTCTCGGCGTCGGAAACTTCTCAACCTTTTCCCATACTCACCGCCTATTTCACTGCGAATGCCCGCTTTCCAGAAGCATCGCACAAGCTACGAACTCGCTATACAGTAAATGCGTGAGTTGACGTTGTAGAGCGAGCCTTTCACTTTACAATGGCATTCGATGTCCCCGATATATCTAGAGGAGTATTCCAGATTTATGCCCCTCGGTGGCCACCTGCGACCCGTCTAGAGAAATCTTCAAAGCTGGACGGCTTAGGCTGATGACTTCTCATATATGTTGCACATTCCAATCAAAATTTAGATTCAATATCTCCATGCTGTGGATGGCCCAGACGCTGCTAACTTCAAGGGACCAGCTGTCGGCCCTCTTCGCTATTAAGGTGACATTCTGCTTGCTAGGCCTTCATCGCCATTTACGAGAATCAGGTTATACATGAAGAGGAGAGTATGGGGGTTTGAGGCTCCAATTGCTGCTGTAAGATTCCTATCCTTATACCTCCTTCAACTTTCCACCACTCTGTGCAAAAGATGAATATCAAGAGAGTTCTGCAAATTGGAACCAGCTTTGCTGGGTATGTCGACTTCTCAAAACGTTACACATTCGCTGAACAATTATTGCACAACTCCAAGTCACAGAGCACGAAATAATCTTTCTGGAATTGTTGCTAACTCTCGAGAAAGAGAAAGGCAGGCACTCAACCCTCCATATGTGCCTTAGCCGCCCCACCATACCTGTCGCCCTTTACTTCAAATCTATTTAGTATCGAATCAATCTCTGCGGTGTCATCGGCGTTCAGGATGATAACCTTCCCATTTTCTTGCACACGCTCCTCCTTCGTTGCGCCAGGAATTGGAATAATCTCTGGATTCCCGTTCTTCTTTGAAAGATGCCGAACCCAGTTGATGGCCAGCTGAGCTGGAGTACATCCCTTATTTTTTGCAAGTTTTTGAATTTCCGAGACAAGCTCCAAATTATGGTTGAAGTTCTCCTTGCTGAATCTGGGCATCATTCTACGGATATCTCCTTCTGGGATATCTTCTGGCTTTGTGATGTCTCCACTCAACATCCCGCGCCCAATAGGTGAGTACCTTGTTTTTGTCAGTCATTTTGAGGAAGTTGGGATAGCTCTACATACGCGACAATAGGAATGTTATGCTCAGCAGCTGCCTTTGCAACGCCGTTGCTTAAGATATCTTGTGACCACAAGGACAGTTCCACTTCTATAGCCACAATTTTCGTGACCTTGACAGCCTTCTGAATAGTAGCAGCGCCAACTTCAGACAAGGCAATGCCTCCAATCTTGCCGGCCTTGACGTACTCCTCAAGAGCCTTCAGCGTGACCTCAAAAGGAACATTCTTGTCGACTCTTGCTGGTTCGAAGATATCAATGCTCTTTTTACCATCCAAGATTTTCAAGCTGTTCTCCACAGATCGCTTCACGTTCTCTGGACTTTGCTCAAAGTCGTCAGCCGACTTTTATTCTCTTCAACACAGAATTGGAGCACTTCTGATTCAACGGTATGCAGTGAACTCTTTAAAAAACTTTTTACTACACACCTTCCATCTGGATGCATGTTAACCAGCACGCCTTTGACTGAGAGAACAACTTTATCTGCATCCTCTGGATACTTGGTGAAATACTTGTTGAGCAGATGGAGAGAGTTGTAGGACTCTGTCCCGTAGAATTCGCCAGCGTTCCAAAAGTTGCACCCTGCCGCAAGTGAGGCTTTCATAGCTTTAAAGGCTTGCTCTTCGGGCGCAGGTGTTGGTCGCCACGTTAGTCCCCTAGCCTCGATCAGTTTTGCCCTCGAATACAAAGACTGAGTGAGATAGTGACTTGGGAAGAATGTTCCCAAACACCTTACGGAGGCAAAAGTAATAGACATAAGAAGTAGCAGCAGAAACTATGAATACCCACATCAGACCGTAGCCAATTGGCCCAATTTCTTTTCCGAGGAGTTGAGGCATGTCACTGTATGGTGCCGTTTACCGACAAGAAAGTGGGAAAAGGTTGTAGCAGGACAGCCTTGCTGGATTTTGAGGAAGGAGTGCAACTTGAAGCAAATGAAATGTGGCTTCCCTTTTGTAGTTGGATTTTGAAAGGAGTTAAAGGTTACTGCGGGGCTGGTTGTCTGGACTTAACCAGTGCAAAATCCGATAGATCAATGACGGCAGTAAAGCTCGAAGGGTTGACGAGTTAGGCAAGGCGAGTGCAAGGTAGCCTGCAAGGTGGGGCTAAATCCAGCCTATCAATAAGCTCCCAATTAATAGAAGACCTTTCATGGCCCAGAACTCTTAGTATTCCTCATAATTAAGACAAGATACGAACGAGGAATTGCTAGTGAGGCAGTGCTCCATGATCCAGTTCAACAGCATCCTTGCCCATTCCATATTTACTAAAGATCCCAACCCTTTTCGGGTGTCGTTTGTACTTACTTAACCTCAATATTCTCCTAGCAAATGAATTTAGATTACGAGAGAATTGCGATTTCAAGTTTCTTTTGCTTTATTTTATGGACCATTACATACTCGTACAAACTTCTTGAAATCCTGCGAAATCGAAGAATCCCGTTTCCACTAAGTATCCGACCCTATCAAGATGACTTTAGAGGCCTTTCCTCAACTGCTTCTTCTTCGCAGAAGCAGATTCTTGGTTATTGAAGGGAAATCCGCTCGTTCTCTTATCTGCTCCTGTCTTCCTGCTAATGTGTCCCTGGCTGCTTGCAAACAGCAAAACCCAAAGCCCAATCGCAGCTAACAGACCGGAGCCAAGAGCGCCCAGCCCGAACGCACTTTTGCCGGTTGTGCTATAGTTTGCATAGCAGTAGAATGCCATGGCCGCATGGTAGGTAAAGCTGATTGTCAAGGTCGGCACAGCATAGGGTGCTTTCGGGTTCTCTTCATTGGTTGATGCATTCAGGGATGAAGTTAGAGGAACTGATCCCGAAAGAAGTACCACCAGCACTCCAACGGCTAGCATCGCTACGCCGAGAGATCTTGAGAAGTATTGCTCAAGCGCTGTGTTTGATTAGCCATAAATTCAAACGCGACGTTGACCGTACACTTACCACTGGCTTCTCTCACTTCGGTATTCAGTAAAGCCTATGAGAGCAGTTAGTTCGGCATTCTGATATGATAGAGGACCATACTGACTAAGATAATGGTTGGGGATACAATCAGGGGAAGAGCCTGCAAGGCCAACCATCCCACTGTACCGTAGGTCTGGAAGTAGGTTAAACTGCTGAAGAGAGGGCATTGAACAGCAGGGGCTTCCTTACGTATGCGTAAAAGACGTCCATAATTGAGAATGTATGATGATTCGATGTGTTTGTTGTGAATATGGAGAAGAAAAGGGATTGGAAACTGAGGAGATTGCCTGATAAAACAATTTCAGGAACAAAGCTGACGGGAAGAGCTAACACACGTCATATCCAGGTACTTGGCTTGTCTATACCACGCACTTCGGCTCCCGTAGTGCGGGGCCCCTTGCAAATAATCCTTGCAAAGGCAATTGCCACAATATGTGGGATCTCCGACCGGCAATCGGTCTTGATTATCAACAAATTTCCACAATATCTTCAAACTCCTACACTTCTCCTCGCAACGTTATTACGACATCTAGAATACGTCTGCTTGATAAGATCTTCACACAGAATAGGACTGCAACATATAGATTCAGCGGCGCGTTAAGCGTTCGCACGAGTGACAATGTCAGCCATTCTGTCTGCGGACGACCTGAACGATTTCATTTCACCAGGTGTTGCTTGCATCAAGCCAGTCGAGACTTTACCTGTGACAAAGCCTACCAATGCGAGTGTAAGACTTGTCGCCCCTTTCACTGTATTTCCCTAACATCTACAACCAGAATGAGTACGAAGTGAGCTTCAACACTGAAGCCCCACCCGCCGACCTTCCACCTGCCCAAATCTCCCTCACGGATTGCTTAGCATGTTCTGGCTGCGTAACATCCGCCGAAGCTGTCCTTGTATCCATGCAATCACACGCTGAAGTGCTCCATGAACTTGACTCGGGACCTGCACTTCGACTGCGTCGTATCACTGATGGAACTGGCATTGCAATAGAGAATCGGGAGAGCGGAGGACGGATATACATTGCGAGTGTCAGCCCACAGTCAAGGGCAAGCATTGCTGCTACATTTGGAG
>Ga0302325_10016843_pt1 | contig 15466 bp, 18 predicted proteins | sample Palsa_T0_2_FD_201948 | JGI IMG/M metagenome (GOLD analysis project Ga0302325, IMG submission 201948) | Peat permafrost microbial communities from Stordalen Mire near Abisko, Sweden - Palsa_T0_2 | ecosystem: Environmental > Terrestrial > Soil > Palsa > Peat permafrost | place: Sweden: Abisko...
GGTTTTCTCACCGTTCTGGTCGCTCACGTTCATTATCGGGATGCTGCTGGCCGGCGAGCTGGGCGCGCACGCACCCGGCCCGGCGAAGGACCTGTTCATCGCCTTCTTCATAGCGACCGTCCTGATAGGTGGATGGCTCACAGGCGAGTGGATAGCCGGAGAGCTGGATCAGAGCAAGCTTCATCCCGGCTATCTGCTCCCCACGGTCGCCGGCGGCCTTCTCGGCGCCGAGGGCGCAGCCCAGTTCGGCTTGCGAGGCGCTGGCTGGATGAGCTTCGGCATCGGCATGCTCTGCTGGCTCTTGCTCGGCTCGTTGATCCTCAACCGCCTCCTTCTTGTCAAGCCGCTTGCTCCACTCTTGCAGCCGACTCTCGCGATCGAGCTCGCGCCGCCCGCCGTCGCAGGGAGCGCCTACTTCCTGCTTCACGGCCCGACCCCCACCCCATTCGCCTACGCTCTGGCTGGCTACACGGTGCTGATGGTGCTTGTTCAACTGCGCCTGCTCCCTGTCTACATCCGGCTGAAGTTCAGCCCCGGCTTCTGGTCCTTTACGTTCTCCTGGAGCGCCGTCGCAGCGATCGCTCTGCGGTGGCTCGCCATCGAGGCCCCCAGCGGCCAGACTCTCTACGCGTCCCTGGTCGCAAGCGCCATAAGCCTGCTGGTCGCCGGGGTCGCAGCACGCTCCCTGCTCGCAATCGCACGGGGAGAACTCCTCCCGCCGCCTCCTACTCCCCCCGCCGTCACAGCAACATGAGCAGAGGGTTCCCCGTGACCTGGTGTTGGGAGACCCTCGCTAACAGGCGAACTTCTCTGAGAGCCTCCGAGACGCCCCCGTGACACGAACAGAGCCGTATTTGACGCGTTCGAGCTGCGGGTGGTCTACGACAAGACCCGGAACCACATCGAGATCAGCGCCACCGCCACCGAAGCGATAGCCGCGGCCCTCAGAACGAGGAAGACCTCCCGAAGGAGGCCTTGCCAGTCGCTCCGACAGACATAGTGGGGGAGGGATTGATCGCTAAACCTGCGACCGCGATTCGGGCCTGGGCGGTTTGGGATTTGGCCGGTAAACGCTGGCTCCGTGAAGGATTCTGGTGACGGAGGCCGCGGTCGCAATGTCGAGATCGCTCTTGAGATTGCCGTACGATGTCCGTACAATAGAGCTATGCGAACCCAGCGACTCGAGCTTCGTCTAACTGATGATGAGCGCCAGCTTGACAGCGCCGCCGCGACAGCGGTCGGCGAGACGCTCAGCGACTTCTTCCGTCGCGCGGCCAGCGCGCGCGCCCAAGACGTCCTAGCCGACAAGCAGCGGATCGCGCTAAACGATGAGGAGGCCGCGAGCTTCCTCGACGCTTTGGAGACGGTGGATCAGGACACGGTCACGCGCTTGCGCGAGCTACGCGAACGCGCGTGACCGCCGGCTTCGCCGGCACCGAAAGCTACGACGCCACCCGCCACGACGTCGCGGGCTTCAGCTGTGGCAACGAGCTACTTGACCGATGGCTCGTTCGCTATGCGGGACAGAACCAGCGTCGAGATGCAGCACGGACCTTCGTCGTGGTTACCGACGACCGGCGTGTATACGGCTACTACACGCTCGTCGCCGGGCAGCTCGATCATCACGACGCGACGCCCGAGACCGGGCGCGGCCTATCGCAACACTTCCCGATCCCTGTCGCGATCCTTGCGCGCCTGGCTGTCGATGCCAGTCGACTGGATCACGGAATCGGCGCGGCCCTGCTCAACGATGCGCTCGCGCGGGTGGTCCGTGCAGCCGACTAGGTTGCCGTCCGTGCGGTGGTCGTACATGCGGTCGACGACAACGCCGCAGCGTTCTACGAACGCTTTGGCCTCCGAGCGCTCACGGCCACGCCTCGAACGCTGATGGTCACGCTCGCCGCGCTTCGCAACGCTGGTTATCCGATTATCTAGGCCCCGTCGCCGCTGTCATTGTGGGTGAGGAAGATCGAGTCGACCAGCCTTGTAGCGGTCGAGGTCGCCCTGGCGAGGACCTTCATCGACTCAGGCGCCCGCATAGTTTGAACCGAGCTCACACCACCATCCCCCTTGTCGGCGCCCCCGCTGGATAGGCCTCTTCCCGGATCCCTGCCCGGCCCGCGGCGGTCGCCTTGCGGCCCGCGGGCCGGGACGAGAGTAGTCGCGGAGCCGAGGCCGGTGGGTGGCATATTGTTGTAGACACCCTCCCAGCCTGCATCCGGGATCAGGCAGGTCTCGTGCCAGATGCCGACGTCGCCGTTTGACGTGATGCGCTTGTTGAAGGCGACCCAGATGCGCCAGCGACTCGTCGCGGCTGCGCGCGTATGTCTCCAGGTGCTCGGACGCATACCAGCGAGTTCGCGACTGAGCTGAGCGGTGCGCGTCGGACCTTTCCGGCATCGAGTTCCACAACAAATTGGAACAATATTGGAACAACGGCACCGTGCGCGGCCCACTCGGCGCAATAGAAAAGGCCCGCATTTGCAGGCCCTTTCGGTGATAGCGGGGGGACGATTCGGCCTTAGCGGTAACCGATCGGTGTCGGTGGGGCGGGTCTTCCCCTGGCCCGGGATCTGAGCGAGAGTTTCGTCCCAACACAACGATAGCATTGTGTTATGATTCCGGAGTTCGACAGGAACGGGAGGCTGCCTCCCGGCATCCACCACGCGACCTGGACCGAGATCGTGACTCGCTACGCGACGAGCACACATCGCCGAGATCTGCTCAACGGACTTCTCGACGCGCTGCGCTCCCTCAAGACGGCCGGCTGCCGCGTCGCCTATCTCGACGGCAGCTTCGTCACCGCCAAGGAGCACCCGAACGACTTTGATGCCTGCTGGGACGCCACCGGCGTAGTTATCGAGCGCCTGGACCCAGAGCTGCAGGACTTCAGCGACAAATGCGCCGCACAGAAGAGACGCTACGGGGGCGAGTTCTATCCCGCGGACTGGCCAGCCGAGTCCGGCGGCATGCATTCTCTTGACTACTTCCAAAGCGACGCCGTCACCAAGCAGCCCAAGGGCATCGTTGCCGTCCACTGACAGGACTCGCATGATCATCCAAAACCAGCGTCAATACCGCAGCACCAAGACCGACCTCGCCCGCTTCGAAGAGAGCCTGATCGCTCACGACGCGCGAGACCCGCGCGATCTCCCCCCGGACATCGACCCCGGTATGCCCCAGCTGATGCACAACGCGATCGCCAGCTGGATCGAAACGCTGCGCGAGCAGATAGAGCACTACGAGAAGCTGCGCGACGGGCAGATCACCAGCCGCGAGATAACCTCGCTACGCGAGCTACCCACCGCGCTGATCGAAGCCCGCATCGCAGCTCGGCTCACCCAACGTCAACTCGCCAAGCGGATCGGCGTCGCCGAACAGCAGATCCAGCGGTGGGAGGCCAACGACTACAGCGGCGTCAACCTCGACCGCCTCCAGAGCATCGCCGACGCGCTCGGCGTGCAGATGCGCGAGACGATCACGTACGGGAGTGCCGCCTAATCGCTGCGGATGGATGATCGCTAGTCCAGAACACGCTCGATCTGCCCATATAGAGCTGTCAGCGTCTTGACAGATCAAAACGATCCTAGGGTCGTGCAGACAACTGTGATAGCGGGGGCGGGATTGATACACAAACCCGCGACCGCTCTAGCGCCGAGTCTGGGCGCGATCGTCTACAGGATCGAGGAGTCCTGGTCTCTGGCGTCGCAGTCCTAAGGATGCGCGAGCGCTGGTGGGCTAGACGGACCAGAGGGCTTGGGTGGGTGAGAGGCGTGCGGCTCGTATGGCGGGGATGAGCCCGGCGACCGCGCCGATGATGAGAGACGCGGCGATGCCGCCGACCCAGGCATCGGTGGGAATGACGGCGGCCCAGTGTTTGGTGTGGGCGTAGACGACGGTCGACGTGGCGCCGAGGGCGACCCCAACGGCTCCGCCGAGCAGACCGAGCAGGATCGCCTCTGAAAGGAACTGTCCGCGGATTTGTCCGCGGGTCGCGCCAAGCGCCCGTCTGAGGCCGATCTCGGAGCGCCGCTCCAAGACGCTGATGATCATGATGTTCGCAACCCCAACCGCGCCCACCAAGAGGGCGACGGCACCGAGGCCGAGGAACAGGCCGTTGAGCGCGCTCTTGGCGTCGGCTTGGGCGACGAGGGCGGACGAGGGTTGGCTGACGGTGACCCCGCTGGGATTTTCCGGGTTGGCAGTGGCCGCAAGGAGATTGTCGACCGCGTTGACGCGGTCGGTCTGGGCGCGGAGGTAGACAGTGGAGGGGTGGCCGTCAAAGCCCAGGTACTTCTCTGCCGCGGGGTAGCCGACCAGGACGGAGGTGTCGATCGTGGAGGCGAGCACGGCGGGGTTGAGGATGCCGGCAAGGTAGAACCATTGGCCGCCGACCCAGATCCGCTCGCCGGGGTAGATGCGGTCGATGCCGAGCAGCTGGGCGGCGGCGGCCCCGAGAACGGCGACGGGCTCTTGGGTGGCGGCAGCGTTGAGGTAGTGACCTTGGGCGACGGTGGTGGCGAGGACCGGGAGGAGGTCGAGCGACGCGGCTTGGACGGTGAGGCCGTTGGTGTCGACCGAGGGGATGTACGGGGTGCGGAAGGCGTTGGCGCCGCTGATCGCCCCGGTGCTCTGCGCCTGCTGCACACCGCTGATACGGCCGATCATGGGCGGCGCACTGGTGGGCAGTTCGGCGGTGCCGCCGGTGAAGCTCTGGCCGTTGCTGACGGTGAGCAGATTGGTGCCGAGCTGGTTGATCTCGTCCAGCAGCCCGGCCTGGGATGAGGCCGACAGGCCGAGCACGGCGACGATGGCGGCCACACCGATGGCGATACCGAGCGCGGACAGCCCGGCCCGCAGCTTCCGGGTGCGCAGCCCAACGGTGGAGAGCCGGGTCAGATCGGCGAGCGGTAGCCGTCTCCGGCTCAGGGTGGCGGTGGCGGTCACGAGGGCTCCTCGCGGCCGGTGTCGGCGACGATCTGGCCGTCGAGGATCTCGACCTTGCGGGACATGCGCTCGGCGATCGCGTGGTCGTGGGTGATGACCACGATCGTCGAGCCGGCCTGATGGAGCTGGTCGATCAGGGCCAGGATCGACTGCCCGGTCGCCTGGTCGAGGTTCCCCGTCGGCTCGTCAGCGAGCACGATCGCGGGCTGGCCGACCAGGGCTCGGGCGATCGCGACGCGTTGGCGTTGCCCGCCGGAGAGCTGGGTCGGGCGGGCGTGGGGGCGCTCAGCCAGGCCGACCAGCTCCAGGGCGTCGAGGGCCTGCTGGCGGCGCGGCCCGATGGGGATGCCGGCGTAGAGGAGACCGTCGGCGACGTTGTCCAACACGGTGGAGTGCTCGGCCAGGAAGAACTGCTGGAAGATGAACCCGATCCGGGTGGCCCGCAGGTAGGCCACGTCCTCGTCGGCCATCGTTGCCACGTCGAGCCCGGTGATCCGCACCCGGCCGCTGGTGGGCCGGTCGAGGGTCCCCATCAGCTGCAGCAGGGTGGTCTTGCCCGACCCCGACGGGCCGACGATCCCGACCAGCTCCCCGTGGCCGATTGTGAGATTCACCTCCCGCAGGGCCTGCACGGGCGGCTCGCCGGGGTAGCTCTTGGTGACGCTATCGACATCGAGCACAGGAACCCTGGCACTGTCGATCGCGACGCCGTTGCCGGCCGGGGCCGCGGTGCTGTCGGGCGTGGGTGGCGGGGTGTGCGTCATGTTGAGGCGACCACCACTTTTTGGCCGGCGGCCAGCGCTGAGGCGGTGACCTGCACCAGCCCTTCGGCGTCGTCGAACAGTCCGAGCGAGACCCCCACGAGACGGTTGCTCGCGCCTGCGGCGACGACTTCGACGGCGTAGGCCCCGCCGGGCTGGGCCAGCAACGCGGTCACCGGCACCACCACTGCGTCCGGCACGCTGGCGGTGGTGATACCGACCTGCACCGGGGCTTGATCCCACGTGCCGGTCGCGGCCGGGTCAGACGGGGTGACGTCGACAGTGATCGTCGGTGTGGTGCTGCTCCCCGAGCTCGCTGACGAGCAGGTGTCTGTTCCCGGCGCGGCGGAGCTCGACCCCGACCCTGAGTTCGATGGGCAGGTGGCGACCGTCCCCACCGAGGAGACGACACCCGGGATGGTCTGGTTGTTGGGCAGGGTGATGCTCACCTTGTTCCCGACCGCCACACTCGTCTGTTGCGAGGCGTCCAGCGCCACCTGCACCTCGCGAGTGGTCGAGGTGCCCTGAAGCACCGTCTCGCCGGTCTGAGCGCTGCCTCCTGGCTGGGCTGACACGCTCGTCACCCGCACTGCGGTGGGCTCGAACACCGCCTGGCCGAGGGTTAGCGTCCCGGTCTCGGTCACCCCCAAGGCAGCTTGCAGTTTCTCCACGGCCGTTGTGGTGGCTGGCCCGAAAGAGGCTGAAGTCCGACTCAGCTGAGACGGGGTGGCGTAGCCGAGCGCGACCAGATCCGTGTTGAGCTCGGCCACGTCAGGGCCAGTCGCGCCGGCCGACAGAGTCCGATAGGCAGGTGTCGAGCCGTGCAGCAACACGACCGGCATTTCGTTCACGCGGTAAAGCACCCGGCCTTGGTGGATGACCTGGCCCAGGGTGGGCAGCGTGGTGTATGTCCCGCGAGCCTGGTTGATCACCGAGTACGGCGAGCCGTCCGGTCGCGCTCGATAGGTCAGGGTCCCGTCCTCGGGGACTGTGGCCGAGAGCGTCCTCTTCTGCACCTGCGCGGTGCTCGCCAGGGCAAGCTGTGCGGCCGCGGTCGCTGGCTTGTCGCGAGACGTCAGGGCCAGGGCGGCGGCTATGGCAGCCAGGACGGCCGCGGCGGCCAGCCCTTGCGTCGAGCGCCTCACTGGACCGCCGCCGGATTCAGACGGATGCACTTCTGGATCGTGGCCTGCAACCCCGGAATGCTCGAACCGTGCGAGACGTCGACGAGCGGCCCAGTTGCAGTGGGGTCCGGGAAGTCGGGCACACCGTTGGCGCGCACGCACTGAGCGAACTTCAGGCGCGCCGACTGCTGCTGGGGAGTGAAGTGTGTGGGCATGAACGCCGGTGGCTCCAGGGTCTTGCATGCGCCGATCGCGTGCTTCCACGCCGCGCTGCTCGGGTCCAGAGGCGAGCCTCGACTTGGGATCCCGTAGGCGAACTGGCCCGACGAGTTCGGGTCCGGGAATTCGCTGACGCCATTGCTGCGGATGCACTCGGCGAACTTCACCGCCTTCGCATGAGCGGTGGCGGTGGGATCGCCGCCACTGCCACCGCCAGCCGGGGCGCTTGCACCGCACGCGCTGATCAGGACGGCCATCGCGATCAGGGCAAGGACGGTCAGTGGCCATCGTTTTCTACGCATATGCTCTCCCCCGTGTGGCCGTGGGCCGCTGGTCGTGCCGGGTCGCTGTAGTCATGCCTCCCTAGTCAAGACAGCGCCATGTCGCCAGGACGTATGCATTTTTCGATACGCCGACGATAGGGTTGGGCTGCCAGCATTTAGGGCATGCGCGTGCTGGTCGTCGAGGACGAGCCCTACATGGCGGAGGCGATCCGTGATGGCCTGCGCCTGGAGGCGATCGCCGCGGACATCGCCGGCGACGGCGACACGGCTGTCGCGTTGCTGGCGCTCAACGCCTACGACATCGCCGTCCTGGACCGTGACATCCCCGGGCCCTCCGGCGACGAGATCGCCGAGCGCATCGTCGCCTGCGGCAGCGGCATGCCGATCCTCATGCTCACCGCTGCCGACCGGCTCGGCGACAAGGCCTCCGGTTTCGAACTGGGCGCCGACGACTACCTCACCAAGCCGTTCGAGCTCCAAGAGCTTGTGCTCCGCCTCAGAGCGCTCGATCGCCGCCGCGGCCACAACAGGCCACCCGTGCGAGAGCTCGCAGGTCTGCGTCTGGATCCGTTTCGCCGCGAGGTCTACCGCGACGGCCGCTACGTTGCGCTGACCCGCAAGCAGTTCGCGGTCCTCGAAGTCCTCGTCGCCGCCGAAGGCGGTGTCGTCAGCGCCGAGGAGCTATTGAAACGGGCGTGGGATGAGAACGCCGATCCGTTCACCAACGCCGTGCGCATCACAGTCTCGGCACTGCGCAAACGCCTCGGCCAGCCCGAGATCATCGCCACAGTGGCCGGTGTCGGATACCGCATCGACGCTCAACAAGGCACCGAGCTTGAGAGCGACGAGCGTGGATAGAGGCCCTAGCTTCCTGACGATGCCGCGACCCTCCCTCGCCAGCCTCGCCCCACGTCGGATGCTCCACCTGCCCTCGCGCACCGTCCGTCTACGCCTGACATTGCTCTACGGCGGCCTCTTTGTCGTCTCGGGGGTGGTGCTCGTGGCGATCACATACCTGATCTTCCGCCGAGCCTCCAGGATCAACGTGCTCGTCCCGAACGGTACTACGCATAGGCCGGCCGCCCAGAACGCCGCCACCGAACTGAGGTACGCCGAACTCGTCCGCCATTCGACCGACGCACTCCACCACGGGCTCCTCCGGTCCGTGATCGTGCTGGCGATCATGACCCTGGTCTCGATCGCCCTCGGTTGGCTGGTCGCGGGTCGCGTCCTGCGCCCGTTGCGCGCGATGACGGCGACCACTCGGCAGATCTCCGAGCGCAACCTGAACGAGCGCCTCGCGCTCTCGGGGCCCCGCGACGAGCTGAAGGATCTCGCCGACACGATCGACGGCCTGCTCGCGCGCCTCGAGGCACACGTCGCCGAACAGCAGAGATTCGCGGCCAACGCATCGCACGAGCTGCGCACGCCGCTGGCGGTCACCCAGACGCTTCTCGACGTGGCCCGCAACGATCCCGACCACGCCAGCGGCGAGCTTGTCGACCGCCTCCACGAGGTCAACACCCGAGCGATCGACCTCACGGAGGCATTGCTCCTGCTCAGCCGCGCCGATCAGCGCTCATTCATCCAAGAACCCGTCGACCTGTACCTGATGGCCGAAGAAGCCACCGAAACGCTCCTCCCCCTCGCACAAGCCCGCGGCGTCACCATTCTGACCTCCGGCGAGCAGACGCCCACCATCGGTTCACACGCGCTCCTGCTCCAGCTGACGACGAACCTGGTACACAACGCCGTCGTCCACAACCTGACTGAACAGGGCACGGTGTGGGTCAGGTGTACCGCCGCTCACTCCGAGAGCGTGGAGCTCATCGTCGAGAACACCGGCGAGCAGCTCCCGACGGCGTTGGTTGCCACACTTGCCGAGCCGTTTCAGCGTGCCACCAAACGCATACGCCGCGGCCACGAAGGCGTTGGTCTCGGCTTGGCGATCGTCAGGAGCATCACCCAAGCACACGGCGGAACCTTCACCCTCACCCCACGCGCGGCCGGCGGGCTCTGTGCCAGGGTGCAACTTCCCCCCGCACCACCGAACACTGATAGTTGACGATCAGGGGAATTGCCACACGGCCCCGAGAGGAACAGTAGGTCGGGGTCAACCAGAAGCCGGGCACGTCGGCCGGCCCACGAATCGTGTTAATCGGCGCGACGAAAACACTTCTTCGGCGCCGCTGTCCCGTAAACGCCCTCCAAACGACCTTTCTAGAGGGGGAGCCCTCGGCTGACATAGCGGGGGAACGATTCGCTCCTAACGGCAACCCTGTGGTGTCGGTAGAACGGACGGCCCCCGGCTGGCCTGGATCGTAGCGCCGGGCGCAAGCGACCAGCCGCTCGGGCATCTCCCGCGCGCTAGTGGATGCGAGCTTTGCCGAGTCGGCTGACCATCTCCGGGTCGCGGTGGTCGAAGAACAGCGATTTGTCGGCGTCGATGCGGGCGATGCGTGCCATCTCCTCGTCGCTCATCTCGAAGTCGAAGACCTCGAAGTTCTCGCGTATGCGCTCGTCGTAGACGGACTTCGGATTACGACGACGGCGCGTTGGATCAGCCAGCGCAGGACAACGCAACCCGCCCGTCCTGCCGTCGCGAAACAACCCCGGCAAGCAGCACTAGTCGCAGATGCCGCGAGACGTTCTGCTGCGTCGTGCTCAGCTCGTCCACGAGCGCCTGCTCGTGCAGCTCCCCGGCAAGCTCCAGACGATCGAGCAGACGCAAGCGGGTTGGCTGAGCGATCAAGATCATCCACTCGCTCACCGCGGTAACCACATCGTCACTGTACGGGCGTTGCTCATAGCCTGACCCGACGACTCGCTCCAGTCGCACGCTCATACCGTCTTCAGCGCGTCCGTGGGTGAGAGTCGGGCGGCGCGGATCGCAGGCATCAGTCCGGCGATCGCGCCGATCAGGATCGCTGAGGCAATCCCGCCGGCCCACGCCTCGGTCGGGATTACGACCGCCCAGTGCTTCGTATGGGCGTAAACGGCTGTGGCGAGCGCGCCGGCAACGACGCCAACGGCGCCGCCGAGTAGAGCGAGCAGGATCGCTTCGGAGAGGAACTGCCCGCGGATCTGGCCGCGAGTCGCGCCAAGCGCGCGCCGCAGTCCGATCTCGGAGCGGCGCTCCAACACACTGATGATCATGATGTTCGCGACCCCGACCGCGCCGACGAGCAGCGCGACGGCGCCGAGGCCGAGGAATAGCCCATTGAACGCGCCCTGCGCGTCGGCTCGGGCAATCAGCGCCGCGGAGGGTTGGCTGACGTCGACGTAGCTGGGGTTTTGAGGGTCGGCTGTGTTGGCGAGTGCGTTGTCGACGGCGTTGACTTGGCTGTCTTGGGTGCGGACATAGATGGTGGTGGGAGGTCCGTCCGTGGTGGTGCCGTTCGCCGTCGTCGAGGTGTAGTTCAGGTACTTTCTGGCGGCTGGGAAGCCGATCAGGGCGCTTGAGTCGATTTCGGGGGCCAGGACGGCGGGTTTGAGGATGCCGACGACGTAGAACCACATCCCGCCGAGCCACACCCGCTCGCTACGGTAGATACGGTCGATCCCGAGCCGTTGTGCGGCCGCGGCGCCGAGCACGACGGCGGGCTCGATCGCGATTGCCGCGTTCAAATACGAGCCCTGCCCGACGCTCGTCCCGACCGCGGAAAGCAGGTTCACGCTCGCGGCATCCACCGTGAGCGCGTTGGTGTCAATGCTCGGGATCAGTGGGCTGCGGAACACGTCTGCGGTCGAGACATCGCCGGTTTCGGCAACCTTCGTGACGGGATTGATCCGTCCGATCATCGCTGGCGCCGTCAGCGGCAGCGTCGCGGCCTGGCCGGTGAGTGTCTGCCCGTTGGTAACGGTGAGCAGATTGGTCCCCAGCCGGTCGATCTCGGCGAGCAGTCCGGCTTGGGAGGATGAGGAAAGGCCCAGTATTGCGACGATCGCGGCAACCCCGATCGCGATCCCCAACGCCGACAGCGCAGCGCGTAGGCGGCGGGTTCTGAGGCCAACGCTCGCGACCCTCGCCATGTCACCGAACCGCAGGCGCGCCGGGATCATCTGTCCGGTGGCGCTCATTGCTGATCTCCCGTTCTGGTGGTGCTGGCAGGCTGTTGGCTGCTGGTGGTGTCGGAGACGATCAGCCCATCGCGCATCTGGACTTGGCGATGCAGCTGGACGGCGAGGTCGCGGTCGTGGGTGATGACGATGATCGTCGCCCCCTGCTTGTTGAGTTCCTTGAGCAGTTCGAGGATCTGCACGCCGGTGTGGGTATCCAGGTTGCCAGTGGGCTCGTCCGCCATGACGATCGCCGGTGCTCCGACCAAGGCGCGGGCGATCGCGACCCTTTGGCGCTCCCCGCCGGACATGGTCGAGGAACGCGCGTGTTGGCGGCTCGCGAGCCCGACTGCTGCCAGTGCTTCAGCGGCCCGGTGGCGCCGCTCGCGAACCTCGCAGCCGGCGTAGAGGAGCCCGTCAGCGACGTTCTCCAAGGCGGTCTGGTGCTCGGCCAGGAAGAACTGCTGGAACACAAACCCGATGCTGCGCGCCCGCAGCGCCGCCAATTGTCGGTCGTCCAGTCCCGCGATGTCGATCCCGTCGATTCGGACCGTGCCGGTCGTTGGCAGGTCCAGGGTGCCGATGATGTGCAGCAGGGTCGTCTTTCCGGACCCGGACGGGCCGACGATCACGACCAGCTCCCCCTGAGCGACGGTCAGGCTGACGCCGCGCAGTGCTGGGACCGGCGGCTGGGTGCCGTAGGTCTTGGTGACCTCGTGCAACTCCAGCACGGCCGGGCCACCGCTTGCGCCTGCCCGCTCAGTATCGGTCGGCTGCCGGTTACTGCTCAGGGCAGGCGTGGCTGGCGTGTATATTGGCCCGCTGCTCATATGTTGGGCACCACGATCCGCTCACCAGCCTGCACACCGCCGGTGACCTGCACCGTCCCCGCCGCGTCATCGAACGTTCCCAGCGACACGGCCACCAGCTTGTGAATCTCGTCTGCCTTGACGGTCTCGACGGCGTACCCGCCACCTGAGAGTGCGAGCAGCGAGTCGATCGGGACGATCAACGCGTGCTTGACCGAGGCGGTCGTGATCTCCAACGTCACCGGCGCCTGATCCAACGTGCCCGCTGCTTTCGGGTGATCGAGCGTGATGTAGACCGGCAAGGTCGAGGAGCCGGACGAGCCGGACGAGCTGGCGACGGTCCCGATGCTGCTGACGACTCCGGGGGTGGCCTGACCGTCCGGCAGGGTGATCGACGCCGTGTCGCCGATCTTGATCTCGGTTTGCTCGGAGGCGTCCAAGTCGACCACCACCTGGCGGTTGGTCGAGGTCGCCTGCATGATCGACGAGCCCGGCCCCGCAGACGTTCCGAGTGTCGCGTTGACCGTACTGATCCTGACCTGGCCGGGCAGGAACACCGCCTGCCCCTCGGCCAACTCCCCGGTCTGATCCTCTCCCAGGTGGTACTGGAGCTTTTCAAGCGCGTACTTCGTCTCGTAGCTGAAGTAGCTCCAGTCCCAGCCAACGTCCGCGCTCGTCGTGTATCTGAGCGCGACCAGATTGTGGTTCAGCTCCCGCACATCCGGTCCCTTGTCGCCCTCCGACAACGACCGATAGGTGGGCGTGTCGCCGTACAGCAGAATCACCGGATCGTTCGAGACCCGATAGAGGACGTGCCCACGAGAGAACACCGCACCCGCCGACGGCAGGCTCGTGAACGTTCCCGACCCCTGGTTGACGACGTTGTAGTCCGACCCGCCCGCGGTCGTGTACTCCAACGTGCCGTCCGCGCTGAGCTGGGAAGCCAGCGATCCCTCGATTACGGTCGCAAGCGACGTGGGGTAGCTGTTGTCACTGACCCCGCTCGATCGGGCATGGTCACCGTCAAAGACGCCCGTAGCCCAGACGACGATCGCCGCAACCACGAGCGCTAGTACAAGTCCGCCAGCAGCCAGCCGGCCGCGCCGGCGCGCAGGCCCTGGGTGTGGCGTCACCACTTCGTCCGACGGGGATTTCTTGGTAGCCGCGCTCATTTAGGGGCTTGTGGACTTGGCGCTGCCCTGCATCTCGAAGCCGCTGTCGAGCTTCTGGCAGGCCGTCTGGGCTTTCGCGTACTGAGGCGAGTTCGGGTTGAGAATCCCGGTCGCGTTGTTGATCTCGATCACTCCCTGACCGTTGGGATCGGGAAATCCAGGCTCGCCGTGAGACCTCATGCACGCCACGTACTTCAGTGCCTTGGCACCGGCCGCCGCCTTCGTGGCGGGCGTCTGCGCACCTAGGTCGGGCAGGTCGTTCTTGCAGGCGTGCTGGGCGGTCTGATAGTGCGATGATCCGGTGTTGAGACCGCTGCTCCCGCCGGCATTGATGGTCCAGCTGGGCAGACCGTTTGACCCCTCGGTCGGATCGGGGAAGTCGCTGAGCCCGTGCGAGCGCATACACGCGGAGTACTTCAGCGCGTCGTTCATCAGCTCAGTGCGCGAATCCCCCGACGCACCTGCTGAGCCCGACGAGGACGACGAGCTCGAAGCAGAGGCCGGAGAGTTCAGATGCGCGACACCGCCGTTGTTAGAGCTGTCGCCGCAGCCCGCAAGCAATATGGCCGCCAGCAACGTGGCGACGACCGCCGCGCAGGCCAACAGGCGGTCACGTCCGTTGCGCCGTTGGCGTCTCATCGGCACCGGCCCCGGCGGGTCGGTCGCGCTGGGATGTTTGTAGCGTTTCATGCCGTTCGGGCCTCCTTCGGGGTCTGCGATTCGCTTCAGAGGCCGGTTGTACGAAACGGCTGGTTGCAGGCCCGTGCCAGAAAATGACACCTGGCTGCAACCTGGCTCGGCCTAAGCTGAAAAGCATCGGCGTCATGCCCCCTGAATGCGATGCGAGTCCTGCTTGTTGACGATCACGAAGTGCTGGCCGAGACGCTCGCGGCCGGACTACGGCGCGAGGGGATCGCGGTCGATGTCGCCTACGACGGCCGCGACGCGCTCACCCACGCCACGCTCACGCCGTATGACGTGATCGTGCTCGACCGAGACCTCCCCGAGATGCATGGCGATGAGGTTTGCCGCGCGCTTGTCGCCAACAGCTCTGAGAGCCGGGTGCTGATGCTGACCGCCTCCAGCACGGTCAAGGACCGGATCGAGGGGCTGGGTCTCGGCGCCGACGACTATCTTCCCAAGCCGTTTGACTTCGGCGAGCTCGTTGCCCGCATCCGCGCGCTCGCCCGCCGCGGAGGCCCACCCGTGCCGCCAATTTTTGAGCACGGGGACCTCAGCCTCGATCCGGCACGGCGGGTCGCAACCCGCGCGGGTCGACGGTTGGCGCTGCGACCGAAGGAGTTCGGAGTGCTCGAATGTCTGCTTGCCGCTCAGGGCAGGGTCGTCTCCGCCGAGGAGCTGTTGCAGCGGGTGTGGGACGAGCAGGCCGACCCGTTCACCAGCGCCGTCAAGACCACGATCTCACGGCTGCGCGCCGAGGTCGGCGACCCGCCCGTGATCGAAACGGTGCGCGAGAGCGGCTACCGAATCTAATGCGCCGCCCGACACGACTCCTGGCGCCGAGATCGTGGCTGCGACTACCGGCCCGCACCGCCCGTCTACGCCTGACGCTGCTCTACGGCGCGCTGTTTCTGGCCACCGGCGCCGGCCTGCTCGCGCTCATCTACCTGGGGGTCAACCACACTTCCGGCAGCACCGCTAGCCGCAGCAGCAGCGGCCTTGGCTCCAGCAGCTCAGCCCACCAGTCCCCGCCCTCCGCGGGTACGCGCGTCCACCAAGCCCATCAGGTCTTTTCGCCGGTGTCCCAGCACGCCTCTGATCTGCATCACCTGCTGATCTGGTCAGCGATCGCGCTCGTGATCATGACGATCCTCTCGATCCCGGTGGGCTACTACATCGCAGGCAGGGTGCTCAAGCCATTGCGCACGATCACTAACACCGCCCGCGCGATCTCCGCCCGCAACCTCCAAGAACGGCTCGCCCTCAACGGTCCCGACGACGAGTTCAAGACGCTCGGGGACACGCTCGACGATCTGCTCGCGCGCTTGCAAACCGCGTTCGAGGCACAGCAGCACTTCGTCGCCAACGCCTCGCACGAGCTTCGTACGCCCCTGACGGTCGAGCGCTCGC
>Ga0302325_10016844_pt1 | contig 15464 bp, 17 predicted proteins | sample Palsa_T0_2_FD_201948 | JGI IMG/M metagenome (GOLD analysis project Ga0302325, IMG submission 201948) | Peat permafrost microbial communities from Stordalen Mire near Abisko, Sweden - Palsa_T0_2 | ecosystem: Environmental > Terrestrial > Soil > Palsa > Peat permafrost | place: Sweden: Abisko...
GTGCGGTCTCATGTATTTGTATTTCTTGCCGATCAGTTCGGCATGAAACTCGTCTAGTCCGCGCATTGCGATCATGACGTGCGTCCCCGGCGTTCCGTCGCCGTGATGCTCGCTTAATAGGATCGATACCTCGTCTCGCGAGATCCGCATGTAGATCGGTGCGCCGTCGTGAAACCGCGCCTCGAAATCGACCGAGAACCCGAGAAAGTCGAGATAAAACTGGCGAGCTTTCGCTTCGTCGAGGATTCGCAGGACGGGCGTCGCGCGTTCGAGTTTCATTTTTAGCGATCTCCCTGCAGCATGCGTATCTCGTCGGGCGGGTAGTCGCCATTTGGATGTTCCTCGATCCACCGTTGCGCGCGGGCGGCGAGCCATTCGAAATTCTCAAACGTGTAGCGTGCGTTGCGCCGGGTTTGGGCCACCGTGTCGCTGAGCAGGCCCCAATAAAGCCTGACGTTATACCAATCCGTTTGCAGGTACACCGACTCGTCGATCAGGCCGCTGCGGACGAACGATCCTACATGGTTGTAAATATCGCAAAGGTACATCTCGGGGTGCTCGCGGCGATCAACCGGAACGGCCAGTAGTCCGTCCCGAAAGGTCGGGTCCTTCAAGCGGTTCGCCAAATCGTGCCGCACGTAGTTGATGAGCTCGCGCACTCCGGGATCTTGCAGCATCGCGAAAATACTCTGCAAACCGGCGAGCTGATTGGCGCGCCGGATATGCCGGAGCTGCACTAAGGCTGCGATCGCGGTTACCGCGATCACGACGAACGTGGCGATGGAGGCGACCGTGCTCCACAGCGCGAGGCTCACGCATCAGCGTTACATCACAAACGACCGTCCCTTCCTTCTTGCCGACAAGCGGAACCATTCCCGGGCGCTCCAGCCGCATAGGGGACCCCGTTGCGAAGTCGTCGTCGGTGCGCTAATGTCGGCTGGTATCGGGCCGTCGACACATCGAAAAACGCACGAGGCGTCGCAGGAATGCGGCGCCTCGTTTACTAGCCTGCGGGTTTGAAATCGTTGGCCCGTTATCGCCAGCGGTCGCCCGGCGCCGTCACGTACGTTCTCCAGATGTAGCCCCACGGCAGGACGAGCGGCACGAGCACGACGCCCAACGCAATCGGGAAGAGCTGGTCGGCGGTGTCGGCGTCGACGCGGTGAGCGAGATAGAGCGGGAGCCAGGCGGCGAGAACCCAGAGCATCTTCCACGCGAGCTCGAAGATCATCAGCGGCAGCATCTTGACCGGATACCGAATACCGAGCAGGCAGAGCGCGGTGAACGCACCGAGCAGGGCCATGCTCACGCCGTGCCACATCGCCCACGGCTTGGTATGGTGGAGGAATGCCGTCCACGTTTGACTGCCTTGGACCAGCCCGATGAGCGCGTACATCGCTCGCAGCAGGTACAGCCGGTACAGCGGAAGCTCCACCGGGCGCGCTAGCATCATGCCGCACCTACCGGTTCATTTGGTCCGATGTTTCGCACCCGCGCTCAGGATGAGTGCTCGCGTAGCCGCCCCCTGCGCTTTCGGTTGCGTCTCCGTACGTAGCTGCCCGCAAGTGCGCGGACTAAGCGAGCTCCAATGCCGGTTGTCGAGATCCGTCAGACGAGTGATTGAAACGGGCTGGGGCGCTTCATGGTGTCGACTGCAGGCTTGATACACCGTGCAGCTCCGGGTTCGATTCCCGGGCGCTCCAGCCGCGGCAACTTGGAGAATGTTGCGAAGTCGTCTTCGCTGTGCTACGCTGACCAGGTATCAGGCCTGCAGACACATCGAAGACGCGCGAGGCGCCGCAGTAATGCGGCGCCTCGTTAGTTGGATTGACGGATGGGAGCATCCTTCGACTTCGCTCCGGATGACACTGGCGCGTGGTGCGCTTTCGGTTGGGTCTCCGCACGTAGCTGCCCGCAGGCGGCGGCGATGTCGCGCCCCATATTCTGACGCACCGTGACCGGCACGTCCGCAGACTCGAGAATGCCGGCAAACTTCCAAATCCGAGCGTCGGATGTCGCGCCGAACGGCGCGTCGGGCGTGGAGTTATACGGAATCAAGTTTATATGATAGAGCCGGCCTTGCATGATCGCGGCGAGCGCGCTTGCGGACGCGTCGTCGTCGTTAACGCCAGCGAGCATCACGTATTCGAAAAAAACTTTGCGATTGGTCTTCTGCACGTACCGCGCGCACGCCGCCATCAGTTCCTCGAGCGGAAATCGCCGATTAACGGGCATGAGACGCGAACGCAGCTCGTCGGTCGCGGCGTGAAGCGAGATCGCGAGGTTGACCTGAAGGTGCTCGTCGGTGAAGCGGTCGATCTTGTCCACGAGGCCGACGGTCGAGATCGTTATATGCCGGTGGCCGAGCCCAAACCCTTGCGCGTCGTTGAGCAGCGCAACGGCCTCCATCACCGCATCGTAGTTGTGAAACGGCTCGCCCATGCCCATGAAGACGACGTTGGTGATTCGCTTTTCTCGTGCCGCGAGCGAGCGCGCAAAGAAGAGCGCCTGGTCGAGGATCTCGCCGGCCGAGAGGTTGCGACTGAACCCGGCCTGACCGGTGGAGCAAAACTCGCAGGCAAACGCGCAGCCGGCCTGCGACGAGATGCAGACCGTCGTGCGGTCGCCGTAGTGCTCCATGAGCACGGCTTCGACTTCTTTGCCGTCACGCAGACGAAAGAGCGCTTTGGTCGTCTGTGCGTCGTTCGAACGCTGGACGACGAGCGGCTCGACCCCCGAGAAATCGATGCCGCGCTCGGCGAACGCCGCACGCAGCTCCTTCGGAAGCGTCGTAACCTCAGCCGGATCGGCCAATAGTTCTTTCGTCGCCGCGCGGTAGAGTTGTCGCAAACGGTACGGCTTGAGATCGAAGTGTCGGGCAAACTCCGCGGGATCGGAAAAGCCCGCGCGTTTCACGACGTCGCGAAGCCAGATGTCAACCGGATTCAAAGAGGCTCACCTGTTGGATCTCGACCGCGTCGTCCTCCGGCTGCGCCCGGTTGGGCGGGTCCTCCAGCTTCTCGCGCACGGCTTTGAGATCGGCCCAGACCAGACGCTTCACGGCCTCGATCTCGCCTCCGGTCTGGCGGAGGATATATGCCGGATGGAACGTCACCATCAGCGGAATCTCGTTCGGTCCGACGTACCAGCGTCCGCGCATCCGCGTGATTTGAAAGTCGCGCCCCAAGAATGATTTCGCCGCCGGCGATCCGAGCGCAAGGATAACGTGGGGCGCGACGATCCCGATTTGCTCGTCCAAGAACGGACGGCAGTTCTCCATCTCTTGCTGATCCGGCGCCCGGTTTCGCGGACCATTCGGTCCGGGCAGCGTCGGCCGGCACTTCACGGTATTACAGATGTAGACGTCCTCGCGCGGTAGACCGATCGCCGCGAGCATGCGGTCGAGCAGTTGGCCGGCGCGCCCAACGAACGGCCGCCCGAGCTGATCTTCGGTCTCGCCGGGGCCTTCGCCGACGACCATCAGGCGCGCGCACGGATCGCCTTCGCCGTACACGTTGTTGCGGCGCTCGTAACCGATCGCGCACTTGCGGCACGCGCCGGCCGCGCTCGCGGCGTGTGCCAGCCGCTCGGCCTTCCGGCTCGGTTTAGGATCCAACGCGATCCACCGCGACCGCCTGCCCCCGCGCCACGACCTCGCACGATCCGTCGCCGCCCTCGGAGACGAAAAACTGCACGCCGATCACCGCGTTCGCGCCGGTCGCTTCGGCGCGCCGGCGCAAGGCATCCAGCGCGTCGGCTCGCAACTGCTCGGCATCGCTCAAGAACTCGGCGCTCGCGAGTCCGATCAGCATGCCGAGGCTGCGAAACGTCGAGCGCAGCCGATTGCGCGGGCGCGCGGCACTTCCCGAGACGCTCCCGTAGCTCCGGACGACGCGATAACCTTCGATCTCGTCGAACGTAACGACGTCGTCACGAGCGATCACGTCAAAAAAGTGCGGCGGCGGCAGGCGAGCCGGAATTCGCAGGCGGAATGAACGGCCATGCCCGAGGGTTCACCGTCGGTGCTCATCATCCGCCTCGACGCGATCGGCGACGCACTGGCGTTGACGCCGCTCCTCGCGGCATTCGCGCGCCGCTCGATACCGGTCGACGTCGTGCTGCGCAGCAACAACGCCGGCATCTTCTCGACGCGCGCGGCACGCGAGTTTGTGCTCGCCGACTTCGACCTGCGCTCGAACGAGCCGCGCAACCTCGCGGCCATAGACGATCTCGGACGGAGCCTGCGGGCTCGCGCGTACTCGCACGTGCTCGTCGCGACCGAGGATCCGGGCGGCTACCGTCTCGCCGCGGCCACGCGCGCGCGGATCCGCATCGGATTTGCCGACGCGTGGGGGAAGCCGTTCAAAACGCTATGGTCTCGGCGGTTGCTGACGCAGACGATTTACCGCAGCGCCGGGCTGGACCCGCGCGCGCCGCACGAATGCGTGGTGCTCTTCGCACTCGGCAAACCGCTGCTCGGCGAGGACGCACCGTCGCGCGAGACCGCTACACTGCGACGGCTGGTGCTCGAGCACGATCCAGTGCCCGACGATCGCATTGCGGTGCAAGTCACGCAGAAATGGGAGCGGCTCGGCATTAGATTCGACGAGGTCGTGGCGCTCGTCCGGCGCGTTGCGGCGATCGAAACGCCGCGCCTCCTCGCTTCGAGCGCCGAAGCGGTCTACGCGCGCGCATTCGCCGATGCGGTGGGGCTCGAGATTTCCTATTTTGACGAGCTCGGACCGTGGAAGGCGGCAATCGCGGCCGCGCCGGCGATCGTCACGCCGGACTCGGGCGCCATGCACGTTGCGGGGATGATCGGAACGCCGGTCGTCGGCGTCTTTCCGCCGGAGCGCCGTTACGCGCTGCAGGTTGCGCGCTGGTCGCCATGGGCGGCGCCGCATCGCATCGTCCGCGCCGATGATGACTGGCCGGCGCGCGCCGCCGATGCCGCTGGCGCGCTTCTCTCGTAAAGCGCGATGTTGCCTTCGCGTCGCACGAGAACGTAGCGCCCCTGTGCGACCGCGCGCGCCAGCGCGCGGCCGTACTCTTGCAGGCGCGGCGAATCCGGAAAGTCCCCATCGACGAGCACGAAGCGCGATGCGAGCGGCTGCGACGGCGTTTCGGGCAGCAGCGCTGCGTTGGGATCGGTCAACGCCAAGTGAGTGTAGGCTTCTTCCTGCGTCGCAACCGCAGCGTCCGGCGGCAGCGTTTGAAGGAAGCCGTCGAGCGCGGCGTCCCGCGCCTGCGGACGGCGCAAGTTGAGGCCCGGATGCATCGGGTCGGCGACTGCGAGTTCGACGATGCAGAGCGCGATGCACGCGGCGAGCGCCGTGCGCCTGCGGGCGACAGGCAAGTCGCGCACGGCACACGCGAACGCGACCAGCACGTAGCCCAGCCACGCGCCGGCGTAATGCGTGCCGAGCGTGAAGGTCGTCGGCATGCGCGAGAACAGCACTTCGGCCAGCGGCGCGACCGCGAGCCACATCATCGCCGACCGGAACGGCAAGAAGAGCAGCGGAACGAAGACCAGCAGCAAGAATCCGAACCGCGATCCGAGCTCGTACGCGACGCCGTGCGCGACCGGCTGCCAGGCATAAAAGCGCCACGGCTGCCACCCCGTCGAGGCACCCATATGGGGACGGACCGACGCAAAGAACACAACGAGGACCGCGATGCTTGCGATGCCGACGATGGTCGCGACGCGGCCTCGCGGCGTACCGCGATATCGCCACGCTCCTAGCGCGCCGCCGACTGCCAGAAAGATCGCTTGATCCTCTTTTACCGCAAGCGCGAAGGCCGCCGCCACGAGCGTCCAGCCAACGAGACCCGCATCGAACGAGTACAGCGTCCACGCGACGGCCGCCGGCGCGAAGCCGTTCTCGTGAAAGTCCCCGAACGTCAAGCCCGCAAGGGCGGGATAGAGCCACACGACGACCGCGGTCAGACGCGCCGCGCCCACGCCGCCGCGCGGACGAACGAGTCCGTACACCGGGGGCGCTACGAGCGCGCCCGCGATGGCTTGCAGCGCGACGAGCGTAAGCGGTGAGTGCACGAGTGCGACCGCGGCGCCGGCGACATAGAGAATCGGCGAGAAATGGAAAGCCCAGTGCGAACCTTCGATCGGATTGCAAAAACATCCGAACGCGCTCGCGACGGTTTGTGAAAAAATGCCAAAATCGACGAGGTTACGATGGGCCGCGTACTTGATCGCCCCGAGCCATGTAAAAAGCCCGGCATAGGCGAGGCACCCGATCCAAAGGAACCGGTCGCGCACGTCTTAGCGCGCGCCGGCGCGGCGCACTTGCTGCAGGTACGGCCAGATGAACGCGTCGATGTTCCCGTCGAGCACGCCGGCAACGTTTCCGGTCTCGACGTCGGTGCGGTGGTCCTTGACGAGCTGATATGGCTGCAGCACGTACGAACGGATCTGCGATCCCCATTCGTTCGCTTGCCGTTCGCCGCGGAGATCGGCGAGCTTCCGATCGCGCTCTTCGGCCGCGCGTGCGACCAGCTTGGCGCGCAGCACATTCAGCGCGACGTCGCGATTCTGCGCCTGCGAGCGTTCCTGCTGCGAAGCGACGATGATGCCGGTGGGCACGTGGATCACTCGCACGGCCGACTCGGTCTTGTTGACGTATTGGCCGCCCGCTCCGGACGATTTAAACGTTTCGACGCGAAGATCGTCGGGTTTGATCTCGACTGCGGCGGCATCGCCGGCCTCGACTTCGGGCACCACGTCCACCGCGGCGAACGAGGTATGTCGCCGGTGCGCGGCGTCGAACGGCGAGAGGCGCACGAGCCGATGCACGCCTCGCTCGCTTTCGAGCATGCCGTACGCGTTGCGGCCGCGCACGAAGAACGTGATCGATTTGAGGCCCGCTTCTTCCGCCGGCGACTCGTCCACGATGCGCGTCGTAAAGCCCTTCGATTCGGCCCACCGCAAATACATGCGCGCGAGCATCCCGGCCCAATCCGCCGCGTCCACGCCGCCGGCTCCCGCGAAGATGCTCACGATCGCATCGTGCGAATCGAACTCGCCGCTAAAGCTCGAGGCCATTTCAAGCGCCTCGACGCTCTCCTCCGCCAGCGCGATGTTGCGCTCGGCTTCGCCTTCGGCGGCGGGATCGTCTTCAAAAAGCGCGAGAAGCTCGCGCGCATCGGCGAGCGATCGGGCGATAGCGTCGAACGACGCGGCCTCGTCGCGCAGTTCGGCGAGGTCTTTCATCACGCGCTGTGCCGAGTCGGAGTCGCTCCAAAACTCGGGTGCGCGCGAGCGCTCGTCAAGCTCGGCTAGGCGGCGGCGCTTCCCTGCGTCGTCAAAGACGCTCCTTGAGCGCGCGAAGGCGCTCTTCGAGACGTGCGACGGCGGCTATTTGCGTTTCGCTCATGCGAGCAATCGGTTTTTCGGTGAAGCGCTTCTCCCCTTGTCGGCTCGGCTGCTCGTCGTGATACGAAGCGCACCTATCACGACGGAGGTTCACCAATGTACGTTCAGCCGCTCGAGGGCTCGTTGAGCCCGAACACGCTCGCATCGCCGACGGCGAATCCGCAGGCGGAAGGCGCCGTTTTCTCCGGCGCCGGCGCACCCGCCACGGGCGACAATATTTCGCGCCTGGTCCCGCCATGGCTCAACGACGGCGGCGGCTCGGCGCAGTACGGCGACGGATCTGGATCGGGCGCCATGCAATCGGTCTTCGGCTCGCTGATGGGCGTGCTGCAGCAGTTGATGCAAATGCTGCAATCGCTCATGGGCTATGGCTGCAACCCACCCTCCGGTTCGGGCGGCTGCAGCGCGCCCTCCGGTTCGGGCGGCTGCAACCCGCCCGGCTTCGGTCCGAGCCCCAGCCCCTGTCCGCCGTCGGGCAACGAGCGCTTCTTTCAAAATGCGTCGGGTTCGAGTGAAGGCGATCCGCACTTATCGTTCGACGGACGCACGTGGAACAACATGACCTCGCAGCCCAACCTGCTCGACTCCGATTCCTTTTCGGGCGGCTATCGCGTCTCGACGCAGGTTACGTCGCCGAACGATAAAGGCGTTACGTGGAATCAGTCGGCGACGGTGGCGCTGAATAACGGCGCGACGACGGTCACGATGAACAACGACGGTCAGGCGTCGATTACCGAAAATGGTCAATCGGTCGCCATCGCGCGGGGGCAAACGCTGCAGCTCGGCAACGGCGAATCGGTCCGGTACGAGCAGAACGGCTCGCTCGAGGTCACCGCGCAAAACGGAGAGGGCGGCCGCCTTCAAACGACTCTCACGGCCGAAGGACGAGGCGTGAACGTTGACGTCACCGCGCACGACGTCGATCTCGGCGGTACGCTCGTCAACGGCTACGAGCGGCGCGAGCAGCCTCCGTCGCCGAGTCCGGGTCCGCTCCCGCCGCCGATCTCGCTGCCGATCACGCCGCCGATCTACAATCCGATTCCGTCGCCGATCTCAGGCCCGGTACCGACGCCAATCCCCGGCCCGTTCCCAGTCCCCGCGCCGATCGGAGAAGGTCCACAACCGGCCTATTGACGTCTGCGCAGCAAGGGGCAAGGCGAGCGTGCGGTGTCCTCACCGCCCGCTCGTTCCTCGCGGGAAGACCGGGCGCAGGGGCATCCTTGGGAAACGCTGAAAGGGTCCTCACTTTTCCCTGCTAGCTATCCCCCTAGCTAACTCTTCCTAAGAGGTTACTGCTCTATGCACAGACGTTCGCGGCTCGTCGCCGCCCTCGGCTGCGTGGCCACGCTTGCGATGGTCGGCTGCGCCGCCAACTCCGCGGTGACGCCGCTTGCCGGCACCACCCAACAAGCGCAAACGCGCGTTCCCATGGGTCCGGATTGGATCTTCAAGGACGGCGTGCTGTATCACACGCCGCACTATATGGCGACTCGTTCGGCCGCTCAGCATCAGGTCAGCCGTGCGATTCTCCTCGACTACGGCGGTGGACCGGTCCTCGTGACGCCGAAAGTTTACATCGTCTTCTGGGGTTACAAGACCTACGGTGACCCCGACAACGTAGCGAAGCTGCTCAAGACGTACTCCAAGCACATGGGCGGCAGCAGCCACAACAACATCTACACCCAGTACTATGAGAAGTCGGGCTCGACCACGACGTACATCACCAACCCGAAGAAGCAACTCGGCGGCGTTTGGTTCGACGATACGAACGCGGTTCCGGCCCACCCGACCGATTCGCAAGTAGCGGCTGAGTCGCTCCAGTTGATCGCGCAAGTCGGCTACGATGCCAATGCATCGTACGTCGTCGCGACGCCGACCGGACACAGCACGATCGGCTTCGGCACTTCGTGGTGCGCGTACCACAGCGCGACGATGAGCAACAACGAGCTCGTCTCGTACACCAACCTGCCGTACATGCCGGATGCCGGCACCAGCTGCGGCGCCAACTTCACGAGCCCGCCGAAGGACGAAACGTCGACCGATGAAGGCGTGACGATCGTCGAAGGCCACGAGTACGGCGAGTCCGTGACCGATCCGAATCCGCCGACCGGCTGGTACAACAATGCGGAAGGCGAGATCGGCGACATCTGCGCGTGGCAAGATATCCAGAACGATAAGTTCGGCAAGAAGCAATACACGATGCAGCCGATGTTCAGCAACGCGACGCAGTCGTGCGTCCAGGGATATCCGAGCAACTAACCCCGCCTACGGCGACCAATGACGGCGAGCACGCTAAAAACGCGTGCTCGCTTTCTTTTCGGAGGGCATTCCCGGCAGCCGCTGAATTGGTTAGTTCCCTAGCTTCCTTCTGCGAGGTCACATGAAACGAATAACGCGACTTACTGCGGCGCTTGGCTGCGTGGCGACGCTCGCCTTGACCGCCTGTGCCACAAACGCGGGCTCCACGCCGTCGCTGGGCGCGGCGCCGCAATCACGGATCGCCTCAATCGCGGGTCCGGGATGGATCCAAAAGGACGGCATCGTCTATCACATTCCGCACTATATGGCGACCCGCGAGATGGCCGCGCGCCAGGCAAAGCCCCCGCCGACCACATTCAGCTATTACGGCGGCGTCGTGCTCACCGCACCCCACGTCTATCTTATTTTCTGGGGCTACGATACATACGGCGATAAGAAGAGCGTTCAACCGCTGATGACCGCGTATATCGGCGCGATGGGCGGCAGCGGGCACAACAACATCTACACGCAGTACTACGAAAAGTCGGGCAGCACAACGACGTACATTACGAACCCGAGCCAGCAGCTCGGCGGCACGTGGAACGACGATCAGCACGCCGTCCCGGCCCATCCGAGCGACGCCCAGGTGGCGCAAGAAGCCGTCTACGGCGTCTCGCACTTCGGCTACGATCCCAACGGCTCGTACGTCGTAGCAACGCCGCATAACCACAGCACGAACGGGTTCGGCACGCAGTGGTGCGCGTATCACAGCGCGACCGTCTCCGGCGGCAATCTCGTTTCGTACACGAACATGCCGTACGCGCCCGACGCCGGCAGCTCGTGCGGCGCGAGCATCATTCATCATCCCTCCGACGAGAAAGCCATCGACGAAGGCGTGACGATCATCGAAGGCCACGAGGAAGGCGAATCCGTCACCGATCCCAACCCGGGGGCGGGATGGTACAACTACACATACGGCGAGATCGGCGACATCTGCGCGTGGAAGAACATTGCCAACGATACGTTCGGCACGGCGTCCTACACGATGCAGCCGATGTTCAGCAACGCGACGCAGTCCTGCGTCCACACCTATAACTAAAGGAGGTCGAAGAATGCGACGACTCTTTACCTGCGCCGTACTGCTCGCATTGGCGCTGGCTCCGTCAATCGCGCGTTCGCAATCGTCCATGTCGCCCGCGATGGTCGGGGTGGGCGCGCACGGCTATGACTGGCTCATCGGAACGTGGACGTGCAAGAACCCCACGCCCTCGGCGATGTCCGGTCCCGCCGTGACGACGTTAACCGTCGCCCGAAATGGTGCCGGCGCGCTCTCGGTCCACACCACGGGAACGAACTTCGACGGGCTCGGCTACGTGGTCTACGCTGCGAAGACCAAAACGTGGTGGAATCCGTCCGTCCTCGCTACCGGCGACTACAGCACCGAGTCGTCGCAGCAGACCGGAAAGAAGACCCTCTGGGCCGGAACCTACTATAGCGCCGGCAAGAGCAATGCGATCCGCGATACCTACACCATGACGACGATGACCTCGTTCAAGGATCTTTCCGAAGCGCAGGTCAACGGCGCTTGGAAGACGGAAGCCAACTCGACCTGCACGAAATCCTGACGCGCGTTTAGCGCCCAGGCGTGTTCCGACCGGCAGGGCCCCTTACTAGCGGGCCCTGCCGGTCTCATTGTCGAAGGGCCAAGCGAGCGGAGGCGCGATAGTGGCTACCTCGGAGCGGCCAGCCGGCACTAGAAGAACCGGCTGGAGGTTTCATGTGCCCGTCTGTTTTGCAATTGCGGGCGGCGCTCTTCTCGTTCTCATCGCGGAGATTTTGGCGGGTGCCCGCATCATTCCGGAGAGCATCAAGGACGCCGGATTGATCCTCGGCGGAGCGTTGATGGGTCTGGTCGCCGTGAGCCTCAACGAGATCTACCGAGCGGAGCCCGAGCGGCTCAAGGAGGAGCGCGAACGCGAGGCCGAGCGCCAGCGCCATCAAGAAGAGCGCCGGCTCGATTTCGAGCAGTACCGTTCCCTGCAAGCCGAACTGCGCGAGACCAAGACGCGCGCCGCGAGCCTGCAGGCAAAGATCGAGCTCACGGGAGCGCTCGATCGGGATCGAGTCGGCGACGCGCTGCTGCTCGGCTTCTATTTCCATCGCCGCAACGAGCGCCTTGCATCCTCACGCGAATCGATCTTCCGCACCGCGGCCGAGCGGCTCAAGCTCCTCACCGGCAAAGTACACGAGATCAAGCTCGAGAAATCCGCACTCCACGAAGTCCTCGAGCTCACCTACGGACCGATCGTCGCCGAATCGTTCGATCTGGGCTACGTGCTCAGCCATCTCGGCGAAGACGGCCTGCCCGAAAGCCGGATTGAGATCCTCAGCGAGTTGGAGCGGCATCTCAAATCGCTGCGACCCAATACGCGGGACGGCGCGGTGCCCGACATGCCGCAAGAGGTCACGGGGCTCTTCAGAAAGCTTGCCGGACGCGTCGTTTCGATCGTGCGGCGAAAGGCTTGAGGCCACGATCCGCTAAACGAATTTCTCCTATGGGGACGCTTCGCCGTCTGACGATGGTAGCGCTTGCCGGCTTCGCCTTCAGCGCCTGCACGCATAGCGATTACACGCCGAACGTAATTCAGCTCACACCGAACGGCTCCGCGTCGAGTCCGGCTAGCGAGTCGATCGCATCGTCGTTCACACTTTTCGCTGTCGAAGACGGCTACACGGGCCCATTCACCGCCGATGTCACCGTCGGCGAGTGCTGGGTGGTTCAAGCGCCGGTCACGACCGGCGGCGCGTGGACGATCGTGCCGCAAGGTTCGACCTGCGCCAAGCTCAATACCGAACAAATTCGCGTTACCGACCAAAAGGGCAATACCGCGACCACCTACATTCGCTCCACGAAGTAGCGCGCGCTCGACGAAACACTCAAGCGCGCGCCGCGTCGCTCTGCTATAGTGTCTCCTTTGGAGGTTCACGCATGATTCAATTTTCGCGCATTCTCGTCGCGACCGTCGCGGCTGCCGCTTTCCTCACCACCGGCCCGGCGTTCGCGCAGAACGCGCCGCCGCCGGCACCCGCCATGACCGGCGCTCCGAAGTCGAAACCCCCGAGCAAACAAGGCAAGAATAAGTGCGGTCAAACGCCTAAAGGCTGCCACAAGAAACAGGCCAAAGGCACGGCTCCCAACGGGGCGCAGCCGGCGGGCGCACCCCCGGCAGGCGCGCCGCCGGCCGGCGGCCCACCGCATACGCCGTCTCCCTAGGGCGTTTACGCTCGCGGAAGCCGTAGAACCAAAAACACGCTGGCGACCATCAGCACTGCGGCAATCGCCACGATCACGGCCCTAGGTCCGATAAAATTGAAGCGCTGGCTGAGCGCGGTCAAGAAGAGCGCCGTCGCGAGGAAGACGGTCACCCGCACGTAGTCGTCGCTGCGATCGCGCGTTTCGACGCCCCTTTTAAAGTGCTCAGTGGCGATGGCTTCCAGATGGGTCGCCGCCGCAGCGTTGGCGTTCTTGTATTGCGCCATGAAGATCGGTCCCGCTGGCGCCGATGGATTGTGTAGCGGATCGCGCGCCATCCACGCCGCGAATGCCACGGCGTATTCGGGCCGGAAGCGGCGCTCGTAGAAGGCGGCGACTTTCTCGTGGCCCGCGACCTTCGCCGCCACCCAGCCGTTGAACGTCACCGTGTCGTAGAGGCGATCCTGACCCGCGAGCGTCGCCTTCTCTTGTGAGAGGACCGTATACCGCTCGTACAGCGCATAGGATTCGGACGAAATCCCCTCCCACCGCGACGCTTGATAGCCGCTCCACGCCGTCGCCACCGCGACCACCGCCAAGACGAACGCCTCGACGAACCCGATCCACTTGCCCTGGGGTTTCCCCGCGGCGTGGCCGTGGTGACTCAAATCGTGCGCGAGCTCGACATTCGAACTTGCATCGGACACGTCGTCACGCTTAGCGGGAAGCGAAACCGTGCCCTCCAGGGAAGCAGTGCCGGATGTTTGCCGTTACCGCTCGCCGGCGCGCCGCGCTCGCCGCGCTGCTCTCGGCGATCGCGTTTGCCGGATGCACGCACTCCGGCGCCGGCCGCTCCGGACCGCCGCACGTTCTGCGGATCGCGTATCCCGGCGATCCGGCGTCGCTCGTGCCGTTCCTAGCGATCGATCAGGAAGTCCTCGCGGTGGATGCGCTCTTCTGCCAAACGCTCATCGGGCTCTCCGGCGATAATCGCGACTTCCCGCTCTTGGTCACGCGCATTCCGTCGCGCAGCAACGGCGACGTCTCGGCCGACGGCACGCGGATCACTTATCACCTCCGGCCCGACGTTCGCTTCGCCGACGGCGTCCCGCTGACGTCGGCCGACGTCGCCTTCACCTATCGAGCCCTCTTCGATCCTCGCAACCGCACGGTCTCGCTGGAGAACTATCGCCGCATCGCGTCGCTGCAGACCCCCGACGCGCACACCGTCGTTATTCGGCTGCATCAGCCGTGGAACGCCGCCGTACACGTCCTTTTCGCGCAAGCCGATTACCAATACGGCATTCTGCCGAAGCATGCGTTTGCCGATACCAAGGTGGTCGGCACGGCGTGGGAGAGCGCGCCGTTCGGCACCGGACCCTTCCGCGTTGCGAGCTGGCAGCGCGGCGATCGCATCGTGCTCGTGCCCAACGCTTTCTACCGGCCGCGACCGAAGCTCCATCAGATCGTGCTGCAGGTCGTACCCGATCTCAACTCCAACTTCGTCGCGCTCGAGTCGGGCGCCGTCGACGCCGGCACGCTCACGCCCGAAAATGTCGTGCAAGCCGCGCGAACGCCCGGACTACGCGTTCTGCGCTTCCCCGAGAACTCGACTCGATTGCTCTATTTAAATACGCGCACGGATCCCACCAGCGACGTGCGCGTGCGCCGTGCAATTGCCGACGCGCTCGATTATACGGCGCTCGCCCGCGCATGGCGCAACCAATTTGCGCCGGCGACGTCGTTTCTTCCGCCCCCGATCGTACGCTGGCAGAGCGTCGCGATTCCACCCTACGCGCACGACGCGCGCGCCGCCGCGCGCGAGCTCGACGCGAGCGGCTGGCATCTCGATCACGGCGTTCGCTCGAAAGGCGGCAAGCCGCTCGAGGGTCTCATCGGCGTCAACTCGGAGGATCCCATCAACGTTCGGATCGCGACGCTCGTACAGGCGCAGCTCGCCGCGGTCGGCATGCAGTTCACGATCAAAGCAAACCCCGTGCGCATTTGGTTCAGTCCGGAAGGCTTGCTGCGCAACGGCAAAGCGGCCATCATGGGCGAGACGTGGGTCGGCGGCAGCGATCCCGAACAATCGTTGAACCTGCGCTGCGTGCAAGCCGTCAAAGGCGGTGACAATCACTCCTGGTACTGTTCGCCACGCTTCGAGGCGCTCTTCGACCGTCAAGCGCGCACGCCGAACAAGGCGCAACGCGACCGTGACCTCGACGCGATCCAGCTCCTCGTTCACGAGGACGTCCCGGTGATTCCGCTCTATTACGAAGACCGCTTGATCGGAACGGACGCACGCGTGACCGCTTATCGGCTCAATATGCTCTGGCTTCCGGTCAAGCCGGAAACGTGGGACGTGCGATAGCCGACGGAAATGACGCCGCGCGCGTCGTCGTACGTCACGACTCGGTCGAAAAATGCCTGAATGCCGGCGTTCGTGAGCGGCGGTCTGCCGGGGATGTCGACGATCCTGATGCTGTCGGCGAACGACGTACCCGCGACGACCGACGTTGCCTCGGTCGCAGCGCCCGGTGGAGCGAAACCCAGCCGCGTTCCGGGCGTAACGAGACCGTTGTG
>Ga0302325_10016845_pt1 | contig 15464 bp, 13 predicted proteins | sample Palsa_T0_2_FD_201948 | JGI IMG/M metagenome (GOLD analysis project Ga0302325, IMG submission 201948) | Peat permafrost microbial communities from Stordalen Mire near Abisko, Sweden - Palsa_T0_2 | ecosystem: Environmental > Terrestrial > Soil > Palsa > Peat permafrost | place: Sweden: Abisko...
CGCGCTGCAATGGCACTGGGACACCTACGGCGCGCTTCAGCTGCCGCTGATCTTCGAGGCCGTGGCGGCCGCGGCCATCGTGGTGACCACCGCCAGCCCGTTCGGTGAGCCGGAACGCGCCACCGGCCGGTGGCTGCCGTTCCTGAGGCTGGGCGCAGCGCTGGCGCTGACCGCGGGCGCGGTGCTCGCGCTGGCCGCCGCCGGAACCGGTGCGCACCTGGCCGGGGGCACCCTGGACGTGCTCCGTAACGTGGCCGGGCTGACCGGTATCGGCTTGCTGCTGGCCGCCGTGCTCGGCGGCAGGCTGGCCTGGGCCGGCCCGCTGGGGTACATGATGGCCGGCGTGTACGCGCTGTACACCGACTGGCACGGCCCGGCCCTGACCACGCCGTGGCTCTGGCCGGGCCGGGCGCCGCACGACCTGGGCGCCGCGCTCTGCGCAGGCCTGGTGCTGGCCGGCGGCCTGGCGGTCATCACGGTGCGCGGGCCCCGCGACCCGGCCGGCGAATGAGATTTTCACCCGCCGTGGGCGGCGGCTGCCCCGCCATCTGGTGAGCGTGGTGACGGTTCGTAGCTTTTTGCGGGTTTAGCCACTTGCGTCATCACGCTATGCATAGGACGCTTCCGTTATGGGGGATTTACTACTTGCATCAGTACTTGCATCAGCGCATGGAGTTTCCGGCTCGACCGCCGGGGTGGTGGTTTTAGCTGTACTCATCACGGCCGCGATCTTCGGGCTGAGCGGCTGGCACGCCCACCGGTGGAGATACGCCGAAGCGGACCTGCGGACGGTACGAGCCCGGCGTAATGCGGCCGCGAAGGCAGCGTGGCGGGCCCGGAGGTCAGCGGCGCTGATGGCGCTGGTTGTCGTGGTCGCTCTGGTGCTGCTGGTGGCGGTGCACTGAGCGGGACCGGGGTTCATGGTCCCGGGGGTTCATGGTCTCCGGGCACCCGGCCCGGGCGGCCCGGTCATTGGGGCGCCACCCAGATCGACGGCAGGACCCGGTAGATGTTCCCGCCCAGCACGGCCCGGATCTCATCGTCGGAGTAGCCGCGGCGCACCAGCCAGCCGCAGATGTTGCCGAAGCACTCGGTCGGGTTTTCCAGCCCGTCCACGTAGGCGACCGGGTCGAACGCCGGGCCGGGCCGCCGCCCGGCGATGCCGAGCAGGTGCCCGAAGACCCGGTGCAATGCGACATGGTCCCCGTACAGCGTGTCCGGCCCGAACGCGACATGCTCCAGGCCGACCAGGTCGGCGCAGTACTGGAAGTGGTCCATCACCGACTCGATGGTGTGCGCGGGATGGTCGTGCGACAGCGTGGTGTGCGGCGCCGCGGACATGCCGATCACCCCGCCGGTCTGCGCGACCGCCCACAGCACGTCGTCGGGCTTCATCCGCGGCGAGTCCCACACCGCCCGGGCCCCCGCGTGCGTGATCAGTACCGGCGCGGCGCTGGCCGCGCAGGTGTCCAGTGCGGTCCGGTCCGAGGAGTGGGACAGGTCGATGGCCAGGCCCAGCTGGTTCATCCGCCGCACGGCCCGCTTCCCGAACGAGGTCAGCCCGCCGTCGACGGGCTCGTTCAGGCCGCTGCCCAGGGTGTTGGCGTCGGAGTAGGCGATGCCGATCTGGCGGATCCCGAGTCCGTACAGGACGTCGAGGCGGTCCAGTTCGTTCTCGATCGGGGTGGCCGCCTCGAGCCCGAAGACCAGCCCGGTCCGGCCAGACCGCTGCGCCTCGTCGATGTCAGCCATGGTGCGGACGGTGAGCACGCCGGGCGCGTGCGCCAGGTCGGCCTGGCGCATCCCGAGGTCGGTGATGACGTCGTCCCAGCGCCAGGGGGCGTTACCGGTGACGCAGGCCGTGCCGTCCATCATGTTGTCGAACACGACGGTCAGCCCCGACGCGGCCAGCCCCGCGTAGGCAGCGTGCTGGCGGCCGGTGCGGTTGTACCCGGGCGCCTCCTCCATCCGGGCCGGGAACCGGACCGGATGGTCGTGCAGGCTGATGACCAGGCTGTCGCGCAGCAGCGCGGCCGCCCGCTCGGCCTGGTGGGCGGTCAGCCCGGCCGCATACGGCGGGACGCGGCCGAACTCCGGGGCCAGCTCGAAGCGGCGGAAATCGTCCCCCGCGGTGAGGTAGGAGTACGCGGCGTAGGATCCGGCCGCCGCGTCCGTCCCGCCGGTGCCGCGGGCCGTCTCAGTCATCGTCGCCTCCTGGGTTGGCGCCAGCTCGGCCGGCGCCGACTCGGCCAGCACGAGAGGGGGCCAGCCGGTGCGGTCCTCCGGCCAGGAGCCGCCACAGCTGCTCCCAGGCTCGCATGCCTTCGCGCAGCCGCCGGATCCGCATGAACTCGTTCGGGGCGTGCAGCTTCTCGTCGGCGGTGGAGAACGAGAAGAACAGCGTCTTGGCCCCGAGCACCCGCTCGAACAGGTCCGTCGCCGGCAGCGTCCCGGCGATGCAGGCCAGCAGCACCTGCTGGCCGGGGTAGACCGCCTCCAGCGCGGCGGCCGCCGCGCGGATCGCCGGGTGCCCGGCCGAGATGGTGTAGGCCGGCACCGCGGCCTCGTCCGGCCGGACCTCGACCCGGACGCCGGCCGCGGCCCCCGCGGCGGCCCGGGCCGCGACATGCGCGGCGATGGCGTCCAGCACGCGCCGCGGATCCTGGCCCGGAACCAGCCGGCCCGACACGTGCCCGACCGCGACGTGCGGGATCACCGTGTACTTCCCGCCGCCCCGGACGCCGTTGATCTCCAGGGTCGGCCGTTCCCACAGCCGCTCCAGCGTGCTGTAGCCCGGCTCGCCGTGGGCCTGGGCAAGGCCGAGTCCGGCAAGGTAACCCGCTTCGCTGAACGGCACCGCGGCGATCTCGGCCCGCCGTCCGGCGGCCAGCTCCGGGATGCCGTCGTAGAACCCGGCCACCGCGACGCCGCCGTCCGGGGCGTGCAGGCTGGCCAGGATCTCGCTCAGCACGTGCAGCGGGTTGGCGACGGTACCGCCGTACCGGCCGGAATGCAGGTCGGCGGCCGCGCCCTCGACCACGATGTCCAGGCTGACCAGGCCCTTGGACTTCAGCGCCAGCGACGGCTCGGTAGGCCGCCACATGGCCCCGTCGGCGGAGATGACCAGGTCGGCCGCGAGCTCGGCCGCGTGGCTGGTCACGTAGCCCGGCAGGTGCGGGCTGCCGATCTCCTCCTCACCCTCGAAGAGGAACTTCACGTTCAGCGGCAGCCCGCCCTCCTGGTCGCAGAACGCCTGGGCGGTCTTCAGGACCAGGTACACCGGCCCCTTGTCATCGCTGGCGCCGCGACCGCGCATCACGTCGCCGTCGACGGCCAGCTCGAACGGCGGCGTGTCCCACTCGGCCAGGTCCCCGGTGGGCTGCACGTCGTAGTGGCCGTAGACCAGGATGGTCGGTGCCCCGGCGGCCCCCAGCCAGTCCCCCCGGACGACGGGATGCCCGCCAGTCTCGGCCACCCGGCCGCCGGCGAAGCGGAGCTGGCCGGCCAGCCACTGCGCGGCGGCGCGCATCGTCTCCGGGGCCGCATCCCGGCTGACGCTCGGGATGGCGACCAGGCCGGCCAGCTCGGCCAGGTAGCCGTCGTCGGCTGGGTCAAAGTCAAGCATGGCCGCCGTCGATCGCCAGGATCTGCCCGGTGACCCACGAGGACCGCTCGGACGCGAAGAACTGCACGCCGTTGGCGATGTCCGCGGGATCCCCCAGCCGCCGCATGCTGATGCCCTCGACCAGCGCCGCCTGCCCGTCGCCCCCGTAGCCCGCCCACTGCTTCTCGGTGGTCGGGTTGGACCGGATGAAGCCGGGCGCGATGCAGTTGACCGTGATGCCGAACGGGCCCAGGTCATGCGCCAGCTGCCGGGTGAGGCCGATCTGGGCCGCTTTCGCGCTGGTGTAGGCCTGGATACCGGTCTTGCTGACGCCGAGGCCGGCGGCGGAGGCGATGTTGATGATCCGCCCCCAGTGCCGCTCCTTCATCCCGGGCACCACCGCGCGGGCGCACAGGAACGTGGTCGTCAGGTTGGCGTCGATGACCGCGCGCCAGTCCTCGTCGGTGACCTCCTCCAAGGGCCGGCCCACCTGCCCGGCCACGCCCCCGGCACAGTTGACCAGGATGTCGACCCGGCCGACGCTGGCAAAGAACTCTCCGACCGCCGCCGGGACGGACAGGTCAGCGGTGTCCTTGTCGACCCCGTGCACGGCCGCGCCGTCCCCCCGCAGGGCGTCGGCGATGCCGGCCCCGATGCCATGCGCTGTTCCGGTCACGACGGCCGTCTTCCCGGCCAGGCTGCCGCTCACTGAGCCGGGCCTGTCCGGGCGCTGCGGTCGCTGGATGCCGGCCAGGCCGCCATCCGGCCAGCCCGCGGGGTGCTGTGCACTCAGCCTCCGTGCCTGTCATCGCTGCCTACGGGTCAACGCTGGCTGCCGGGGCTGCGGACGGTACTGACAAACGTTTGTCCTGAAGGCACTGTAACCATCTGATTCTGATCGGGCCAGTGTGATCCCCGACCGTGTCACGGACGGCGAAGATCCTCTTAAGCTTCTTTGTGTGACTGGAGGCTCCTATGACGGGTGATCCTGAGCCGGCGCCGGGCCGGCCGGCATGATGGTCCCGTCCGACTGGCAGGACTTCGGCGAGATGACCGGGGGCGCCAGTGGCGCGCTGACTGGCCTGCTGTTCGTGGCGGTGTCCCTGAACGCGAGCCGGATCGCTGGTCATACCGGCCTGCGCGCGAGCGCGGGGCAGACGCTCCTCCTGTTCATGACCCCGCTGGTCGCCGCGGCCGCCGTGCTGGCACCGGATCAGCCGGACTGGGTGCTGGGCGCGGAGCTGATCACCCTCGGGCTGGTCGCGGGCTGGATCCTGGTGGGCATTCACCGGGTCAAGCGCGGGCTGGCCGACGAGGACCTGCGGTTGATCAGCGTCTTCAACCGTCCCGCTCCTAATCTGCTCGTCATGCTGCTCCTGGTGGCCGGCGGCGCGATCCTGGCCGCCGGCCAGGAAGCGGGTCTCTACCTGCTGCTGCCCGCCACGATCGTGGCGTTCTCCAGCGGCGTGCTGAACGCCTGGTTCTTCCTGCTGCCCCCGCCTGGCGGGCGTCCGCCGGTGCCCGTCGTACGCTCGCACCACCCGCACCCGCACCCGCACCCGCACCCGCAATCCGCCCCGGGCACTGACCCGCCGGCCGGCGGAGCGGCACCGTGAGCATCCCGGCCGTCCCGCCCCTGACCTGCCCGTTCCTGACCGGGCTAGGTCGCCAGCCGAACGCTGGCCGGCTGCTGGTCAGGCTGGAGGGCCTGCTCACGTGAGCACCACCACGTCGAGCGGCCGCCGACCGTGCCGTGCGCCATCGGGGCGCCGTCCCTCGGGCAGACGCCGCCCGGGTGGCGGGCCGCGATCATGTCGCCGGTGTGCGCGCCGCCGTTGGCCAGGGCCGCCGCCAGGACCGACTTCAGCGCCCGGTAGAGGCGGTTGACCTGGGCCGGTGACAGGCTGTCCACCCGGGCCAGGGGAGATACCTTGGCCTGCCAGAGAATCTCGTCGGCCAGCAGGTTCCCGACGCCGGCGATCTTGGACTGGTCGAGCAGCCGCGCCTTGACCGCGATCGTCCCCTTCGTGATCAGCGCGCGGAACTGCGCCGGCGTGACATCGGCGGCATCCGGCCCGAGCAGCTCGATATGGGGGTTGAGCCGGACCCGCCCGAGCCGGCGCGGATCGAGCAGGACCAGGCTGCCGCCGTCCGCGAAGGTGAGGGTGAAGCGGTTCCACACGGCCCGGCGCGGCCGGGCGTCGTAGCGGTGCGGATCGCCGCCTTCGGCCACGGCCCCGTCGGGACCGGTGACCACGATGCGGCCGCTCATGCCCAGGTGGATGCCCAGCTCCGGACCCGGCTCAGCCCCGTCGCCGGGCTCAGCCGCGCCGCCGGTCCCGGAAGTCTCCAGCCACATCGTCTTGCCACGCCGGTGCGCGGCGGTGAGGCTGCGCCCGGTCAGCGCGCTGCGCAGCTCGCCCAGGGCATGCGGCCGGGCGACGTAGCGGTCGGAATCGTCGACGTCCACGATGCGCCGGTGCAGGGCCTGCTCAGCGATCAGGCGGCGGGCGGCCTCAACTTCGGGAAGCTCTGGCACCCACCCGTTCTACCCGACCACTGGGCCGGCTCGCGCGCTGGGCCCGGCCTCGATGGCCGGGCCTAATAGACGATTCGCCGGGCGCTCTTACGCGCCGCCGAGCAGACGGCGAGGGGAACCCCGGTTTCAGGCGGCCGTCGCGGCGCCGGCTGGTGTCCAGCCGATGGCGGGCGCGATGTGCTGGGCGATGGTGTCGAGGATGCGCGCGTTGTAGGCCACCCCGAGCTGGTTCGGCACGGTGAACAGCACCGTGTCGGCCGCGCGCACCGCCTCGTCGGCCGCGAGTTCGCCGGCGATGTGGTCCGGTTCCCCGGCGTACGTCCGGCCGAACCGGGATCGCACCCCCTCCAGCAGCCCGATCTGGTCGTCCTGGCCCTGCCCGCCGAAGTACCGGCGGTCGATGTCCTCGGTGATCGGCAGGACGCTGCGCGACACCGATACCCGGGGCCCGCGGGTCCAGCCCTGCTCGGCCCACGCCTCGCGGTACAGGCGGATCTGCTCCGCCTGGAGCTGGTCGAACGGGACCCCGGTGTCTTCCGACAGCAGCGTGGAACTCTGCAGGTTCATCCCGGTCCGGGCGGCCCACTGAGCCGTGGCCCGGGTGCCCGAGCCCCACCAGATCCGGTCGGCCAGGCCGGGCGACCGCGGCTCGATGGCCAGACCGCCGCTGACCCCGGTCCGGGCCGGGTCGGTCCTGGCCACCACCGCCCCGCCGATCGCGGCCAGGAACATCTCGGTCTTGCGCCGGGCCGCATCCGCATCCGTCTCCCCGTCGCCCGGCTGGTAGCCGAACGACTCGGCGCCGCGCAGCGCGATTTCAGGTGATCCCCGGCTGACCCCGAGCTGCAGCCGGCCGCCGCTGATCAGGTCGGCCGCGGCGGCCTCTTCCGCCATGTACAGCGGGTTCTCGTACCGCATGTCGATGACTGCGGTCCCGATCTCGATCCGGCTCGTCCGCGCCGCGATCGCCGACAGCAGCGGGAACGGCGAGGACAGCTGCCGCTCGAAGTGGTGGACGCGGACGAACGCCCCGTCGATCCCGATCTCCTCGGCCGCCTGGGCCAGCTCGATCGTCTGCAGCAGCGCGTCGGACGCCGTCCGGGTGCGCGAGCCGTGATCCGGCCGCCAGTGACCGAACGACAGAAACCCGATCTTCTTCATGGCCATGTCAGCGTTCACATCGCCGCGTGGATTCCCGTCCCAGCGCCGGGGGCGGTGGGGCACCGGCATGCCGGCCTGGCCCGCCGGAGCGGCGGCTGAGGATCGTTCGGCTGACCCGGGCCCGGTTGGCCTGCGGGCGACCAGCCAATTAAATCTGATCTTTATATAAGGCTTGTATTAAGACGAGAAGAGGGCTTGTATCTAGGTGGGCCGCCACCCGCGATCAATGGTGGCGGTCCCGTCAGTAACGGCCTTGAGCGGGGCTGGAGGTTGGCAGATGAATCACGGGACAAACGCCGAGTTGAGCTTGCCCGGGCGCGCTGGGCGCCGGCCGGGTCCGCGGCGGCTGCACTCGGCCCTGGGCGTGCTGGCGTTGCTGGCCGGCTGCCTGACCAGCGTCGTAGCCGCGACGCTGACCGCCACCCCCGCGCGGGCCGACACCGTGCCACCCGCGCCGTCGGGCTGGACGACGGTGTTCGGCGACGATTTCTCCGGCGCGGCCGGGTCCGCGCCGTCGGCGGCGAACTGGTTCTACGACATCGGCACCGGTTACGGGACCGGGGAAATCGAGCAGACCACCAGCTCGACCAGCAACGTCTACCTGGACGGGAATGGCCACCTGGTCCTGAAGGCGATTGACAATGGCGGGACATGGACGTCCGGGCGGATCGAGAGTACCCGCGACGACTTCGAGGCCCCGCCGGGTGGGGAGCTTGAGATGACCGCGTCGATCGAACAGCCGGATCCGGCCAACGGCCTCGGGTACTGGCCGGCGTTCTGGGCCCTGGGTTCCCCCATGCGGACCGGCGGTGGCTGGCCGGCCTCCGGGGAGATCGACATGATGGAGGACGTCAACGGCCTGAACGAGGCCTCGCAGACCTTCCATAACTCGGCCGACAGCCCCGGCCACGCGCTGATCGCGTGCCCGGGCGCGGGCTCCACCTGCGAGACCGGCTACCACACCTACTCGGTGATCGTGAACCGGACCAACACCAGCGCCGAGACCATGGAATTCCTGATGGACGGCACCGTCGAGAGCACCATCACCGAGGCGTCGGTCGGCACGGCGGCCTGGCAGGCGTCCGTCGACCACGGCTTCTTCATCATTTTCGACCTGGCCATGGGCGGCAACTACCCAGACGGGATCTACGGCTCCACGACCCCGACGTCGGCCACGTCGTCCGGGGCCTCCATGAGCGTGGGGTACGTGGCCGTCTACGAAGAGGGCGGCAACTCCACTCCCACCGCCACCGCCACCGCGACGGGGACGGTCACCGGGCTCAACGGAACGTGCCTGGCCAACCAGAACTCGCTGAACACAGAGGGTAACGCGATGTTCGCCAGCGCCTGCGACGGCAGCGCGGGCCAGCAGTGGTCGCCCTACACCGACGGCACCCTGCGGACTCAGGGCGGCTGCCTGGACGTGGTGAGCGCCGGGACGACCAGTGGCACCGACGTCGACTGGTACGCGTGCAACGCCAGCGCGGCCCAGGACTGGACCCACGAATCCAATGGCGAGCTGGTCAATCCGAACTCCGGGCTGTGCCTGACCGTCCCCGGCGGCAACACCGGCTCGCGGCTCGACATCGAGACCTGTACCGGCGCCGCCGGCCAGCAATGGGCCCTGCCGAGCGGGGGCGGGGGCGGTACCGGCAATACCGTCACGGTGACCAGCCCCGGCAATCAGACCTCGACGGCCGGCACCGCGGCCAGCGTCCAGGTCAACGCCAGCGACTCGGCATCCGGCCAGGCGCTCACCTACAGCGCCACCGGGCTGCCAGCGGGGCTGTCGATCAACGCCTCGACCGGGCTGATCTCCGGCACCCCGACGACGGCGGGCACGTCGAACGTCACGGTGACCGCCAAGGACACCACCGGGGCGGCCGGGTCGGCCTCGTTCACCTGGACCGTGAGCTCCAGTGGCGGCGGGTCTGGCACGTGCGGGACGACGAACCTGGCGCTGAACCAGCCCACCACCGCGTCATCGACGCAGAGCGCGTCGTTCCCCGCAGCCGACGCGACTGACGGGAACCTCGGGACCCGCTGGTCGAGCGCGTTCTCCGACCCGCAATGGCTGGAAGTCGACCTGGGCTCCGCCCAGCCGATCTGCCAGGTCACCCTGAACTGGGAAAACGCGTACGCCACCGCGTTCCAGATCCAGACGTCCACCGACGGCTCAACCTGGACCACCATCTACTCCACCACCACCGGCACCGGCGGCACCCAGACCCTCAACGTCACCGGCACCGGCCGCTACATCCGCATGTACGGAACCGCCCGCGCCACCCAGTACGGCTACTCACTGTGGGAATTCCAGGTCTTCACCAGCTGACCTGCGCATGAAATGACGGAGGCTGCGGATCTGATCCGCGGCCTCCGTCGTCGGCCGCCCAGCGCCCGGCGCGGTCAGGCTCAGGCGGCCAGGGCGGCGTAGCGGCCCTGGCCGGCCAGCAGGCTGGTGTGGGTGCCGGCTTCGATGATGCGGCCGTGATCCAGCACGGCGATCTGGTCGGCGTTGCGCACGGTGGACAGCCGGTGGGCGATCGTGATGGTGGTGCGGCCCCGGGCCAGGGTGTCGAACGCCTCCTGGACGGCGCGCTCGGTCTCGGTGTCCAGGGCGCTGGTCGCCTCGTCCAGCACGAGCACGCGCGGGTCGCGCAGCAGCGTGCGGGCGATGGCGATGCGCTGCTTCTCGCCGCCGGAGAAACGGTGCCCGCGGGAGCCGACCATCGTGTCGTAGCCGTCCGGCAGCCCGGCGATCAGGTCGTGGATCTGGGCCGCCCGGGCCGCGTCCTCGATCTCGCCGTCGGTGGCCTCCGGCCGGGCGTAGCGCAGGTTCTCCCGCACGGTGGTGTGCAGGAGGTAGGTCTCCTGGCTGACCACGCCCACGACGGCGGCGAGGTCGGCGAGCCTCAGGTCGCGGATGTCGATGCCGTCTACGCGGACACTGCCGCTGGTCGGGTCGTACAGCCGGGCGATCAGCGCGGCCAGGGTGGTCTTGCCGGATCCGGTCTCGCCGACCAGGGCCAGCGTGCTGCCGGCCGGCACATCCAGATCGACGCCGGTCACGGCGGGCCGGTCGGCGCCGGGATAGGTGAAGCTGACGCCGGTGAAGCTCACGTGCCCGGTGATCTGGGCCGGGTCGATCTCGACCGGGCGGGCCGGGTCGTCGACGTCGACGGGCAGGTCGAGGTACTCGAAGATCCGCGCGAACAGGGCCAGCGAGCTGACCACGGAGACGCCGGTGCTGAGCAGCCCGGTCAGCGGCCGGAACAGGCTGTTCTGCAGGGTGGTGAAGGCGACCAGGGTGCCGATGGTCATCGCGCCGGCGGTGACCGGCAGCCCGGCGGCCAGGTAGATGATCGCGGGGACAGCGGCGAAGATGATGGTCAGTGAGGCCATCCGCCAGCGTCCGGCCAGCTGGGAGCGCAGCTCCAGGTCGATGAGGCGGGCCGAGGAAGCGGTGAACCGCTGCACCAGGGAGGGGCCGGTGCCCATCGTCTTGGCCAGCTGGACCGCGTTGATCGACAGTCCTTCCTCGATGGTGACGTTGAGGTTGGCCAGCTCGCGCTGCTGCTCAGCGGTGATGGCCCGGCGCATGCGGGCGACCTTGCGGCTCAGGTAGATCGCGGGCGGCATGACGACCAGCGAGATGAGGGACAGCCGCCACGACAGGGCGACCATGGCCACCGCGGTGGCTATCGCGGTGGTCAGGTTGGCGGCGATGGAGGTCGCGGTCGAGGTCACGACGGATTCCATGCCGCCGATGTCGTTGGTGATGCGGGACTGGACCTCGCCGGTGCGGGTGCGGGTGAAGAAGGTCATCGACTGCCGCTGCAGGTGGCCGAAGACACTGGTGCGCAGCCCGTGCATGACCTGCTGGCCGACTTTCGTGCTGATCCAGGTCTGGATCACGCCGAAGGCGGAGGTGACGGCGGCGATGGCGACCATGCCGGCCACCAGCAGGATCAGCAGCCGCAGGTTCCGGTCCGGGAGGGCGGTGTCGATAACCGCGCGGAGCAGGAACGGTGAGGCCACTCCGACGACGGAGGAGGCGGCGATGATGGCGGTGACGATCGCCATCTGCCAGCGGTAGGGGGTGAAGAGCTGGCCGATGCGGCGCAGGGACACCTGGCGGGCCTGCGCCTTTTCCGCGGCGGTGACGGTCCTCGGGCCGCGGCTTCGGTGACTGTTGCTGCTGTTGCTGATATCTCGATTCGTGGGTGGTGACGCCAAGAGGCTGCTCGATTCTGTCGGTGTGTTCAACGCGCCGGAGGGCGCCGGTGGGCCCGCGCCTGAATGTGCGGGCCGGAAAGCTCATTGCTGAGGTAACCTCAACATGAGGGTACAACAGAAATCACTGATACCCTATTCCGGTGACCCAGGACGGCGGCACCACGGACCGGAGCGACGCCGGCACCACGGACCGGAGCGACGCCGGCGGTGACGAGACGCTGTCGGAGGCCTTCTGGTCCGTCGCCCGCCAGCTCCGGCACACGTCCCAGGAGACCCTGGCCCCCTGGGATATCACCCCGGCCCAGTTGCGGGCCCTGCGCGTGCTGATGCGCCGCGGCACGATGCGCCTGTCCGAGCTTTCAGATCATCTGGGCATCGCGGCCCGTTCGGCCACCGAGGTCGTCGACGCCCTCGAAGCCCGCCGCCTGGTCCAGCGGCGGCCCGACCCCGCCGACCGGCGGGCCACCCTGGTCGCCCTGACCGAGCACGCCGCGACCGTCCTCGACGCGATCCGCGCGGCCCGGGGGACCGAAGCTGAGCGGGCCTTCGGCCGGCTCAGCCCGGCCGACCGCACCCACCTCGCCCGCATCCTCCGCCAGCTCCGGGACTGATCGGCGATGACGGCCGGCCGCCGGCGACCGGCGACCGGGGCGGCCCCGCCGCTGACTTGTGCCAAGTAGTCTTTCCCAGTGTTCCCACCAGCCCCGATAGAGTCCAGGGGCCGTCGCCTGCGAGCCGCGGCTGGCCTGCGGCTACCCTGGGCGACCGCGGCCAGGGGGCGTTCGGCTGTGCTGGCCGGGCTGGCGATCATCCTGGCGGCGGCGGGCGTGTCCGCTTCCATCCCGCAGCCAGTTTCCCGGCCGGTGCTTCTGACCTCGGGGATCGCCGAGAATCCCTGCGCGCCGCAGCAGGTCATGGCAGTACCGGCGGACGTCTCCGGAGTTTTCGAGCCGGGCACCAGCGTGCTGCGGATCGCGGATGGCATCCTGGCCGCCCCCGGCCGGCCCGTGCCCCTGACCCGCGCGGAATCCGCCTGCGTGGCCGCGGCCACGCAGGCCAGCCAGCGCTGGCTGGCCTCAGGCCTGGTGCCCGGTCGCAACTCCCAGCAGCACGCCATGTCCGCCCGGGCGCTGCTTGACCTGCGGCTCCTGGTCGGGCCGAACGGCGCCGTGGCCGCCGGATGGAGGCCGATCTGGCAGTACGCCTGGCCCCGGGACTCCAGCTGGGTAGCGGTGGCCCTGGCGGACACCGGTCACACGGCTGAATCGCTGCGGATCTTGCGTTTCCTGCAGCGGGTCCAGGCGCCGGACGGGACGTGGGCGGCCAGGTACCGGCTGGATGGCTCAGGCCCGGTACGCGATCACCGCCCGGCCGAGCTTGATGCCGTCGGATGGGTGCCGTGGGCGGCCTGGTCCTGGTACATCGCGGCGCAGCCCGCCGATCCCGGCCTGGCCCGCAGCGAGCTGGACCAGCTGTGGCCGATGGTGACCGCGGCAGCGGACGCCGCCGCCCGCTCGCTGACCGGAGACGGGCTGCCCGGCCCCTCGATGGATTACTGGGAGGAGAAGCAGATCGAGGTGACGCTCGGTACCGCAGCTCCGCTGCTGGCTGGTCTCCGGGCCGCCGCGGACCTGGCCCGGGACCGCGGTGCGCGCGCGCTGGCCAGCCACTGGAATGCCGCCGCCACGCGACTGTCGGCGGGAATCGGGCGCGGGTTCGGGAAGTACGGCTTTAACCGCGTGGCGTTCGCCAGCTCCGGCCCCGATGCCGCGATCACCTTTCTCGGACCGCCGCTGGCCGCGCCGGGCCCCGCCGTGCTACGCGCCGCCAGCGCCGCCCAGCAGGCTCTGCAGCTGCCCGATGGCGGACTGCAGCCGGGCACGAACTGGGCCGGCACCAAGGATGTGGCCTGGACACCGGAAACGGCCTTGTTCGCGCTCTTTGACGCGGCCACCGGACAGCATCAGCGGGCGGCGGCCGTACTGTCCTGGCTCGCCGGTCACCGGACGGCCCTCGGCGAGCTACCCGAGCAGGTCAATGCCGTCGGCCATCCGGTCTCGGTGGCCCCGCTGGCCTGGACCGACGCCATCGTGGTGCTGGCCACCCTGGCCCAGGCCCATCAGCTGCCGGTGCCCGGCGATGGCAATACGCAGGTCAAGTCTTCGATCGCGGCAACTCGTGACGGAGCGTCGTCACCACGGCTGGGCTAAGCTCGCAAAATGGACCGGCGCGCGTTCCTGGCCGGCGCCGGACTCGTGGCCACGGGGGCGATTCCGGGCGCCGGGATTGGCTTCGTCTCCGAGCCAGCGGTGGCCACCGAGAGTCCGACGGCGCGTACGGCGGTGCCTTTCGGCGAGAAGGACGCCCGGGTCGTCACAGTGAGATTCCGGGAGCATCCGGCGAATCAGCTAGTGGCGCTGACCATCGATGACGGCCCGACCGCCAGATGGACGCCCCAGGTGCTCGAGATCCTGGCCCGCCGCGGCGTACCCGCAACGTTCTTCCTGGTCGGCCGGCGGGCGCAGGCCCACCCGGAGCTGCCCAAGCGGGCCGCGGACGCCGGGCACGAGCTCGGCAACCACACCTGGGCGCACACCGACCTCACGCACCTGAACGAGGACTCCGTTCGCGGCGCCTTGGAGCGCACCCACGAGCTCATCGCCCGGCTGACGGGCCGTGAGCCGACCGTATGCCGCCCGCCGTACGGCCGCATCGACAGCGTGGGGCTGCTGGCCTGCGCGGCCATGGGCTACGGCGTGACCCTCTGGTCGGACCACATCACCGGGAGCAACTCGCGGGCCGACGTGAACCGGGTGCTGCGGCAGGCCACGCCCGGCAGCATCGTGCTGGGCCACGACGGTGGCCCGGAGCCGAACGCCAGCCTGATGGCCCAGCTCGACCGGCTGGTGGGCGCGATGACCGACGCGGGGTACGTATTCGTCACGGTCAGCCAGCTGCTGGCCGCACCAGCCCGGTCATCGGCGGCCAGCCCCGGGGGCGACGGCCAGGCCACCTAGCGGCCGCGAGCTAGGCGGGCAAGTCCCGGAATACCCCGGAGTACGGAGCCGCTGACAGCCAGGCGGTGCGGTCCCCCACCCCGCTTGCTCAGGCGTAGATCGACTTGAACTGCTGGTAGGCGGTGATCGCATCGGGACCGAGTTCGCGGCCGATGCCGCTGGCCTTGACCCCGCCGAAGGGCGCCCCCGGATCGGGCAGGTAGCGGTTGATGCCTATGGTGCCGGTCCGCACCCGCCGCGCGACGTCCTTGCCCCGCTCAGGATCGGCGGTCCACACCGATCCGCCCAGGCCGTAGTCGGAGTCGTTGGCGATCCGGACAGCATCGTCCACGTCGGCCTCCTGCGCCTCAGGCACGGAGCCGATGAACTCCTCGGTGCTCGCCGAGGTCACGTCGATTCTGGCCGGGGAACTGGGGCGAACCCACTCGCCACCGATGAACAAAGAGCCGTAGCTGACCAGCATGAGGAGGCCTTTCTCCGACAGCGGCGGACCGCCTGTAGTCACAATGGGACTACCGAGCCCGGGCTGGCACAAGGGGGGCAGAGAATCCGGGCCCAAGGGGGACGGAGAATCCGGATACCGGGGCCCGGAGACCAAGCCAAACCCGGCCCCGCTCCGAATACCCGACGAGGGCACCATCCGAGGACGTCGCCGGCCGACCGGGCGGCGGCTGGCTGTGGAGGTCGACCTGATCACGCTCGTCCTGATTGGGCTCGTTGGCGGGCTCATCACCGGCATCTCACCGTGCGTCCTGCCCGTGCTTCCGGTGATCTTCCTCTCCGGCGGTGCGCAGGGCGCCCGCACTCCCGCCCCGGCCCGCACTGCCGCCCCGGACACTCCCACCGCTGGCCCGCCCACCGTCGGCCCGCCCACCGCGAGTCCTCCCGCCGCCGGGCCGCCCACCGC
>Ga0302325_10016846_pt1 | contig 15464 bp, 12 predicted proteins | sample Palsa_T0_2_FD_201948 | JGI IMG/M metagenome (GOLD analysis project Ga0302325, IMG submission 201948) | Peat permafrost microbial communities from Stordalen Mire near Abisko, Sweden - Palsa_T0_2 | ecosystem: Environmental > Terrestrial > Soil > Palsa > Peat permafrost | place: Sweden: Abisko...
TAAAGGAAGTGGTATTTCGGCTGGGATAAGCCGGTTAGAGTATAAGGGTGTTTGCCCAAACGTGCCATTTGGTGCGCTTTCCTGTGGATAACTTTTTCGGCAGGCAGTTTTCGGGGTGGCTTCGTATGCTGGGGTAAATCCCGTCGGAGAACCCCCATGCGCGCATTTCAGGCGGCGTATATTGGTCGCCATGAATTTCCGAAGAACCTCAGTGAATTTGAACTGCGGCAATGGTTTACCTTCGATGAGCGCGACCGTCGCGGCATTCGCAAGGCGTTCCGATCGCGCTATTGGATCGGCGCCGCGTTGCATTTAGGATTTCTGGCGATGACCGGCACGACGTTGCGCTCGATCGAATACGTACCAGGGATTCTGTTGCGCCACCTTGGCCGACAGTTCGTGCAGAAGGCGCCTGACCTCGCGACATTGCGCTCGCTGTATCGGCGCAGCCAGACACTCTACGAACACCAACGATGGGCCGCTGAGCAGTGGAGTCTGGGCAAATTCACTGAAGACGTTGAGAAGCGTCTGGCCGCTTACCTGGCGGAGCGCACGCATGCCACGCTGTCGGCAAATCGGTTGCAGCAGATGGCATACGAATGGCTGTATCGCGGTTATCTGGAGATACCGCGCCGACGAGTGATCACAGATCTCGTCCGAATCGTCATACACACGGTGGTGCATCACGATCACGCGGTTTTACGCAAGCATCGCGGTGAGGTACGAATCAACGCGTGCCTGCAGCAGTTGCTGGAGCACCGCCCGGGCCATTCGATGACGTACCTGGAGTGGTTGCGACGGCCGCCCCGCCGCCGCTCCCTGAAAACCCTGCGCGAGCTGATGCAGAAGTATCAGTGGCTGGTCCAGCATGTTGAGGGGTATCTTCCGCTGCAAATCCCGAAGGAACGCCAGTTGGTCTACGCGCGCCGCATTGGTCGGCGGCGAGCCAGCCACATTCCGCGATTACCGACGTTTCGGCAAGAGCTGGAAACGAATTGCTTTGCAGCGGTGACATTGTCGGCGCTGGTCGATGATATTTTGCGACTCATCCAGATGCGCATCTGCGCGATTTGGACCTGGGGCTACAAGATCGCGGCCGATCGAGTCACGCCCCAGCGGGTTCATAAGCGCGGCGAGATTTTGGCAGAACTGCGTAGAATGGTTGGCGACGAGAAACTGACCGACACTGCGTTCCGAAAGGCGGCGAGCGCGATCTTGCTGCCCGATCTCCCGGCTGTACCACCTGGCCGAGCGGCCGACGTGAGGGAGGTTTTGACTCTCAATGCGCGGCGGATCCGACCGGTGCTTGAGGCGCTCGTCAAACTCGATCTGCGTGGCACCGGCCCAGCCCGCGATGGACTCGATTGGCTGAAAGATACCTACAAAGAAGGCGTGGGTCGGTTTTTGATCGATAAGGCCCCGCCATGGGCGCGCCGCTGGAACACGCTGATCGAGGACCCGGACTCCGGGCGCAGTCTGCGTGCCTACGAGGCCGCGACCCTGGGTGCGGTTCGGCAGGGATTGCGCAATGGATCGCTGTATTCGTTCCACGGCACCGAGTTCTCCGATCCCGCCCGGCACCTCATGCCGCAGGCTCGGTGGGAGGCGCGCCGGGGTTCCTATCAGCTCGAGAAAGGTCTGCCGCGCTCACCTGAACACTATACCAATCGCGCCCAGGCCGCTCTGCAGGCATCGCTTGCCGGTCTTCAGGACGCGGTCACCGCCGGAGATGTCTGGATCGGTCGCAAAGATCTGTATTTCCGTCGCGATGAGGCCGCGAAGCAGCCGGAAGGGGTCGAACTCGCCCAAATCAGCCTCTACCGCGACATCGGCCGAGTGCAGTTGCCGACCTTGCTGCTCGAACTCGACGCCCGGGTGCGTTTCAGCTGGAAGCTCCTCGGACGGGAGCCCAAAAATCCCGAAGAATTACTCGGCGTCTATGGCGCATTGCTCGCGGCCGGCACCGATCTGGAATCCCGCGGCGTCGCCCGCATGATTCGCGGTGTCCACGAAAGCACGATCCGCCGTTACATGCGACTGTTGGAGGCAGAGCCGGCGATGCGCGAGGCGAATGATGCCTTGCTGCAGTTCGCGCGAACTCACAGCATCGTCAATCACTGGGGGACGGGGTTCGAAGCGTCCTCCGATCTGATGAGCCTCGATGCCAGTAAGCACTTGTACGATGCGCGGGTCGATCCAAAGAGGCGGGTGCACGGCATGGGGCTCTATCAGACCATTCTCGCGCAATGGGGAATAGTCTACGACCAACCGCTGCCGCTCCTGCGTCGCCAAGTCGGTGCCGCGATCGAAGGGGTCGTGCGTCAACGCACTGCCCCGATTCGCTGGCTCGCGGTTGATACCCAAGGCCACACCCATATAAGACTCGCCATCGCCAAGCTGCTGGGATTCGATTTGTACTTCCGCCAAAACGATATGCGCCATCAGTGGCTGCACCTGCCGCGAGACTGGCCGGAGGTACCCGGCCTCGAACCGGTGTTGCGGCGAGATCTCGATCTCGGATTGATGCATGCAGAACTCGATGAACTACTGCGGGTGGCCGCGTCCATCCACGATGGCTACGGTTCGGCAACCTATCTGTTGGAGCGTATGGGCTCCGCCGCAAGCGGATCCCGATTGCATCGGGCGGGTACGCAGTTCGGGCAGTTATGGGGTACGGTCTACTTGTGCGATTATGCCGCTCAAGAACCGTTCCGTCGCAGTGTCAATGGGATCTTGGTGCGCGGGGAGTCGGTGCATCAACTCGAGCGCGTCATCCATACCGGACCGATTCGATCCGATCGGGGTCGCCGGGGAGACGAGAAGGTGTTGATTTCCGGCGCGCTCACGCTGTTGACCAATGCCGTGATCGCCTACAATACCTGGAAACTGCATCAGGTCGTCGAGCGACGACGCGCTGCCGGCAAGCCTGTTCCCGCCGATGACATTCTCGCTCACATCTCGCCCATCGGCTTCCGGCACATCAACTTTCATGGAGTCTACCGGTTTCCGCTGGAACGATATCTCGACCGCCTGATGCCTTCCGCTGTGAGCCCACCCCTCGTCGTGGGCGCCTGATGGCACATAGTTACCCACAGGAAAGCGCACTAAATGGCACGTTTGGGCAAACACCCTTCTACGGCGCCACGAAGGCGGCCGTGATCGGCCTCACCAAGTCGATTGCGGCGGACTACGCCGCGCGGGGGATCCGTTGCAATGCGGTGTGTCCCGGTACCGTGCATACACCGTCGCTCGAGGACCGCGTGGCCGCCATCGCGGGCACTCCCGCCGAGGTGTGGAAGGGATTCATCGGCCGTCAGCCGATGGGCCGGCTCGGCCTGCCGGCCGAAATCGCGGCGCTCGTGCTGTATCTCGCCGGCGACGAGAGCGCCTTCACCACGGGCGGTGCGTTCGTCATCGACGGCGGCTGGTCCAATTAGCGTTCTCCTCGGGTCTTGCGCCGGGCCGCGCGGAGCTCCATCCGATCAACCGGCGAACAGCGTCGGCGCGAACCCGCGTGTACCCGACTCCACTTCGAACAGAGCGCCGGCCAGCGGTTCGCTCTCGACGCCCACGGCCGCCGAGGTCACGAACATCCGATCGAATCGAGCTCCGCCAAAGGCACAACTGGTGACCTGCGAGGCGGGCAGCGCAATCGACCGATCCAATCGTCCATCCGGTGAGAAGCGGCTGACCCGACCGCCGCCCCAATGGGCGATCCAAATTCCGCCGTCCGCGTCCGTGCACATGCCGTCGGGATAACCCCACGAGGTCTCGAATCGCAGGAACGGTCGCTTGTTGATCAGAGAGCCTTGGTCCGTCAGATCGAAGGCGAAAACCGTACGGCCGAGCGAGTCGGTGTGATAAACGATGGTGCCATCGGGACTGAAGGTGGGACCATTCGTCACTCCGTAGCCCGCGTCGTGGCGCGTCCAGGTAAGCCCCGGGTCCAAACGATACAATGCGCCCACGGCTTCGACTTCGCGATCGTCCATGGTTCCGGCCCAGATGCGTCCCGCCCGGTCGACCTTGGCATCATTCAGGCGGTTGTGCGGACGGTCCGGTTCCGGATCACCGATGCGCTCAATTTGCATCGTCTCGATGTCGAGACGCGCGAAACCGCTCTTCAAGCCGATGATGAAACCGTCATCGCCGGAGCATTCGATCGCCCAGCCGATCTTCTCGGGCATATCCCACGTCGAGACCGCACCGCTGGCGGGATCCAGGGAGCGCAGCGCGGGCGCGAGAATATCCACCCAAAAGAGCTTGCCGCGACGCACCGACCAGACCGGACCTTCGCCCAGCAGATCGCGCGCCGCCCGTTCAATGACACGATAGCCACCGATGGTGTTCACCGCTTACTCGAGCCTCGGAAGCGCTTCGATCAACGAGCGCGTATACGCATGGCGCGGCGCCCCGAACACCTCCTGCGTGGGCCCCTTCTCCACGATCCGCCCGTGTTGCATGACATAGACGCGGTCCGCGATGGACCGTACCACGTTCAAATCGTGCGAGACGAACAGGTATCCCAGCCCGAGCCGCTCGCTCAAAGAGGCCAGCAACACGAGCACTTGCGCCCGCACCAGCACGTCGAGCGCCGACACCGCTTCATCGAAGGCGATCACGAACCGCCCAGAAGGCGAGCGCCTGCCCACCGACAAGAAGCAGTTCAGGCCCGCAGTAGGAGAGGATGCTATTTTCTTCTTCTTCTGTTAGAGCGCGACTTCTTGGATCTGCTCACTCAATGACGGGCCACGCTATTTGAGCATTGCGCACGCGGTCTGGAGAGATGAGTAACATTTCGCCAGCGGATACATCCTCGTTGACTGCAATTTTTCTATCGCGCTGCTGGGATGCACGTTTCACTTTGCGCAGCTGAGCGCCGGAAACTACATGCCTCGCACGAACCGGAAACGGCAACCCCCCTTGCTTCACAACCTGTCCCAGAAATATACGTACCGCATCGCTCAACCCGAGGCCGCACGATTCCAATACCGCACAGGCCTCGGCCTTGAGATCGCTATCGATTCGAGCTCTCACAACGCTTTGCTTCATGGGACACATTGTAGCTACATTAGGGTTCGGTAGCAATATGCCCTTGATATAAGCCTCTGATAGTATGCGATATAATCGGAGCCAGGCGGACGTGACGCAGTTCGATGAATCCCTTTGCCCGCACCGCAGCATTAGCTCGCCTCCGACCCTATTGCACTTGCTGGGTTCGGGACGTAGGAGCCGCAGTTGATTAACGAATCGAGAGACGCTCCAGCACGGCGCTCTTGGCTTTCTTTAGCAACTTCGACAGCACAAGCCGTCGCTTCCCATCGAACCGCGCGACGGGAACCGGAATCGACAGTGAGTATTCGCGGCCGAGTGGATCAATAAACGCCGTGCCAACCGCGCAAATACCGACACTGTGTTCTTCCAAGTCGTAGGCTAGATCGGTCTTTTCTACTTCGCGCAAAGCCGCTTCGAGTTCGCGGCGATCGGTGAGTGTCGAGTCGGTATAGCGCTTGAGGCGCCCGGCTAGTAGGCCATCGCGCCGCTCGGGCGACAACAGCGCGAGAAAAGCCTTGCCGTTGGCCGTGCAATGCAATGGAAACTCGCGCCCCACAGCTGAAACTGCGACCAGGCGCTGCGTACCCTGAATCTGATCGACAAAAACCGCATGATCCCCTTTGAGGACCGATAGATCCACCGTTTCGTCCGCCTGACGCGACAGTTCCTGCATAAAGGGTCGAACGATTTTCTCAGTGCCCACATCCGCGGCGGCGCCCAATTGTGCCAGGGTCGGCCCCAATTTTACCCGCGCCTTCGATGAAGCGGACATGAGCAGCCTTTCCTCCAGCAGCGCAGCGACGATGCGTTGCACGGTGGAACGGGGCAGTTTCACCCGCGCTGCAATATTCGAAAGGCTCAAACCATCCGGCTCCGATTCCAGTGATCGCAAGACCGCGGCCGCCCGCCCGATGACCTGAATACCATTGCGCTCCGGTGACTTCACTTCCGTCCCTCTATTGACTGATTCAAGGTTCCAGCATACCGTATTACGGTACACATTAACCGTATCGTGATACAGAAAAGGAGTTTTACATGGCAGGCTGGCAAGACGGCGATTGGCGTAATCAAGATCTTTGCAAATTCGAGGAATCGAATCTGCTCAACAAAATGGGTCTCCAATTCTACGATCTGAGCCATCCCTGGGGGCTGGGGCAACCGTGCTGGCCATACTTCGAAGACGTCAAGATCGGGGTCCTCTCATTTTCCGTGCAATGACATACGGTAGCATTTGGCTGTAATTGCAGGACTGGCTGCCGATTCTCTTTTCCTATTCAATGACTTGCTGATTGCCTTTTGCCGGGGTGTATTGTGCGGCCCTCAGGGAGGTGCGCAATGGACAGCTGGCACGCGACATTTCTGGGTCTTCGGCACCTGCCGCGCGAAGTGACGGGCTTCGAGATTGAGGTGTTCTTCCAGTTCTCGGCCGAGGAGGCGCGGATCATTGAGGAACGCCGGCGGCCGGAACTCAAGCTCGGGCTTGCTTTGCAGATTGGGTTTCTGCGCATGAGCGGCAGACTCCTCGATGCGGTGCGGATGGTGCCACCGCTACTATGGCGGCACCTGGGCGAACGATTCAGCGTTGCCGCGCCCGATTTGGCCTCGCTGCGCGCGATGTACCGGCGCGCCCCGACGTTGATCGAACATCAGCAGCTTGCCTGTGAAGTGCTTGGATTTCAGTGGCTCACCGGCCATCACCGCCGTGCCCTCGTGCGAGTGCTGCGCCAGGAGCTTTCCCGCACGGACGATCGCGAGCGGCTGCTCGGGTTTGCGCGCCGCTGGCTCTATGAGCACCAACTCCTGATCGTCCATGAACGGCTGCTGCGCTCGATGATTGCGGCCGCCCGGCGACAGCATGAGGCGCAGCTCGCACAGCAGATCGACCACGCAGTCGAGCCGAGTTTGATGATGCGGTGGCGCATGGCGCTCACCGCGCCGCATGGTGCAGGCTCGAGCCTGCAGACCTGGCTGTGGTCGCCGCCCGCCAAGCACTCCTCACGCCAGATCGAGGAGATGATCGAGCGCATCGAGTCTTTGTACGAGTTGCGTATGCACGAACGCATGGGCGATTTTCCTGACGATCTGTTGCGCCGCTACGCCCGCCGGCTGGCCGGTCGGCCGCCCTCAGCCGGAGCGCTGATTCACGAGCCAGCGCGCAGTGTCGAGACCGCCTGCTTCCTGCGATATTGCTTGTTGCTCGCCACCGATCGGCTGCTGATGATGGTCCGCCGCCAGGTCGCGGACCTGTGGCGCCGAGCGGCAACCGGGGCTCTCGCCACCCACAGTGATTGGGCCGTTTTGTACCAGGAACTCCTCGCCGAGGTTGGCCGGATTCTCGCAGACCCGGCGGCCGGTGATGGTCAGATCCGGGAGCATCTGCACTCGCTTCTCGCAGCGCATCGAGCGCGCCGACCGGCGAGCCGCGCCGAACTCATCCGCGGCCGCCTTATCGATGGCGTACGTCCCGTACGCTCATTGCTGAGCGCATTGGTGCGGCTGCCTTGGGCTGCGATGGATAATCATCCGGTGCTCGACGGCTTGCGAAGGCTCCAAGGCCTCTATGCGCACGAGCAGCGCCATCTGCCGGTTGGCACGCAGATCTTCCTCGGCCGCGTCTGGCAGGAGGCCCTCAACGGCGCCGACCGCGAACGGGCGTTCTGCGCCTTCGAAGTCGCGACTTTACTCGCCCTGCGGCGCGCCCTTCGCAATGGGACCGTCTGGATCGACCACAGCCTCGCGTTTCGCAGTCGGGAGCGGTTGTTCATCCCGTCCGGGCGCTGGGCTGCGCAGCGCCGCCCGTATTTCCGCCGCTTGGGGCTCCCGACGGATTCGGCAGTGTTTCTTGAACCCCTCGTGGAGCGCGCCGAGATCGGGATGGCGGCAGTGGCCGCCGCCGCGAAGGCCGGCACGCTGCGCGTCGATGACGAGTTACACCTTACGCCGCTCGCCGCGGAGGAGGAGGACCCGGAGGTAGCGAAGCTGCGCACCGCTCTTGATCGGCGGATCGGTGAAGCGCAGCTGCCCGAGCTGATTCTTAGCGTCGACGCCGACGTGCGATTCAGCTGGATTATGCTCGGCCGTGAGCCCCGATCAACCCATGAGCTGCTCATGGTCTATGCCGGGATCCTGGGCCACGGTACGGCACTGTCGGCCGCCGAGACCGCTCGCATGATCCCGCAAGTGTCGGCTCCTGCCGTCCGGCAGGCGATGCGCTGGGCAGCAGACGAACGACGGCTCGCCGAGGCATGTGGTGCCGTGCTCGCGTTCATGCATCGCCATGCCGTCGCGACCACGTGGGGCCGATCCGATCTGGCTTCCTCCGACATGATGAGCCTCGAGACCACCAAACGCGTCTGGCAGGCACGGCTCGACCCGCGTCGGCAGACCCCTTCGATGGGCCTGTATTCGCACGTCCGCGATCGCTGGGGGATCTTTCATGCACAACCCCTGATCTTGAACGATCAGCGCCAAGCGGGTGCGGCCATCGAGGGCGTCGTCCGGCACGAGGAACTGGACATCACCCAACTCGCCGTCGATACCCACGGCCACACCGATTTCGCGATGGCGCTCGCAAAGCTCTTAGGGTTTGATTTGTGCCCGCGATTGAAAGCACTCAAAGATCGGCACCTATTCCTGCCACGAGGCACAGCGATCCCCGCGAGCGTCCAGGAGATCTGTCGTGCGAGCGTTGATCTCGAGCGCATTCGCTCGCATTGGGAACAGATCGTGCACCTCGTTGCCTCCGTGCATTCCGGGCACACCAGCGCAACCCACGTCACGGCCCGATTCGGATCGGCCTCCCGCGGCGATCCGCTCTACGAGGCCATCGTCCATCTTGGCCGGTTGCTACGGACCGTGTTCCTGTGCGATTACTTTCTCAATGACGTCTTTCGTCGGGAGTTGCTACGCGTCCTCAACCGCGGCGAGGCCGTCAATGCCCTGAAGCGCGCGATCTACACAGGACGCATCGCCAGCCGTCAGGCCAAACAGTCCGAGGAGATGCAGGCAGTTGCCGATGCCTTAAGCTTGCTTGCCAATATCGTCATGGCCTGGAACACCGCCCAGATGCAACAAGTCCTCGATCACTGGGCCCAACGTCGCGGCGGTGCCGTCCCGCCCGAGCTCATCGGACGCATCGCGCCCACCCGAACGGAGGGAATCAACCTGCGTGGGATATTCCGATTCCCGGTCGAGCGCTATGTCGACAAAATTCTACCGTCTGTCGCTGCCAAGACAACCACGACGGGAAGCGCGTGAGGAGGCAGAACAGAGCCGCGATTTCGCTCATAAATCAGGATCAGAACCCTCCTCAGAATCAGACACTTGCACGCCGGACCCCCGTGGCGCTCGGGAAATATACCCTCCCGCTACCGTATGTTATTGCACGGAAAATGAGAGGACCCCTAGTAAAGGATCGATAATGCTTGAGGCCGAGCGGCACCGTTTGATCAAAAAACTCGTCGACGAGCGATCCATCGTCAGCCTCACCGATTTGGTGGACATCCTCGACGCTTCAGAGGCGACAGTTCGCCGGGATATCGTTGCATTGGCTGATCGGGGGGAAATCAACCGCATTCGCGGCGGAGCCGAATCGGTGCATCCACGACACGAGGTGCATCTGGTAGGTTCGCCGTTCAAACTGAGCCAAGGGGTTGCGGCGGCGGAAAAACGTGCGATAGGAAAGGCGGCCGCAGCGCTGATTGAGCCCGGCGACAGCCTCATAATTTCCGGTGGCACGACGACCTTCGCACTGGTCGAATTTCTCCCGCCGGAAGGCTTGGATATTCTGACGAATTCCGTGCCCATCATCACTCAATTGCTGGCGACCGGCCGCAACCGCGTCACTGTGCCAGGCGGAACAATCTACCGCGAACAAAACCTCGTTCTGAGCCCCTTTGACGATGACGCGACCAACCACTTCAGCGCCAGGACGTTTTTTTCCGGCTGCTTTGGGTTGAACCGGTTTGGGGTGATGGAGGCGGATCCACTCATTGTACAAGCACAAATGCGATTGCTGCGCCGTTGCGAGCAGCTCGTGGTGTTGGCGGACCGGCGCAAACTTCGGCAACGATCGTCGATTGTCGTAGCCGGGCTGGAACGTGTCACCGTGCTCGTCACTGATGCGGGAGCTACCGATAGCGATCTCGAAATTTTTCGATCCACCGGAGTGCGCGTAGTACGCGCGCCCATCGATCCTGCGGATCTGCAAGCCGAGAGCGCATCGGGACCCTAGCCCACTGCCCGTACGACCAAGCGGCGACGCCAAGGGCCGGTTGGGCGGATAGGCTCCGATCGATGACCGCTCCCTCCTGCAGTCGCCGTGATTGACAATTGTCGTTTTTGATTGTAACTTGCGTTAAAGTGGTCAATATCACTCACCCTAGATCAAGTTCCGGGACCCGAGGGCTGGCGGGCGTGTTTCCCTAGGCGCGATTTCGGGTTTCCCTAAGCAATTTTCGTATCCGAGGCAAGACTTATTCCGCGCCGTGCTGCTTGCCATCTTCTCCGTAATTTGATGACCGATGATGCGAGCGATGACCGTAGGAATAAACGGGGAAAGTCCAAGTGATCGGCCTCCATGCAGCCTCCATTGCAGCGATGCTGCCGCGCCTGAGCGGATGCCGCCAAGGCGCGAACACGGAGAGCTCGGCGGGCGCCCAGCGCCCTATCACCGCAAACATTTATTTGATATCGCCGACGGTTTAATTAATAACTCGTACATTTCCTTTGTAACTCAGACATGATAAAAATACGTTTGCTGGTGGCAGTTGTGAAAGCAAGTGCCTTTGACCCACTTGACCTCATGGAATCTGCCGATATCCGGTGATTGCCGCCCGGTTGATGATTGAAGCGGTCTGAGTCAAGTAAGAACTCATACACGGGGGAGAGAAAGAATGAAGCAGTCGATCTTGCGGTATGGCGCGATTCTAGGAATTTGCGCAGCTCCGGGATTCTTTGGGATGGTGCGAGCCGAAGGCACCAATCCAGAGATCAAGGGCCTCGAAGAAATCATTGTGACGGCAGAGAGGAGAAGCGAATCCTCTCAAACGGCCCCGATCGCGCTGACCGTGATAACCGGCCAGGAAATCGCCGACCAAGGCATCTCACAGCCGGAAGACCTGAACAAGCTGGTACCCGGCCTCACGCTTACCAACACCCCGATAACGAACATTTCCATCCGGGGTGTCGGCGCCATCACCGAATTCGATTCCCTCGCGCAGTTAGGCGTTACCGTTGCCACGGATGGCGTGTTCATCGATCGCGTCACCGAGGTGGCCGGCAATTTCTTCGATCTCAGCCGCGTCGAGGTGCTACTCGGACCGCAGGGCACATTGTACGGGCGGAACGCCACGGGCGGCGCCGTGAATCTGATCACCAACAAGCCGACACAAACGTTCGGAGGGGATTTCCAAGAGGAACTCGGCAATTTCAATCTGCGGCGCACGACCGGCGCGGTCAACGTTCCGGTTTCAAATGACCTCGCGTTGAGATTCGCGTTCTACGACTCCAAACGCGACGGTTACTTGACGGACGGCTTCGACGATGAAGACATGCGGGCCGGACGCATCCATGCACTGTGGACTCCGAACAACGACATATCGTTGCTCCTCACCTTCGAGGCGTCGCGCATTGGCGGTCAGGGCGTCGGCAACGTGTTCGAAAACATGGGTCTCGTCGGCGCGCAATACAGCCCGACAGCACTCACGCTGCGTCCATTGGCAGACGTGCCGGGGCCCAACGGGCCGGAACCCATCCGATCACCCTATCCGTCGTATCAGGATTTCGACAATCGCACCGCTCGGGCACAGTTTGACTGGAATCTCGGGTTCGCGACGCTCACAGTGATTCCAGGATACCGGAACCAAAGGTTCAGCTATCAGAACGGCACGGTGCAGGGCGGGCTGGACAGCACGGGCAGTTCCAACCAGTACACCGGTGAAGTGCGGCTCAGTCATCAGGACTCCAAATGGACTTGGACGGTCGGCGCATTTTCCCTCGATGAACACGTCGACTTCTCGTTCAACGCCGCCTTTGTCTTCTTCGATCTGCCGATGTTCAATGCCTACGCCACGGCGGATCAGTTCCTGAATACGCCGAATTACGATACTCGTAGCGACGCGGCCTTCGGCGAGTTGACCTACAGCTTCACTGACCGGCTTCGAGGCATTTTTGGCGCGCGCTATACAACCGAGACCAACACGGGTGAACTGAACAACAAGTGGTACGGCGAGGGTTTCAACATCCCCGGCCACAGCACGATGGCAATAGATCCATTGACCGGTGTGCCGAATTTCCTCTACGCCTACGATACCGACGCATATCAACATGCGGTCCATACGACCGGCAAAGCCGGTCTCGAGTACGATCTCGCGCCGAAATCTCTTCTCTATGCCACTGTCTCGACCGGCTTCAAGGGCGGCGGATTCGGGCTCGCGCCGCCTCCGCAGACGGAGTACAAGCCCGAGTATTTGACCGCGTACACTCTGGGGATAAAGAATAGATTTTTCAACGATACCTTGCAGTTCAACGCGGAGCTTTATCTCTGGGACTACAAGGATCAGCAGGTTGCCGTCATCGTGAACGACATCTACGGTGGCAAGGAGCAGATCACCGTCAACGCCGGGAGTTCGACACTTGACGGGCTTGATTTGAGTCTGTTGTGGGCGCCGACTGCCCATGATCGTTTCGGCGCACACGCTCAGTACGAGCATGCGGTGTTCGGTTCCTACAACGTGGTGTCCGGTTTGGGTGCATCCAGCACGACGCCTTCGGGCTGTTCCTTTGCACCGACGACTGTGAATGGAATCAAGGCATTCAACGAAAATTGCGCGGGCCTGCATCTGCCGTTCACCCCGCATGTCTCCGGTATCGTGAATTACGCGCATACCTTTGTCCTTCCGGTCGGCAGCCTCGATCTCGGGGGGGATGTTCACTTCGCGACCGAACAGCAGACGCAGGTCTCGCAGTCTTCGCTATACACGGAACACGGTTATGGGATTTTTGATGCCAACCTGGAATATGCGGCCCCGAAAGGAACCTGGTCCGTCACCGGGTACGTGCGCAATATTGCCAACAGGCTGGTGTATGACAATCAGGGGCAGGACAATTTCAGCCCGGCGATACCGGTGAATCTGCAGACAGTTTCCTACATCCTTCCACCGAGGACTTTCGGAGTGATCCTCAAAGCCCACTTCTAGCCGGGAATAAAACGGAGTGAACTATGCATCTCAGTAAGAGCGCGATCCTGGTTGGCGTTACGCTGGCCAGTACCAACATCGCACAGGGGCATCATTCTTACGCCATGTTCGATACCACAAAGCAGGTCACGATCGCCGGAACGGTGCGGACGCTGGAGTGGTCGAGTCCCCATGTCTGGCTGTGGATCGAGGTCCCCGACGGCAAGGGCGGTTCCGATCCGTACGGTTTCGAGACCGTTTCTCCGGCGCAACTGCAACGTGACTATGGTTGGGAGAGAAACATATTGCACCCCGGCGACAAAATCACCGTCGTGTTCGCGCCGCTTCGCAGCGGCAAGAACGGCGGCGAGCTCGAAAAAGTCACCATGCAAAACGGCAAGGTGCTTGCCACCCGTTTTACCAACGGCATATCCCAGCCTGATCCCGCCGGCTCCGAGCCGAAAAAATAAATAGGTGGTCTGCCGATGAAACGCTATCCTCTGATCGTACTATCCGCGTCGCTTCTTGCAGCCGGCGCGGGCGCCGCGGATGCCGGCTCCCCGGCTTCCAAATGGCCGGGCCCCCAGGGCGATACCTATCAGTCTATTGCAAAACTACCCGACTGGTCGGGGACCTGGGCCAAACCCGATCGCCGTCCCACGAAGGGGGCACCCGAATCTTCGCCGCCCTTCAGACAGGACTATGCGCCTGCCGCACTGGCGGACAAACAAAAAGGCAATGCAGAGATGTGCCTGCCGGGTGGCATGCCGGTCATCATGGGTGTTCCGCTCGGTTTCGAATTTCTGCTGACGCCGGGCCGGGTCACCATCCTGACCGAGGAAGGACCCTCGATTCGGCGCGTGTTCACCGATGGCCGTTCACACTCGGCGGATCCCGAACTCACTTTCAACGGGGAGTCCATAGGCCATTGGGAGGGCGCGACACTGGTGGTCGACACAACCGCGATTCGACCGAAGTCACAGATTTTTAGAGACATTAAAACCAGCGGCCAGACCCACGTCATTGAACGCATCCATCTCATAGACCACGACCATATGGCCGTCGACACCGTGGTTGAGGATCCTGTCGCCTTCACGATGCCGTGGCGTTACAGCTGGACCTATGTGCGCTCCAAAGTGCCATTTCAGGAAAGCTATTATTGCGACGATGATCGCGACGCGAATGGTGAGCCCAACCTGCAGCCGCCACCGGCATCGCAACATTGATTCCGACGGGCCGCCGTATTGCAGCCTTCGCGCTCGGTTCAATGGTGCAGCTTTGCGCTGCGGCGGAACCTCAGGCCATGGCCCCCGGGTCTCGAGCGCCCTGGAATGAGATCAATCCCGTCACGCCGCTGGATCTCCAAAGCTTTTCCACTCCGGGCATGCACGACCGGCCATGGGCCCGCCTCAACATGCCCTCGACTGCCGACGCGGCAGAACTCCGATCCGAAGTCGATGAGCTGCGGGCAAGCGGCATCGCCGGGATCGAGGTAGGCCAGGGTGCCTTTCCGAACGAAGAGCAGCTGGTGGCGATTCTCGAGGAGGCCAACAAACTCGGAGTCAAAGTAAGCCTAAGTCATGGACCGACGCAATATCCTGCAGGGTATTCCATCGATGACGATGATGCGCGCAAAACTCTTGCGTTCGGAAATGCCATCGTCGCCACGGGCACAGCCTTCGACGGCACACTGCCGCCCCCGCAACCACCACCTGAACTCCAGTTTCGCGTTCCCCGCTCCGGCCCCGGAGCGCATGTCACCGTGCCTCCCTCCCCGCCGGAACCCCAAACACGCAGCACCTTGGTCGCAGTGCTCGCCTACCGGTGCCGCGCGCCGGATTGCGCGACGGCGCAGCCCGCGATTTTGGAGACTTCGACGGTGGTGGACCTCACGTCATTGGTCAGCGACAAAAACACGGCTGGCATTCGGGGAGGAACGACCACAGGCCGATTGCACTGGTCACCTCCCGATTCTCCGTCCAAAGCACAATGGCAGCTCATCGCATTCTGGGCACATGGCGTTTTTGCGCAGCCCGACCCGTTCAGCCGGCAAGGCTTCAATCAGCTTATTACGAGCATGGACAGCGCCTTGAGCCCGCGCGTGAAAGCGCTGATCCGGGCAAACCAGGGAGATCTGTTTTATGACTCTCATACGGCGGATCGCGGCAGTCCGGACGAGCTATGGACGAACGACATGGAGGCGGAGTTTGCAAAACGCACAGGTTATTCATT
>Ga0302325_10016847_pt1 | contig 15463 bp, 9 predicted proteins | sample Palsa_T0_2_FD_201948 | JGI IMG/M metagenome (GOLD analysis project Ga0302325, IMG submission 201948) | Peat permafrost microbial communities from Stordalen Mire near Abisko, Sweden - Palsa_T0_2 | ecosystem: Environmental > Terrestrial > Soil > Palsa > Peat permafrost | place: Sweden: Abisko...
CGTAAACTCCGAAAGATCCCGCCGTCGGATGCGCAACCGCCATCTCTGCCAGTGCGCCGGCAAAAAGTGCGCCAATCAGGGCTGCAATCAGGTAAGTGAGAAGAACGGCGGGGCCGGCGACATGTATGCCCAACGAAGTCCGAAGGAAGAAGCCGATTCCTAAAGCTCCGCCAATGCCGATCATGGCCATCTGGCCTGAACTGAGCTGGCGTTCCAGCCCCTGTTCCTTGTCGGCGGCGTGCGATGAGGCGGGTCCGATAGATGGTTCTCGGGCTGACATGATCTACCGGCCTTTCTTAATTCTACAAAGAACCCGCCGCGACCACGGCGCCGAGCCACCCGAGGAGAGTGACTGCACTACGCGCTGAGTCCGGCAAACGCGATTACCTGATTATATCCTCGGCACGGCGTAAGTCGCTATTCGCCGTCGGAAGGCCAGCGACATTTATTTCCACGCCGCGCGGAGTTACCGAAGTTCAATTCCTTCCGCCCGAACTCACCGACGGTTCGCGCTCCGGAACTACCAAATCCATATTCTCTTCCAAACCTTTGAGGACGGCACGCACGTCATCCAGTGTGTTATACACGTGGAACGAAATGCGTAGCCCGTCAAACTTGGCGGAAAGAATAATATTGCGTTCCGCGAGCTTGTTAGCTACCGCCTGGGCATTTACCGACCTCACTACCAGCATCGGTCCCGCGTTCTCGGTAGGAGTCTTCACTGGAATTTGCAGTGCGCGAAGCCCTTCGTCGAGGGCGTTGCGCAATGTTGTGATGTGCGCCGCCACATTCGCCAGGCCGATTTCGCCCAGGAGCTGAACGCCCGGCGCGGAGCCGTAGATGCTCGGCATGGACGGCGTGCCCATTTCATATCGGCGCGCTGTTGGGGAGGGCTCGAAATTCTTCAGGCTGTCCATGAAAAGTACCTTCTGCGCAAAGGCGCCCGTAACCGTTGGCCGCAGAGACTCAATCAGGCTCTCTTTCACATAGAGGAATGCCAGTCCCGGGGAGCCCAGCATGTACTTCAAAGTTCCACTGACGTAGAAGTCGACGTCCAAAGCATGTACGTCCAGCGGCTCGGTTCCGCAGACCTGGTAGCCGTCGACAATCACCAGAGCGCCGCGGTCGTGGGCGATGCGTACTACACCTTCCACGTCGGACCGCGCGCCGTTCTTATAGGAAACATGGGTAAGTGGCACGATGACAGTGTTGGCATCGATGGCGCGGTCGTAGCTTTCCAGGGGCACGGTGTCGTTCACTGAATCGAGAAACTGAACTTCCGCGCCGCGAAGTTGTTGTGTGAGCCAGATGTGGCCGCTTGCGGGAAACTCCAATTCACCCATGACAACTTTTTTCCGCTTCTCGAATTTCAACGAGCTCGCAATTTCACTGATACCATGGGATGTGCTGTAAACGACGGCGATTTCTTCCGGCTTCGCGCCGATGAACGACGCGAACGATCGGCGCATCTCTTCGTACTTGTCCATCCAGATGTTCCATGGGATCCCGTGCTCGTGCCAGAGCCTCATGAACTCCTGCAAGCCACCTTCGACGACGTCGGACAGCGCGCCTTTGGTACAGGTGCAGAGGTGAATCTGTTTCTTGAAAACCGGGAAATGCGAGCGAATTTTTAGAACGTCGGAATCTGAGAGCACGAAAGGAATCCTCCTTTGTGGATAGCCTGGAGCTGCGGTCCTGGCCGACGGTGTATGGGTTGAATGAAGAGCGCGCGACCGCACCGGAAGCGCAGCGGGTTAGCTGCGCTCCTCTCTCCGGTACGGTAACATCGGCCGCGTTGCTGCAACAACGTCAAAACAAAAGTTTTAGATTGAGTTGAATCTGTCGCTGAGCGCCTGCGCCGAAGTGCGAATCGTTATCGACGTTATCGGCAGTTCCGGTAATGGTTTCGGCTCCGAAGACGGGATTCGGATTGCCAAAGATCGGGTGATTCAGGAAGTTAAAGGCGTCCGCCCGAAACTCGATCTTCAACTTTTCGTTAACCGGGAAATATTTGCCGACGGAGAAATCCCATTCAGCAACTCCTGGCCCCTGAATGCTGGTGCGCGAACAGGTCCCGAACGTGCCCCTGGCAGGCTCCGAGAGGCCACTCACAACATACGGTATCGAGAAATTCTTGAGCTGAGTGACAATCGGACCTGTGCAATCCGGTGTGTCATGCAGTTCTCCCGTACCACTGATGTCGTCATAAGTGAGATCCGGGAGCCACAGTCCGGTGTGCCAGGTGATCACTCCCGAGAGCTGCCAATTGTTCGCCAGCTGACCCGCTGCACCCTTGAGGCTCGTCCTGGGAAACTGATACACGTAGGAGATATTGACGGACTGTGGGACGTCGAATAAAGAATTACCCCGATCGGTCTTCAGGTTAAAGGAGTCGCGTGGCACAAAGCCGCTGGTGCCAAAGGCGTCGGAGGTTTCCGACGCTTGATCGATATCGTGAGCCCATGTATAACCCAACTGAGTCGTGAGTCCATGATAGTTCTTGGTCCGCAAAAGTACCTGAAGCGAGTTATAGCTCGAATTGCCGCCGGATGTGATGGTGCTGATTTGCCCAAATTGCGGATAGAGGGCGGCGTAGGGTCTCGCTGCTTGTTCGGCGGCTGAGTCAGGTCGACCGGCTAAAATTGCGGCCGGCGTCCAGCCAGCGCCTGCCGGGGGCTGGTTGGCGTCAAGATAATTGTAAATGTGCGTGCCCTTCGACGCGACGTATCCGACCTGGAGTTCAATCCCCGGAGTGATTTCCTGTTCGATGTTGAAGTTCCAGCTTTGGACGTAGGGAGGATCCAGTTTCGGGTCCACCGCCACGAGGTTGAAAGGGGGAGCAGGGGTGCCGCTGCTGCTGTAGATCGGGACACCTGCCTGCAGCGGAATGGATACGAGCGGTGCGGAAGAAATACCCTCACCGTTGAGTGGGTTTGTGGCCATTCCCGGATTGCTGTTGGTCAAGTCCAGACCCTGGCCGACGAGGACGTCCAGCGATTCATCCACGTAATAGATACCGTAGCCCGCTCGAATCACGGTGTGCATTCCATGAATTGTGAAGGGCGAATAAGCCAGAGCAACGCGTGGAGAAAAGTTCAGCCAAGTGTTGTGATAAGGCTGGCTCACCGGAACGAGGCCTTCAGAAGGCAAGAAATTGGTGAGCCTGCCGCGGTCCTCCTTGGGCACGCCGATGAAATCCCAACGGACGCCGGCAATTAACGTAAGCTTTCTTGAGAGCTGGTACGTGTCGGTTGCGTAGACGCCGACGACGTTTTCACTCACGTCAAAACGGGTGCTCCCTCGGTTGATATCAGAGGATGCTGGGTCGGCCAAGCCTCCAAGCAAGTCAACCAAATCCGCAGTGGGCTGATCCGCGGTGAGAGAATTTCCCAGCTGCGTGCCATCGAAGCTCAGGATCCCCCGCAAGTTGTTGTCGTTCAATCCCCAAGCCTTATTCGATAGCCAGTTGAAACCAGCTTGAAAATTGTGCTTTCCGCGGTTCAGCACGGCGTCGTCGTTCAATTCGAATGTTTCGCTGGTACGTCCCCGTGGATAGCTTGTGTTGGTTCCCAAGTTCTCGAAGACTCCTGCGCCGATGTCAATCTCAGGCAAGCCGCCATCCTGCGGAGGCGCACCGGTAACTAGTCCGATGGTAGTGGGATTGAAGCTCTGGTCGGCGGGGTTAAAGTACTCAAACGCGTGGTTGTAGGAAACCCGGACCGTATTCACAAGATTTGGGGAGAAGTTGTGAACTTCACTCACTGCCTCGTTCTGAGCGCGAACTGGCGTGACTCCGAAATACGCCGGTAACTGCGACCCGCCAGTCGGAGAATCATGTCCCTGCGGAAACGCATCGCGTCCATTGCCGAACACATAGCGACCCGTAAGCAGATCGTTGGGGCCCAGGCGTTGATCGATCTTGACTGAGAATGCTTCCGGAGACTGACTTCCAGCTCCATTGATCGTGAATGGACCGTTGTAGGGCTGATATAGCTTCAAAATCGACAGGCCCACCGGATTCGGCGTGGTGATGCCAGCTCCGGCCAGGAGTGACTCGGCGTTGGCGATCTGCGCGTTTGACGGCGAATTGACGTTCAACGTGTTTCCATTGAGGCTCGTGCCGCCGTCATACCCAACGAAGAAGAATGTCTTGTCCTTGACGATCGCCCCGCCCAGGCTACCTCCCCATTCATTCCAAATAAAATGGGCCTTCGGTTCGCCGGCGAGGTTTTCGAAAAAGTTGTGAGCCTCGAGGGACGCATCGCGGTGATCTTCGTATGCGGATCCGTGTAGGGCATTCGCGCCGCTCTTCAAGATCACATTGATCGATCCAGCTCCGGCTGCCGAGTCAGCGGCCGCTCCGGTTTCAACGCTGATCTCTTCCACCGCATCGGGAGGCAGCCGTGTCGCGGCGGTGTAGGAGTTCCCGCCCTGGTTCATCGCGGGCAATTGCCGGTAGGCATCCATGTCCTGCGAGCCATCGATATTGAACATCACCGATCGGCTCGGCGAGCCATTGATGGCGATCTGGGTGAAAGTGTAGTCGGTGTTGGTCGAAGTACCGGGCAGGAAGAAGGCATAGCGTGTGTAGTCACTGTTTCCGAGCGGAAGTTGCTCCACTTCCTGCGACGAAAAGTCTCCGCCGATTACGTCGGTCTGCGTTTGCAGAAGCGGTGCAGCGGAGGTGACCTCGACTTGAGTGGAAACCGCGCCTGTCACCAGGACAACCTGGATTTCATTCACCTGGTCGAGGCTGGTCGCGATGCCGGTCTGCACGTAGGTGCTGAAACCTTGCTTGACGACGCTCACCTTGAATGTGCCGAGAGGCAATTGCGAAAAGTCGAAAACTCCCGCGGTGTTGGTAGTCACGGACCGTTCCAGCCCAATATCGGACGCGGTGAGTTTCACATCCGCGCCCGGTACGAGCGCGCCGGACGAGTCGGTGACCGTGCCTGTGACGCGGCCGGGGTAGAATTGCCCATACGCACCTCCCGCCGAAACAAGAAACAATCCGAGAACAAATAAACTCCACCGAATGACTGAAACCGTTTTCATAAACGCCTCCGACGCCAATCGCTTTCCTGCAGGACTGGTTCGTCGTTATCTTTCGAATTCGTCGAATTGGCGCGATCGAACCCTTGGTTGGGCGGCACGACCGAAAAGAAGAAGTGAGAAGCGGGGAACGAACGGCTCGAAGGCGTGGTGGAGCGCAAACTCTGGGAAGTAATGTGGGCACAAGGACACGCGGTAACAACTTGAAGAGCTGAGTCTCGGAGCTCGAAATCTAGCCGCGTGGTTTCCACCCTCTTGGGACCGGAATGTTAGAGTCGTCCGTACAGAGTGTCAATTACGAATTGCAGTCGCGCTCCAGTTTCCGTCCATACATATGGACGGCATTGTATATATCTGGACACGCACGGTTTATGTCCCGATCTGGGAAAGCGATTACGACTATCAAAATTGGTAATACGAGCTGCACACAGTAAGGTCCGTCCATAACTGATATAGCCGGTCGACGAGGCCCGGGGGGAATTACGGAATGACACACAGGAAGCGAGAGCGGATGGTTCTGGACCGCACCTCTCTGCAGGTCCCTCGCGTGATGATCGTGCAGAACTTCTGTGCTACTCGCCGCGCTTTTCCGCGGACCACTGAGCATGGCCATACTCGCCGAGATCTACCATGCCCTTCATTCGCGGTAAGTCCACGGTCCCTGAGAATTGATAACGGAGCCAATTGCCTTCGTATCGCTGCGCGCTGCGGATAAAAAAATCGTTGCCGCGGATCCAACCTTGGACGTCTCCGGTCAGAATGTCGCCTTTGTGCTGACCGGTTAATTGCGCGCCGCTCTGCTGCAGCGAGAAACTGTGTTCTGCGCTGCCGCACACGTAATCGATATGAACGTCCCAGTGCCCGGAGACATCTGCCGTAACATTCGATCGAATTACAGCATTGTTTTTCGGTGGAGACGCTAGTACCGCGAATAATCCGTCGGCCACTTCGCGTTCCTGGCCGCGCACCATGTTCAACGAACGAATCGTTACGGTGCTGGGGACGGGATCGGTGCGGTCGCCCGTGGACTCGCCCAGAAAAATGCGCGGGCTGCCCTGCTCGAGCAATTTTTTCGCTTCCGCGCCGCTGATCCCGATTTTCGCGCCATCCCATTTCACGAGGAGCGTTGGGCAGTTCAACGTGAGCCCACCGCTCTCGATCAATTCGGTAGTTACGCCAGGCACGCTGCTGACGCGTATCGCGATGGATTTCATCCACGATTCCCATTCCTTCCATTCCGCCGCGTGATCCCTTTGAAACCACTGTTCCGCTGCGACCATCATGCCAATGATTTCTTCCTTTCCAACTTTCATTGGACGGCCAAAGGAATGATGAGGAGCGCTGTTGATCCAGGCGGCCTGGACAAGACTCGCGCGGCCCATGAGCAAACCGCTGCACTGAGGTCCACGCAGAACTTTTCCGCCGCTGTAGCCGACCAGAGTGGCGCCGCGTTGCAGGTACTTGTCCGGCTTCGTCAACCCATCGGCGGCGGCATCCACGAAAACGGGGATTCCTTTCGACCGCGCAATATCGGTGACTGCTTTCACTCCGAGACCATCAAATGGCGCTGGAATTCGATCGCCGAGCCATCCGACTCCGTCATCGTTGATTCCCAACATATAAATCATGGCGGTCCGATCATTGCAGGCCGCTTCCAGGGATTCCGGTGTATCCACCTCGATCACCTTGACGCCGAGCATTCTCACGGCCTGATCATATAGGTTGCGCGAATACCGAGGGATGATCACCTCGTTCTTGAGCCCTGCTAGATTTGGCAGGCGTCGCAGCTTTTCGGGATCGCTCCCGGCGATACAAGCGGCAGTGGCGTGGGTGATTGCGCCGGAACAACCGGAAGTGACGATGCACGCTTCGGATCCGACTAGCGCCGCCAGGCGCACGCTTACGGCGTCCATCAATTCATCGAGTTGGACGAAGCCATGAGAGGCGCTCTCCATCGCCCGCATCACTTCCGGCAAAACCAGAGAGCCACCGAGGACCGTTTTGACGTGATCGCAGTTGATGATCGGCCGAACGCCGATCGAGGCATAGACGTCGGAACTCGATTTAGTGCCGGCCGAGACTCCGATGGGAAGCGCAACTCGCTGCAATAATCCCGCCGCGGAAAGGGAACAGCCCGCGCGCAGCCAATCACGCCGGCTGAGGTCACCACCAGGCCGCGCGCGTTCCGCTGGGAGTTCTGATTTAGAGGGGGCCGCGTTGTCCATAGTTAGCTCTCCAGATCCAATTCGGGCACTCGCATCAGCGCGGATGAGTACTCTTCACGAGAGGATATCGAGCAGCTTGAGCCGGTATCTTAGTAAAGAAAATGCGCGCGGCATCGGTGCGGGTCCTGTCGGGGATGATGTTAGAGTCGCCTCAGAAACGTGTCAATTGAGAGCTGTGCGCCGATGCGTTAATTCGTCCATATATGTGGACGACGATATAGACACCTGGACGAACTGAGTCTATGATCCGGTCCGGAAGGGAAATGACCGCCACAAAAACCCCGAGTGTTTCCTCCGTCCGCCGAGCTCTCTCCATTATTGAAATTCTAGCCAACGCTCGCAACGGGTTGGGTGTTTCCGGACTTAGCCGAAGAATTCACGCCCCCAAGAGCACTACTCATACAATCCTTTTGACGCTCCAACGCGGGGGCTTCCTCCAGTGTGACGATCGGACGGGCCGATACGCTCTAGGGTCGAAATTCTACATGCTGGGAAACCGCATACTGGCAGCGACCGAGCCACGAGAAGTAGCCCGGCCATTTCTCATCGAGCTGGTGGAGAATACTGGCCTGACGGCACAGATGTCTATCCTGGACGGCGACCAATTGGTGTACGTGGAGAAGATAGATTCGCCCGGACTTGTAAAGATGAACACCTGGGTGGGTCGACGCATCGATGCCCACTGCACCGCGTCGGGAAAGGCGTTGCTTGCTCATCTAGCCGCGGATCGCATTAACGATCTCTTCCGATCCCGAACGCTGTCCCAAAGAACTCGAAGATCAATTGATTCCAAGGAAGCTCTGAAGCGAGAGTTGTTGAAGATTCGGACTCGAGGTTACGCGGTGGACGACGAGGAATGTAGTATCGGAGTCCGCTGTATCGCCTCTCCCATCTTCGATCGCGAAGGCAAACCGGTAGCCTCGATCGGCGTTGCCGGCACGACGGCCCAAGTCACCCGGCAAAAACTGGAATCGTTGGGTAGCCTGGCCAGAAGTACGGCAGCGAGAATTTCGCGAAGTTTGGGCTTTAACCCCTAAAATCCGAGCGGACCGACTGGAATCGAGCTGGACTCACTTGTGATCCCGAGGATGCCGGTCGATAGCTAACAGTCGTGAGTGCCAAGTAACACCGCCGCTATTTGCCGATTCGGCCGCATGTCCGTTTTTACGGCCTGTGGTAAGCACCGGCTATGACTCACAGGAGATGAGACGTTGAGACTTTTCACCCATGCTGCTGCGCTGCGGGTAATGCTCGTTGTCGCGGTAGTGGGGATTTTTTGCAGGATCTCCGCGACGCGTGTCGCTTACACTGCCGGCCTTCAGGCGCCTCAGTTTGAAGTTGACCCTATGTGGCCTAAGCCGCTCCCGCATCATTGGATTCTGGGTAACGTCACCGGCGTGGCCGTTGATTCCCACGACCACATTTGGATCGTTCACCGCCAGAACTCGCTCGAGCCGATGGAAACCTGGGCGGCGACCACTCCCCCGGCTTCCGAGTGCTGCGTCCCGGCACCGCCGGTCCTTGAGTTCGACGAAGAGGGCAATCTGCTAAATCATTGGGGCGGGCCAGGTCAAGGATACGACTGGCCAGTGTCGATGCATGGAATCGCCGTCGACCCTGACGGCAACATATGGATCGGGGGCAACGGTAGTGGCGGTCCGCCTCCTGGCGTCAATGGCGCCGCCACTCCCTATCACGACACTATGGTTTTGAAGTTCTCGTCCGAGGGTAATTTCCTGATGCAGATCGGCAAGGCTGGCCAAAGCAAGGGCAGCAACGACATTCAAAACCTTCAGGGACCGGCCAAGATCTGGTTCGACGCGAAGACAGGCGAGGCCTACATTGCCGATGGCTACGGCAATCATCGAGTCATCGTCTTCGACTATAAGACCGGAAAATACAAGCGGCACTGGGGAGCCTACGGCAAAGCGCCGACCGATGAGAACTTGGGTGATTACATTGCCGGCACCGAGAATGCTCCTCAGTTTCGCAATCCGGTCCACTGCGCGGTTCTCTCTGGCGATAACTTGCTCTACGTCTGCGACCGTATCAATGATCGGGTTCAGATCTTCAAACCGGACGGAACGTTTATTACCGAACATTACTATTACACTCACACTCTGGGAGCGGGTTCCGTGTGGGACATCGCCTTCTCGAAAGACCCACAACAGACCTTCATTTACCTTGCCGATGGCTCCAACGATAAAATCCACGTCCTCGACCGCCGCTCGATGGCGGTGTTAACCAGTTTTGGTGACGGAGGACGCCAGCCCGGCCAATTTTACGCCGTTCATAGCATCGCCACGGACTCCAAAGGAAACTTGTTCACTGCGGAAACCTTTCGCGGACAACGCCTCCAGAAATTTCTGTACAAGGGTATCTTTCCCGTTACCTCAAAGGATCAGGGCGTGGTGTGGCCCAGAAAAAACACCAACTAACGGACCCGCACAAAAGTCTCTCGTTGTGCCTGGCCTGCTGCTAGACGGTCGGGGTCGAGCGTCGTGATCGACCGGCTTCCGAGCGGCCGAATCAAAAAATCGTGTATCACCGCACGTACAGTCGGCGTACGAGTGGAGTTCCGCGCTCTTCCCCTCGCCAAGTGCATGATTCAGAACCGTCTAACAACCCGAGCGGCGTTTCTTGACTTTCAGATTGAAACGTTTTAATTTTCGTCCGATTGGGCCGGTTCTCAGTCCTTGAAACGAGCTTCACTGGCATTCCTCGGGAGGTATTTGTGGGAAATCACTTGCGATGGGGCATTATCGCTCGACTCTCCGGAGTCCTGACGCTGTGCTTGCTGTGCGCCCTCAACGCCGCAGCGCAATCATCGCGATACCCGCCCAGAGACGAGCAAATTCCTCCGCCAGACTGCCTGAACCCCGTGCTTCCTAATCAAGGACAGCAAAAAATCTGTGAACCTGCTGACTACGCTGCATGGCTTGACGACATCACCCACTGGCGCACGGAAACACGGATTCGCATGGGTTATTCGGACGAAGCATATCTTCGACCGGAGTTGCAGTGGACCCAGTCGAGCTTCATTCAACCTCAAATGATGATCGAGGATCGCTATTTCTACGACGTGGCGGCGGGTAAATACACCGTAGACAAGTACCTCGACGATCTGCAAACCCGGTACGGCGGCATTGACTCGGTGCTGATCTGGCATACCTATCCCAACATCGGTATGGATGACCGCAATCAATACGATCTGCTCGCGGCAATGCCCGGAGGAATTGCGGGCGTGCGGCAGATGGTCGCGGATTTTCATCGCCGTGGGGTTCGAGTGCTTTTCCCGATCATGCTGTGGGACCAAGGAACCCACGATCAGGGCGCGCCCGATTGGGAGGCGACGGCAAAGTTCATGACGGAGGTTGGCGCGGACGGCATCAATGGCGACACTCTCCGAGGAATTCCCCGCGCGTTCTTCACCTCCTCGGACGCTCTTCATCATCCACTGGCGCTTGAACCTGAACATGTGATGCCGTATGAGTTGACCGCATGGAACACGATGTCATGGGGTTACTGGCAGTATCCGACCGCGCCGCTGGTGAGCGTCTACAAGTGGCTGGAGACTCGCCACATGGTGAATGTCTCCGACCGTTGGAATCACGGCAAGGTGGACAACCTGCAATACGCTTTCTTCAATGGCGTCGGTTATGAGAGTTGGGAAAATATTTGGGGTATCTGGAATGGCATCGTCCCCCGCGACGCCGAAGCGCTTCGGCGTGTGGCGAAGATCGAGCGAGCCTTTTCCGAATTTCTAGTCAGCCCGCAGTGGCAGCCCTACACACCCACCATGCAATTTGACGTTTATGCCAGCCGCTGGCCCCGCGGCCACGCCACGCTGTGGACGATCGTGAATCGTAATCAATCGGATGTGACCGGCCAACAATTGCGCGTTACCGCTGAACCGAAAGTCCGGTATTACGATGTTTGGAACGGAACGGAGTTGACTCCAGAAGCCAACGGAGATTCCGCCATCCTTTCGTTCCCAATCGAGGCGAAAGGCTTCGTGGCAATTCTGGCTACGCCCGACGCACTTACTGCCGGCGAGGAAAAGCTGCTGGGAGAAATGAAGACACTTTCGGGCCAGTCACTCAGCTCGTTTTCGAATGTTTGGCACTCGGTGAATCAGCAAATTACGCCGATGGCCAAAACGGCTGCGCCATCGAAGCCTCCAGAAAACATGATCAAAATTCCTGCCGCGGATTTCGTTTTCAAGGTGGATGGGATCGAACTGGAGGGTTTCAACGACGTTGGTGTTGACGTCCAGTACCCTTGGGAGGACTCGCCTCGCCGGCACCACCGTCACACACTGCATGTTGACTCGTTCTGGATCGACACGTATCCGGTCACCAACGTTCAGTTCAAGAAATTCATGGACGCATCCGGCTACCATCCGCAGGATAGCTTGAATTTTCTGCGGAATTGGAAAAATGGAGCGTATCCGGCGGACCAGGAAAATCAGCCCGTTACCTGGGTTTCGCTTGAGGATGCGCGAGCGTATACGGCTTGGGCCGGCAAGCGTTTGCCGCACGAATGGGAATGGCAATATGCGGCTCAGGGCAGCGATGGTCGCCTCTATCCATGGGGCAACGGCTGGAACGCGGCGAATATGCCAGCGCCCGATCGCGGCCGGACGCTGCGCGGAGCGGATAAGGTCGACGCGCATCCCGCGGGGGCCAGTCCATTCGGCGTGATGGATCTGGTTGGCAACGTGTGGCAGTGGACGGATGAATTTTCCGACGAGCATACCCGCGCCGGCATCGTGCGCGGCGGCTCGTACTATCAGCCCCAGGGATCGGTCTGGTATTTTCCCCAAGCCTATCGACTCGATCAGCACGGCAAGCTTCTGATGATGGCCCCCAGCAAGGATCGAGCTGGAACGCTAGGTTTTCGCTGCGTCCGGGACGCAAACTAGGGTTTGCCCGAAGGCCGTATCGTTCAGCCCACGGTTAGTTCGGCTTTCGAATAGACATTCGTTTTCGGAAAGAACCTTCACCCGTGGCCAGGCTCACTGAATTTCAGAGCAAAGAGCTTCTTCGCTCCTCCGGCATCCTCACTCCAAAAGGTGCGGTCGGAGCTACGCCGGAGGCATGCGGCGAAATTGCCGCTCAGCTAGGCGGGACGGTGGTGGTCAAAGCGCAAATTGGCGCCACGAATCGGGCGGAGATCGGCGCGGTAAGAGTAGTTAGCAGTGCACGGGAAGCGGCAACCGCGGCGAGAGAGATGTTCGAGGCAACTGAGGCCGCACAAATTTTGGTCGAAGAGCGGATCAAGGTCGCTGCGGAATATTACGTCGGCATTGTGATGGACGACCGCGAGCGCTGTCCGGTTCTGTTAGCCAGCGCCAGCGGCGGCTCCGGCATCGAGCAACGTGAATCGACCATCCATCGGATTTCTCTCGATGTCCTCGCCGACGTTTCACCGAAACAATTTCTCGCGTTCACCATCGCAGCGGGGTTGCCCGAGGATGCCTCTCTGGTTCTCGAACGGTTGTGGCGATTGGCTCGCCGGTCGGATGCGCGCAGCGCGGAAATAAACCCCCTGGCGCGCAGCGAAAATGGCCAGTTGATAGCGCTCGATTGCCGAATCTCGATCGATGACTATTCCGTTTTTCGCCATCCAGAGTTCGGCATTGATTTCGCGCGCGAAACGGCGGCGCCTCCCACCGAACTCGACCACATCGCATGGAAACTGGAATCCGACGATTACCGCGGCACTTTTTTTTTCCTACAGCTCCCGCGCCAGCATGAAGGCTGGCCCCTGATTGGATTTCACGGCTGCGGTGGCGGCGGTGCGATCGCCGCGCTGGATGCCCTTTCGCGCGCCGAACTGGAAGCCGCTGATTTCGTAGACACTAGTGGAAATCCCCCGGCCTCGAAGGTGTACCGCGCCACCAGGATTATCCTGTCGCAGCCGGGAATTACAGGATACTTTCTGTGCGGCTCGGGCATGGCCAGCCAGGATCAAGCGGACTTGGCGCGGGCGCTCGTAAAAGCTTTTCGGGAAGAGAATCTTGAGATCCCCGCGGTTTTGCGGTTGGGAGGCAACGGCGAAGATCGAGCGGCGATCATCATGCAGCGCTATGCGGCGGGCGCTGGCGCTGCGATCGAGACCTATCAGAAGGAGCACAGCACCGAGTTCTGCGTTTCGCGTTTGCGGCACTTGGTCGAAGCAAATAAACAGACCCCGCATCGGCCCAATCTTGGCAGCGCCGGCGAAATGCGCGCGCAGCCGCCGGCAGCATATTCGTTCGAGACGCGCACCGGACAGATTCACTACGAGCACGCACTTTGCAAGTTATGCGAATCGAAAGCGTGCATTGCAGCGTGCCAGCCGGACATTCTCAAACTGGTCGACGATCTGCCGGTGCTGGCCATCTCGGCAGCGGATGCAAAACGCGGGCGCTGCACGGAATGCTTGGCGTGCGAAGAAGAGTGCTGGAATCAAGGCAATCACGGCGCCACGATTGATTTCCCGATTGCGGGACTCCTGGCGTATCGGAAAGAACATGCCAGTTCTAGTTGATCCGAGTAAGAGAGTTCTGGTGCAGGGCATAACCGGCCGAGAAGGACGCCTGCGCACGCGCTACATGCTCGATTACGGCACTCGCGTTGTCGCCGGATGCGCACCGGAACGAGGTGGCCAGGAAGTCTTCGGCGTACCCGTTTTCGCGGACGTCGCGACAGCGCTGCAGGCAGCCGGTCCTTTCGATATCAGCGTCATCTTTGTTCCCGGGCCTGCGGCTAAGTCCGCCGCGATGGAAGCGATCGATTCCGGAATTCCATTGATTGTGCTTATCGCCGATCGCATGCCGCTGTATGACGTTTTGGAGATTTGCGCCGCTGCAAAGCGCGCAGGGATTTCGGTGCTCGGTCCCAACACCGCGGGAGTGGTGGTTCCCGACCAGGCGGTTGTGGGGTTGGTTGGCGGGTCCGCGAAAAGTGCGCGCGGTTGGTTGCATCCGGGTCCGGCGGGAGTAATCTCTCGCAGCGGCGGTATGGGCGTGGCCGCGGCGTATGAGCTTGGGCGATGTGGCATCGGTGTTTCCGCACTGGTCCATGTGGGGGGAGACGCTATCATCGGGATGCGAATGCACGAAATTGCGTGTTTATTTCAGAATGACCCGGACACACGAGTAATTGCGCTCGTCGGTGAGATTGGAACTTCGCAGGAGGAACAAGTGGCGGAACTGATGAAGGCCGGCAAGATTACCAAGCCCGTGGTCGCGCATATAGGCGGACGCAGTGCGCAGTCCGGGATTCGCTATTCTCATGCGGGGGCAATCGTCGAGCGCGGACTCGGGACCTATGCCGGCAAAAAGCAAGCGATCGAATCAGCGGGCGGCGTTGTGGTTGGAACGTTTCCGGAATTCTCAAAAGCGGTTCAGAGGTTTTTGTGAAGGGCGTCGCGCGCAAGACAGCCATTTCGTGGGCTGAAACAGATAACGTCCGGATTCGCGGTTATTCGATCGCGGATCTGATCGGCCATGTTTCTTTTGGCTCAGCAATTTATCTGTTGCTCACAGGTGAGTTACCCGCTAAGCCCGTTGGACGCCTGATGGAAGCAATCTTTGTGTCTGTACTCGATCATGGCCCCACCCCGGCTTCCACTCTCGCTGCCTGCACGGTCGCCAGCGCGGGAGCCCCGCTCAGCAGTTCCGTTGCCGCAGGAATCCTGGCGATTGCCAAACACCATGGCGCAGCAATCGAGGATTGCATGGTGGTTCTTGAACGCGCGGTGAAAATGAATCTGAAACCCGAGGAGGCGGCTGCTCAAATCGCCAACCAATATCGCGAGCTCGGTCGCCGGGTCCCCGGCTTTGGGCATCGTCAGCATCGCAACGATCCGCGGACCGTGCGTCTACTACTCCTTGCTGAAAGCCTGTCGCTCAGTGGCCCTTACGTCGTTCAGGCTCGCGCGATTGAATCCGAGCTTTCTCGGCGTGCCGGAAGGCCGTTGCCGCTCAATGTTGATGGTGCGATCGCATCTTTGCTGGGCGACATTGGATTTCCCGTATCCGCCGCCAATGGAATTTTCATGATTGCGCGCGTTCCGGGATTGGTAGCTCATTCCCTCGAGGAGCAGGCCCGCAATTCTCCGCTCGCCCCGATTGCCCCGGACGCCTACCAGTACGACGGCCCGCCAGATCGGAAATTGCGCGACTAATGGGTCCAGAG
>Ga0302325_10016849_pt1 | contig 15463 bp, 9 predicted proteins | sample Palsa_T0_2_FD_201948 | JGI IMG/M metagenome (GOLD analysis project Ga0302325, IMG submission 201948) | Peat permafrost microbial communities from Stordalen Mire near Abisko, Sweden - Palsa_T0_2 | ecosystem: Environmental > Terrestrial > Soil > Palsa > Peat permafrost | place: Sweden: Abisko...
TCTATCCCGTGCATCGCAATCCCCACGCCATGGACCTGGTGTACCGGCGGCTGGGCGGCCTAGCCAACGTATTCCTGATCGAGCCCCTCGACTACGTGCCCTTCGTGGACCTGATGCGGCGCGCGCGCCTGCTGATCACCGACTCCGGCGGAATCCAGGAGGAAGGACCGTCGTTGGGAAAGCCCATTCTGGTGATGCGGGAAAAGACGGAGCGGCCCGAGGCCGTCGCCGCCGACACGGTGAAGCTGGTAGGTACGGATGCGGACCGCATCGTGTATGAAGCGGAGCGTCTGCTGGATGACGACGCTGCCTACGCCCGCATGGCGCGCATCCACAATCCTTACGGCGATGGCTGCGCCAGCGGCCGCATCCGGCAGGCGATGGAGGCCTACTTCAGCGATCCGTTAATTATTCCGGTGCACCTGAACCGTGGCGGTATATGTGTTTCCCGCGTCGATCGCATCGAACCATGACACGCACTCCTGCACCAGCGTCACCACCAAATGGAACTCTCCCTCCACATCCGGCGCCATGACTTCGATGCGGGTGCGAAAAGAATCTCCGGGCGCCAGCATACGGGGAAGGCGGCTTCGAATCCCCTGCGCCGGTTTCAGATCGGACGTGGTGGACAGGCTTATCCACTTATACGAAATGTGGACCGGGCGGGGAAGTTCCGAGCACAGAAATGCTTCACCCAGATTGGTAATCTCGCAATCCACCTGTTTCAGCTTACCGGGGAGCCAGCGATGGGGAACCACTGCTTCAACCCGGACCCGGCATTGCCGCGGCTCGAGCGCCTCACTGGTCGCCCAGAGGCGTGCCGGCTCGATTCCGAGGTCTCGAAACATCTGCAACTGGTCGGCTTCTCCGACGCGCAGGGGATTGGTCCGGAAGCCGATGCTGGTCGCCTCCGCCATGCTGCGCGGCGCAACCACAATATCGGAAACCTCGCGGAACGGCAACTCGAAGCGTTCGACGAAACTCAGATCGTCGCGTTTCAGAAGCGCGAATGAGCCAATCTGAAATCCGTTCTTCCCGTCGCGGACGCCGCTCTCGCCGACAATCCAGAAATCGTCTGTAACCGTCAGGCCCCTGGTAAACGACCGTAGCTTCGCACGGCGCAACTCACGAGCGGTGACCGCATCGAACTGCACCACCAGTTCGCGGCCTGAATCGCATACCGTCCAGACGCCATCCACGTAACGCGGATTGTGGGGAGCACAGAGGCCTTGTACTACCTCTCGCCCGGATTCGACGTCGAAGACGAATCCGAGGCCATTTTCCATATCCTTCTTATAGCCTCTATATTCCTCCGATCTACCGAAAGCGCATCCGTACAGCCGGTTTCCCGTCAGGTAGGCCTCGTTCAAATGCCAGGAATCGCCTTCCCCAGGGGCTCTCCATCGGCGTACCACCTCGCCGGCCAGCGTTAGCCACAACAGACTGTTATTGCCGGTAGAGGCAACAATCAGATGCTGCCCGTCCCAGACCAGGTAGTGGGCATCGCATAACTCGTCCACCCGCAGGTAATGGGAGATCCCCCGAGGATCGTAGAGGAGGATTTCGCCCGTTCCCGTCGAAAGCGGAGTCCTGAGCAGCCGTGCAAGGCGGCCATCGAAAACCGTGAGGCCCGCCGTACTGACCCGGTCAATGGTTTTGACGGTGGCGCCATCAAACACGCAGAGCCCGCCGCCTGTGTCTGCGTCACCCGCGCAACTGATCAGTAATACCCGATCGTTCTGACCGGCGAGTCGTTTTGGAAAATCGGGCATGCAGTACGCTAGTGTCCTTCAAAAATCGTGAAAATCTCCCTGCTGGCGCGCTCCAACACATACGGGCCCGCGTCCGGGTGCAGCCACATAGTTAAATCCGTGCCGACTCTCTGGGCGAGCGCCAGAGCGGAAACCCGCGGCGATACCCGTAGCGCTTCAGAAGCGAACTGTGCCATCGCATCGACATATCTTCCGGGAGCGTTGTCGATCAGCGACCGCCGGCCGCGTTCCCCCATGGCGCGGAAGGCGTCGGGATCGGCCAGAAAAGCGCGCAGATGTGCCTGAATGTCCGCGACTTCGTGTTCGGGCCGGACAAATGCGACAGCCTCCTCCGGCAGCGATGTGTACCAGCCTGTACGGGTTACCAGCGTGGGTAGGCCATAATCCCAGAACTGCAACTGGCTGAGCGAGGCCTCTCCCATGGACGGGTAGCGAAGGTTGATGGCGAGATGGGCAGTGCCCAGCTTTTGCTCCACCTGATCGTCGGGCAGAAAACCATTCAGGTTTACCAGAGAGTTCAAACCAAGGTGTTCGATCTGTGTGCGGACCTGGCCCTCGTCCCAAAGCTGTCCACATATATCCAGGCGGAACTGTTCACGCTCGCCGATGGCGGCCAGCGCCTCGAGAAGGGCCCCCAGGCGCCGGTTTCGGCCGAGATAGCCGAAAACGACCAGACGGTACGGGGGGCCTGGCGCGGCGCCGCGTGCCGCCACCCACGCACGGTAGCGCGACTCCTCGGCGGCCGCATACGGAAAGTCCAAAGCGGCTATGGGACACGCCGGCGTTTCGTGGAGTTCTTCGAGCGCCTGGCTGGAGTGCGTGATGACTCCGAGGGCCCCGGCGACGGCCTCTCGTGTCAGCGGGAATTTCAGCCCCATGGATTCGGCGCTGATGCCTCCAGCGCAGAAGGCCTCGCCGGCGTTCCGGCCTTCCTCGCCATACCATCGCTCCATGGCGGCCAGATAGCCGGCGCGGTCTTTCCCGTAGTGGACCGAAAGCATGAAGAAAAAATCCTGTAAACAGAGATCGTGCAGCACCACAATCCCCGGCTGTTGCGCGCTTACCCGCCAGATGCCGCCGTGGAACTCCGGATGGTTGCCCAGGTGGTAAATGGAAACCGTGCCGTTGTTGAGCTCGCGCCAGGGAGGAGCGGCGGGATCATAGCGCGCGACACGCGCAATTCGGTGCGCTTCCGGCGCCACCTGGTCCTGGTCTGTCCATAGAATTACTTCATGACGTCCGGCGAGCACGGGCAGAACCTGCATGGCATAATGCGCGATGCCGCTGCGCGCCGGCGGGAGCGGAGAGAACCAGTTGATCTTCAGCACAATAGCTTCTCCACGACGTTCGCCCAGGAAATGTTGAGGTCCTGATAGCGCGCGCGCCCGGCCTCGCCCATGGCTGCCGCATTTTGGCGGTCGGTCCACAGCGCGTCCATAGCTTGTGCCAGCGACTCGGGAGTGGGGTTCGCCACCAGGCCTGTCTCACGATCTACGACAAACTCCAGCGGTCCGCCGGAATCCGAACAGGTGATCACCGGCTTGGACGACAACATGGCCTCCAGCGTTATATAACCGTAATCCTCATCCACGGGAGGGAAAATGACAGCCAGAGAGTTGGCGTACAGATCGCGCTTTTGCTCTTCCGACACCACGCCGAGCCACTCCACGCGATCGCCCAGTTTGAGTTCACGGACGGTGTTGACGCATTCGGTCTGCTGGGCAGGGTTATCAGGCTCTCCGGCGAAACGTACCCGCACTCGCTCCCGGCACACGGCCAGGGCCCGGATTACCAGCCATTGTCGCTTCACCGAATTGATCCGGCTTGGAAAGAAAAAGTAATCGCCGGCGGAACCCTGGTAAAACAGAGAGGCGTTCGATGGAGGATTATACAGAGGTTCCGAATCGATCCCGGAATAACGGCACAAGCGGCCCGACACATTTTCCGATAAGGTATAAATGGCTTTTGCCTCGGGGATAAGTTCCCGGTCAGCCTGGCGAATAGCTTCCCGAACGATAGGGCCAGTGGGACAATGAATGAGGTCTCCTGCCGCGGGATGGTCCCAGAGCTCGTAAGCCGTGCGATGCTGATGCAGTAACCAGATGACTTTGTTCGGATGGGGAACCAGATAGGCGGGGAATTTCAGCCCGATGACTCTGTCTATTCGCACGCCGCAGGTTTCGGTGAGGTCCAGCATCCGGCAAGCCAGCATATGCTCCGGAATACGGTCGGGCGGATAGTGCTTGAAGGGGATAGAGACAAGTTCGGCCTCATGCCCGGCCGCCGAGAGAGCCTCTTGCAGATTGTCCGCGAGGATTTCCGCGCCCCCACGGATGAAAGGTACAGTGGAGGTAGCGATCAGAATCTTCATGTTACTGCAACAGCCTCTCTGTCACGTAGTTCCAACTGATGCGCAAGTCATCGTAACGCTGCCGGCCCGCGGCGCCCCACTGTCTGGCCCTTTCGCGATCCTCCCATAACTCGTCCATGGCGCCCGCCAGCGCTTCCGGCGTGGGCTCGGCGACTAGGCCGGTCTCGCGATGCGCGACAAACTCCAGCGGACCGCCCGAATCCGTGCAGGTGATGACCGGCTTGTGGGCCAGCATGGCTTCCAGGGTGACGTAGCCGTAGTCTTCGTCTACCGGCGGAAAGAGCACTCCGAGGCTGCGGGCATAAAGATCGCGCTTCTCCTCTTCCGAAACCGCGCCCAAGGACTGCACACGGTTCGCGAAGCCGCTCCTCTGCGCCAATTCCGCACATTTGCGCCCGAAAACGGGTCCATCGGTCAGCCCGGAAAAGCATACTCTCACCGGCAAGCGGGTTTGAGGCAGGGCCTCTAATACAAGGTCTTGCCTCTTAAGCGGATTGATGCGGCTCGGGAAATAAAGGAAATCTTCCGCCGCGCGAGTATAGAAGCGGCCGGCATCCGGGGGAGGATGGTAAAGCGGAATGGCATGCACTCCGCAATAGGTTTTCAGGCGGCGGGCCACATTTTGCGAATTCGCGAAAACCTGTCGCGCCTGCGGAATCAGTTCGGTATCCGCGCGATGAATGGCCGTGCGTACGCGAGGCCCGTGTGCATATCCGGACAGATCATCGAGCGGATTTCGCCATAAATCATATGCCTGCCGGTGCTGATGGAGCACCCAAATGACCTTGCGCGGATGGGGTATCAGGTAGGCGGGGAATTTCAGCCCGATCAGACGATCGACCGGAACGCCGACCGTTTCGCTAAGGTCCAGCAGGCGGCACGCAAGCATCTGGTCGAGAATACGCTCCGGGGGATACCACTTGAACGGCATGGAAACAATTTCGGCCTGGTGGCCGGCATCTACCAGCGCCTGGCGTAATCCCGCAGCGTGGAGTTCAGCGCCCCCGTTGACGAAGGGAACCCTGACCGTTGCAATCAGAATTCGTAATCCACGACCTTGTGTCATCAGGACTTTGTAGCGAAATACTGGTAACTGATCCACTCCGGACCCGGGGAGCCGTCCTCCAGTATGTCCAGCACTTTCGCTCCTCCTGACTGCAAGACTTCTACGATGTTTCCCTTCTCTACACCGTACATTTCCATCTGTGGAGCGGAGTCTGCCACCACCGCGGCCTGGAGTATCGGCGACGGTTCAATTTCGGCGTGAACCACGGCCGGGATAGACGACTTGTGCTTAAACCACTTCACGGCTTCCTGGACCATGTCTAACTCGAGAATGTACTTACCGGGAGATGCCGGTGCGGTCACCGTGAGAGCCGTCTGGATTTCGGCGTTAGGCTGAAGATCGAATGGAAGCGACTGGCGGCCGTCATCCCAGACTACGGTCTTGCCTTCTGGAGTAAGCCAGTGATTGCCGAGTTTGACAGTGTAGTTCTGCTCGCGGTCCCCCAGGCTGGGCCACGCACACTGTCCCAGGTTCTGGATCGTAGCCGGTACAGAGACCTGGGTCCCGGCGACGGCCCGGATCGAGATCGGATGGCCCGTGATTCGCGCGCGGAAGCCGCTATCCGGCATCGGTCCTGGCGCCCCTTTGCCGCCGTTTGGCGCCGAGGTTGTTCGTGGGCTGCCAGGCAACTGGAACACTACCAGTCCACGCGGCCGCAGCACACGTACAAATTCCCGTATGTATGCTGTGCTGTACCGCGGCTCCATATGCTGGAGCACTATACTCGAATAAACAAAGTCAAAAGAATGATCGGGGAAAATGCCTAGATTGTTATGCGTGTTCAGGACGTATTCGCATTTTACGCCACGGGTGTTATGTTGGCGCGCCAATGCAATCATGGATGGCGCGATATCCACTCCACAGCAGCGTTCGAACCAGGAGCAAAGGGCTTGCGTAAGCCGACCTACGCCGCAGCCGAAATCCAGGGCGGTTTCCCGAAGCGCCGGCAGTGCCAACGCCTGCGCCCGGCTCATAATATGGTCGATCTCCCGCCTGCCTGACGCAAAAAACTCTTCGGGGTCCCACTTACCGCCCTTGCGGTCCGGGGAAGTCAGAATGGCCCACAGCGGGTCTATCCTGCCGAATGCGTCCCAGTTTTTTTGTAGCTGTTTCAAGTCCACGCTATGTCAGACTTTCCGGCCGATGATGGCGTAATCCTGGGGTCCATAAAAGCATTCGTTGAATCGGCCCGCCACGTCGCCTCCCGTGCGCGTATCCACGTGATGCGCCTCCGGCCACGGGTGCAATTCCAGGATCTCGATACGTCGCAAGCCGCGGGCTTCGGCCAAAAACTGCCCGAGTGCCGGAGGAATAGGGTGACGATGCGTGGGATCGAGATAGAAGTAGCGTGAGCTTACGAACACGTTATTAGGGTTGGGAGTCTCAAAGATCGCCACGCCGCCGGGCTTGAGCGCGCGCACCGTCGCATCCAGGAAATCGATCAGGCGCGGTAAGGGTAAGTGCTCGATTAAGTGAAACGCGGTCACTGCTCCCAGCGACGCCTCGGGGAGGGTCCGCAGATAGTCGATGGCATCAGCTTCGATGACCGGGAGCCCGCGTTCCTGACACATCGCGACGAGCACCCGGTTCAAATCGACTCCGGAGACCTGCCAATCGCGCTCTCGCAAGAGCTCCAGCCATTCGCCGCGGCCGCAGCCGACATCCAGAAGCGGCATGCCCTGGCTTCCGATTCCTGCCTCCGCCAGCTTTGGCAAGTAATCACGCAGCCGGTCCTTGATATCTTCGCGGCTGCCACGGAACTCATCTTCGAGCGCCACATAGAACGCATCCAGGTTGTGTCCATCCTCCTCGCCCAGCCGCTGCATCTGAGCGGCGTCGAAGGGCTCCGGCCAGCGTTTGCGCGCTTCTTCGAGAAGCAAGGAAATGCGCCGTTCCTGCGCGACTTGCTGCGGTTTCAAACGCAGCACTTCACGCTCCAGGCGCGGAAGCGACTGGGATTGCAACGACTCCATTTGCGAGAACAGGGACGCTCGTTCGCTCCTCTCCGCTTCTAGCGCATCGCCATGCGCGACGGCCGCCGCCTCGATGCCTTGATGCGCCTTCGCGAGCGCCGCAATTTCGGCTTCAAAGCGCCGTTCCAGGCTCTGCGCCTGTGATGCCGCGGCGGTCATGCCGGCCTTCAGATCTTCCCACGCCCGGTGCAGTCTGCCGTTCCGCGCACGCTCCTCAGCCAGCTCGCTCTCCAGTTTCAGGACGCGCAATTCGATGGATTCACGCGCCGCGTCCGCGGAACGTCTGAAACCCCCCAGGGCGGCAGCGGCGCTTTCCAGGCTTTTGTTCTGCTCCTCTAACGCGCGCAGTGCGGAGTACTGAAAGTGCACGATCTGGGGTGTGTACCAAAACAGCAATCGCTGGACCAGCTTGACCACCCGTGCGCCGAGGCGGCCCCGAAACGTCGGTGGCTGCGGCGGCATCTGCCCGACCAGTCCGTAACTGGCGTAAAGCGCTGACAGAGCGGGTCGAATTCCCGCCGATTCAATCGGGGGCGGCCCATTGGCCTGGTTCCGTTCCATGGGCTTGCTCGCTTCCAGCGGCCGATACGACCGCTCCATTTCTTCCCGAATCTGTTGCAGGACTTGCTCTCCCACCTTTATAGAATATGCGCTGCCGGCGCCCACCGTGCAGACGATCCGCGGGCCTTACGCGTGATGCACCGCTTGACTCTGCTCGAAATCGCGCGTGATTCCCAGAGTACGGCAGTCCGCTTCCACCATCTCGCGGACCAGGGCTTCGAAGGAAATGCGCGACGTCCAACCGAGCTTGGTCCGCGCCTTGGTGGAATCACCGAGCAGGAGATTCACTTCCGCTGGACGGAACAGCGTCGGATCGGTCACGACATAGTCTCTGTAATCCAGGCCAATGTGAGAGAAAGCGAGTTCGACAAATTCCCGAACGGAGTGGGTTTCCCCGGTTGCCACGACATAATCGTCCGGCTCGGGCTGCTGCAGCATCAGCCACATGGCTTGAACGTATTCGCGCGCATGTCCCCAGTCGCGCTTGGCTTCCAGATTCCCCAATGGCATGCTCCTGCTATGCCCCGCCAGAATCCGGGCGGCGCCGGAAGTGATTTTTCTGGTGACAAACTCGAAGCCGCGCCGCGGCGATTCATGGTTGAACAAGATGCCGCTCGACGCATGCACTCCATATGCCTCGCGGTAATTACGTGTCAGCTCGAAGCCGCAGACCTTGCTGATGCCATAGCTCGAGCGCGGGTGAAAACGCGTGTTCTCGGTTTGTGGAAGCTCTTCCGCTTTGCCGAACATCTCGCTCGAGCCCGCAAAGTAGAATCGGCACTGGGGAGCCAGGTCCTTGACCGCGGACAGCAGGAAATGAGTCCCGTTGATGTTGGTGTTCAGGGTGGAGAACTCGTCGTCGAACGAGTAGCTGACGAAACTCTGCGCGGCGAGATGGTAGCACTCCTCCGGCGCGACTTTGGCGACCAGTCGATAGACGCTCGCAAAGCTCTCTAGCGATGCGGCATGCAAGACTACCCGGTCGCGTACGGCTTGCAACCGTAATAGCCGGTGCTCCGGGTCCTCCAGGGCCACCCGCCGGATGGCGCCATGGACCTCATAACCTTTCGCAAGAAGAAGCTCCGCAAGATAAGACCCATCTTGCCCGGTGATTCCGGTAATCAGCGCGCGTCGACCCATAACTGTCAGTGTCCGTAAGGCGAATCAATCATTATACCCGAGAGCCCGGCAACGCAAACACCCCGTCAGGGCGCGACGAGTGTACTACAATGGGAGGCTCCGTGCATGCGCGCGGAGCGTCAATTGCGACATGCTTCCTACTCATTACATCTTCAATCACATTCCGAAGACAGGCGGGATTACCCTGCTGACCATCTGCCGAAGCAATCTGGCGGCTGCGGAGATCAGCCCGCATTTAACGGAACACCAAATCCGTCTGATGCCAGCCGGGCGATTAGAGCATTATACGCTCGTAGCAGGTCATTTCAGCATTCTGACTCAGGCAGGGTTCTGCCGCAGCCGATATAGTATGACGCTGCTCCGCGATCCGATTCGGAGGATTGTTTCGGCATACACTTACTGGCGGCTCGCGGCGGAGCACAATCCCGTAACAGCGAAGGCCAAAGAGGTGTCGTTTGCCGACTTCGTGCGCTATTTCATAGATAGCCCGGCGATCATTCAGAATCCTTACACTCATCACTTCGCTGGGATCGGAAGGGATTTCCCGCGCTATCCAGCCGATGCATCCTCGCTCCTGACCGCGGCGAAAGATAATCTGGCCGCCTTCGATTTCATAGGCATCTGCGAGGAGTTTGAGCGATCGGCCCGGCTCCTTTGTGGCGAACTTGGCTGGCATCTTCCCACGCCGATCCCGCACGAGAACCGCACTTCCTCCGAGGATAAGTTCGGCGGCATCGATCCTCTAACGATGGAGATGCTGCGCGACAACAACCGGCTCGATCTCGAACTGTACGCTTACGGAGTCAGTCTCTTCCACGCGCGCGAAGCGAGCCACCTGCATTCCGCGGAGCGCACGCCTGTGCGCGCCCGGCCGGTCGAGGCGAACCGTTTAGTGCCTTTTCCGATTCCATATGCACCCGAACGCAGGGCCGTCATCCGAGATGTGTCCGCCAGTTGGGTCCCGGGCGAAAACTCGCGGATGCTGGAACTCACCGTCGTATTTCGGGCAAACGCGCGGATTGCCGGCCTCAACCTTGGCGTACAGGTAAACGACGTGGCGGGAATAGTCGTGTGGGGTACCAGCACATCGAACGAGAACCTGGAGCTCAACTACGAAATAGACTGGGATTGCCAAGCGACATTCTTCGTGCAGTGCGACCTTCCTTGTGGCATATATTTTGTGACGGCAGCGCTGTCTGAGCCGCGCAGGCTCGGCTTTCACGACCATTGGATCGACCGTGCCGCGGCCTTTGAGGTAACGCCGCCGCGGGCTGCTGTTTCGACTTATGTGCGCGGCATGATGCGGCAAGACTTTCGATCCACCGTAGATCGGGACTGGCAGCGCGATAGTTGTGAACAACGGCGAACAGCGGCGCACTCGGCGCAGATGTACTAAAACCAACTTCACTGCTCATTTCGTACTTCCAGATGGACGCTGGAATCAGGGCCTACGCGCTATACTATGTGTTTTTCCGACCCCCCGGATGCGTCGGACACCAGGGGCCGGATTTGATTTGGGGGTGTATGGGAGATTTACGGAGCTACCAAAGAAATGCCAATGGCTTGGCCGTCGCGCTACTGTCCTCAGCCGCGCTGCTTTTTTCAGCCAATCCGGCGCGAACATCCTCGGTTTCGGAGGTTGCGGGCGCCAGATTGCGTGAAAATTACGGCAAGCTGCCGTTAAGCTTCGAAGAGAATCGCGGACAGACGGATGCTCATGTGAAGTTCTTGTCGCAAGGCAACGGTTATACGCTGTTGCTGAGCCCTGGCGCCGTGGAATTGAACCTGGCCCGATCGCAGCGGGACGGGCACGCCGCGCTCAGGATGAGCTTTCCAGGCGCGCAACGCTCCCCGCTTGTGACCGGTGACGGACGGCAAGCCGCCATCAGCAGCTACTTTGTGGGCAACGATCCCGCGAAATGGGTCTCCGGCGCTCCCAACTACGCTCGAGTCCGCTATCAAAAGCTCTACCCCGGAGTGGACCTGGTTTTCTACGGTAACCAGCGGCAACTGGAGTACGACCTGGTAGTGGCCCCGGGCGCCGATCCCGGAGCCATTCGCATGCAGTTTGACGGCGTCGATAGCATGCGCCTCGATAGCGCCGGCAATCTGGTGCTGCGCACAGGAGCGGGTGAGCTCCGGCAACACCGGCCCATCGTTTACCAGGAGCGCGCCGGCACGCGGCAATCCGTGAATGGCCGCTATGTCATCCAGGCGCACAACCGCGTGGCATTCGAAATCGCCCAATACGATACCCGCAAACCGCTGATCATCGATCCGATCCTCACATTCGCAACTTATCTGGGTTCGCCTAGCGGGAACCTGCAAGGCCTCTCGGCGGCCGCCGCCGACGCGACCTATCCGGCGGTGGCCGTGGATTCCTATGGAAACGCCTACCTGACTGGCTGGAATGGGGGCAGCGCCGCTGAGTTTCCGCTCAATATCGGATCTGTAACTCTGTCGGCCCCGCAGGGCGGCACGGGTGGTGGCGGCACGGAAGTGTTTGTGGTCAAGATGAACTCTACCGGAACCGCGCTGGCCTATTCCGTCGTTTTCGGCGGCGGCGGAACCGCTCTAGGCGGCGGAATCGCGGTGGACACCTTGGGGAACGCCTATGTCACCGGATACACCACTTATACTAATCCCGGACCGCCTATCGAGGACAACTTCCCCATTACCGCGGGAGCTCCCCAAAGCAGCATCCACGGCCCGATCAACGCGTTCGTGACAAAAGTGAACGCCGCCGGCAGCGCCCTGACTTATTCTACCTACCTGGGTGGAACCGGCAGCGATTGGGGACGCGGGATCGCGGTCGATCAATCCGGAAACGCGTATGTTACCGGAACAGCGCTGGAAGTGGCCGGTACCAACTTTCCTTTGGTCAATCCTATCTCGTCCACTCCGGCGGCAGGCTTTCTGACCGAAGTCAATGCCGCCGGCACGGCGTTTGTTTACTCCACATTCCTGAGCGCCGGGGTCGGCTATGGCATCACGCTGGATAGCGCCGCCGATGCGCACGTAACCGGCACCACGGGGACTGTAAACGCGACGGGGATTGTGACCGGGGCCGCGCAAGCGTATGTTCTCAAAGTGAACGCCGGAGGCTCGGGCATCGATTACGGCCCGGTGCTTTTGGGCAGCTCGGGCCTGTGCATATCCGGATCGACCTGCCAAAGCGTAGGCTTCGGCATTGCACTGGATTCACTGGACGACGCGTATGTGACCGGAATGACCAACGATCCGAATTTCCCGGTAACGGCCGGCGCCGCGCAAACCACTTATGGCGGCGGATTGACGGATGCTTTCGCCGTCAAGCTGGGCCCCACCGGCGCTCTGCCGCCGATTTACGGCACTTACATCGGCGGGATTGGCACCAATCAACTACCCGAACGGGGCTCTGGAATCGGCGTGGATGCGTCGGGATACGCTTATGTTTCCGGCACCACCCAGTGCATCGGCTTTCCGGTCACTAACCCGATTGCCGGCGCGCTGAATGGCAGCCCCGCCGTACTGATGAAGAGCAGTCTTAGCGGATCAACTTCGACGTGGTCTCCTACCTCCCTGGCCGGTAACTTCGATCAGGTTACCGCACTCGCCTTCGACGCCAGCGGCAACATCTACGCGGGCGCCACCGCGCTCGACGTTACCACCGGCGGGGGAATCTACAAATCAACCGACGGCGGCGATACCTGGACGCCTTCGAGCAGCGGCATTACATCCACCTCCATAGACGCCATCGCCGTCGATCCAAATAACTTAGCCGATGTTTTTGCAATCGCCGGCGGCAAAATTTATGTGAGCGGGAACAGCGGCACAAGCTGGACGGCATTATCCCAAACGGTCGGCGCAGCCGGATCGCTGGCTATTTCGGGAACCAGTTCAGTAGTGACCATATATGCGGGCTCGAGCACAGGCCTTTTCTACAGTACGAATTACGGCACATCATGGACCAGCATAAATGTGCCAGTGCCCGTATACAGCCTGGTCGTCGATCCTAACAATGCCGAAACTGCTTACGCGGGCACCAGCGGCGGCGTGTATAAGACGACCAATGGCGGCGTCTCCTGGAGCGCCGTCAATAATGCCGCCTTGACGGCTATCCCAGTGAGCAGCCTCGCCATTAACAGCGCCAGCACGCTTTATGCGGCCACGGGAAGCGGCTTGTTTTACACGTCGAACGGCGGGACCAGTTGGACGCTGATAACGGAATTGGTTCTGGGAATACCCAGTACGCCGCTGCTGGTAGCCGTGGATTCCGGTGACAATGTTTATCTCGCTTTCGATGGCAGTGGCATGGCTGTCGGGGTCAATGGCGGCACTACAGCAGGCGACTGGAGTCCGCTCACATACAACGGCCTGTCGTGGAACCAGATTTTAGTGCTTAAGGCGCAGCCGGGCGTTTCGGGCACCGCCTTCGCCGGTATAGTCTCGGCCACCGATGCGTTCCTGACCAGGATCAGCCCGGACGGCGGCTCTTTCTCATCCTCCACTTGTATCGGCGGCTCCAACAACAACCTCGGCCAGAATATCGCGGTGACGGGGGCCGGCACGGTTTATATCTCCGGCGCCACCGTATCGACGAATTTCCCCGTGACGGCCGGCGCTATCGAGACCACTCTGGCTGGAGATTACGACGCATTTGTGGCGGGGGTCAGTTTTGGGGACCAGATTACCAGCCCCCTGTCGGGAATCACCCTTTCCGACACTTTGGCGGACTTCGAGTGGAACGCGTTCAGCGGCGCCACCGACTATCAACTGTTGGTGGGAACCAGCCCCGGCGCCTCGAATATCTTCAACGGCACGACCACCAGCACGTCGCAAAGGGTCACCTTTATCCCTTGCACCGGCGAAACTGTCTATGTGCAGTTATCCGCCGAAGTGAATGGCATCTTCCAGCCGACCGCCGACTCGACCTATTCCTGCAAGCCCGGCATCGGCGATTTCAACGGGGATGGCTTCCAGGACCTGCTTTGGCAAAACAACTCGACCGGCCAGGTGACCGTGGATTACCTAGGCGGCGCCACTCCCGTAGCCCAAGGCTGGAACTGGCTGAACAGCACGGGCGATCCGGGTTGGCACGTGGTGGGTACCGGCGATTTCGGCGGCAACGGCCTGCAGGATCTAGTCTGGCAGAACGACACCACCCGCCAGGTCACCGTCAATTACTACGGCGGCGCAGGCGGCGCGGTCTACCAGAACTGGGCGTATTTGAATTCTGCGGGAGTCCCGGGCTGGTCGGTGGTGGGAGTGGCCGATATGAACGGCGATGGCACCCCGGACTTGATCTGGCAGAACGATACCACCAAGCAGGTGACGGTGAATTATTATGGCGGCGCCGGTGGCACGGTTTACCAGGGCTGGAATTGGCTGAACAGCGCCGGTGTTCCGGGATGGAGCGTAGTAGGCGTGGCGGATTTCGATCAAAATGGAACACCGGACCTGGTGTGGCAGAACCTTTCCACCAATCAGGTCACCGTGAATTATTACGGCGGCGCCGGTGGCGCGGTCTACCAGGGCTGGGCATACCTGAATGCCGCGGGGGTTCCGGGATGGACGGTGGTAGGCGCCCAGGATATTAATGGGGATGGCGTGCCGGACCTGATTTGGGAGAACAACACCACCAACCAGGTCACGGTCAATTACTATGGCGGGCAGGGAGGCGCGACCTATGAGGGGTGGAATTGGATCAACAGCACGGGCTACACAGGCTGGCAGGTAACTGGAGTGGCCGACTTCAACGGTAACGGCGAGCCGGATTTGGTGTGGATGAACCAGTCTACCCGACAGGTGACCGTCAATTATTATGCGTTTGGGGGGGCGGTCTACCAAAGTTCGAACATTCTCAACAACGGCGTGGCTGGTTGGCACGTAGTGGGCACCGGCGACTTTGCCGGGACCGGGGTACCGGCTCTGGTATGGCAGAATAACAGCACCCGACAGGTGAGCGTGAATTATTACGGCGGCGCGGGCGGCGCGGTTTACGAGGGCTGGAATTGGCTGAACAGCGCCGGTGTTCCAGGATGGTCGGTGGTGGCGGTGGCCGATATGAACGGCGATGGCGTGCCGGATCTGATCTGGCAGAACGACACCACCAAGCAGGTTTCGGTGAACTACTATGGCGGCGCGGGCGGCGCGACCTATGAGGGGTGGAATTGGCTGAACAGCGCCGGTGTTCCGGGCTGGACAGTCGTGGGGGCTGCGGATTTTGACGGCAATGGGACACCGGACTTGGTCTGGCAGAATATTTCCACGACTCAAGTTACGGTGAACTATTACGGTGGGGTGGGGGGCGCCACTTATCAAGGCTGGGCATACTTGAATGCCACAGGAGCCCCCGGCTGGACAGTGGTGGGGGCCAGTGATTTTGACGGTAACGGCTTCCCGGACTTGGTTTGGGAAAATATGTCGACCGGCCAGGTAACTGTCAACTACTTCGGCGGCGCCGGCGGCGCTGTCTACCAGGGCTGGAATTGGCTGAACAGCACTGGGAACCCTGGCTCGACCGTTATCGTGCCCAGGTCCAGGTGAGGGGCGCCAGTGGTAGCGCCAGTGGTAGCGCCGCGGGGCCTTAGATCGCTAA
>Ga0302325_10016850_pt1 | contig 15463 bp, 15 predicted proteins | sample Palsa_T0_2_FD_201948 | JGI IMG/M metagenome (GOLD analysis project Ga0302325, IMG submission 201948) | Peat permafrost microbial communities from Stordalen Mire near Abisko, Sweden - Palsa_T0_2 | ecosystem: Environmental > Terrestrial > Soil > Palsa > Peat permafrost | place: Sweden: Abisko...
TTGGGTCGCGGCGATCGCGGAGAACAGGTTGATCTCGATGGTGCGCTGCCATTTGTCCCGATCGGTGTCGGTCGCGACGAATCCCGGAACGCTCCAGCCGGCATTGTTGACCAGAACATCCAGACCACCCCATGCGGTCTGGGCTGCGTCGACCGCCGCTTCGGCCGCTGCTGGCTTCGTCAGGTCGGCGATCACCACGGCGACCTCTGCGGCGCCTAATTCTTTGGCTTCGGCGCGGACCTTGTCTGCCTGCGGTTCGTCGATGTCGTTGATGACGATACGAGCACCTTCAGCAGCGAACGCATGGACGATCCCGCGTCCGATATTGGAGGCGCCCCCGGTAACTACCACCCGCGCGTCCGCCAACCCGAGATCCATGTCGACTCCTCAGTCCGAGCAACGTTGCTTGTGACGACCTGTCAATTAGTTTAACCTGGATTAGAAATCCGCGGAGTCAATGGATGGGACCACATGTGAGCGTCGTCCAGCACGCCATCGCCGATGGGATCGGGCACATCACACTGAACCGGCCCGAACGCATGAACGCTGTGACGACCGAACTCGCGCGGCACCTCGAGCGTGCGCTCAGCGAACTGTCCAGCAACCCTGCGGTGCATGCGATCCTCCTCCGCGGAAGCGGCGGAAACTTCTGCGCCGGAGGCGATGTCGCCGAGGTCGAGCGTCTCAGATCGGAGGGCCCGGAAGGTTTGCGGACGCTGTTCGTCGCATTCCACCGGGCGTGTGATGTCATGGCGACGGCCGAAGTCCCCGTGGTCGCGGCCGTCGAGGGCGTAGCAATGGCCGGCGGTTTCGAGTTGATGCAGGCAGCCGACATCGTGCTTGTCAGCGACGACGCCAGAATCGCCGACAACCACATCAACTTCGGCATGATCCCCGGTGGCGGCAGCACGCAACGGCTGCCCCGCTTGGTCGGGCAGCAGATCGCGCTCGGTCTGCTGCTGAGCGGCGACCGGCTCAGCGGCTCGGACGCAGTGCGTCTTGGCTTGGCATACCGAAGCTTTGCGCCGAACGATTTCGACCAGGGTGTGCACGACTTCGCGACCCAGTTGTCCGGTCGTGATCGTGCGGCGGTGACGACGATCAAGAAGCTGGTTCGCGACCCTCGCCCGCGGTCGTTGTCGCAAGGTTTCGACGACGAAATAAGCGCGGTCGTTGGTCACATCACCGGGCACGGGGTCGACGAGTTCAGCCGGGTAGGTACGTCGTCATGACCACCGTCGACGCGGCACCGGTGACGCTGGACGTCGATTCCGACGGCATCGCCCGGCTGCGTCTGAACCGGCCGGACGCTTCGAACGGGCTCAACGTTGAGCTGCTCAAGGCGCTGCACGAGGCCATCTTGCGTTGCCACTCCGAGACGTCCGTTCGGGTGGTACTGCTCAGCGGTGCAGGACGCAACTTCTGCGCCGGCGGGGACATCCACACCTTCGAATCCAAGGGCGCCGACCTACCGCAATATCTGCGCGAGGCGACGGCGTGGCTGCAGTTGGCGACATCGGCGCTTATCCAGCTGCGAGTGCCGGTGGTCACGGCCGTGCAAGGTTTCGCCGCCGGTGGCGGCGGGCTGGGTCTGGTCTGCGCGTCCGACATCGTCGTCGCAGCCGCGTCGGCGAAATTCTTCTCCGGAGCGGTACGAGTGGGTATGGCCCCCGATGGCGGTTCGTCGGTAACGCTGAGCCAACTCGTCGGTCTGCGTCATGCGCTGCGGATACTGCTGCTCAACCCGACCTTGTCCGCCGCGGAGGCGTGCGAGATCGGCTTGGTCACCGAGACAGTACCCGACGACGAACTCACCGACCGGGCCACGGAAATCGCCGCAACACTGGCGAACTCACCGACGCTGGCCGTGTCGGCCACAAAACGGCTGGTGTGGAATGGGCTGGGCGCATCAGTCGAGCAACGGCTGGCCGAAGAGTCGCGCACGGTCTCCGAATTGTCCGGCACCCCGGATGCACTCGAGGGGTTACGCGCCGTCATCGAACGGCGTCCACCGAAGTTCAGCGGCCGATGACCACCACGACCGCCGACCCGGTGCTGATCGACGACGACGCCGGGGTACGCACCGTAACCCTGAATCGGCCGGGGAAGCGCAACGCGATCGATATCGAGTTGCGTATCGCGCTCGCCGAGGCGATCGAGTCCGCAGACTCCGATCCGGCCATCAGGGTGATCATCGTGACCGGAGCGGGTCGCGTGTTCTGCTCCGGTGGCGACATCTCCACGATGCAGCGCATGCCCGCCGAACAGGCCCTTGACCGGGTGCGCTTGGCGCAACGCGTTATTCGCGCGATCTGGTGCACACCCAAACCGGTGCTCGCCGCTGTCGAAGGTTCGGCTAACGGCGCGGGCACGGCACTGGCTGCCGCCTGCGATCGCGCTGTGGCAGCGCGAGATACGACATTCTCCACCACGTTCACCCATGTCGGCCTGGCCGGCGACATGGGCACTTTCGTCTCGTTGCCGGCTCGCATCGGAGCGGCGCGGACACGGCGGATGCTGATGTTTCCGACGCCGATCTCGGCGGCGGAGGCTTTCGAACTGGGCCTCATCGACGCTGTCGTTGAGCCGGGCCAGGCATTGGAGTCGGCGCGCCGCGACGCACGGCGCCTGGTTGCGGGGCCACAGCGGGTCTACGGCGTCATCAAGTCACTGTTGGCCAATCCGGGCACCATCGATCCACTTGAGCTGCTTGAGCGCGAAGCTGTCTGCCAGTCAGAGCTTTTCGACACCGATGATTTTGCCGAGGGGATCGCCGCATTCCGCGAGAAGCGGCGGCCGGTCTTCGGCGGCACGCAAGGAGGACAACCATGACCGCGGTCTCCGACGAGGTCGCCGTCACCGGCGGCCAATTCGACCGGCTGATCAAGCGCGACAAGGTGCACGGCTCGCTGTACACCGATTCGGCGATCTTCGCCGAGGAGCTGCGCAAGATCTGGTATCGCAGTTGGGTTTTCGTTGGCCACGAAACCGAAGTGGCCCAACCCGGCGACTATGTTCGAAAAAGCCTTGGGCTGCAAGACATCATCATGACCCGCGACCGCGACGGGATGCTGCACCTGCTGTTGAACCGCTGCGCGCACCGGGGCAATCAGGTTTGTAACGACGCCAAGGGGAACGCCTCGGCTTTTCGCTGCCCTTATCACGGGTGGACGTACCGGAACGACGGCGAGCTGGTCGGGTTCCCGTTCTTCAAGGGCTACGGCCAGCGCAAGCTGGACCTTGCCCTCGGGCGGGTGCCGCGGGTCGACTCTTACCACGGCTTCGTCTTCGGCAGCTTCGCGACCGAAGGCCCCTCGCTGTCGGAACACCTCGGGGCCGCGGCCGGCGAGATCGACCGGCTGGTGCGGTTGTCCCCCGAAGGCCGCGTGGAACTCACCGCCGGATGGCTGCAGCACCAGACCCGGGCGAACTGGAAATTGTTGGCCGAGAACGAAACCGACGGCTACCATCCGCAGTTCGTGCACGGGTCGATCTTCGGGGTGACCGGCAGCCCGATCGGCCAGCTTTACAGCGATGCCTCCACGGCGGTGACACGCGATCTGGGCAATGGGCACAGCGAGAACGACCTGCGTCCGGAGTTCCGTAAATTCGCCGAACCCTTGCGCTGGTTCGGCACCACCGAATCCCGGGTGCCCGGCTATGCGGCGGCGATGCGGGCCAAATATGGCGACGAGGCCGAACGCATCCTGATCGAGGGCGGACCGCACGTGATGGTTTTCCCGAACCTGTTCATCGCGGAGATCCAGGTCTTCAATATCCAACCGGTCGCGGTCGGTGAGTGTGTCCAATACTCCACGGCGGTGCAGTTGGCGGGAGCAGCTGAGCTCAACCGCCGCATGGTTTCCCAATGCGTGGGATCGGTGGGCCCGGCGGGCATGCTGCTCGCCGACGACACCGAAATGTATGAGCGCAACCAGGCCGGCCTCGGATCGCTGACACCGGAGTGGCTCGACGTGCGCCGTGGGCTCAACCGCGAGGCAGTCGACGAGAACGGTTTCACGGTCGGTGGTGCCACTGATGAGACCGGGATGCGCGGATTCTGGCGACAGTACAAGTCACTCATGGAGGCACCATGACAACCGTCGTCAGGACTGACACGGATCTGGGGCCGGTGCCCGCTGACTTCGACCGTCACACAGTCGAGCAGTTCCTGTTCCGGGAGTCCCGACTGGCCGACGAGGGCGATTACGACGCGTGGGAAGCGTTGTGGACGGACGATGCGCTGTACTGGGTACCGATCGACGGCGAGGGCGCCGACCCGCAGGCGCAGATGTCGGTCATCTACGACAACCGCAGCCGCATTTCGACCAGGTTGAAGCAGTTGCGCACCGGCAAGCGCTACGCGCAGGCTCCCCCGTCGAATCTGCGTCGGCTGCTGTCCAACATCGAATTCCTCGGCGGCAGAGGCAATCCCGACGGCGGAGTCGATCTCGAGGTCGGCGCGAACTTCCTGGCTATCGAGTCACGTGCACGGGGCACCCGGCTGTGGGGTGGCCGCACCACCTACCGCATCCGCCAAGCCGAAAGTGGCCTTCGCCTCGCGTACAAGAAGGTGGTTCTGGTGGACAACGACCAACCCCTGCCCACGCTGGGTTTTGTGATCTGAGGAATGGTATGACGATCGACTTCGGCGACGACGAGGGTGTCGAGATTCCGGGTATCGGGCCCGTCGTGGACAACGAGTTCGCTGCGGTATCAGTCCGATTCGACGTCAACGGACACGCGCCTCGGCTTCGTTTGGAGGATCTCCGCACCGGCCGCGTACGCCACCTCGACGCGCTGGAACTCGAGACCATCATCTGGCTTCCAGAGGAACGCATCACAGCCATGCTCGACCCGTCGCACAGCCGTTGGCGGGGCGTGGCTCCGGGGTCCGGTTCATGAGAAGCGGTGATCACACTTTCGACACCAAAGTGTCGATGGCTCAACAGCTTTATCAAGCCCTCGCCGCGGCAGACCGCGAAGCGCTGTGGCTGTTGCTGCATCCCGACTTCGTCGGGCACATCACTGACGGACTTCCGCTTGACATGGGCGGCCGCCACGATGGCCCGGAGGCCATGCGACGCGACGTATGGTGGACGATCGGACGCCACTACAAGGTCGCGGTACAGCCGGAGGAGCTCCGCCTCCTCGATGACGGACGGCTTTTCGTCGCCGGACACTACCGCGGGGAGGGCCGCGCCTCGGGCCGCCGCCTCGACGCAGAATTCATCCACCTCATCGCTTTCGCTGCCGACGGGCGTATCACGGCACTGCAGCAGTTGACCGACAGTGCGGCATGGGTACACGCCCTCGGCGACAGCGCGGCGCTGCAAACCATCCACTACTCGGTCACCGACGCGGTCGCCACCGTGTGCCTGAACCGTCCGCAGGCCCGCAACGCCATCGACATGCGGATGGTCGAGGAAATCCTTGAGGTGGCGCGCCGCATCGCGGCAGACGACTCAATCCGCGCCGTGCTCATCTGCGGCAACGGGCCCGCGCTGACCGTCGGTGGGGACATTGAGCACTTCCTCGCCGGCCCCGGCGAGCAGTTCGGAACGCTGTTCGCACAGATGACCGCGCCGTTCCATGAAGCGTTTAGCATTCTGAGCCGCATCGACGCTCCGATCGTCACCGCCGCGCACGGCGCGGTCGCCGGCGGCGGTATCGGCTATGTGTATGCGGCTGATCTGGTCATCGCCGCCGAGGGCACCAAGTTCGTCACCGCGTTCGCCGCACTGGGGCTCTCCGGGGACGGCGGCGGCACGTGGCATCTGCCCAGGCTGATCGGTCCACGCCGCGCCGCGGAAGCCTATCTGCGTAACAGGCCGATCGAGGCCGCCGAAGCGTTGCAATGGGGCCTGATCAACGAGATCGTCCCCGCCGCTGAACTGCGGAGCCGGGCCGAGGCGGTGGCGCAGGAATTGGCCAGCGGCCCCACCCGCGGGTTTGCGCGGATGCGGGCGTTGCTGCGCGACGCGTGGCGCAACGACTTGTCCACACAGTTGCAGGCCGAGATCGAGGCGCTCCGCTACACCGGCGACACCGCCGACGCCGCCGGCGCCATCAATGCTTTCGCGGCCAAGCGCCGCCCCGAATTCGACGGAAGGTAGTCATGGGACTGATTCAGGACTCCGCAGAGCACAAAGCGATTCGGGAAACCGTAGCGGGCATCGCCTCTCGCTACGGGGCACAGTACTTCATCGAACGCGGACGATCTGGCGGCAGCATCGATGAACTGTGGAAAGACCTCGGGGCCGCCGGTCTGTTGGGACTGCACCTGCCCGAGGAATACGGCGGTGGCGGGGGTGGCATGGCCGAAGCGGTCGTCGTGGTCGAGGAACTCGCCGCACACGGCATGCCGTTGCTGGTCTGGGTCATCTCACCGGCGATCTGTGGCAGCATCCTGGCCCGGCATGCCTCCGAAGACATGAAGCAGCAATGGCTCCCGGTAATCGCCGACGGAACCAAGATCATGGCGTTCGGCCTCACCGAGCCCGACGCGGGCTCCAACAGCCACAACGTCAAGACCACTGCACGACGCACCGAAACCGGTTGGGCGATATCAGGTTCCAAATACTACATTTCGGCGGTAGATCAATCCGACGCGATACTGGTCGTCGCCCGCGATGCCGAACACTCGACACCGGAGAGAAGCGCGCTGTCGCTGTTCGCGGTGCCAACTCGCAGTCCCGGCCTGTCGTTCCAGCAGATCGACACGTCGATCGTGTCGCCGGACAGACAATTCACCGTGTACTTCGACGACGTGCGCGTCGGGCACGATGCGCTGATCGGGACTGCAGGCAACGGACTTCGGCAGGTATTCGACGGGCTGAACCCCGAACGGATTCTGGTCGGCGCGCTGTGCGGCGGGATCGGCCGCTACGCGATCGATAAGGCGGCCGCGTACGCCAAGGATCGCCGAGTCTGGTCAACCGCGATTGGGGCGCATCAGGGTATCGCCCATCCGCTTGCCGAAGCACACATCGCGGTCGAGCTGAGCCGGATGGCCACGGTCCGCAGCGCCGAACTCTTCGATGCGGGCGAAAACGCCGCAGAGGCAGCCAATATCGCGAAGTTCGCCGCTTCGGAAGCCGCGCTCACAGCGCTTGATCAGGCAATCCAGACTCACGGGGGCAATGGCCTGTCCCACGAGTACGGGCTCTCTGAGCTGTGGTTCGTCACGCGGCTGATGCGCACCGCACCGGTGAGCCGGGAGATGGTGCTGAACTTCATCGCCCAGTCGTCGCTGGGTCTCCCCCGCTCCTACTAGGCGTTGAAAGGAAATCAATATGAGCACAGCGCAATTCGACGTCGTCGTGATCGGAGCCGGAGCGGGGGGTCTGTTCACCGCTGCACGCCTGGCGCGCCGTGGCTACCGCACAGTGGTGGTGGAACGGCTCGACAAGGTCGGCGGCCGGGCTTCCACCGACGACATCGACGGCTTCAAGGTCAACAACGGCGCCATCGTCATCGAAGTCGGCGGCGTCACCCAACAAACCTGCGAGGAGGTTGGCGCAGAGTTTGACATCCGCGAACCCAACCCACCGCTGCTGTACCGCATCGGCGGCAAAGACGTCGACGTCACCGGGGGCGGTTGGGGCTTACTACTCGGCAAGCTCACCCGTCAAGGCGCGAAACTGGTCAAGGGCATCGGCGCGGCACGCAGCGACTCGGGCCTACCCGAAGACGAGATATCCACCGCCGACTGGGTTTCGCGCTACACCAAAAACGAAGGTGTGCATGGGATCTTCCGCAACATGTGCGCCTCGATTTTCGCCGTGGGCTCCGAGGACCTGCCGGCGCGGGTATTCCTCACCTACTTCACCCGCAAAAGTGCGTTCAAACGGTTCGGGTTTCACCCGCAGGGCACTATCGGGTTGTGGCGGGGCCTGGCGACGGCAATCGAATCGCATGGCGGTCAGGTGTGGCTGTCCACGCCGGCTGTCAAGATCTTCTCCGACGGCGCCACCGTGTCCGGCGTGCAGGTCACGCGCGATGGCCAGAGCATCACCGTGAACGCGCCGGTCGTGGTGAGCGACGTCGGCCCGGCCGCCACCGTCAAGCTGCTCGGCGAAGACAATGTCCCAGCCGATTACCAGGATGTGGTGAAGAAGGGCGATCGGCCCACCGCGATGATCTCGGTCAACTTCGCCAGCCGTGAGCGGCTGATCAATGCGCCAGGGATGTTGAGCTTCGCCAAATCACGGAGATTGGCCTACATCGCGAATTTCACCGATACCTGCCCCGAGATGGCGCCACCCGGGTGGAACCTCTATGTGGGCACCGCAGTACCGAAGCCGTCGATCGGCGATTTCGACGACGACGCCGAGACCGCGCTACTGCTGGAAGACCTGCGCGACAACATCGATCAGTTTGACCAGCGTGCCCGAATCCTCAATATCGCTGTCACGCGCGATGACTGGCCGCCGCAGCGGGCCGTGGCCGGCTTCGATCTGCCCAGCGATACACCGTTCGACGGGTTGTGGAACGTCGGCGACGCGGTTAAGGAATACGCCAATGGCGGCACCACGGCGTGCGCCGAAACGGCGCTGCTGGTGGTCGACAAGATCGTCGCAGCGCACCGGCCGGCAGCTGTCGTGCACTAGGAAGAGGCTCCTTCAACGGGCGATGTCTCGCCCGATGATCTCCTTCATGATCTCGGTGGTCCCGCCGTAGATTGTCTGGACCCGCGTATCGAGAAACGCGCGAGCGACCGGGTATTCGGTCATGTATCCATAGCCGCCGTGCAGCTGCAGGCAACGGTCCACCACCGACTTCTGCAGCTCGCTGACATACCATTTGCCCTTCGCCGCATCGACCGCGCTCAGTTCGCCGGCGTTGAAGGCCAGCACCGACTTGTCGGCGTAGGCTTCGGCGATGTCGATCTGGGTGGCCATTTCGGCGAGTTCGAACCGGATGTGCTGCTGGCCGGTCAGCGGCTTCCCGAAAGCGGTGCGCTGACGGCAGTATTCGACGGTGTGATCGAAGACAGCGCGGGTATTGGCGATTGCCTTGGCGGTGACGCCCAGCCGTTCCCGCGGCAGATGACTCATCAGGTAATGCAGCCCTCGACCCTCCTCGCCGAGCAGGTTCGCCGCGGGCACGACGGCGTCGCGGAAGAACAGCTCGGCGGTATCCTGCGCGGGAAGCCCGATCTTGTCGAGTTGGCGACCGCGTTCGAAGCCGGGGGTTCCACGCTCCACGACGAACAAACTGAGCGCGTGCGAGCCGCCTTCCGGATCGGTGCGAACCGCCACGACGACGATGTCGGCCATGATGCCGCTGGAGATGAATGTCTTCTGCCCGTTGAGGATCCACCGGTCCCCGTCGCGACGAGCGGAGGTGCGGATTCCTTTGAGATCACTGCCCGCGCCGGGCTCGGTCATCGCCAGCGCACCGATCAGCTCGCCGGCGGCAAAGCCGGGCAACCAGCGCTGCTTCTGCTCTTCGTTCGTCAGATCCAGCAGATAGTGCAGCACCAGATCGTCCTGCAAACTCACGGTCAGCCCGAAGGAGAACGCGAAAATTCGTGCCAGCTCTTCGCAGACCACCATGCGGTAGCGGTAATCGTGCTCGCCGGCACCGCCGAAACGGTCATCGATTTGCAGGCCATAGATGCCGGCTTTGGCGGCACGGGCGAAGACCGCCCGGTCGATCATGTGCTGGCGGTCCCAATCATGTTGATGCGGAACGACCTCACGGGCCAGGAATTCCCGCACGGTTTCCCGGTAAGCCTCATGGTCCGACCCGTACAACGCGCGTCGCACCGGCTAGAGCCTCTCGCCGCTCATAGCGTCGACTGCCAACGCGTCAGCCATTCTTTTAATCTAGCATAGATTTTATGCCACTACGAAACTCTATTCGCGAATAGCCCGTCATACCGGGCTGAGGCCGTTACGCACCAGCACTTGAGCATTCGACACCACGGTGTCCACCGAACTTCGGCGCGGATCGAACCATTCTGCGCACCAGTTCAGTGCGCCGATCACCAACAACTGGGCGAGCCTAGCGTCGAGACCTTCACGCAGCTGACCATCCGCACGTGCTGCATCGAACAGGCGGCGCCATATCCGGCCGTAGGCCGCTTCTTCCTTGAGCTGGCGCGCCCGCAGTCGCTCGGGAAGCTGCCCCGCGTTGCGAATTGACGCCGAGGCGTAGTCGGACAGCTCGAGCTCGTGACGCAGATGAGCCTCGACGGCCGCGAGGATCTTGTCGATCGGCGACGTGCCGGGCGGCAACGCATCAAGCGCACCCTGCAGATGCTTGCGCATGTCGGCGATGCCGGAATACATGACCTCCTCGATGAGATCCTCGCGCGACGGGAAGTAGTAGTAAATCGCGGGCGCTTGAAGCTCCGCGTAGTCGGCGACATCGGATAGCCGGGTGCCCGCGTAACCCTTGACGCTGAGAACGTGAGCGGCAGCGTTGAGGATCCGGCTGCGGGTGCGCGCCGACTTGGAAAGCGCGTCGTCGGAGGCCACGGCTTGCGCCGCCGCTTTTTTAGCCACGATTCGATTATAGGTGAAACCCGCCCGGCCGCAGGCGATCAGACCGGGAACAGCTTGAGTGGCAGCCGCTCGTGTCGCCGGATGATGTTGTTGAGCGCCCACGTGGGCGGTGAGGTCAGCTCGATTCGCTCGACGCGCTGGACAAGCGCGTGAAGCATCGCCTGGGCTTCCATGCGTGCCAACCCTTGTCCCGCACATGCATGGGTGCCCTGACCGAAGCCGAGTTGCCGGGTAGCGTCGCGGCGGATGTCGAAGGTGTCAGGTTGATCCCATTCCTTTTCGTCACGGTTGGCCGACGCGTAGATGACCAGGACACGCGACCCTCGCGGAATTCTGGTGTCGCCGATTGTGGCATCCCGAAATGCTTTTCGTGAGAACGCGCGCAGCGGTGACTCGTAGCGGACGACCTCGTTGACGGCGTTGGGAATCAGATCGGTATTGCCTTTGAGGATCTCCCACTGCTCGGGAAAGATCGCAAACAAATGCAGGGCGCTGGAGATCGCGCCGATCGTCGTATCCAGCGACGGCGCAACGTAATCAACCATCAGTGGATGGCACTCGCGGTGTGGCAGTTTCCCGTTGTCGGCCGCTACCAGCACGTCATGACCCAAACTTCCTTCGATCACACTGCGGTCACGCACGACGCGGCGGGCAAAACGCAGCATCTGCATGCTCGACGGTGATGCCTTGACCCAGCGCAGGTTGAGCGGACCGAGAATGTCGAACGTCGATCCACCCCAGGCGAGTAGATGGTCGCGCTGATCGCGCGGCCAACCCACCAGGTCAGGCACCACCGCAAGCGGCAACGCGGTCGCAAGGTCGGCCACGCCGTCGATCTCGGCCTTGCCCAACGCGGTCTCGACGACGTGCGCCGCCTGCTGGTCCACACTGTCGCTGATAGCCCGCAGCGCCCGCGGCAGTATGCGGTGGGCCACGAGTTTGCGCCGCTGATCATGTTCGGCCCCATCACTGTTCAATGTTGTGCCGCGGGACAGTCGATTGGTGATGGCGTTGAGCGCTACTCCGCTGCCGGAGACGAAGGTCGCATCATCGCGCAGCACGGCTTTGCACTCCCCGAATCTCGGCAGCGCATAGACCCGGTGTCTCGGCAGCCACACCACCGGTCCCAGTTCGCGCAGGCGGGCATAGTGCGGATACGGGTCGATGATGGCGTCGGTGGAGTAGATGTCGGGCCGATAGACGGGAACCCCGTTGGGTGGCCTCCGCATCACACGTACCTGATGACGTTGCGCTGCGAGCCCAGGTCGATGATGCCGTCGTCGGTCGCTACCGCGGCCTCGACAATGTCGCCCTCTCGGAGGTACTTCGGGTTTTTGGCCTGCCGGTTGAAGAACGCCTTCCACTTCACCGCGGGCGGTAGCAGCGAGCCGATGATCTCGATCGGCTTGGGCGGAGCGGACAGCGCAGTGCCGACCGGTGTTCCGGTCAAGACGAGATCTCCGGGGTCCAGCCGTTGGAACCGAGCCAGGGCCTGCAGCGCCTGCAGCGGCGGATAGATCATGTCGCCGTCGACGACAGCGTCCTGACGGATCTCACCGTTAACCCGCAGCCGGAGGCGTAAGTCGCCGAAGCGCTTGAGTTCGTCGGCATCCAGCAGCACCAGCGCCGGGCCGGCCGGGGTGAACGTCGGATACGACTTCGACTCGTAGAACTGGGTTTTCGGGAGTTGAACATCGCGGGCGGACACGTCGTTGGTGACCACCAAGCCCGCGATGTACTCGGACAAACTTGACTCGGAGATCTCGCGACCGACCGGGATCTCGCGACCGATCACCAGCCCGATCTCCACCTCGTAATCCAGAAACCGGACATGCGCGGGCCTGATGATGTCGCCGGACGGTCCGGTGATCGACCCCGATGCCTTGCGGAAGAACGTCAGCGGAATCGACTCAGGGTCCATGCCGGCGTCCTTGACGTGCGAGGAGAAGTTGGTCATCTGCGCCACGACCCGGCAGGGTGCTGTCACCGGGGATGTCAGGGTGAGGCTGTCGAGGGGCACCGTCTCTGACCCGGCTGCCGCCGCGTCGATGGCGGCGCGGTCGGCCAACAGACCCGCTGTTGTGGTGGCTTCGGTGTTGACCTTCACCGCACCGGTTGCGGTGTTGACCCACCAGGTGTCGGCGGTGCGCAAGATCGAGAGTGTCATGACGCTACTACTTTCATCAGGCCGAACAGGCGGCGGAAATCGAATTCGTTCTCAGCCCGAAGCGCACTGATCATCGATCGCGCTTCGCGGGGCAGGGATCGCGGATTGATGCCGAGGAAGTCTTTGGTGACCGACGGCCCCCACTGGGCCAATCCGGACCCGGCGAACGGCGCCCAGCCAGGTTCCAGCGTGCAGTCGAACATGTCGCCGTCGCTGAAATGCTCGACCATAAAGCCCTCGGGATCGCGCCAGTAGTCGAAGATCTGACTGCCTTGGACGTGTCGACCGATTCCCCAGGAGCGTTGGTAGCCGGCGTCTTTCAAGTACTCCCCGCCGGCGGCCAGGGCATCGAGGTCGCACACCTGATACGCCGAGTGGACGTAGCGGTTCGTCGGCCCCAACGTGAGCCCGATGGTGTGGTGATCGGCAAGAGTCTGGCCCCGGTCGCAGCGGATGAAACTCATCGTCGGGCCGCGGTCACGCTGCCCGGGGAAGAACAGGAAGTCGCTGACGATCATGCCGAGCTGATACAGGTACCAGTCAAGCGATTCGCGATACCTTGTCGTCTGCAGCACGACGTGCCCGAGACGTTGCACCCGCGCCGGCTGCCGGGGTGGCCGCTGGACGGCGTTGGCGCGTAACAGCTCCGTCCCGAAGTTGAAGGTCTGCGCCGACTGAGCCGGCAACGCTTCGAGCTGACGAGTGCCCGCTACGACGCGCACCGGCATACCGCTGGGATCCGTCAGATCCACGGCGAGCCCGCCGATCGTCTCGGGCAGCGAGCGCGTCGCCGCACCGTTGGCTTGAGCCAGCCGCAGCACATCCGCCTCGTCCACGGCCGTGAATGCGGTACCGACGAATCGCGACGTGGCCCCGCGGCGGATGAGCACACACGGCGAGCCCGGATCGCTGCCGCGCAATTGCAGCTCGTCGGCGCCGCGCGACACGGTGGTGAAGCCGAACGTATGCGCAAACGCCTCGGCACGAACCAGATCCGGCTTCTGGAATTCCAGCCACGCGAGATCGTGGACCTTGATCAGCGGGTTCGACGACCGGCCGCAGTGCTCTCGTTTTCGCGCACCCTGTTCGCTGTGCGGCCTCGGCGTCATTGCGGACCGTCCCCGGAGACCAGCCGCAGCGCGCTGTCGTACAGCGCCCAGGCGTGCAATTCGAAAAGCGCGAGCAGGTCCACCGCGTCGCCGCCGATCTCCTTGGCGATGAACAATCCGTCGGCGCCGGCGATGGCGTACGTGACGAGTTGACGAACCTGAGCGTCGGTGAGATCCGGCGTGAACCCCCGCATGGTTCCGACCAACTGGTCGAAGGTCTGCGCTCGGGACTGGAGGAACATGGCGCGTGCCCGCGGCTCGACCGGGCGACGTTCCAAAGACAGCATCAGGCCGAGCCGAATGAAGTCGGGCGAATCCAGCAGAGCCTTCGCGATCTGCATAGCCAAGCCCACCAGGCGATCTTGCGGTGAACCTTCGACGGGGACCTGCCAGGCCTGCAGCCAGTCGGCAAAACTGCGCTCTATGACCGCCGCGATCAGGTCGTCCTTGTTCTTGAAATGCCAATAGATCGAACTGGCCGGCAACCCGCATTTGGCGCTGACCAGCGCGATGCTGGCGCCCTCATAGCCACGCTCGGCGGCGATTTCGGTGGCCGCGTCGAGGATGCGTTCCCGCGACAGCTCACCGTCGGCGCGCGTGCGCCTGGTCGGTTGCACCTTCTTGGCCACCTCAGATCTCTTCTTGACTCTGTAGTGATCACTACACTACCGTAGTGATCACTACAGAACAACCCCCCGCCGACGGGAGATCACCGTGACCAGTCCAGACACCTACGACGTGGCAGTCATCGGCTACGGTCCGACCGGCGAGACCGCCGCGAACCTGTTGGGTCAACTTGGATTGAAAGTCGTTGTGATCGAACGTGATCCGGATGTTTACGGACGCGCCAGGGCCATCTCCACCGACGAGGAAGTCATGCGGATCTGGCAGTCCGTCGGGCTGGATGAGCGGCTGCAGCGCGACATGCTGCCCGACCGGCCCCTGACCTTTGTCGACGCCGGCAATGTGCCGTTCATCGACTTGAAGGTCCAGCCACGCGGCACCGGGCATCCACCGCAGCAGTTTCTCTATCAACCCGCGGTCGACCATGTCCTGCGGGACGGCGTCGAGCGATTTGCCAACGTTGACGTGCTGCTGGAACACGAATGCCTGCGCATCCATGCCGAAGACGACAGCGTCAAGCTGATGATCGCCGACCAGCGGACCGACACGTTGAAGCGGCTGCACGCCAGCTATGTCATCGCCGCCGACGGCGGCTCGTCGCCGACGCGGGGCCAGCTTGGCGTCGGCTACACCGGGAGGACGTACAGCGAGCGCTGGGTCGTGATCGACACCAAGGTGCTGCGGGAATGGGATGCCCACGACCGGTTACGTTTTCATTGCAATCCGGCCCGCCCGACGGTCGACTGTCCCACTCCCCTGGGCCATCACCGCTGGGAATACCCCGCGCGCGCAAGCGAAGACGAGCAGGAGTTGCTCAGCGAGCAGGCGATTTGGAAAGTCCTCAACGATCAGGGCATCACCGACGAGAACGTCGAGATCCTGCGCGCCGTGATCTACAGCCACCACGTCCGCGTCGCCGACCGATGGCGGGTAGGCCGGGTTTTTCTGGCCGGCGATGCCGCGCACGCTATGCCGCCGTGGATCGGCCAGGGCATGTCGGCCGGTGTTCGCGACGCCGCCAACCTGTGCTGGAAGCTGGCCGCCGTCCA